>SXGS01415123.1_pt1 | contig 21267 bp, 14 predicted proteins | sample 3174681 | NCBI WGS metagenome assembly SXGS01 (sample SAMN11356861, study PRJNA531348) | freshwater metagenome | isolation source: freshwater sample F1-80 | place: China: Fuxian Lake, Yuxi | collected 2017-12-25 | reverse complement strand
AATATGCCGGGCTGCATCATGGCGATGGCTCGTCTGAACCGGCCGTCGCTGATGGTCTACGGCGGCACAATCAAGCCGGGCTGCTGGGAGGACAAAAAACTCGACATCGTGTCGGCGTTTCAAGCGTATGGCGAATACATCGCCGGCCGCATGAAAGACGAGGAACGCCAAGCAATCATCCGGTGCAGCATCCCCGGAGCGGGTGCGTGCGGTGGCATGTACACGGCCAACACGATGGCCTCGGCGATCGAAGCGATGGGCATGTCGCTGCCGTATAGCTCGTCGATCCCGGCCGAAGACCCATTGAAGTTCGATGAGTGCTTCCGAGCCGGCGCGGCGATTCGGCTGCTGCTCGAAAAGGACATCAAGCCGCGCGACATCATCACGCGCAAGTCGATCGAGAACGCGATGGTCGTCATCATGGCGACGGGCGGCTCGACGAACGCCGTGCTGCACTTCATCGCGATCGCGCGAGCGGCCGGACTCGAACTGACGATCGACGATTTCCAAAAGACCTCCGACCGCATCCCGTTCATCGCCGACCTCAAGCCAAGCGGCAAGTGGGTCATGGCCGACCTGCAAGCGATCGGCGGCACCCCCGCGCTGATGAAGTACTTGCTGGAGAAAGGTCTGCTCGACGGAAGCTGCCTCACTTGCACCGGCAAGACCGTCGCCGAGAACCTCGCCTCGCTGCCGGGCCTCACTCCGGGGCAGCCGATCATTCAGCCGCTCGAAAACCCCATCAAGGCGAGCGGCCACATTCAGATCCTGCGCGGCAACCTCGCTCCCGAAGGAGCCGTCGCCAAGATCACCGGCAAAGAGGGTCTCGTTTTCACCGGCACCGCGAACGTCTTCGACGGCGAAGAGGCGATGCTCCGAGGCTTGGAACAAGGCCAAATCAAGAAGGGTGACGTCATCATCATCCGCTACGAAGGTCCGAAGGGTGGACCCGGAATGCCGGAGATGCTGACGCCAACCTCGGCCATCATGGGAGCCGGCCTCGGCAAAGACGTGGCCCTGATGACCGACGGCCGCTTCAGCGGCGGTTCACACGGCTTCATCGTCGGCCACATCACGCCGGAAGCTCAAGAGGGCGGCCCGATCGCGCTGGTCCAAACCGGCGACAAGATCACGATCGACGCCAACCGACGAGCCATCGACATGGACGTCTCCGCTGATGAACTCGCCAAACGCAAAGCCGCTTGGAAAGCCCCGCCGCTCAAGCACACGCGCGGCACGCTCTACAAGTACATCAAGAACGTGAAAAACGCCTCGGAAGGCTGCGTGACGGACGAGTAAACTCTTTCGAGGCAAGTCGAGACGATCGTGATGACTGAAAACGAACAAAAACAGCAACTGAGCGTCGCCTACGTTCATGCAGTTGCGGCAAGAGCCGGTTACGCATGTCAGGTGACTCCGGTTGATGATGACAGTGTTGACGTGATGATTGCCGCACGAGGGTGGATTCACCAGAACGCAGTGCTGCGATCTCCACGGATCGAGGTACAGTTAAAGGCGACTGCAACCGATGTGTTCAAGAAAGATCATTTGGTCTTCAAGCTCCCCGTGAAGAATTACGAAGACTTGCGGCAAGAATCAGCATTGCCGAGGCTGTTGGTTGTTCTTGTTCTTCCGAAAAACACTGGTGATTGGCTAGACGTGAATGAACAGCAAATGACGCTCCGTCGATGTGCATATTGGAAATCGCTAAACAATTTGCCTCCCACAAAGAACAAGAAGTCGGTGTCGATTCAAATCCCTCGCAGCAACCTTTTTTCCGCCGATCAATTGCAGAACTTGATGCGGAAAGCAGCCACGAGGAATTCACTATGAGCACAATTGCGAAGCTTCCCAAAGATCAAATCCTCGCATTGCGGGTCGATGACGTTCTCCAATACGTTCGGGCTAAGGGATGGGTTGCGGATTCTGGGGCCACAACCGATCGAGTGGTTGTGTTGCATGCGGCGCAGTTTCCCGACGTTGACATAGTTGTCCCACGGTCACGCTCATTTCGGGATTACGAGTCATGTGTCGCCGAAACCTTGCAGACTGTTGCATTGGTAGAAGAGCGAAGCGTTTGGCAGGTCTTGAAGGATATTTCGACTCCTTCGGCTGACGTAATGCGGATGCGGCTGATTAGCCCGAATGCAACATTGGGAACCGTGCCGTTGGATCAAGGGTTGAAGCTGATTCAAGGCGGGCGTGACCTCTTGCTGGCAGCCGCATGTAGTGCTCACCAACCGCAGGCTCATTACCCCCGACAGTCTTATCGTGAAGCCCTCGACTTCATGGAAACCTGCCGACTTGGTCAGACCGAACGTGGCAGTTTCGTTGCGTCTATCGTCGCACCGGTGCCACCGCTAGTGACTCAATCGGAACAGAAGCAGCTATTCGAGCAGATTCCACCATCAGAACCCTATGCGCGTCGGGTCACTATGACATTGATGTCCGGACTTCACTCATTCAAGGAGTCGGTAGACCGAGGAGATGCGAGACAAACGTTCGATTCTGTAGACCGAGGTGTCAGTGCTAATTTGTGCGAAGCATTGGCGTTTATGAAGCCCAGTGAGGAGCAGGCGGTTTTGGAAATCCAATTGTCCTGGGCACCTACGAGACCTCAATCGTTTCTCCAAATCTCCCCAGCGGTTTCATTTACCGAGCCGCAATTCGCGTTTATTAGCGAGGTTGGTAGAGAGCTTAGAAAACGAGCCGTGCCAAAAGCGAAATCCGTTGAAGGCAATGTGGTTCGCTTGAGTGCTGACAGTACCCTGTTCGAGGGATTTCGAGGGCAAGTCATTCTGCAATTCGAAATTGACGGACAAAGCGAAAGGGTCCGAATGACTCTCGGCCGTGATGAATACAAGAAGGCGTGCGATGCTCATCGAGATGGTCATCGCGTAAGAGTCGCCGGTGAACTGGCACGCGATGGAGCCCAGAAGGTATTTGAACTCAAGCAGCCGACCGCTCTCGAAGTTTTGCGGACCTGAGCCGGTTTTTCTGCGGACGCTCGGTTACTCCACAAACAAAAACTCGTTCGCCGCCAGCAACGTGCGGACGAGGCCACGCCATGCGGCGATTCGTTGATCGGCGGGAAGGCCAACGGGCTGCGCGGCTTCGAGCCGGGTCAGGAACTCCAGGCTACGGCTCGTCTCCGACGGGAGCGGCTCGCGCTGGTAGCAAGCCAGATACGCTTGGCGGATGCGAGCCGCGTCGTCGAGGTTCGGCGGTGCGAGAAGTTGTTGAGTCAACTCACGCGACTGATCCGCGACCAACGAACTGTTGAGCATGAAGAGCGCCTGCGTCGCGAGCGTCGTCGTGTCTCGCTTGCCGTTGAGCACGCTCGGTTCGGCGAAGTCGAAGACTTGATACAGTTCGTACAACGCACTGCGGATGACCGGCAGATAGACCGAACGGCGATTTGAGTCGTAAATCCTCGGATAGTTGTTCGCCGTCCCGGTGACGTAGGCCCGATTGGGAGATGGCAGCAACGAGCCACCCATCACGTTGTCGAGCCGGCCGCTCACCGCCAGCAATGAGTCACGGATCGCCTCGACTTCCAACCGCCGGCGATTGCGTCGCCACCACAAACGGTTATCGGGATCGGCGAGGAACGCGGCTTCGTTGAACGTCGTCTGCATTTGATACGCCGACGACAGCATGACTTCGCGATGCAGCGACTTCGTGGACCAACCAACGGCGATGAATCGCTGACTGAGCCAATCCAGCAGTTCCGGATGCGTCGGCTTGTCTCCCAGCAATCCGAAGTTGTCCGGCGACCGAACAAGCCCCTCGCCGAAGTGACCTTGCCAGATGCGATTGACCGCCACGCGAGCCGTCAGCGGATGATTCGGCTCCGTCAACCAGCGTGCAAACTCCAGCCGGCCGCTGCGGTCGGCGGCGATCGCGGTCTGTTTTTCACTGGCGATGATCCGAGGAAACCGGCGCGGGAGACGTTCCTTTCCTAGCGTCGTGTGGTTGCCGCGCAGATGGATCGGCAAGTCTTCGACGGTTCCCTCGCTGACCGCCATCGCTTCGGGCAACTTCGGTAAGGCCGCTTCGAGTTGCTTCACCTCATCGCGCCGCGACTGCAACGCGGTCTTCGTCTCGGCCGCGAAATACTCTTCGGCGTTCTTGGGAACCTCGAATGGAAAACCGACCGCCGTGTTCCGCAAAAGCTGATACAGCGGGCCGTCTTGAGCCTCGGCGAATTGCTGCCCCGTTCGATCGGCCAGAACAAATAGCTCCCGTGCCGGCTCGCGGGCGGCGTCGGGACTCAGTTCGCGAAGCTTCCTCAGCGCGGCTCGCCATTCCGGAAGCAGCGTGTCCGAATCGTTGGCCGTTCTCAACAGGAACTGATTCCATTGCGAGACGAACGCGGGACGCAACGGCACGTCGGATGTCGGCTGTGTTGTGTTGTTCGAATCCCGAATCGTGGAAACGGAGTCGCGGCGAGCAATCAACAACTTGTCGATGTGCGGCAGCGGCTCGCGTCGATACAGCCGCAGCACGTTGACTCCCGCTTTGAATTCAAATGTCCCTTCGATGTGCCAAGACTGCGTGTCCGGATTCCAGCTTCCGGTGACTTCCTTGAGTGCGTCTGGTTTGATGACCGCACCATTCAGCGACAACTGCGTCGGCCGTGAGCCAGCGGCGGCGTATCGAGTTTCAATTTGATAAAGCCCGGCGGCGGGGACTGTCACGTCGTACTCAGCGGTCCACTCGCCATTGCCGTTGCTGAGGATCACGCCGATTCCTTCGCCGTAGCCGGTGCTCAACTTGATGGCTGAACCTCGCTGATAGTTCTCTGCCTCGACGACTTGTATTCCCTCTGGAAGCGGCGAAGTCTTCTCGGTGCGTTTGTCGTACTCGACGCCAAACGACCGCTCTGTGAGCCCAAGGTAGATCTCTCGCGTGGCGGCACGCATGTAATCGGCGACTCGCGAGCGAGCCTCGTCGAGCAACTGCTCGTTCGCCTTGGCGACAATTTGGTTGACTTCATCTTGTTTGGCAGCGATCCGTTGCTTCTGTTCGGCGAGTTGTTGCGTCACCTGCGGCGAGGCCAACGGGCGCTCCTGCCAGCGGGCGACGACCGAGTAGTTTTCCATCGCCTTCGTACTCTTGAAGATACCTGCCAGCGAGTAGTAATCGGCCATCGGCAGCGGATCGAACTTGTGGTCGTGGCAGCGAGCACAGCCCAGCGTCAATCCCATGAACGCCTTGCCGATCGTGTCGACCTGCTCGTCAACAATATCCATCTGCATTTTGAGCGGATCGTCTTCCGCCAGCATCTTCGCACCGATGACGAGGAATCCGGTCGCGATCAGACGATCCGATTGCCTCGCGGCGACAACCGGATCGTTCGAATCGCCTTCGGGCGGCAAGAGGTCACCGGCGATCTGCTCTCGCACGAACTCATCGAACGGCAGATCGCGATTGAATGCCGAAATCACCCAGTCGCGATACCGAAACGCATTCGCCTGGGCGAGGTTTTCATCCAAACCGTTCGAGTCGCCATATCGCGCGACATCAAGCCAATGCCGCCCCCAACGCTCGCCGTAACGCGGCGACGCGAGTAACCGGTCGATCACGCGAGCGAACGCATCCGGTTCATTGCCGGCGAGGAACTCGGCGACCTCTTCGGAAGTCGGTGGGATGCCGATCAGGTCAAACGTCGCTCGGCGAATCAGCGTCCGCTTGTCGGCAAGTTCCGCCGGCTGCAACTCGCGTGCTTCGAGTTCGCTCACAATGAATCGATCAATCGGCGACTGCACCCAGCGTTCCAGCTTTGCGGCCGGCGGCTTCGGCAACTTCATTGGCTGAAACGACCAGAAGTTCTTTTGCTCATCGGAGAACTGCATCGGCTTGGAGTCAGCCTTCACGACCGACTTCTTCGTCGCGGCCTTCGGCTTGTCGCTGTCCGGCCACACTGCCCCCGCTTTGACCCAAACGATCAAGTCGTTGATGTCTCGCTGCGAGAGCTTTTCTTTGGGCGGCATCGCCAGCGTGTCGGCATGGTTGACCGCGCGAATCAGCAGGCTCTTGTCCGGATCGCCGGGCACAATCGCCGCTCCGCGCGAGCCACCTTCCAGCAGGTCCGCTCGCGAATCGAGCCGCAGTTCGCTTTCCGCTTGGTCTTCGCCGTGACAGTCGAAGCAACGTGCCACAAGCAGCGGACGGATGCGTTTCTCGAAGAACTCGACGGCTTGCGGATCGTCGGCTCGAACGACGCTTGGCAGTCCAGCAAGCACGAGTGCCAGAAGTAGAAGAAATGCCGATCGCATGGACTCAGTCCCACGAATTGTTGGTCACTCGATGCCTCGAAATCCTCACCCGGCCTTCAGCCACCCTTGTCCAATCGGAGAAGGCATTAGATCAACGTCTTCAGCACTTCCAAGAGCCGATCGATCTCCGCGTCTGTACCGACGGTGATTCGTAGGCCGTCGAGCAGATTGTTCGGTGCGAACGGCACGTCCGGAAAGCGCATGTAGCGGACGAGGATCTTTTGAGCCTTGAGGCTCTCGTAGATCTCGCGATGTCCGCCGGCCGCTCGAGTGGCCCAAACGAAATTCGCTTGGCTGGGAACAACGTTGAAGTCGAGTTGTTGCAGCGATTCCGTCAGCCGCGCACGAGTCGCTTGAATGCGGGCGACGTTGGACAACATCCAGTCTTGGTCCTGCAACGCAGCGAGCGTGCCGGCTAGCGTCAGGCTGTCACAGTTGTAGCTGTCTTTGACCTTCCGCATCGCGGCAATCAGATCGGGATGTGCGATCGCGAAGCCGGAACGAATGCCGGCGAGGCTGTACGACTTGCTGAGCGTGCGGGTCACGATGATGCGCCGGCCGACGTCAGCGTGTTGCAGCAGTTCGGCTTTCGAGCGGACGTCGGCGAAGTCGGCGTAGGCTCCGTCGAGTACCAGCACTCCGCGCGGCGGGACGAGCCGCACGACATCCTCGTCCGACCAGCGGTTGCCCGACGGCGAGTTCGAGTTCGGTACAAAGAACAGTTTCGCTCGTTCGATGATCGGAGCGGTGACGTTCCAATTCCACGACCAGTCAGAATTGAGCAAAATCCGTTCGTGCTTGGCACCCTGAATGTCGGCCAGCGACTCGTAGAGGATGTAGCTGGGGTACGGATACGCGACGAGATCACACGCGTCACAGAACGTTCGCACGATGATCGTCAAATTCTCGTCGCTGCCGTTGGCGGGGATAACCCAGTCGGGTTCGACCTTGAACAACTCTGCGATCTGCCTGCGAACTTGCGTGCCGAGCGGATCCGGGTACACATTCAGCCGCCCATTCGCCGCGCGAGTGATCGCCTCGGCAACTCGCGGCGACGGTGGGTACGGGTTCTCGTTGGTGTTGAGCTTCGTCCAGCCAGAATCCTGCGGTTGCTCGCCTGGGACGTAGCCATCAATGCGGTCGATATCAGGTCGGATGAGAGACATGGCGGGAATTCAAATCGGAAAGAAGAGAAGGCCAGATCGTTAGCGGTGCGGCGAGCATATCAGGGTCGTTCTCCGATGACAGCGGATACCGACCTTGGAGAACCGGAGCAGCAGTGCAATGATTCGTCCGAACCACACGATCACATTGCAGGAAGTGATTGCGATCCCGTTCCTGATCCGGATTCCAATTGAAAACCGCGCCATTGCTCGGGAGGGCGAGGCTCCCGCCGAGCCGGTGCGTGAATCACGCGTTCTCTCCAACCCGGCTCGGCGGGAGCCTCGCCCTCCCGAACAATGAGTGCAGCTCTTTATTTGGAATCCGGATTAGTCAGGGGCGTTGGGTCATTGCTGCAAGAACTGAATCAGGTCACGAAGCTGCTGGGCGTCCAGTGGGTCGAGCAGATTGTCGGGCATCAGCGACACTTCGGATGGCTTGAGTTCTTCGATGTCCGCTCGTGAGACCGTGATCTTATTCTTCATCGCGTCGATCAGTGTCACCGTCTGCGCGGATTCCGAGTGCAGCATTCCCGACAACACGCGGCCATCGTTGGTGGCGACGACGTAGGCGACATACTCCGGCCGCACGAGCGAACTGGGATCGACGATGTTCAGCAGCATCACTTCCAGGTTCTTCCGCTCGGTCTGAGTCAGGTCGGGGCCGAGCGTCTCTCCTTCTCCGCGCAACTTGTGGCACGATGCGCACGTTTTCTTGAAGAGTTCTGCTCCACGGCCAGCGTCCCCTTTGCCGAGCCGCGTGTGGAGCATCAAGTTCTTAATCCGCTCGGACTTTTGCTTGGCGGTGGCGGCTTGGATTTTGCCCCAGCGTTTTTCGATCCGCCGTTTCAAATCGGCATCGCGATGCAAGGCCATCAGACGCTGATGGTCGATGGAAACTCGTTCGGCAGGGACGAGCTTTCGATCGACCGCATCGAGCAACGCCGCCGTCCCGTTCGCTCGGCGACAGAGCAACGTCACCGCGCGCGTTTGCACGTCCGCGTTCCATTGATCGAACCGAGCCAGCACGGCCGCTGGAATGCGATCGTCTTGGAATCGTTCCAATGCCGACAACGCAGCCGATTGAAGTGCGGGTGCCGGATCGTCCCCGATCAGTGCCAACAGCACCGCAACCGGTTGTTCGCCGTTGGCGTCTCCGAGCGCGGCGATGAGCATCAGCCGATCGGCCTCGGCGGTGGAACGATTCAACACGACCGATCGCAACTGGTCGAAGACCTTCGTCACGCCGACTCGCAGAGCGACCGCGAGCAGCCGCGCATCGACAGGCAGCGCGGCATCGGCCGGTTCGCGCAACAGCCGTTCGAGTTCCACACGCAACTCGACCGGCACGTCGGTCAGACGCCGACCGGCCAGTTGATCGTTGATCGCGCCGAGCACGATCCGCACACCTGCGGCATCGGGGGCAAGGTGCAGCAGCCGGGCACATGCCTTCAGACTCGCCTCGTTCGACTCGGCGCTGTAGCGGCGAGCTACTCGTTCGATCAGGAAATTACGAACCAGTGGCAACCGCCACGACTCCGGTTCCGAGAACAGACCGAGAACTCGATCGGGATGGCTCTTTGCCTGGTTCTCGATCGCCCACCACACGAGCAGCGGGATGTGCGGGTCGTCCACGTCCTCCGAACGCCGCATGAGCTGTGCGACGATTTCCAAGCATTCACTGGCCGGCAGTCGTTTCGCAGTCGCCGCCAGTTGGCTGCGTACTCGCGAGCTGCCGTCGCTGCGCGCCAATCCAACGAACGATTGCTTCACGGATGGCGAGACTTGGCGAGCATCACCGAGCAGTCGAACGGTCCAGGCGCGAACCTCGTCATCCGGGTGCGCCAGGTTGAGCAATGCTTGCTGCTCGTCCAAGCCGCCGCTGCCGGAGAGAGTCCACAACGCTTCCAGCTTCTGCCGGGTTGGCGCTGCGCCGGCCAGCATCCTCTTGAGTCGGTCGTGGACCGAGGCGTCGCGCCGCTCGATCAGAATCTGCCGAGCCGTGCGGACGTACCAGTCGTTGCGATGAGTCAGCAGATCGACCAGTTCTTCGCAGCGAGCCTTTTGCAGATTGAGCGGTCCCATCGGTCGCGGGTTCGTTCCCGTCGGCACGATGCGAAAGATGCGGCCGTCATCTTTGCTCGGCATGTACCACTGGTTCGGCTTGGAGAAGTCGTGATGAGCAATGTGTCGGTCGTACCAGTCGGCGGCGTAGATCGTTCCGTCCGGGCCAATGGTGCAATCGACGGGGCGGAATCCGATGTCGGTCGAGGTGACGAGATCGCCGCCGTAGTGCGTCTCGAACGTCGAGCGTTTCGCTTCCACGCGGCTCCAGCGAATCGCGTTCTGCCGCAGGTTGGGATAGAAGCACTGGTCGCGATAGACCTCCGGAAAGAGGCCGCCGTTGTAGAACACGAATCCGCCGGTCAGTGCCGTCCCCAGCAATCCGTTGTGCTTCACCGGTGCGAAATAGCCGAACGTGTAGGGGTTGTGCAGCGGGCCATGCTTGCTGAAGCCTTTGACGTAATAGCCTCCTTGGACGTGATGGCAGAGCGGTTCGGCTGTGTTGCCACCCGCGAAGAGCTGGCCTCGGTGATCGAAGTCGATGCCCCAGGTGTTGCCCCCTCCTTCCGCGAACAACTCGAACTGGCGAGTCACCGGGTGATAACGCCAGATTCCCTGCTGAAACTCGATGTCCTTGATGTTGGCCGTCACCGTGCTTCCCTGAGCCCCATACAGCCAGCCGTCCGGACCCCACGTCAACGAGTTGACCAAGGCGTGCGAATCATCCAGTCCGAAGCCCTTGAGCAAGACTTCGGGATCACCGTCCGGCACGTCGTCGCCATTGCGATCGGGATAGAACAACAGATACGGCGCGTTCGCGACGAAGACTCCGCCATGCCCCAGCGCCAGCCCCGTTGCCAGATTCAGCCCCGCGACGAAATCCTTCGAGCGATCCACTCGCCCATCGCCGTCGGTGTCTTCGAGAATCGTGATCCGATCCGCTCCCGGAGTCCCACGTGGCGGAGGCTCAGGGACGCGGTCGTATTTCGTTCGCAGGTACTGATCCACCTCGACCGGCTTGAGTCCTGCCGGATGCGGGTACTGCAAGTACTGAATGATCCACATCCGACCGCGATCATCAAACGACATCGTCAACGGCTGCCGCACCGTCGGCTCACTGGCAAAGAGCGTCGCCTCCAGGCCGTCCGCCATCCGAAACGTCTGCAACTCCTGCTCTGGAGAAAGCCGTTCGTCGCCAAGCAGATGTTCTCCGGTCATCAGAAGGAGCACTGCCAGCAACCTGAACTGTCTGAGGAGTGATCCGGACTCCAACAAAAAGCTGCGCTCATTCGGGAGTGCGAGGCTCCTGCCGAGCCGGTTTGGAGAGCACGCGTGATTCACGCACCGGCTCGGTAGGAGCCTCGCCCTCCCGGATAAGGACACGGTTTTCAATTGGAATCCAGATGAGTGATTCATGGTCTTCCTGTGGATGAAGCCAAAAGGATCAGCCGTCGTGTCATCACCGCGTCCGGAAAGACAGTCAATCACGCCAGAATCCCCTGTACGACTTCTCCGTGCACGTCGGTCAGTCGGTAGTCTCGGCCTTGGACGCGGTAGGTGAGCTTGGTGTGGTCGATGCCGAGCAGATGCAACGCGGTGGCGTTGAGATCGTGGATATGCACGGGGTCTTTGACAATGTTGTAGCTGAAGTCATCGGTCTCGCCGTGGACGTGGCCGCGCTTCACACCGGCTCCGGCCATCCAGACGCTGTAGCAGCGCGGGTGATGATCGCGGCCGTAGTTGTCCGCCGTGAGCGTCCCTTGGGAATACACCGTGCGACCAAACTCACCCCCCCAGATGACGAGCGTGTCGTCCAGCAGACCGCGCTCTTGAAGGTCGGCCAGCAGCGCGGCGGTGGGCTGGTCGGTGTCGTAGCATTGGCTCTTGATGCCGCTGGGGAGGCTACCGTGTTGATCCCAGCCGCGGTGATAGAGCTGAATGAATCGCACGCCACGCTCGGCCAGCCGGCGCGCCAGGATGCAGTTGGCCGCGTAGGTGCCGGGCTTCTTGGACTCAGGCCCGTAGCGTTCAAAGATGCTCGCGGGTTCCTTCGACAAGTCCGCGAGTTCCGGGACCGCTGTCTGCATGCGGAACGCCATTTCGTATTGGTCGATGCGTGCCTGAGTCTCGGGATCTTGAGACTCGGCAAACTTCAGGCGGTTTAACGCGGCGACATCATCGAGCATCGCGCGGCGGCGGTCGGTGGTGATGCCCGGCGGGTTCGAGAGGAACAGCACTGGATCCTTGCCCGAACTGAACCGCACGCCTTGATGGCGCGACGGCAGGAAGCCGGAACTCCACATGCGCTCGTGCAGCGGCTGAGCGTTAGTCGGGCCGCTGGGTCGCGAGATCATCGCCACGAACGCGGGCAAGTCGGCGTTTTCCGAACCGAGTCCATAAGCCACCCAAGAACCGAACGCGGGCCGCCCGCCAATCTGATGGCCGGTTTGCAGCAGCGTCATCGCCGGGTCGTGATTGATCGCCTCGGTGTGCAGTGAGCGAATGACGCACATCTCGTCCGCGAATCTCGCCGTGTACGGCAGCAGTTCGCTCAACCACATTCCCGAATCGCCGTGCTGATGGAATTTGTAGATCGACGGCGCGACAGGAAAGCGCTTCTGGCCGGCGGTCATCCCGGTGAGCCGCTGCTCGCCCCGGATGGAGTCGGGAAGATCTTTGTCGAACTGCGCGACGAGTCCCGGCTTGTAATCGAACAGCTCCAATTGCGAAGGCGCTCCGGCCTGTGTGAGCCAGATGATCCGCCTCGCTTTGGGGGTGAAGTGAGGTGCGCGAGTGTCGGCAAACAATTGTGGGTTCAACAACGACGCGAGCGCTGCGGCACCGACGCTGGTGCTGCTCAGGAAGTGACGACGGGAGAGTCCGGTCTGAAGTGTGTCAGCGGTCATGAGGATCCTTCGATTACTTCTTGCGGTCTACGCCGAAGGCGTTTAACAACCCAGCCCAGGGTCGTGGCGTTTCGCCGCGCACCCTGGGAAACGAATGCCCGACGCCAGAGAACCCTGAATGGGTTCCACAGCATCGAACGCCAAATTGTGGAACCCCTTCAGGGTAAAGATTTCATATCGAACCGTTGACCCAGGGTGCGCGTCGATGCGCCGCGACCCTGGGCTGCGTTGTTCGACGCCTTCGGCGTCAGAGGCGGGCAAGACAAATCTGTCGTACGAGTCCACCATATCGTTCATTCCTTCGAGATGACTTCATCGAGGTTAAGCAGCGTGCTGGCGATGGCCGTGAACGGGGCGAGTTCTCCGGGCATCAACGTGGCATCAGAGGGAGCGTCGCCGACGGCGAGGAACGCTTTGGCCGCTTCGCGATCGTTTTCAAAATCGGCCCGAGCGCGGTTGAACGCGGCGCGGAGAACCGTCAACTCAGCGGGTCTCGGCGGACGAGACAGCAGCAGACGGAAGCCGTGGGAGAGTCGTGAGTCCACCGCATCACCTCCCTCGCGAATCATGCGGTGCGCGAGGAAGCGTGCAGCCTCCACATAGGTCGGGTCGTTCATCAGGTTGAGCGCCTGGAGCGGCGTGTTGGTGCGCGACCGTCGCAGCGTGCAGGCTTCGCGGAACGGCGCATCGAACAGCAACATGGCTGGATTCGGGACGGAGCGTTTCCAATAGGTGTAGAGACTGCGGCGGTGGAGATCGTCTCCTTTGCCGGGGACATAAATGTTGTAGCCGGTGCCAGCGGTGACTTGTTCGTAGAGGCCCGGCGGATGGTAAGGCTTCACCGAAGGCCCGCCGATTTTCTCGACCAGCAGCCCGCTCGCGGCGAGTGCCTGATCGCGCACGAACTCCCCGGTCAGCCGATACCGCGCGCCGCGGGCGAGCAGGCGATTCTCAGGATCTCGCTCGCGCAGCAACGGCGTGAGGTGCGACTGCTGGCGGTAGGTGGCGCTCGTGACCATGAGCTTTATCAAGTGCTTCACATCCCAGCCGCTGCGGATGAACTCGGCCGCGAGCCAGTCGAGCAACTCAGGATGAGTTGGCGGATCACCCTGAGCACCGAAGTCCTCGCTGGACTTCACCAAGCCCGTGCCGAAGACCTGTTGCCAGAGCCGGTTCACCGTCACGCGCGCGGTCAGTGAGTTCTGCGGACTCACCAGCCACTTCGCGAGACCGAGCCGATTGCGCGGGAGGTCGTCAGCCAGAGCGGGCAACACGGCAGGTGTCGCCGCAGTGACGCGATCCCCCGGCTTGTCGTAGGCACCGCGCATCAGCACAAAGGTCGGCCGCGCTTCGGGTAACTCGGCCATGACCAGCGTTGTCGGAATCTCCGTCTCCGCGGCTGCGACCTTTTTCTTGAGGTCGGTCAACTGCTCGTTCAGCTTTTTGTGCTCGGGCGACGCTTTGTCCGTTAGCGCGGCGAGCTGCTCCGTCACGGTCTTCACTTGCGCGTTCAGCTCATCGAGCTTCGCCTCGACCTCCGGTGCCGGCAGCTTCAGGAACGGCGGACTGTTCTGTCGGATGTGAGCACCGTAGTTGCCGACGCCTCGTTCGGGGACGTTGTGGAAAAATGCCTTCAGCGCGTAGAAGTCGCGCTGCGTGAAGGGATCGAACTTGTGGTCATGACAGCGGCAGCAATTGAACGTCTGGCCGAGCCACACCGTTGCCGTCGTCTCCACCCGATCGGCCGTGTATTCCGCGAGAAACTCCGCGTCGATGATCCCTCCTTCCTCGTTCATCATGTGATTGCGATGAAAGCCTGTCGCGATCCGTTGGTCTCGCGTGGCGTTGGGCAAAAGATCGCCGGCGATCTGCTCGATGGTGAATTGATCGAACGGCATGTTGTCATTGAAGGCGCGAATCACCCAGTCGCGCCACGCCCACAGTTCGCGATCGCGATCGACCTGATAGCCGTTCGAGTCCGCATAGCGCGCCGCATCCAGCCAGTCCACCGCCATGCGCTCACCGTAGCGCGGAGACTTCAGCAATCGCTCGACGACCTTTTCATAAGCCTGCTCCGAGTCGTCGGCGAGAAACGCATCCACTTCCGCCAGCGTCGGCGGCAGGCCGGTCAAATCGAGAGACACACGGCGAATCAACGTCACCTTCGCCGCTTCAGGAGCTGGCGCGAGTCCCTCACTCTCCAGCCGCGCGAGGATGAAACGATCGAGATCGCTGCGCGACCAATCGCCGCGTTTGACCGCAGGTATCGCCCCCGATGCGAGCGGCAGGAATGACCAATGCCGCTCATACGTCGCCCCCTGCTCGATCCATTGCCGCAGCTTTTCCTTCTGAGCGGCGGACAATGCCTTAGACGTCTTCGGTGGCGGCATCACTTCCGCGGCACCCGCACTGTTGATGCGCGCCCACAGCTTGGACTTGTTCAAGTTACCCGGCACGACGGCCACGTCGCCCGACTCCGCCGCCTTGAGCGCTTCCTCGCGCACATCCAGACGCAGACCGGCCTGTCGCTGCTTCGCGTCTGGACCGTGACACGGAAAGCAGTTGTCCGAGAGGATCGGTCGGATGTCTCGATTGAACATCACGCGGTCATCGGCCCAGCCGGTCGCCCCGGAGAGGATGCACAGCGCGACGGAGAGCAGCTTGTAACCAGTCGATTTCATTTCGAGTGTTCCTGATGTGTCCCGTCAGCCATTTCGATCAGGGTCGATCCACCGCGATCCACGTCCACCAGCGGTTGCAGGGTCGGTTCGGGAGGCGCGGCAATTGTGTCTGTGGCAGGTGCGACGATCGAAAGTGAAACCAAGCTCATCGCGGCAAACGTGACCAGCATGATCCCGCCTGTTTGACTCAATCGTTGTTGGTTCACGAGTCAGTCCTTTTACTTCGCACTGCGGATGGATTGCATTTCATCATGCAGTCGTCGGTGATCGCCAGTCGCATGACAGTCCAACATAGGATTGCCAGCGCTCATTCTTTCGCTCGAATCAGGAAATCAAACAGCTCGCCGTAGCGTTTCTCGTCCAGCGTGATGTCGAACGGGACGATCTGCACTCCCAGCGGCAGGGCGTTGCGATTCACGGTGAGCTTCACCGGGTAGGTCTGGCGACTTTTTCGTTCGATGGTGCCTTCCAGCACAGCCGGTTCCGCAGTCAGGCCGGCAGGGAGTTTCAGTTCGATGCGATGCCGTTGCGGTGTCTCGCGGAAGTTGCGGACGGTGACGGTTACTTGCTGTGTTTCGTGCTGGATGAAATCGACCCGGTAGGGATAAGCCGAGACCCAGTACGGGTCGAACAGGTATTCGTAGTTTTTGTCGGGGAGCAGGTCGCGATAGTGCTGGATGATTTCCTTTGACCACTCGTGATAGCGGCCGAGGAACTCGGCCGGGTCGTGCATGACGAACGAGTGGCTGCCCATCAAGATGTCGGGCTTGAGGTCTTTCAGGTACTTGCTGCCGAGCCAATAACCTTCCTCAAAGATCGCGCTGTTGCGAGCGACCACCGCTTCGTGGCCGTTCTGTTTTTTGTCGGCGGGGTTGCCGAAGAGGTTGTCGCCGGTGAAGGCGATTCGCTTGCCGTCGATTTCCAGCCACAAGCAGCAGCCGAACTCGGTCTGCCCTGGCATCCAATCGACTTGGATTTTATAGCCCTCCCACTCGATCATTTCGCCGTCGCGAAACGGCTTGTCGATCTTCATGCCGTCGAAGCCGTCGCCGTACGCCGACACGAGGGCCGCGTAGTCGTACCTCCGAGGGAATTCGCACTTGTCAGCGATGCGGTCCAGCGTCCACGCCTTCGCGCCATACTTCTCCTTCAGCTCCGGGCCGAGCAGAAAATGATCGCCGTGCATGTGCGAAATCCAGAAGGCGTCAATCTGCTTCAGGCCCATGTGAGTCCGCAGGCCAACGATGATTTCTTCAAGCATCGCCTTCGGAAACAGCCCGGCATCGAGGATCAGCCCACGGCCGCTGTCCGAGATGATGATCGCGAAATTCTTCCCCTGCGTTTTGTGGCTGAGCTTGTAGAGATGCGGCGTCACCTGACTGATCAGCGGCACGGCGGTCGGCTTCGAGATCGAATCCCGCTCCTCTGGCTTCGAGTCAAACACCGGGTAGCCGCGAACGTAGCTCTGACGAAACGCCGTCAATTTTGAGCGATACGTTTCGAGTTGTGACTGTGGATTCACAATCGTCGGTCCTTGCGACGGCAGCGCGAGATCGAGCTTTTGTTCGATCAGCAATTCGACCGATTTGATCAGCGTGTCGATCCCTTTGGCGAATCCGTAATCCCATTCGGTGTCGAACCACGTCGTCATCTTCGCTCCGTCATGGATGACGCCCCCGGTGAACGCGGTTGTTTTGCCACCGTGTCGAATCACATACGTCATGCTGCCTGGTGAATGTCCCGGCGTGTCGAAACATTGAATCTCTCGCCCGCGCCACGAGAACACTTTCGTTGATTCCAACGCTTCGTCGAGCGGAATCGGCTTTCGTGGTGGCCGGGCGTAACTCGCACCGTAAACAGAAAAGGTGTCGCCGAGAGTCGGAAACCATTTGCGGAACTCGTTCGGCTTCTCGAACAACGCCTGCTCCGCTTTCGGAGCGGCCACCTTCGTCACGGTTCGATCAATTCGCTCGATCCCCTGGCATTGCTCGCGGTGATGATGCGTCAACAACAACCACTCGACTCGTTTGACGCCGATGTCAGCCAGATGGCTCAACACGCTGCCGTCACCCAGATCGATCAGTAACGCAGCGTCACCGTCGCGCAGGACATGCACGTTGCAGGTGTCCGTCCAAACGAACAAGTCGGGCTGCGTCTTCGAATCGGGCTGACGAAAGCCCGACTTCGACGCAACCGGCCTTTCATCTGCCGCCGACACAGGCAACGAACCGAGTACGATCAACAAGAGAGTCATCAGACGAATGCACATAAAGATTCCTTCTGCTGACAGGGGTTGTGTGAGAGATCCAGACCACGTTCAAAGTCGTGGATCAACGGGTTCGCTTTCCATCGCAAGGACGCCGAAGGCGCATTCGTGAACTCGGCGGAGTGGTTCGTGGCGAACGAAGCGTTCCAGTGACTCGATACCGAGAGCGAACTCGCGCATGGCGAGCGAGCGTTTAGCGTGCAGGCCGCGCGAACGCAGGCGGTCGAGATTTTCTGGAGCGGTGTAGTCCGGGCCGTAGATGATGCGGAGATACTCGCGTCCTCGGCACTTCACGGCTGGTTGAAGCAGACCGCGCTTGCCGCGAGCGATGAATTCCAGCGGCTTGACGACCATGCCTTCGCCACCATTCGTCGTGAGTTCGTCCCACCAACGCACAGCCGAAGCCGCTTGATCGGCGTCGGTCACATCGACCACCAGAAACGGCGTCGCGATGAGAATACCTCCGGCGAGACGAGCCAGCGTTTGCATGTGCCAGTCATGCGGCTTATCGACATGCACGGCACCTTCCGTCGCTAGCAGATGAAACGGAGCGAGCTTGAGGTCATCCACAGAGTTCACCGGCCAGCAGTAGCGGCGGTAGGCGGACACATAGTCGCGCGCCATCATCTGACGGGCGGTCGTGCGAGTCAGCAGTTCGCCAACGTTTTGGTCTCGCGACGCGGTTTGTTCCAGAAGAGCGACTGCCTCTGAAAGCATCGCATTAGCCGCCACTCCCACCGGAGCGTACTGATCTCGCAAGAGCGCCTGAGCCTTTGCCGACCACGGCATCAATTCGCAGTCGAGGCAAATCCACTCGGTGCTGAATTCCTCCCAGAAACCAGCCGTTGTGACGGCGGCGTGAATTCGCGCGAGAAACGCGGCTTCAAATTCAACGTCCTCGAAAAATCGCCGACCCGTCCGCGAGAGGCAGGTGCCAATTCCCTCGCCGATCACACCGAAGCGACGTTGCGCAGCCGTCTCGTCGCGGCAGACAATCACGATCGCGCGCGAGCCCATGTGCTTCTCCTCGCAGATGACGCGACTGACTCCCTCGCGCTGAAAGTACGCGAGTGCTTCAGCGGGATGTTCCAGCAGGCCCGGTTCACGACTGGTCTCGCACGGCGACATGGTCGGCGGCAAGTAGATCAGCCACTTCGGATTCGCAGCGAAGCGGCTCATCACTTCGAGTGCCGCCGTCGCATTCTCTTCGCGGATCGTGATGTTGTGATGCAGTCTCGTGCCGATGATTCGTTTGCCGGTGACATCGGACAAGTCGAGCAGATCATCGAGTTCTTGCTGTGCGTTCAACGACGGAGTTGGTTCGACCGGAATCAGAAACGGGCGACGCGGCTCGGCATACGTCTGCCGAGCGGGCACCGAGACCAATTCTTTCTCCGGGTATCGCAAGGCCGTCAGTTGGCCGCCGAAGACGCAGCCCGTGTCGATGTTGATCGTCTGATTGAGCCACTCCGGTTGCGGGACCGGAGTGTGACCGTAAACAACGATCGCCGAGCCGCGATAATCCGCCGCCCAATTGTGTCGCACCGGGAGACCGAACTCGTCCGTCTCACCGGTCGCTTCGCCGTAGAGCGCGAACTCACGCACCGCGCCGGAACCGCGTCCTTGCATCGACTCGCGCATCCCCGCGTGAGCGACCACCAAGCGGCCATCGTCAAGCACATAATGGCTCACGAGGCTGTCAATGAATTCGGCTGCCACGCGACTGAAGCCTCGATAGTTGGCTTCATACGCTTCAAATTGAGCGACCGTTTCCGCGAGGCCGTGCGTCAATTGCACGCTCTTGCCCCAAACCTTGCGCATGAATTTGACGTCGTGATTGCCCGGCACGCACAGCGCCGAGCCAGCTTTCACGGACTCCATCACCAGTCGCATCACTTCGGGAACTTTGGGACCGCGATCTACAAGGTCGCCGACGAACGCCATCTTGCGACCTGCCGGATGAGTCCACGCGCCGCCGGGTTGCTCGACATACCCCAGCTTCGCGAGCAGTTCGATCAGTTCGTCAAAGCAGCCATGCACGTCGCCGATGAAATCGAACGGCCCATGATCCGACTTGCGATTGTTCCAGAGCGGCTCGCGAACGACCTCCGCAGCTTCAATCTCTTCCAGCGACTTGAGCACATGCACCCGCCGGAATCCTTCACGATCCAGTGCTCGCAACGACCGATGCAATTGAGCGGCTTGTTGGCGAACGACATGCGGGCCGAAGTCGCGGTCGGGACGATCCTTGTTCCGATCGTGAGCGACTCGCTCCGGCACGTCGAGCGCGATCGCCACCGGCAGACAGTGAAACTCACGAGCCAGCGCGACCAGCGGCTGGCGAGCTTCCGGCTGCACGTTGGTCGCATCAATGACCGTCAGCTTGGCCGCCGCCAGACGTTTACGAGCGATGAAGTGCAACACGTCGAACGCATCGCCTGTTGCGGCCTGACTGTTCTCGTCGTCCGACACCAACGCTCGGCACGCATCCGACGACAGCACTTCCGTCGGCTTGAAATGCCGCCGCGCGAACGTGCTCTTGCCGGAGCCAGACACACCTACGAGGACAACCAGTGACAGTTCGGGAATTGTGAGTTGTGGCATGTAGGGGTTTGGTTTGAACCGCAGAGAACCCGGAGAACGCAGAGGTCTGAATCGTCGTCTGCCCTCAGCGTTCTCCGCGCCCTCCGCGGTTCAAACATCTTCCTCTTGATAGTTATTAGCGACTCGTTGAATTCCATCTTTGAGGACAATTTCGTGGAAGTTGATCAGCAAGCCCACTTGCAAATTCAGTAATCTCAAATGCGACATGACCTGAGCCACATCGACCGGATGCAGCTTTTCCTTGGCCTTGCATTCGACGATGACCAAACCGGCCACCAGCAGGTCCGCTCTAAGGCCGCATTCCAGTTTCACCCCTTCGTAAACGACGGGGATAGGCTTTTCTTGCTCGACCTTCAATCCGAGCTTCTGAAGTTCATAGGCCAGACAAATCCGATAAGCCGATTCGAGTAAGCCGGGACCGAGAGTTCGATGAACTTTCATCGCAGCACCGATGATCGTGAAGGTGAGGTCGTTGATCTTCACAATTCAGCCCTTTCAGAATGAGATTTGAACCGCAGAGGACGCTGAGATCGCAGAGGTTTAAATCCTCGGTCTTCTCGCTGCGATCTCAGCGTCCACTGCGGTTCTAGGTCTTCTCTTCAATCTCAAAGACCGCCATTTGTGTCGGCGGTCCGACGGCATCATCTTCTGGTCCCACCGGCTGAAACCGCACCGTGTATCCGAAGCGGGCGGCGGTGTTGTTCGCCCAACTTTGGAACTCCGATCGAGCCCACTCGAAGCGATGATCGCGGTGACGGAACTTGCCTGCCGGAAGCGATTCCCACTTCACGTTGTATTCGCAGTTGGGCGTCGTCAGCACAACGGTTGCCGGGCGAGCGAACTCGAACAGCACTCGTTCAAAGGCGGCGAGACGGGGCGGATCAAGATGCTCAATGACTTCGACAACGGCCGCCGCATCGAAGCCGGACAAACGCGAGTCTCGGTACATCAGCGAACCGTGCCACAACTTGATCCGCTCTTTCTGCATTGTCGGCAGCCGCTCGTAGTTGAGGTTGTCCGCCGCGAATTCGAGCACTCGATGTGAGACATCGAGGCCGACGATCTTCGTGAATTGCCGCTCGCTCAACAGCAGTCTCAACAACTTGCCTTCACCGCAACCGAGATCAAGCACCGACTGCGCGCCACTGGCCTTCAATGCGTCGAGCGGCGCTCGCTCATCTCAAACGCAACGGTTCTGAACAAAGCAGAAGTAGAGGAAAAGATCGCTGGGACGTTCTCATTGGGTGTGTTTTGGAAAGGCCCTTTGGGAATGGAGTCCCAGCGATGTGTGCGCAGATTAAGTTT
>SXGS01361213.1_pt1 | contig 21269 bp, 17 predicted proteins | sample 3174681 | NCBI WGS metagenome assembly SXGS01 (sample SAMN11356861, study PRJNA531348) | freshwater metagenome | isolation source: freshwater sample F1-80 | place: China: Fuxian Lake, Yuxi | collected 2017-12-25 | reverse complement strand
GAGGGAGGGCAGCTCTATATTGCTCAGCCGCCACTCTATAAAATATCGCAGGGGAAGCAATCTCGGTATGCATTCACCGATCAGGAGAAGGAGGCGACACTGAAGGAGTGGGGGATCGGTCAGGCCGATCTGGAAGCGGATGTCGAAGGTGAAGAAATCGTCTCTGAAGCTCCGGCTGACGATGAAAAGTTGCAGAAAGGCAAGAAGGGGAAAGACGCGAAGGCAGAGGACAAGCCGAAGGCCAGGAAGGCGAATATTCAGCGCTATAAGGGTCTCGGAGAGATGAATCCGGAACAGCTATGGGAGACAACGATGGATCCCAGCCAGCGCATCATGCTCCGCGTCATGCTTGGCGATGCAGAACAGGCCGATGCCATCTTCACGACATTGATGGGCCCTGATGTGCCTCCTCGAAAGAAGTTCATTCAGACGCATGCGAAAGGTGTGAAGAACCTCGATATTTAACAGTGGGAACGCGCGAAGCATCGCGCTCCCTTTGCAATAATTTCATCAGGGAGCGGCATGCTTGCCGCGTTGGTTATCCCTCGCCCGGATCGCTGAATTTACCGAACTTGTCCGTGAGTGAGTAGCTGTCCAGCTTGTCTTTACCGATCAGCTTCACGACCTCCGGAATCGCTTTGGAGAAGGGGATTTGCTTCTGCTTGCCGGCTGCCATATCTCTCAGAATAATCGTATCTTCCTTCACTTCGAGCTGACCGAGAAGCAACGTGTACTTTGCCTGAAATCTGTCTGCAAGGCGCATTTGGCTTTTCAGACTCGCTTCACCGAGCGCACCGACCGTGTGGATGCCGAGGTCACGGAGCTCGCTGACGAGCGGCAGGGATTTCTTCTTCGCCTCGGGACCGAGCTGTGCGACGAAGACATCCACCTGATCCTTGTTCGGTGCGGCAACCCCCGCCTCCTGCATGTGCCACATGATGCGCTCCATTCCTCCGGCAAAACCGACACCGGGTGTCGGCTTGCCGCCGAGTTGCTCGATGAGATAGTCGTACCGACCTCCGCCTCCTACTGCATTCTGCGCTCCGGTTGAACTGTCCCAAAATTCGAACACCGTCTGGTTGTAGTAGTCGAGTCCGCGGACCAGACCGTTATTGCTGACGTACGAGATGCCGAGAGTATCCAGGTAATCGAGGAGAATAGCGTGATACTTCTTGCTTTCAGGGGAAATAAATTGGTCGAGTGTGGGAGCCATTTTGATGAGGATTTGGGTGTCTTCTTCCTTTGAGTCCAAGAGACGAAGAGGGTTCACGGCAAGTCTCTTGCGATCGAGCTCAGGAAGATTTCTCTCCTTCCCCGAGAAGTAATCTTTGAGAGCTTGAACGTAATTTTTGCGGTCTTCGGGAACACCGATATTGTTGACCTGCAACGAAAGGCGACTGAGGATTTTCAGGTCAGCGAAGATCTTCACAACCATGTGTATGAGCTGAGCGTCGATCGATGGATCGCTGAGGCCCATGACTTCGAAGTCGAACTGGTGAAATTGCCTGTAGCGGCCTTTCTGAGGTCTGTCATAACGGAAGCACGGACCGATGGCATAGAGCTCGACCGGCTGTGGCAGTTCCTGCATCCCTTGTTCGATGAAGCTTCTGCAAATGCCCGCAGTAAACTCCGGTCGAAGCGCATAGTCTTTGTCCGCTGTGTCTTCTGCACCTTTTCTGCCGACGGCAAAAAGCTCTTTCTCAACGATGTCGGTGTGCTCACCGATGCCGCGTTCGAAGAGTGCACGTTCCTCGAAAAGAGGTGGATCGATGCGCTTGTACCCTGCTTGGCGCGCGCGGTGACGCACGGCTTTCTTGATGTACGTCATGTACTGGTGATCCGACGGGAGCACGTCATGTACGCCTTTGGGAGACCTGTATTTCAGTTCAGCCATGCGGGGGAGTGTACCTGAAAGACTTTTCCGCTACAATAGGCGAGGTATGGCGATCGTAGCTCAGCTTGGCGTAGCACTGCGAAGCAGGGCGCAAAGATAAGCTATGCTCTCCCTGATTGTTCATTAGCGTCATTCTATGGCGATCGTAGCTCAGCTTGGTTAGAGCATCTGGTTGTGGTCCAGAGGGTCGCGGGTTCGAGTCCCGTCGATCGCCCCAGTAAAATCTTTACTTCGCGGGCGTGTCCCGCACCGGAGCAAAGCGACTGGTGCTGGGATTCGAGTCCCGTCGATCGCCCCAGTCACTACAGAATTCCTCATATTTACTTCGTCAGGCTATCCGCCTTGATGATGGCAATCGGACGATCTCCATCTTTATCTGCCTGAGAATTCTTTGTCGTTTTTGTCGATGTTTCTGCCTTCTCGATGTCCTTCGGTTCCTGTTTTTTCTGAGGTGCAGTCACCGCTTGTTTTGGAGAAGTTGTCACGGATTTTGGGTCTTGCGAAGGGACCATTGGAGCTTGTGCAGGCTGGATGTTTTTTTCAGGAATCGGACCAGGTGCGGTCGTAGGAGCCTGTACCTTCTGAGTATTTTCATCCTTCAGTTCATTTGTTCTCTTCGGTTCGATAGCAGCGGCTTTCGGCTGCATCGGCTGAACCGTTGGCGCCGGTGCTGCTTTTTGAACAGGGGCTGCAGAAGTCTTTGGAACCGTCTCTTTCAGTATCGGCGGGGTTGGAGGTTTCTCCGTCTCCTTCGGTATCGACGGTTTCACGCTTGTGGCGTCAGTTGCGGGTTTTGGCGGAGTCGCACTCGTCTGTTTCTGCAAGACTGGAGCAGCTGCCGGTGTCGGCGCAGTGATTTTTTTCTCCTCAGGAATTTTTGCTGCAGATTCTTTGGCAGGAGCGGCTGTTTCATCTTTCTTCGGTGTTTGCTTCAGCCAGTCCGGCACGGGTGCGGGAGCCGGTTTTTGCGGTTCCTCTGTTCTCGTTTCGATTTTCTTTGGCACTTCGCTCGTCGCAACGCTTGGAGTTGCATTGCTTTGTACCGTCGGAGAGACAGGAGTTGTTGCCGCTTTCTGCAGCCAGCTTGGAACAGGGCCCGATGCATTCACAGGAACAGCATTGTCACGACTGGTTCCCGAAAATTCCGTCTTTCCTTTCTCTCTCTGCGAAACATCCTCGGCAGTCGGAGCGGATGCACTGCTGACCGATGTTTCCTTCTTGATTTTCAAAGGCTCGGGTTTCTCTTCTTTCCCATCTCCTTTCACGATTGATTTTTCAATGTTTTCGATTGTTTTCACCAGCTTTCCAGTCGTCTTTCTCTTCAGCCACATGAGGAGTGCGTAGAGGCCGATGGCAAGCGCAAGGAGTCCTAAGACAATGCTTCCCACCATCATGATGGCACCCGGTCCGGTAGACGCAGTTCCGTCTTTTGCATCATCAGTCTCTGTCGATGTAGCGCTGGAACCTGCGGATGACTCAGGCAACTGAGCAGTGCCTGTATCGATGTGCAGTCCGTTGGATCCCCGATAGACGATCGTCCCGTTCGCGATGTCCCGAACGACGACGCTGACGGCATACTCTCCTGCGGTTCTGTAGGAGTGGACAGGATGATCGAGCAAACTTCGGCCTCCATCTCCGAAATTCCACTCGGTAAGCAGCTGCTTACCGATTCTCTGATTTTCAGGAAGTTCCACACCGAATCGAACGCTTCCGTTTAAAATATCCACTGTGATCGGGCTTGCCGGATCCGTTGTCTGCACATTGCCGGCTCCTGCAGGCGCCGCTCCAAAGATGATGTTCAGAGATGTGCGATCAGTTTTTCCGGTCACGGAATCAGTGACTGTCAATGTGATCTTTCTCTCTCCGTTCTTTTGTCTGATGAAGTAGAGCAGCGGCGAGCCTGTTTGGGCGGAATATGTACCGAGATTCTCAAAGTCGTTCGTCGGGTCTCCGTCTCCGTCACTGTCGTTTCCGTCATCCAGATCGAGCGAGTACTGTGTGATTTTGCTCGTGGAGGCGGATGCATCCAGCGTCACGATTCCACCTTCGGCGGGAATGTAGATCGCACCGTTGGTTGCAGCAGGAGTTGAATTCAGTACCGCCTTCAGGGGAAGATCGGGGTTGTTTGCTACGTCATTCCTGAGCACCGGATCCGTTACGACGATTTGGAATGCGTTATATTCGTTCTGAGATGAACCCGTTTCCTGCACGCTGATGTCCAGGGAATAGATCCCCGTTTGCGAGAACCGCGTCTGGAAGAAGCGAGAACGCTGCGCATACTGGAACTTCCTGTCCTTCGTAAGAATCCAGCTGTAGTCGGGTTTTTCAGCCTCCGTATCCGTTCCGATCTCGAGCATCTTTCCTGCTTCGATTCTGATCGCGTTCATCGAAAATTCTTCCGGGTTCTGCGCGAATACGATTGTCGAGAATAACAAGGCGAAGAGTCCGATGGACGAGCCGACGAGAACTTCTTGGGAGCGCATGGTGCTTTAGCTGAACAGGTTGTTAGCAATCATGACGATCACTCTCGCCATCACGATGACAATGATTCCGATGATGACGTAGAAGATGATTTTCTTCGCTTTGTCTTTCTGAGCCTCATCTCCGCCACTCATGATCAGATACATTCCGGCCACGATGACGGCCAGAATGGCGATGACGAGCACGATGTTCAGAATGAAGGCGATAATGATCAGAATGATCGAGATGATGCTCGTATTGGTGCTCATGCCGCCGATCGGTGATGCCCCTGATGCAAGCCCTCCTCCCCCGAACACTGCGGCATGCGCCGTCTGTTGGTAGAAGAGGATGCCTGCCATAGCGGCATTTTTTACGTATTTCTTCAGTGAGGATCTGAGCGAGGAAAATCTCATCGGTATGGGTGTGAAATAATCACAATATGATAGCATACTTTGGCTTTCTATGCCAGATCTTCTCATGACTGCTTCGAAGAGGCCAAATCCCTCCTTACTTCTTAAAAAGGCATCCTGCAGGGCTTTCCTGGTCACTGATCCGAAGAATATCTTGTACCTGACCGGTCTTTCCGTTTCAGCCGGGTGCGTTCTCGTGAGCCGGGCGAAGTATTCTCTGTTCGTCGATGGCAGATACTTCGAGGCTGCGAAGAAAATAGAGGAAAGGGGACTGAGCGTTCTGCCGTTGGAGGAGCTCGGGAAAACACTGAGAGAAATCGGCACTGTCGGCATAGAGTCTAGGAATGTGACCCTCGAGCGTATGTCTCTCTGGAAGAAGAAATATAAGAACACAAAATTTGTACAAACATCAGGAGTCGTCGAGCAATTTCGGAGGGTGAAATTTCCCGATGAAAGAGCGCATATTGAGCGTGCATCCGCAATCACGCGCGCTGTTCTTGGTGGCATGCCACGACTCCTGAGCACCGGCATCACAGAGAAGGAACTCGCATGGAAAATCGAAGTGGAATGCAAGAAACGTGGCGGTGAGGGAATGGCATTCGACACGATCGTCGGATTCGGAGAGCACACAGCCATTCCGCATCATCATCCGACGGACCGAACCTTGCGGAAAGGCGATCTTGTTCAGATCGATATGGGTGCGAAATTCGGCGGCTACTGCAGCGATTTCAGTCGAGTGTACTTCACAGAAGAGCCTACGGAAGCCCAGCAAAAAGCCCTCACTGCTTTGGAGCAAGCCTGTGCAGCTGCGATGAAAATATTGAAATCTGGAGTGACAAATAGAGCTCTCGATTTGGCTGCCCGAAAGGTTTTGAAAACGCATGGCTACGATAAGGAATTTTCTCATGCCCTCGGACATGGAGTCGGTCTCGATATTCACGAGGGTGTTACCCTGTCATCTCGTGCAGAACTTCAAAAGATCAAAAAAAACGAAGTCGTCACGATCGAGCCGGGACTCTATTTCCCGGGAAAATGGGGTATGAGAATCGAGGAGACGATTGTGGTATCCTCCTGATATGCCTAGGCCCACCGTTGCCATTCTCTACGTCGGAGGATCGATCGGAATGATCAGGAGCAGGAAAACAGGACGTATCGAGCCGATCGAGTCTCTGGCGGAAATTCATCGGCATATTCCGGAAGCTCAGAGCGAGGCATCGCTTCAGTTTCATTCGATTGCGAATGTCGGATCATCGGATATCACTCCGGATCACTGGGTGCAGATCGCCACATTGGTCCAGAAGATGGAAAGTCGTGTGGACGGTTTTGTCATCATTCATGGCACCAACACGATGGCATACACGGCTGCAGCACTCAGTTTTGCTCTTCGGAATCTCAGCAAGCCGGTCGTCCTCACGGGAGCGCTGTTGCCGATCGGAGATGCGGGTAGCGATGCGCGCATGAACCTCGCCTATGCGATTCGCACGGCGCAGCTCGATCTCGCAGAAGTGTGCATCGCGCTCGGCTCCCGCGTTCTTCGCGGTACGCGGGCCAAGAAATCGGACCAGTCGATTCTCGAGACGTTCGACAGTCCCCGTTTCCCTCCGCTTGCGGAATTCAATCTGTCGACTTCGCTTCATCCGTGGAGAATCGTTCGTCGAAAGCGCACGCTGGAGTGTTCCCCGAGCTTCGATCCGAATGTTCTTTCGATCACGTTGCATCCCGGGATGCCGGAGGCGTATTTCGATGCGGTGCTTGCGGCAAAACCGCATGGCATCGTGCTCAGGGCATACGGGCTTGGGATGCTCCCCGAACATCTGTTCCCATGGATTCGGAAGGTCACGAAGAAGGGGATTCCGATCGTGATCACTTCTCAACTCCTCCGCGGCTCCATCGATCTGCATCTCTACATGAAGCAGCTCGTTCTCGAAGAGCTGGGTGTCATTTCGGGAAAAGACATGACGTACGAATGTGCCGTAACGAAGCTGATGTGGTCCCTGAAGCAGACGGATAATCCTCGGAGGCTTCGGGAGATTATGGAGAAGAATTTGGTCGGTGAGCTGACGGAGGCCTAACGATGGTGCCGAGGGTGGGAATTGAACCCACACATCCGATAGTGGATAAGGGATTTTAAGTCCCTCGCGTCTACCATTCCGCCACCTCGGCACGGACAGCAGTATAGCCTGTGAAAACGCGGGAAGCATCCCGCTCCCCAAGTTTTTTTTTGAAGAGGAGCACGATGCTTCGTGCGGATTGATCATTTACAAATACATAAAAATATACTATAATATATAAAACAAATACACAGCCCTATGCGTTCGGCCTACGAAAAACATCAGTACCAACTTGGCATCGTTCTCGGATTCGGAGCATTGCTCTGGAATGGCACGTACAATGCGCTCGCGAAAGGACTGACTCCCTTTCTGTCTCCCATTACGCTTCTACTCCTAAGCGAAGCCTTAACCGCATTCTTTATCGTGATCACGTTCGGCTTGTTTCCGATCCTGAATGCATTTCGGAAAATGGACGGGAAATCCATTTTGATCGCCGCCCTGATCGGAATTCTTTGTTCGGCGGTCGCGCCGTTTCTGTTCTTTACGGGTCTCGCCCGCACGTCCGCCATCAATGCATCCCTGCTTTCTTCCTCCGATATCATTGTGATTCTCATCGGAGCTCATTTCATTCTGAAAGAGAAAGTAAGCCGCATGCAGGTATTTGGTGGTTCGATCGTCGTGCTCGGTGTCGTCATCGTCAATGTCGCAGGCACGGGTGTGCCCTCAAGCGTCCACATCGGAGACCTTTTCATCGTTGCCGGGTCTCTGTTCTTCGGAACAGGAGCCGTGCTTTTTAAAAAATATCTTTCGCATGTCATGCCTGAGCTTGCGATCCTTATTCGCAATGTTTCCGGCATTGTCATCATTTCGATATTCGCATTGTTTTTCCGCGGATCATTCGTCGAGGAAGTCGCTGCGTTTCCTCTCGAGAAAGTGTTGCTCTTGCTCGCCTTCACGTTCTTCTCCCGTTACCTGAACCTGACGTTCTTCTACGAGTCTCTCGATCGCATCAGCGCGACCACGCTTGCATTGATCCAGGTTGCAACACCCGTAGTCGGAATATTCTTTGCGGCGCTCATTCTCGGCGAGCGTGTTCAGTCGTACCAGGTGCTCGGTTGCACGTTCATTCTCTTCGGACTCATTCTTGAGCAGATGAGCGATCGTGCAATGGATTCCATTCGCTCTCATTCGTCCTACTTCCATCTGCCCTTTCGAAAGGGCACGCCGAAGACATTGGATGGGAATATAGGATTGCTACCGAAGAACGTGTAGGGAAGGTTTGGTAGGTTCGGTAGGTTCGGTAAGTATGGCAGGAAAATTTGCAAATCCTTTTTGCTTAGCATTCACGTCCGCTTACCAAACCTTCCCTACGTACCAAACCTACCAAACCTTTATATCGGCAACGACTCCAGTCTCACCGCAGGTGTCGTCCCGTCCTCTTTCAGTTTCTCTCCAATATTAAGCGTCTCGCCCGTTGCAGGGTCGATTTCCTCCGCCATGACGACCAAGCGTCGCAGTGTTGTGCCGACGGGTGTGCATGTCATTAAGGTTGATATGCGTTTATTCGTAGGCTGGTCGAGCACCGAGACATCGCTCGGTTTCACTTCCTTCTTCGAGCTGATGCGATACGTGTGTCTGTCTCCGCCGTAGTACACGGAGTATGTGTCTCCTGGGTTCAGGTCTTTCAGCCTCGCAAAGACGTCCTTGTAGCTTCCGTCGTCCCACGGGTAGTACGAGCTGTGACCGGTAACGAAGAAATTTCCGGCTTGGCCGGGCTTAGCGGAGCCCGGATAGTGTACGACACCGTCTTTCAATGCCACCTGGATGTCTTCCTCAAACTTTTTCCAATCCTCCTGCATCAGTCCGTCCATGCTCGGACGAACGATCGGGATGTTCTTGTTCAATTTCGGGATGATGAGCCTGTTTTCAAATGGGCCGACTGCAGGCAAAAGTTGACGGAGGTCCGATGCTGCCTCGGAAATCATTCCTGCATTCAGAGTAGCGCGTTGGTCGCTTCTACCGGAGACGATCTCTTCCAGTGCTTGCTGAGCCTCCAGATCACTCCCAATCGCCAGCTCTGCTTTCGCAATCTGGAAGAAGCTCTGTGCATTGATCCCGATGAAGAGAACGATGAAAATTCCGGCAAAGGTTCCTCCGAACCGCACGGTGTCGACGATAAACAGCTTGAGCTTTGTCGGTGGCTTTCCGCTCCTCCCGATGAGGGAAGGCATTCGGACGGGAGTACTCGCGTGCTTTGCGAAACGCTTGGCTGCGCCTCGAACTCTTCCCGGAATCGATCGAAGAGCTGAGCTTAGTGCTTTTGCTTCGATGGTTGCTTCATGCACCGTTGCATGGAGTTGAGTTGCTCCTTCCGCTGCCCCTTCTGCGATTGCTCTGCCTGCTTTCCTTGCAAGGTTCAGACCCGGCCCCATCGATTTCTTTGAATGCACGGTATCGGCAGGAAGTGATTTCTGAGGCGGAGGAGCTTCGTGAATCACTGTCCACGTATCGGGACAGGACGTGGCGGAAACTGCATTGCTGCGTACGGAAATTTGCACGCAGCGACAATCGTCATCTGCTCGCTTTTCGACGGTCTTGCTGCCGAGGATGATATTGCCGTTTTTGTCGTAGTGAGCTGAGTGCATGTTCGTCGTTCAAATAGTCGTCCATTGTATCATAAAAGGCTTCCAGACGCCACAGCACTAGATCACATTCATCATGCCTCCGCCAACCACTTCATGCCCGCGGTAGAGCACCAGCGACTGTCCGGAGGATTGCACGGGAGCGGCGCTTTGAAATGTAAAGATCGCATCGTTGCCTCTCAGTTCAAGAGTGCCCTTCCGCTTTCCGGACAGAGAGCGCGTTCTGCACTCGAATGTCACAGGCTTGCCCTCCTCGGGCTTCCAAGAGATGAAGTGCATGTCCGAGAGTGTGACTGAGTGACATTCTTCGGTGCCTTTCGGAGCAACGACCAGGGTATTATTTGCAGTATTTTTCGAAACGACCTCAAGCGGGATCTTCAGACCTCCGATACCGAGTCCACGTCTCTGTCCAACCGTGTAGAGGGGCAGACCTTCGTGTGTCCCGACGACCGCACCGTTGCGACTGACAATGGATCCCGGTGCCATGGATGACCGTAAATGTCTCTTCAAAAATTCTTGCGGAGTTTTTTCGGGGAAGAAACAGAGGTCTTGGCTTTCGCGGTAGCTGTCCGACATCGGAAGATCGAAGTGCGAAGCCAGTTCGTACACTTCGTCCTTTCGCATGCTTCCAAGCGGAAACAGCACGGGTCGGAGTTGTTCCTGTGTCAGTCCGTGGAGGTAGTAGCTCTGATCTTTTTTCGTATCGACTGCTTCCAGAAGGAGCACTCTCTCGTTGCCGTCGGAAATCGTCTCCGTCGCAGTTCTTGCATAGTGTCCCGTCGCCAATTTCTCGCATCCGAGTTCCTGCATCAGGTGCAGAAGCTTTCCGAACTTGATCGTTCTGTTGCATCCGATGCACGGATTCGGCGTCAGCCCTCGACGGTGAGATTCAAGAAAAGGATCGACGACCATTTGCTTGAATTCATCTTCAAGACTGATCACCTTCAGCGGGATGCCTAATTTTTTTGCGACCGACGACGCTCGTGCAATGTTTTGCGTCGTGCAGCATTTGCTCGGCAGGACCTGCGCGAGTGCGGGTGCGAGCGGATCGCTCCAAAGCGAGAAGCGCACGCCGACAAGCTCATGTCCCTGCTCTTTCAGCAGGTGCGCAACAACACTGGAGTCAACTCCGCCGGACATGGCAACAAGGATACGCAAAGAGATGTATGATACGGGATGTTCTATTCTTCATTCAATCCTATGACCAGCTCTCTTCACGCCTTCATCGCTCATGCCAGGTCCAAGAACATGGACCATCAGACGATTCGCATGCTTCTTCTCTCCGCTGGATGGAAGGAGAAAGATATCGCTTCCGCGTTGGCATCCGAAACACTGACCATGCCGATTCCTCTTCCATCCGATACGGGATCCGCTCGCGATGCGTTCTTTCACTTGCTTGCTTTCACCACGCTGTACGCAACCGTCATCAGTCTTGTCATTCTTGCGTTCACGTACATCGGTCGCTGGTTCCCGGACCCGGCAATGATGGACTATGCGTACGCAAATAGCAGCGATTTTTCCACGATCCGTTGGTCCATAGCAGTCATTGTTATTTCATTTCCCATGTTTCTGTTCCTTTCACGCATTCTGCATCGAGAATTTCTCAGCAAGCCGGAGAAGCTGAATTCCGGCGTTCGTCGTTGGCTCACGTATCTCACACTGTTTGTTACTTCCTGCGCTTTGATCGGTGATGGTATCACACTTCTCTTCACTCTTCTGAGCGGCGAACTGACGCTAAGATTCATCTTGAAGGTCTTTGCAGTGCTTATCCTGAGCGGCCTTCCTTTCGGGTATTATTTTTCGGTTTTGCGCATCGAACATGATCAGTACAAAACGAGCTCCATCCATGCTCGGTATTTCTCCACATCCGTCATTCTCACGGTGCTTTTCGTCCTCGTCGGCATCTTTATTGTCGGCAGCCCCATGCAGGGGAGGGCTGAAAAGTTCGATGAGCAGCGTCTGAGTGACCTTCGCTCCATTCAGAATGAAATTCTCAACGAGGTTTACGGCATGGACAGAGGCATACCGGTGCCGGTCGGTATCAAAACGCTTCCAAAACAGCTCCCGAAGGATCTGGAATCCGTCGCCTCTGCAGCGCAGTACCAAAAGATTCGCATCGCTGATCCGGAGACGGACATTCCGTATCGGTATGAAACGAAGAATGCGACGTTCAGTCTTTGTGCAACATTTTCTCTCTCCCGAGACTTGGGATACGATATTTTCTGGAACCATCCTGCAGGAGAACATTGCTTCGAATTCGATGCGTTGGATCAGAGGGCAAAATAGAAAGTAACACGCGCGAAGCATCGCGCTCCCTTTCCAATAAATTGCTCAAAGGGGAGCGGCATGCTTGCCGCGTGCCGATGGCATTTTCATGTACAATCTTCACATGATCGACAAAGTGAAAGCTTGCATCGAGGAGCTGCATTCCATCAGAAAGAAGATGGAGGACCCTGCCGTATACGGCGACAGGAAGGCAGTAACAAAGCTCTCGCGACGGATGAAACAGCTCCTGCCTCTCGAGGAAAAGTTTCTTGAATACCGGAAGGCGGAGCAGGCGATTGCCGACGAGAAAGCATTCGAGGGAGACAAGGAATTGTCTGCATTTGCCGCTGAAGATGCGACGAAAGCACGCGCTGCGATCCCGGCTCTCCTTGAGGAAATGAAGCATCTTCTGATTCCTCGAAATCCCGATGATGAAAAGAGCGTCATTTTGGAAGTGCGTGCCGGAGCCGGTGGCGAGGAGGCGGCATTGTTTGCCGCAGAACAGCTGAAGATGTATCTGCGATATGCGGAGGAACGTGGATGGAAGACGGAAATTCTCAATATCTCCGATGCGGATGCCGGCGGAGTGAAGGAAGCGTCTGCAAGAATCGAGGGGACCGGTGTCTATGGAGAACTGAAATTCGAGTCCGGCGTGCACCGCGTCCAGCGCATACCCACGACGGAGGCCAAGGGCCGCATTCATACGTCGACGACAACGGTTGCGATTCTGCCCGAGGCTGAGGAGTCTGAGATAGAAGTGAGAAACGAGGATCTCAAAATCGACACCTATCGTTCCGGTGGTGCCGGAGGACAACATGTAAACAAAACCGAGAGCGCCGTTCGCATCACGCATCTTCCGACCGGAGTCGTTGTCGCTTGTCAGACGGAGCGTTCGCAGCTCAAGAACAGAGCGCTTGCGATGAGTCTTCTTCGGAGTCGCCTCTATGCAGCCGAGCAAGAGAGGCTTCTTGCCGAACGCACGCAAATGCGATCGGGCCAAGTGGGTACGGCAGATCGCAGCGAAAAGATACGGACGTACAACTTTCCACAGGATCGCGTCACGGATCATCGTGCAAACTTGAACTTCAGCAATATTCCTGCAATTCTTCAGGGAAAGTTGGATCCGATCGTAACGGGGATGAAGAAGTGGGAGGAGGAAGAGCTTTTGAAGCAGCTGTAAATTGTTCATGCTTCGAGACGCACTTGCTGATGCAAGCGCTCCTCAGCATGACAATCCACAGTTGATTGTCACGGTGAGGAGCACCTCAGTGCGTCTCGAACCGTTAGTACACGTTTCCTGCTTCCACGCCTCTGTTCCATTCTTGCGTTCTGCGAATGTTGCGCTGGTAGCAACGCATGGCCGCTTCTCGGCTTGGCTCTTTGATTTGGCACGCCTTCCAGAGTTTCTTGCTCTCTTGACGCACGCTCTCCTCCACTTTTTTCGGTGTCTTTTTCGCTTCCCCAATATTGACAGCAGACTTCGGAGAAGGAGTAAGGTTGGCGGCAGTCGCAAGGTATGAGACTTCGCTCAGAATGCTGTGTAAGGCACCGTTTTCATACGTTTCCTTCAGATTTGCGTAGGGACCGAATTCCTCTGCACAACGACTGCGATCATTCTTGGTCGCTCGGAAACAGGTGTGACTCATGTAGGCTGCAAAATCAAAACCGCTGGTCTCGATGCTGAGGTTCGTGAATGTGCCCGGAACTTCGACACCGGTTCTCTGGAAGAGATAGACGATATGGTTTGCGTAGTGGCTGTTTGAAAGCCCGGAAATTTCCGAGACATCATGCGCCGCTAAAAGCGGGAGGGCGAGGAGTGCTGCACTGACGATGCTTGCTGCAGCTGCCGTTTGCATGGCGCGGAGGTGGCTTGTAAGAAGGTCCATAGAGAAAGAAGGGAATGAAAAAGGAGGACATATTAACACTAAATCATATATTGTCAATAGCCCTTGATCATCTATTTCCCCGCAGCTTCTGCATCAGGTCTACGCGCTTTTGGATGGATTCCACCGTTGCAATATCCTCGCGAAAGCGAACAGGCCCTGTGATTTTCTCGCAGACTTCCTGCGAGAGCTGCTCGGCCTCGTTGATCGTTGCTCCGATACCGACAATGCCGATCGCTCTGGAGGTCCCAAGCAGCATCCACCCCGTATCGTTCATGGATACGTCTCCGTAGTAAATATGCACGTTGTCGGGAATTTTATCCGGCACCAGCACGCGCTGGCCTTTCTCTTTCTTGTCCTCCGGATAGCTCTTCGGAGTGATGTATTTGCAGACCGTTGCTTGTGGAGCGAAGCGAACAAGCTCGCTTTTGAGAGTCCCCGCAATGATTGCCTGGCAGATCTCGACAAGATCGGTCTCGAGAAGGGGAAGCAGATTCAACGCTTCAGGATCGCCGAATCGTGCATTGTACTCGATGATCTTCACGCCGTCCGCCGTCGCAATGAATCCTCCGTATAAAATTCCTTTGTACGGCTCGTGACACTCTTGCATCAGCGCATCGGCAACCTGTTTATTGAAGCTGCTTGCGGCATCGATGTCCGCCTGCGTAAGGAAAGGCAAAAGGTGATTGGCGTCACTGTAAGTTCCCATGCCTCCCGTATTGAGTCCTTCATCATTGACGTACGCACGCTTGTAATCCTGTATGGCAGGCATGTCGACCGTCGTCGTCCCGGAGACGAAGGAGAGCAGGCTGAATTCGACACCGACGAGCTTCTCCTCGATCACAACAGTGCCGCATTGGTCGATGCATTCCATGGCGTACTTTGCGCCGAGGTCGATGTTCTTTAGGTGCTCTCCGCTCAGCTTCACCCCCTTTCCTCCCTTCAGAGCGTCGAATTTTACCACGTACTGTCCTTTCAGCTCGTACTCGATGTAGTGCCGGATATCGAGATCCAATTGCCTCTTCGCTTCCATGGAGGAGAAACTGAAGATTTTGAATCGAGGACTGCCGTTGATCCCATACTTCTGCATGAGCGATCTCGCAAATCCCTTGCTGGATTCGATTCGCGCAAGATTTTTCTTCGGTGCAATGCAGGGCACTCCTATGGACTCGAGCCTGTCACTTAAGCCCGCTCCGATCGGATCGTCCGGAGCGATGAAGGCGAAATCCGGCTTCGTTTCCTTTGCGATTTGAACGATACTCGAAAGACCACCCATATCGACGATTCGCACCTCTTTCGCAATACTCATCATTCCTGGGTCGCGCATCGTACAGCACGCGATAATTTCCGGTTTCTGCGGACTTCTTGCGAACGCCTCGGCGATGGCATGGCCGCGCGCGGAGTTGGAGACGAGGAGTATGCGCATACTGAAAAAGATTACACCAAGGCCATCATTTTTGTCTGATCCGGATTCCCGTCTTCCTGTTTCTTGAACGTCTCTCTTGTTTCATTTCTTCCGCAGCCGAGCTTCCGGAGCATCGCAGGAGTGACCTCGGGGGTCGGATACTTTCCTGTGAAGCAACCTTCGCTGAAGCGGTGGATTTTCTTGTTGCCGACGCGGACTGAATTGCGGAGATCCTGAATCGACGTGTAGAAGAGGCCGTCCGCACCGATGATCTTGCAGATCTCGGCAATGGTATGGTCGGACGCCACCAACTCCGTTGTTGTCGGGAGATCGATGCCGTACGGATCGGGTCCGATAATCGGGGGAGACGCGGAGGCAAAGTACACCTTCCTGGCTCCCGCTTTTCTTGCCATTTCAACGATTTTTTTACTCGTATTGCCGCGAACGATGGAATCGTCGACGAGCAGCACGGAATTGTTTTTGAATTCAAGATCGATCGGATGCAGCTTGAAGTTCAGGCTCCTCTTTCTCATCTCCTGCCCCGGCATGATGAATGTGCGACCGATGTATCGATTCTTCACGAATCCCTCGCGATACCTGACCTTCAGTTTATCTGCGAGCCCGGCTGCGGCTGGACGGCCGGTATCCGGAATTGGAATCACCGAGTCGATGTGAATGCCGGCCGCCTTGATCTGCCGTGCCAACGCTTCACCCATGCGGACTCTGGCTTTGTAGACGTTCACGCCGTCGATGGTTGAATCCGGAGCAGCGAGGTACACCCACTCGAAGATGCAGGGATTCAGGTGTCCTTTTTTTACGATTCTGCTGTGAAGGCGATTTGTTCGATCGATGAAGACGACTTCCCCGGGCGCTATGTCCCGCATGAATTCGAAGTCCAGAGCTTTGAAGACGGTGTTTTCGGATGCGATCATGTACTCGTACTTCATCCCATACCTTCTTCGACCTATTTGCAGAGGGCGGATGCCGTGCGGATCCCTGAAGGCGACGATGCCTTGGTCCCCCACGAGCGACACGACGGAATAGGCTCCTTTGCAGCGACGGAATACCATCTTTACGGCTCGGAAAATGTGTTCGGGATTCAGCTTTTTCGGTCGCTGCTTCCGAAGTGCCAACGAAAAAACGTTCAGAAGCACTTCGGAGTCGGAGTTGGTATTGAGATGGCGGTAATCCTGTTCTCTTATTTCACGTGCAAGATCGGACGCGTTCGTGAGATTGCCGTTATGGGCAAGCGCCATGCCGAACGGTGAGTTGACGAAGAAAGGCTGTGCTTCAAATTCACTGCTGCAACCCGCAGTCGGGTAGCGCACATGACCGATACCCATGGGCCCCTTCAATCTCTGGAGGGAACTTCCATGAAACACCTCGCTGACCATTCCCGTCGATTTCTTCAGGTGGAACTGATTGTCGTACGTCACGATGCCTGCTGCATCCTGGCCTCTGTGCTGGAGCACGATGAGGCCGTCATAGAGGTCCTGAATGACGTCGCGGAAGCCGGAGACGGCGATGATCCCACACATGGTTATGCAAGTACGGCAAAGCACGCCTCCGCGAAAATCGAAGAGGCCGATGGAAGGACAGAACCTACCATGAAGTCATTGTACAGACAGTCGGCTTCTTCGCAAGGAGCGCTTCAGACCGATCGTTCAGTGAAGCCGAATTGAGTGAATTGTCCTTGCAGCAGTTGTCGGACTCGCTCAGCCGTGAAAACTCGATCAGTCTTTACTTCCAGTACCACGTTTTCCCCGATGAGGCTGCAGCGCATTCCCCCTTGATCAACAAGGGGGTGCTTGTTTGCTTCCGCTTTGATCGCCTCAAGTTGTGGTGCCGCATTTTCTGCGATGAATCTGAGGATAGTCATGTGTATACGCTATCGCAGTTTGCTACGGAATCAACCGTTTGCGGATCACTCACCACCCAAGACCAGCTGCAAGCCAAGAAATGATGCTGCAGAGACTGTACAATCTCCGTTTTTCCGCTACACTGGACGGACCCGACTTCGCCTTATGAAAGGGGCGAGGCAATTTTCCTGCTTACCGTATGGAGTTCCGAACCATCGCCATCATCGCTCACATCGACCACGGCAAAACCACGCTCGTCGACCAGATCCTTCGTCAGGGAGGTGCTTTCAGCGATCATGAAGAAGTCGCAGAACGCGTGATGGACAGCAACGATCAGGAGAAAGAGAGAGGTATCACCATCTATGCAAAGAACTGTTCGATTCTCTATAAAGATACGAAGATCAACAACGTCGACACTCCCGGCCACGCAGACTTCGGGTCCGAAGTGGAGCGTGTGCTGAAGATGTGCGACTCGGTGTGCCTCCTTGTCGACTCGTTCGACGGTCCCATGCCGCAGACGAGATTCGTTCTGAAGAAATCGCTTGAAATCGGCATCAAGCCTATCGTCATCATCAACAAGATCGACAGACCCGGAGCCGATCCGGAGCGTGCTCTCAGTCTCGTTTTCGATCTTTTCGTGCAGCTTGGCGCAACCGATGCGCAGCTCGACTTCCCCTACGTGTATGCGATCGGAAGGGATGGTGTAGCCAAGAAAAAGGTTGCCGATGAATCGAAGGATTTAACTCCGCTTTTCGATCTTATCCTCGAGCATGTGAAGCCGGGAGAAAACGATGCCAGCAAGCCTCTCCGCTTCCAGCCCGTGAACCTCGGATACGATTCCTATGCAGGCCGCCTTGCTGTCGGAAGAATTTCTGAGGGAGCAATCGCGAAGAACCAGGCTGTGTTTGTGAAGAAACCGGATGGTACTTCGAAGCAGGGAAGAATCACCAAGATTCTTGTGTACAAGGGCATCGCCCAGGCGGAAGTGGACAGTGCTGTTGCCGGAGATGTCGTCACGATTGCAGGACTTCCTGAGATTTACGTCGGAGATACCGTCGTTGCAGATCCTGAAACGGAAGCGCTTCCGGCCATTATGATCGACCCCCCGACCGTGGCCATGGACTTCATGGTCAACGATTCACCGTTTGCAGGAAAAGAGGGAAAACTTGTCACCACGCGCCATATCAGAGAGCGTCTTGAGAAAGAGCTCGAAACGAACGTTGGACTGAAGATCGATTTCGGCGAGCGTACCGATGCATTCAGGGTATCCGGCAGAGGAGAAATGCACCTTGGCGTTCTTATCGAATCCATGCGTCGCGAAGGATTCGAACTCGCGGCATCGAGACCGGAAGTGATCACGCACATGGAAAATGGAGTCAAAATGGAGCCATTCGAAATGGCATACATCGATGTCCCGGAAGGGGTGTCGGGTGCCGTCATCCAAAAGCTCGGACTTCGTAAAGGCATTATGCAAAACATGGAGACGAAGAACGGCATCGCACGTCTTACGTACGAAATCCCCACCCGAGGTCTTCTCGGATTCCGCAACGAATTCATCATCGATACGCGGGGCGACGGCATCCTCACGCATGCATTTCACAAATTTGCTCCGTTTGCCGGCGACATGCCCGGCCGCACGACAGGTTCGATCATTTCCGGTGTAACCGGTGTATCCGTTGCGTACGCCGTGTGGCAGCTGCAGGAGCGAGGCTCTTTCTTCATCGGATCCGGTGTACCCGTCTACGAAGGGATGATCGTTGGAGAGTCTCCAAACGGTCAGGATATCGAGGTGAACGTCTGTAAAGAGAAGAAGCTCAGTAATATGCGCAGCTCAGGTGCAGACGAAGCGATTCGCCTCACGCCACCTCGCATTATGACGCTCGACGGTGCGCTCGAGTACATTCAGGATGACGAACTTGTGGAAGTCACACCGGTCAGCATCAGACTCCGCAAGAAGCTTCTGAATGCCGTTGACCGCAAGCGTGGGCGCAAAGCTTGACGAAATTACTAAAAATGAAATAATAAGTTTATGAATACCTTCCGTGAAATAGCACACCTGCACGCGCGTTTCAGATCCTTTTCCGAGTCCGGCATCACGCTTTCTCATGAAGCGAGGCGCATGCTCGATGAACTCAGGATCGCAGACACAGACAGGGCGGACGCACTCGCGGGAGAAATCGCATCTGAGTTTCGTCATTTGATGTCACTCGACATGTCTCCGCTCGATGAAGAGTGCTCGAGATCGTACTGATTTCATGGTATAATGGAGGGAAATATGGACACATACCCAAAGGATACGGCGGGTCATTGTATGAAGGCTCTTGTTCCGACTGCACATGAGTCCGATACCGTTGCGCAGATTCTTGAAATGCTTTCGATTGAGAACAAAAATCTCACGTCCATCAATTACGTCTACATTCTGGGTGAACGAAGAAAACTTGTCGGAGTGCTCTCGATTCATGAAATTTTCTCAGCTTCACGGACTGACAGAGCCGGGGGTATTTGTAAGAAATCACCTCTTGTTTCTGCTCATCCTGAGGCGCATCAGGAGCGCGTCGCGTATCTTGCGCTAAGGCATAGAATCAAGGCGATACCCGTTGTCGATCGTGACGGCATCTTTCTTGGCGAAGTGACATCCGATGCGATTCTCAGAATCCTGCATAAGGAAATGCATGAAGATTCCATGAAGCGTGCGGGCATCAGGCACCCGGATGCGCTCCATAGCAATGTTTTTTCGCTTCCTCTTCTCACCTCGTTTCGTCATCGTATTCCTTGGCTTCTGTTAGGGCTGATCGGTGGTTTATGTACGGCAAAAATAGTAGGATTGTTCGAGGCGACGCTGCAAAAAAATCTCATACTTGCTGCATTCATTCCGCTCATCGTCTACATGAGCGATGCCGTTGGCACGCAGATGGAAGCGTACATTATCCGCGATCTTGCAACGGAGCAGTCTCTTCCGATTCTGCGGTATTTCCTCAGACATTTTCTCGTCGTAATGACTATTGCGCTCGCGCTTTCAATTCTTCTCTTCGGTTCGTATGTTTTCCTCTCCGGCAATTGGTATATCGCCACTGTGCTCTCCGTTTCCCTTTTTGCGTCGGTCTGCTCGTCCGTCTGTACCGGACTTTTGATTCCGTTCGGATTCAGCAGGTTTGCTCTCGATCCTGCAGATGCCAGTGGACCCGTTGCCACGATACTTCAGGATACGATAAGTATCGTGATCTATTTTGGGATTGCGACGGCGATGTTATAGCTAAGCATCTTTGCTTATTTGTCTTCGCTTTGCTGTAACACAATTCCGTATCAAGCTCGCAACCGTGAGCGGCCCTACTCCTCCAGGCACAGGTGTTATTGCAGAAGCGATCTCTGAGACTGCATCGAAATCGATGTCGCCATAAAGTTTTCCTTCGACTCTCGACACGCCGATATCGATGACAACGGCACCTCCTTTCACCATATCCTTTGTGATCATCTTCGGTGACCCTACTGCGGCAACAAAAATATCTGCCTGACTTGTGATCTCACTCAGGTTCTTCGTTTTGCTATGACAAATCGTGACGGTTGCTCCGCGATTAAGAAGCATAATCGCAAGAGGCTTGCCGACGATATTGCTTCGTCCGACGATGACTGCATGCTTTCCCTCAATCGGTAGTTTGTAGTACTTCAGAAGTTCGATGACCCCCGATGGCGTTGCGGGTGGCAGATGCTCAAATTCCACGGAGAGAAACATCTTTCCAAGGTTATACGCACCGAAACCATCAATGTCTTTCTTCGGGTCGATCGCACGGATCACGTCCGGAACGTGCGCTTGCAGATGCTTCGGAAGCGGCAGCTGTACGATGAATCCTGTGACATCGATATCTGTATTGAGCTGATCAATCACATTCATTAATTCTTTAAGGCTCGTCTTCTCAGAGAGGTGTTTGTGCTCATGCCGAAGACCGACTGCTTCGCAGCTTTTAAGCTTCTGTCTGATGTAGCTTGCACTCGCAGGATCGGCTCCGACCTGAACTACGACCAGTTTCGGATCCAGCTTCTTGATATCGCTTTTCAAGCTCTCGAGCAGTGCGTCGGCAACAGGGCGGCCGGAGAGGAGGACGGCGTACATGCCATCATCTTAGCGCAATCTGGCTTCGTTAGCATTTCGAAGCGATCGCAAATTGCATGAAGTAGCGATTCAAATCGATATCCGTTGAATGATACTCGTTCTCGCCAGCAAGAAAATCACCAAGAACTTCTCGCATTCTGCAGAGCTCCCGTAAGCGAAGCCTGTTTTTGGGGTCCGCGATTGTCAGATCCAGAAGCTCGAGCATCCTCTGTAATGCCGATTGCATGCGCGAGTCGTTCCCATCTTTCTTTGCGCTGCATGCTCGCGAGACCTCACTTCCTATGTGAGCAAG
>SXGS01735599.1_pt1 | contig 21276 bp, 21 predicted proteins | sample 3174681 | NCBI WGS metagenome assembly SXGS01 (sample SAMN11356861, study PRJNA531348) | freshwater metagenome | isolation source: freshwater sample F1-80 | place: China: Fuxian Lake, Yuxi | collected 2017-12-25 | reverse complement strand
CTCGTTTAACCCCAATACCGTTCAACGAACGTGGGATAAGCTTCCAGCGTGTCAAGATCTTGTGCAAGCAATGGCGAAACTCCGCTACAGGTTGACAAGCTGGAAGCTTATCCCACGTTCGTTGAACGGTATTGGGGTTAAACGAGGATTCGGCCCGACCAATCGAACGGGACTCATCATTAGCACCCAAACGCCAATCGCAAATCAGCCCAGGGCAAATCGCTACAGAGCGCCGCGGCTAAACTAAAGCGTTTTCTTATATCTCGCCCAAGTCATTAAGCGACAAAAAAAGAGCCGCCACAATTCAAGATAACGAACTGCGGCGGCTCTCGTGGACCGAAGCGAAGTACGTTTTTTGGATCAGCCGAGTGTCCAGCCAGATCGATATTCGCGATGAACGTACTTATTCAACTCCGGCAAATTAGTGCTCTTCATCGATTTGGCGTCCCACTCAATGCGCTGCCCCTCGCCGGCGCGCACAGCCAAGTTGCCCACCAGAATCGTTTCCGTCAGGCGTCCGGCATAGCCGAAATTGGACATCGTTCCGGGTTTGTATTCGCCCTTGATGGTCTGAACGAATTCCCACTTCTGACGTTGATCGCCACCCTTGGCTTCGGGAACATGAGGAATTCTCGGCAGCGTCGGCTCGGGTTTCTTGTAGTCTTTGAAACTCTCGGTCGGCAGCAAAGTATAAGCGGCTCCGTAATCATTCTCCGACAAGAGCATTCCCTTCGAGCCAACAATGAGCGCGGCGCTAGTCTTTTGGCCGCCTTCTCGCTGCTTGGCAATCCTCAAACGGAACCGTTCGGGCAAATTGCTCAACAAGTCTTCGCTGGGAAGGTTGCCGCCATCGTACCAATAAAAATTGCACGCCACCAAGTTGTTGCGTTTGGGAAATTCAAACTTCAGCATCGTTGCGGCTGGGAACGTTTCATTCTCAAAGATCCCCGGATTCTTAACCGCAGTTACCGCAATCGGATCCCACAACTCAAGTGACATCACCGGCAGATTGCAGGTATGGCAGGCCATATCGCCCAGCGCACCAGTGCCGAAATCAACCCATCCGCGCCAATTGAAAGTGTGGTATTCGCCTTCTTTGTAAGGGCGCATTGGCGCTGGACCAATCCACGCATCCCAATTCAATTCCTTTGGAACCGGATCTTCACCGGCCTTGCGACCAACACCTTGCGGCCAAACTGGACGGTTGGTCCAAACATGAACTTCGGTAACATCGCCCAGCGCACCAGACCGAACCACTTCGACCGCTTCACGCAATCCGTCTTCGGAAGTCCCTTGATTTCCCATCTGCGTCACGACGCCCATTTGTTGAGCGACTTCACGCATCATGCGAGCTTCGTAGATCGACCAAGTCAATGGCTTTTGGCAGTAGACATGCTTCTTCATACGCATGGCCTTGATCGCTGCACAAGCGTGATTGTGGTCCGGTGTGCTGACCGTGACGACGTCAACTTTGTCTCCCAACGAGTCGAGCATTTCACGATAGTCCGTATGATGCACCGCGTCGGGAAACTCGCGTGCTTTCTTAGTCAGCGTTCGCTGGTCAACGTCGCAGATACCGACAATCCTAACACCCTGTTCGGAGATATGGCTGGAATCACTGCCCCCTTTTCCTCCCACGCCGACACTCGCTGCGCTCAGCGAATTCAGCGCCGATGTTTGGGCTCGCGAAATGGCTTGACTTCCGATCCAGTATCCGGCAGCAATCGTGGCCGATTGCCCCATAAAATCTCTACGTGTTTTTCTTCTCGTCATTTTGTTTGATCCTCAGAGGGGAATGTGTGTGGGGTGGATCGGACTATTGTCGAATTTATCCAGCAAATGCAGGAGATCGCACCGAGCAAGTCGCCAGCGGCACTTTCCCGACCCAAAATTGTAGTGCTCTATGTTACAGACGCGAATTTCATTGGCAAGCTGATACCCCCATTACACATGGTTAATGCTATGCTTTGTCTAGGCATGCCAAAGCGGTAAATCGCCGAAAATGAATCGTGGCCAGCGTCCAAGTTCATCGCCGATTAAGAATCTTCAAACTATTGGTGCCCGAATAGATCCGCGATTGACAAGAGGGCCATCGGGCGAACTGTGGGCGCAATTTCGCTTCCAACCTTGGCGGTGACGAGCCAGCGGTATCCGTGGGCGCATGGCTCGCGAAAGACGTGAACCACTTCATCTGCAACGCTCACAACCCAATATTCGGGAATCCCGGATGCTGAATACAGTCTCATCTTCAAGTTCTGATCGGCTTCCAACGAACTGTCAGCGACTTCGATCAGCAGAAGCACATCTTTGGCGGTAGGGTAAGCATTCATGTAACGTTTGGGAATTAGCCAAACGATGTCCGGTTCGGGCCGACTATCGAATTCCGGTAAACTAATGCCGCTTTGTACTCGAACTCGAACTTCGTCTGAACGAGTATTGTCGACGGACCAACGAGTTAAGTAGTCGATTAAGTCACCATGAACTGGCCCAGCCGGGTTCATTTGTCGGACAACTCCATGAATTAACTCGACGCGCTTTCCCAGATTCTCGAACGCTCCTCGAGCCACCATGGCATCGTATTGATGCGTATTCAAATGCAGGACTTCACTCATAACCCAACCTCCGCCATTACCATACATTCTTAACAACATCAGCACCAAATCAATTGTTTGCTGAGTAGTTAGTAGTCCAAACGCGAGCAATTAGTTTTTGCGGCTCAGCGATGCAGGGCGCGGTGTTTATTTTGCTAGCTGACTTAATCTGCTATCGTATTCTCGGTAAACTTGATACTCAACCAGTGGAGGAGTCGCTCCACGAAAACAAAACGCGCCCCAATACTTCCGCTGTATCTTGCACATCACGTAAAGGTCGCAATATGACATGCCACCAGTTAACTCGAGCTCTTATTGCAAGTCTCTTTCTTACGATCGTCGTTTGCCATACTCGGTTGATTCCCGAAGCGCAATGCGAGGATCGTCCTCCGGTGACGCAGCCGCGAGCGACGTCGGGCGACACCGCAGTCGAACCCAACTGGGATGAGAAACTGACAATTCGAGTCAGCTCAACACCGTCGGCCGGTGCGCAGCTCATAGGCTCCGATGAAAAAGTCATTCAAGCCGCTGTTGATTATGTGGCAAGATTGGGTGGCGGTACGGTGGAGATTTTGCCTGGTGAGTATCTGTTGCGAAACTCCGTCTTTCTTGCCTCGAAAGTTCGCTTGCTGGGACATGGAGCGAAAACGGTATTGAAAAAGACACCATCGAAGGCGACCAAACTGATCGTCGATAGCGATTGGTACGATCAAGAGATTACGCTGGAGGATGCTACAGGCCTTGAGATCGGCGACGGCGTGTTGTTACGAACCAAGAACCCGGATGACGGTGGCAATACTGTACTCAAACGAACCTTGATCGCTCGGTCTGGCAATCGATTCAAACTTGATAAAGCCTTGCGCAATAACTTTTGGCAGTCTGGAACTCCCACAGCTTCGACTTTGTATCCACTGGTTACAGGCGAGTACATCGACAACTGCGTGATCGAAAATCTGACGCTGGACGGAAATCGCGCACACGTCGCGCATCTGGACGGGAATTATGGCGGCTGCATTTTCTTGCAAGATTGCAATCGCATCGTCATGCGCCATGTCGAAGCTCGCAACAACAACGGAGATGGTATTAGTTGGCAAATCTGCCACGACTGCGTCGTTGAGAACTGTTTCAGTCACGACAATGCCGATCTTGGCTTGCACCCAGGTTCGGGTTCTCAACGACCGATCATCCGCGGCAATCATGTAGAGCGCAACCACATCGGCATCTTTTTCTGCTGGGGTGTCAAATATGGTTTGGCCGAAAAGAACAAGTTGGTCGAGAACGATATCAGCGTGTCGATCGGCCACCGCGATACCGATAATTTGGTGATCGACAACGAGATTCTGCGCAGTCGCACAGTCGGAGTGGTTTTCCGTCCCGAGCGAGGCAAGTCGTTCGCTGGACATCGCAATCGCATCGAACGCAATCGCATCGTCGACACTGGTTCAGCGACCAGTGCAGCAATCGACATTCAGGGCGAAACGGAACACATTCAACTGGCTTCCAACGAAATCCAGGAAACCCGCGCCGCCGAAAGACGCGTCGGAATTCGGATTTCCTCCGGTGCCGGTCCTGTGCAACTACTAAACAATCAAATTCAAGGTTTCGCCAAGGCAGTTGAAGACCTGCGCCACCCCTAGGAGAAGCTGTCAGTAGAACGGTCAATCCATAACAAACGAATGCGGAATTAGATAGGCTGAGCAGCGCCGACGAGGCCGAGCAGCTCAGCCTCCTTGCACAGCCCGGCCAGTACGAAAACTCGGCCGCGATCGTGGAGCCCAATTAGGCCCCAAACTCCGCTGTTGGAGTGTAATGGAACGAAGTAGCGATGTAGATTCGCGATGGGACGCGCTATCGCCAAGTCGAATAAAATAAGGCCGATCCCGTTGCGGGCATTTATTCGAATTGCTCGGCCTCCGTTAATGTAGTTGTCGGCAGGCAAATTGCACTCACTGGCCAACCGCAGAGTGGTGGGGAGATGCTGGATCTCAGCAGCCAATCTTTGCCGCTGGTCCTCGCGAATTTCCTGCCAAGTGAGTTGTTGCTTGTCCAATTCGTTCAAGCGACTGAGGCAATATCGTTTTACAACCGATTGTTCCAACGGCTGAGCATTGGCGTAGTAGAAATAACCACCGACAACTCCAGTCACGCTTGCAGCTGCGGTAACGAGTAAAAGCCGTCGGCGATCTAGGCGGCGAGCCTCCACTGAAGTCGCATGTATGGAAGTTGACATTGTTGGCAACTCAGAGAACTCAGCCTGCACGCTCGCCGACATATCATCGGTCACACAAACATACGAGCGAGTGTTCAATGTCTTTTCTAAAGCCAGATCTCTTGCAGTCAACTCTTGGTCAGCAGTTTCAGCGCACGAATCTCGCTGGGCAGCCCTGCGAACCGCCGCTTGAAGGCGTTCAGCCAAGTCGCTTGGTACGTGCACGCGATGCAAGGAATCGCGCAGCCGCGCGTCCAGGTCATCAGGTTCACCGTTTTTGAATTGGTGCGGATGCACGTAACAGCCTCTTATGTATACGCAATTCTCTCAATGCTCACCTAGAAACCGCCATCGGATCCAAATAGCGACGCAGCGCGTTGCGGCCTCGATTGAGACGGCTCATCACCGTCCCTATGGGAATCGACAGTTGCTGGGCAATCTCCGCATACGATAAATCTTCAAAGTAGTACATCAAAACGACCTCGCGAAACTCTTCCGATAGTTCGCGCAGTGCAACCTCAATCCAATCCTGGTTGTCCAAGTAATCGTGGGGCGACAAATCAGCATAGTCTGCGTTAGCTATTTCTTCGACAATTTGCTTAGGCCGCTTGGTGCGCAGCCATTTCGCAAATTCGTTTCTCGTGATGGCAAGCAGCCACGCTCGCTCCTTTTCAGTTTCACGCAACTGGTGCGCAGCACGGAACGCCTTGAGAAAAACCTCTTGCGAAATATCTTCCGCCGCCGACTGGCAGCCCGCCAACCGATAAGCGTACCGATACACTATTTGATGATTTCGTTCGATCACCAATTCAAATTGGCTGGTTCGACTATCATCACTCTGCGCAGAGGGGATCACTTGGCCAGCACTTTCAAGGGGACCTGACTTGCCACTGGTCATCGACTGTTTTTCCGAGCCTAGAATATGGACTCCAAAATACTGGAGCTTATTCCCAGATTGTAGCAACTTTTCGAAAAATACTTGCAAGCGATGAATCGAGCAGCGTGGACTGAAAAGAAGTGAACCGCTGGCGCTAGCCACGGGCGCCGAAGGTGTTGCGTGGGAATCGCCATTCGATGCCCGAAATCATTAGGATTTGGAACGTCGTGCGTACTTTTGCATCGCAACACCTTCGGCGCCCGTGGCTAGCGCCAGCGGTTCACTTCTTTTCAGTCCACGTTTCGGTAGTGCCTACAAACGCAAATGCCATTTTCTTGCTTCGAAGAGTTGATTCGTCTCTGTCTGCGAACCGCTCTAAACTGGTAGAAAATTCTATCGAGCAAAATTCTTGCGACCAGCGGCCAGCGGAGTATCGTATGGGAACACGATACGGCGTATAACTCCTGTCGATCATTCCAATCATGCACTCTTCGAATCCATACTTCCATGACCAAGTGCACGCCATGAACGTTGCTGCCGGCTCAACCGACAAACAACCCGCAACGGATCGCTTGGTATCATTGGACCAATTTCGCGGATACACCGTTGCGGGCATGTTCTTGGTGAACTACTTCAGCCACAGCGATGTGTGTCCTCAAGTTCTGCGGCATACTCACGACTACGTCAGCTATGCCGATACGATTATGCCGCAGTTCTTATTCGCGGTGGGTTTCTCGTTGAGATTAACGTTCGGTCGACGAATGCAAACGCAAGGTTCAGCCGCAGCATATTTCCGTATGATCCGCAGGTTATTGGGATTGGTACTGGTCTCTTTGGTCGTCTACACAGTTGGCGCGCGCGCTGCGACGTGGCAGCAATTGCAGACGCTCGGATTTTGGGGCGCGATAGCGGACCCGCTCAAGCACGAATGGTTTCAAACGTTGATGCACATCGCGGTTACCAGTTTTTGGATCTTGCCCGTAGTGCACCTTTCCAGTCGCGCGCGGTGGTCTTGGTTGATCTTCTCGGCGCTGCTGCATGTGGTGCTTTCCTACTGGTTCAATTTCACTTGGGTGAACACCAATCCCAGTGGAATCGATGGCGGGCCGCTTGGGTTTCTAACTTGGACGATCCCAGCCATCATTGGCACTCTAGCGTGCGACGTTTTTGTGCCCAGCACTGCGAAGTTGCCATCCGGCGCTGAGCACGCCAGACCTAGTATGATCAAGCCATTGATATTGAGCGCTGTGCTGATGGCATTGGGGTACGCGTTTTCGTGTGGTACTCGGCTGTACGACGTGCCGGAGAGCCAAGTGACGGCACTGAGCCAAGAGAAACTCGCCTCTGATCCGGTGTTACCGACGTCAGAACGCATCAATGCCAAACTGGCCAGTGGCGGATGGAACGCGATGCTGGCAGAACCGCCGTTCGTTCCGCCACCCCATCGTGAATTTGAAACAGTCAATGGCAGTAAAATCCGAAAATGGAATTCCAGCGATTACCGAAAATGGAATTACTGGATGATGAGCCAACGTGGTGGAACGCTCTCGTACCTGACATTTTCCGCCGGGTTTTCGCTGTTGATCTACGTCATTTTTTACGTCTTGGGCGATATCTGGAGGGTACAGATACCTGTGTTCAGAACCTTTGGCAAAAACGCATTGTTGGGGTACGTGTTGCATTCGATGGTTGGAAGTGCGGTCCAACCGTTTGTACCCAAGGATGCTCCCCATTGGTACGCCTACAGTGCCCTTGCAGTTTTCTTTCTGATTAACTGGTTAATTCTGCGAAGCTTTGAAAAGCAGGGGATGTTTCCACGCGTGTAGTCAACCGCCGGTCCGACACCTTTTGAAGGCACGAATGAGCAACGGATTAGTTTGGCAAACTTGTACTCCACTCGCAGGCAGTTTCGTCAAATGTTATTCTCTGTCCTGGGTGGTTTCTCTCAGCGAGTTTACTTGTAATGGTAAAGTGATATGAATGCCTCATCACGTCGCGTCGCGCTGGTAACTGGTTCTGCCACGGGAGTTGGACGAGCTTGCGCGATTCGGTTTGCTAAACTTGGGTTTGATGTCGTCGTTAATTACTCGCGCAGCGAAACGGACGCTCACGAAACGGTGCGACTGGTTGAATCAGCAGGAGCGCGAGCATTGCTGGTCCAGGCCGATGTTGGCAGCGAAGCGGATGTGGTCAAGATGTTCACCGCGTTGCGAGCCGAGATGGGGCGATTGGATGTGCTGGTGAACAATGCCGCCACCACCAACTTCATCGCTCACAGTGACTTGGATTCTATGACGGACGACAAATGGGACCGCATCTTGGCGGTGAATCTCAAAGGACCATTCTTGTGTGTCAAACATGGGGCCTCACTCTTGCGCGATGGTGACGGAGGCGCGGTGGTGAATATCAGTTCGGTTGCGGGCATTGCCGGACTGGGTTCGTGTATCGCTTACTGTGCCAGCAAGGCTGGGCTGAACACGATGACAAAATCTCTGGCGCGTGTAATGGCTCCCAAGGTCCGCGTGAACGCAGTTTGTCCCGGGCCGATCGACTCGCGCTGGATTCGCGAAGGAAACAAAGATTGGGACCTCGAAAAGATGACTGCGGATTATCCAATTCCTCGGCCATCTCAGCCCGATGATATTGCGGATGCGGTAATCTTCTTTGCCACAGGAACTTCCATGGTAACCGGTCAACTGATGGTCATCGACGGCGGCAGGACGATGTGAGCTTTAATCCCAATACCGTTCAACAAACGTGGGATAAGCTTCCAGCTTGTCAATATCTTGTGCAAGCAATGGCGAAACTCCGCTACAGGTTAGTGTTTCTCTAATTTGCAAATCAAGCCGAGAAAAACAATGAGAAGCAGTTCGTTTTTACTTATTTTTCTGGTATTTACGGTGAGGGATAGTATTGCTCAAACACCTGCACCAGGTCAACTAATTGACCAATCTAAGAGCGTGGCATATAGCGCAGCAATTGGACATCGGGATGGATCATTGTTGGCGATTTGGCCCAATGAGCCACTTATTCAAATTGGAGCATTGAGCAATGAGACCATTAGGCGCGCTCTGGAATTGAGCAGCGAGCAGGAGAGGTCTATTGAGGCAAAATCACAGGAAAACTTTGATCAGATGATGAACGCCGTTCGCAAGAATTCGGCCGATCCGAAACGCAAGCCATCTGATGTTATTAAGCGAGAATTTAGTGACCGAGCAGCGACCATTCTAGAAGAGATCTTGCTACCAAGGCAGTTAGAACGACTTAAACAAATTGCATTTCGCATAGAGATATCTCAGCGCGGATTAACTGAAGCGATCTCGGTAGGGGAGCTTAGTAAAGCTATTGGTGTAAATGAAAATCAGAAACGGAATCTAATGGTAAAAGGACAAGCAATCGAATCGAGAATTGCCGAGAAAATACAGGACGCGCAGAACGAAGGGATAAGGGATCTGCTGCAAGAACTCACACCCGAGCAACAGACGCAAGCATTCGAGCTGTTGGGACGATATTTTATTTATGAGAACTCAACGGCCGCAAAGAGCTTCCTCGATGCCATGAGAAAGAGAGTTAAGAAGTTTCCAACTCGCAGGGAGAAAACTGGATAACACGGGATGAGAATTGGCTAGCGGGCTTTGTCAGGCCTAATTTATCTTGGTCGGCCGTATATGCTCTGGACAGATTATGGATACACAAGACAGTAGCAGCTCTCAGCCGAATTTCGCCAGGAGTTGCGACCCCAGTACGATGATGCCAATGACTGCTGCGAAGAGGCTTGCACATAGGACGGCTCCGCTGGCGATATCAAGTGCTCGGCCTACGTTTTCGTTCTTCTCGTGACACAAGCCGCGAGCCAACTCTTCGACGGCGCTATTGGCCAGTTCTGCAGAAAAGACCAGCCCGATACACAAAAGCAGGACGCACCATTGCGAACTGGAACAATTGAGCAGCACGGCAAGGGCTAGAACCATGACTCCGACAATGATGTGCGCCGTGAAACTAGTTTGGCCCGACATGCCGAAACGAATGCCGCGCAAGGCAATGGCGAATTTGCGAATCCAGTGCCGGATGTCGCTCGGACCATTTTCGTGCATTAGCGTTCCCAAAACGTCGACTTGTTTTCGACTTGATACTGCACATCCAAATGGGGCGTATCCAAACGAACTTGCCCAGTACCCACCGATCGAACTCCGGCTTCGACCAGTCCCGATGTAAGCAACGTTCGCTCGATAGGGTAAGGGGATTTACCGGTCAAAATCGTCTCCTCGGCTTTGGACATCAAAGCTGCAGAATAGACTACGTTCGGATTCGGTGGCAGATGAAACAGCGTGGAAATTGGTTCGGGTTTCCCTTTGAGACTGGCGGCAAATGTAAAGTCACCGACCAAGCCATTCATCAACAACATGGTGGCTTTGGTACCATCGCGGTATTCAATGCGATAGGCAACGGGCTGCTTGACCCATTGCTGGATTTGCTCGACGGTCGGATACCGATGGCTGTTGGACTCCGCTTGCGCTAACGTATGGCTACGCGACAAACAAGCTGCAAACAGTTGCGAATTCCAGCCTCCTGCGGCCCATGAACCGCTGGCCATGGCCTGCCATACCGAGTCGCCTCGCAAGCCCTGCACGGCGGCGACTCCGGTCTCGCCCCCGCGGCGGCGTTCGGCCATGCACTGGATAACTTCCAGCGCATGGAAATCGTAACTGTCCATTCCTCCCATTGCCACACACATCATTTCATCGACCTCAGCTCCGTAGGGCATGTCGATTGAAGGCATGCGAAATGTCACCGGCAATGACGATCCTGCGGTAAACGGGATCTTCATTTCCTTAGCAATTGCGACCATTTCTTTGGCCCACTCCCAATTCCACGACAAGTGTTTATCGTTGAATATCGGTAACACACGGCCTTCAGCTCGAAACACATCCGTAGCCGCTTTGAAGAATTCGTAACGTGGGTACTTGGTTTGTTCGAATTGACTCTTGGAGTACTTGCCGTGTTCTCCGATGATCAATACCGCGTCGACCGCCATTGTCTCCCCGCCCAGCCGCAGTGCCTGGGCAATCGTCGGATAGATTGTAAAACCAAATTCCGCCGCGCGTTGACGGCTGAGGTCTTTCTCAGGGAACTGGTCGACATACGCCGATACGACATCCAGCGCTGGTCGGTGCCAACGACCGTTCATCGGATATCCCGCCAAGAAACGCTCTGCCATATGCCAGGCGTGTGAATGATAGCGCCATTCGGTGGTGATGACGGCCATCTTTTTGCGACTACCAGTGGTATCTTGGGCCGACAACAAGTGATTGCTCGCGACCGTTCCAGTTCCGACCGTTCCGATCGCTGCAATAAATTCGCGCCTTGAAAACATACAGTTTCCCTCCAATTCCCACGTAGCCAAAACTCTAAACGGTCAGTTGCTGATACTGGTTTGCTGGCATATTCGCGCTGTGTTCGCTGTGACCGCTAAACCGTAGGCAGCCCATACGGTTGTCGGTAACGTTTGGTCAGCAGTTCATTAGCTTCATCGCAGTTCATGAATCGTTCTTGCTCGACATCGAAATCTAACCGCCCGCGAGTTTGCAAAGCGATCTCCGCTAAGTGCACGACAGCGCAGGACCGGTGGGCTGTGATGGCCGACGCACGAGGTGTTTGGCGAGTGCGAATCGCTTGCAGAAAATCATCCATATGTTCATCGTATCCGCGTTTTCCTCGCAACTGTTTGCCTTCGGTCGGGCCCGGCTCGGACTTTGGACCTAGGAAGATGCTAAATGCGCCGCGCCGCGAAAAAACCATAAAGCCTTCGGTGCCATAAAAGACGTTGCCATTATCGAACCCGTACAAACCATTTTCGTAGATCAACAAGCGTCCGTCTTACCTTGTCTCCCAAAAGATTACGCGAATTTTCGGCGCGATTCAAAAGTCCCGCAGGGACATGATGTTGGTAGCAAGGACATTCGCCGGATGTTTTATCGTCCTGCAGGGACATGATGTTGGTATTGACGGCAAATCGTCTTGGACTGCTGCTACCGACATTTTGTCCCTACGGGACACGCAAGTTATGGACCTTCCACGTTGTTAGACGCTCTTTTCGGCGCGAGACTTGTAATCGACCACATCCCAAACCAAACCTAGTGCGCGCATCAAACGAATGGTCTGAAAAGTCAAATCGATTTCCCACCAGCGATGCCCGTGCTTGGCCATGCGCGGATGAGCGTGGTGATTGTTGTGCCAGCCTTCACCATAGGTCACCAAAGCCACCCACCAATTGTTGCGGCTGTCGTCACGCGTTTCGTAGTTTCGGTAGCCCCAGATATGACTGGCTGAATTCACCAACCATGTTGAATGCAACACCAAGACCATGCGGACGCAAACAGCCCAAACTAACCACGAAACCGCAACATCCCAACCATAGATCGCATAGCCGATCCCGGTAATGGCAACCGCCAGCGCGACATTCAAAGGCACAAATGCATAGTTCAATACACGCATAAAGCGTTCCCTCTGTAAATCCGGTGCCCACTTGCGATAGAACTCGCGTGGATTGCTGCCTCCAACATTAAACGCAAGCCAAAATGCATGGCTCCACCAAGCACCATCTTTGGGCGAATGCGGGTCACCCTCCTGATCACTTCGCGCATGATGCAATCGATGGTTAGCAACCCACTGCAGTGGCGGTCCTTCACCTGCCAAACAACCGATCGTTGCAAGCGTGCGTCGAACCCATCCGTAGGTTGCGAATCCACCGTGGGTTAGCATGCGATGGAAACCAAGGCAAATACCAACGCTGCCAAATGCCCAATGCAGTACTACCACAATCGCCAATGCCGACCAAGTAAATGTCCAGGGAGCCGCTAGTGCCCCAACATGAATCACTGCCAACCAGATTGCCGCAGCCCAATTAATGTTATTCCACGACTGAACATGCGGCTTGCCAGAGTTCCATTTCAAAACCGATGACGCATCAGAGGCCGAGCCTCCGGATAGCAGTTCTGCAACCTCTTCTTCGGTGACGGGCTGTAAACTAGGTTCAGCGGTGGTTCGATAATGCTTGACATTGGCTCGTTTATTTTTTTTTGCCATTGATTGGTGCTCGAAGTGTTTATGTTGTAAAAACGTGGATCAAGAAATCCACTGACTTTTCTGGCAACGCCCTTTGTGGCAAAGTTGCTTTCTTGCGCAGTGAAGGTCGACTTCGACAAGCCCCGCCATCAATGCGGGCGAAAACCTGACAATTCCATTTAGTGTGCAGGCAAATAACTGCGTCATTGTTCACTTTCCATTGCATTGCGCCTAGTCAGAATGGCTTCAATTAGGCTAGCCAGTTGGTCACTTGCGCAATAATGTCCACGTAATCCCCTCAAATTGCCTGCGAAACCTCGATTTCAGTGCATTTCTCAGCTAAGCAGCCATAAGGCGAGCGGCGAGCGGCGAGCGGCAGAAGGAAATTTACCAATACAAGCCCGAAGCGCAAGCGAGTGCGTCAAACCAGGCGTATGTCAATCCAGGCTCTCACTCGCTTGCGCTTCGGGCTTGTACTGGTATATTCCTATCTGCCGCTCGCCTAAGCACGCTGCACCTCGAACTCAATATCGCGTTTTGGCAGACTTCATCCCAGCAGGGCATTGGTGATGCCTTCACGCAAACGCAATGCCAAGTCGCAAGTTCGCCTACGCAAAACAAGCCTGCCAACTCGTCAACATCTTGGATCGCCTAGGCTTTTCGCATGTTAACAATTTGAAAGCACTGAAAACTCAACTCATGCTGGTTAAAACGGCAGGTGGGTTTACGGAGTCGAAAGTCCTGTGGCAAAATACTATAATCAGATCCACAGCGCCATCCGGTTTGCTGCCGTGCCCGGAAGATTTTGCGCGTACCGACACTCTTTTCATTTGCTAACCAATTTTTTAGCGAGCTCTAACCTACGATGACCATCAAACCGATCTATGCTGGGATATGCTGTTTGTTACTCACCGCTCCGGCTGTGGCTGAGAATTGGCCACAGTGGCGTGGGCAGCGCAGCGACGGAGTGTCGAACGAAAAGGGAATCGCCACTCATTGGTCGAAATCTGAGAATATCCTGTGGAGCAGTCCGTTGCCTGGCCAGGGTGGAGCAACACCTGCAATTTGGGACGATCGCATTTTCTTGACGTCTTCTGTCGGCAACGATAATGGCGCGGATCTGGTGTTGATCTGTTGTTCCACCCGCGACGGCCGCGAACTGTGGCGGCAAACTGTAACCGGCGGCAACCAGAATGCTCGCGCTGGTGAGGGCAATTCAGCGTCGCCTTCACCATCGACTGACGGAAAGCACGTTTGGGTATTTTTCTCGACAGGCGTTCTAGCTTGCTACACCGTGGATGGACAGATGGTGTGGAAGTTCGATGTCGCCGATCGGTATGGCAGGATCGATATCCAGTTTGGCCTTTCTTCGACTCCCGTTCTGCATGGTGATCATTTGTACTTGCAACTGATTCACGGCGCGATGCGGCGCGACGATAACACGCGAACCGGAAAAGTTGTCAAGCTCGATAAACTAACAGGCAAAGAAATTTGGGGAGTGGATCGTATCACGAATGCCCAATATGAATGCAAACACTCGTACGCTTCTCCATTTATGGTCGACGACGGTCAACATCGATTTTTGCTGGTCCATGGAGCCGATTGCACGACGGGACATTCGCTGGAGACTGGCGAGGAACTGTGGAGATTGTCGGGTCTGAATGGTCCTTCGGCCTACAACACTCGCAATCCCGATGCCACGTTCCGCTTTGTTGCCTCGCCGGGCGTTGCCGCTGGTTCTATTATTATTCCAACCGCGAAAGCGGGACCCACGTTGGTGATCAATATCAATGATGGCTTGAAGGGTGACATCACGGGGAATTCGTCAGTTGTGCGCTGGTCGACGAAAACTACTCCAGATGTTTCCATCCCCTTGGTAGTTAATGGTCTGGTTTACAACCTACATAAAGACGGCAAGCTACAGTGCTTAGATCTGCAGACTGGTGAAGAGCGCTATTACATGCGTACTCACGGAAGCGTCGAACATCGCACAAGTCCGATCTATGCCGACGGCCATATTTACTTTTGTGCCAAGGATGGACGCTGTACTGTTGTAAAAGCTGGTCCCGATTTCAAAATCGTGGCCGCCAACGACTTCGGCGAGCCAATTACCGCTTCTCCAGTAGTTTCCAACGGCGTGTTGTACATTCGCACCTACAACAATTTGTATGCGATCAAAAACAAGTAAGCTATAATTGCAACTTGTAGGGCACTGTTTGTGCGATTGATCCACAGCGCTGCCACGCACGGCCGATTAAATCAATCTGTTACGGAGCTGAGAAAATGATGCTCGCGACCAGCACGAACGAAAACTTGCGTTGTAGCCTCACGAGTAAACTAACACGCGACTTCGTTAAGACCAATTTGATCATCGTGCTGGGCGTATGTTGCTGGATATCTATGCCGGCAGGCAAAAACGGTCAGCTTTGCGCCGATGTGTTTCAAATGAAAGACGGACGTACGATCTCCGGATCGGCGATGTTTATCAGCGGCCGCAAAGCCTACCTCGTGGAGATATCCGACGATATCAAAGTGCTGGTCCCCGAGAATCAAATTGAAAGTCACCGCAAGTCCACCGACAAGATGGCCGAGTACGAAGCCAAACTCGGCGAACTAGAGAATAGCCTCGCAGGACACAGTGCCTTGGCTGCGTGGTGCCACAAGAATGGTTTGCCAGCCAACGAGAAAGCGCATTACGAAAGGATGTTGGATTTCGAGCCCGATCATGCAGTAGCTCGGGCCGCTCTCGGTTATCGACGTGACAAATCGAATCAGTGGGTTCGCATTGAAAAAGTAATGTCTGGGCAACGAGGAATGGTCCGCGATGGAAATAAGTGGACTTTCCCAGAACTGCGCGATATGAAGGAGCAAGCTGACGAGCTTGAAACTGCCGTCAAGCAACGCGGACGAGAGATCCGTCGCTGGCACAATGAAGCAAACACCGATGGTACAAAATCTCAAGCTGCACTGCTCAAGCTGCGACAGATCAATGACCCACTCGCAATCGCGGAACTTGCCGAGCTATTGAGATCCAATATTCGGCCCGAATTCAAATTGCTGTACATTGAACTGCTCAAGAATATGAACATTCCTGCCGCAGCTCAAGCAATCGCCAATGCGAGTATGTTGGACGCGGATTCACGTATTCGCCAGGCGTGTCACGATGCGCTGTTATCCATGGACAATGGCAAGGCAATCGGTAGGAATTCTTACCTAGGATATCTGCACGACAAAGATCCTGCACGCATTGACCGAGCCGCAGAAGGATTGAGCGTTTTGGGCGATCAGTCGGCGATCTTGCCTTTGATCGAAGCGTTGGTAACCACTCGTACCGTTTCGACACCGGCTGGCCCTGGCATCAGTACCGGCATGGGCACGGGCAACGGTGGAATTTCCATGGGCGGACGACCGAAGTCAATATCAGTACGCCATGAAAGCCGTACGGTGCTCGCGGCGCTAACACAATTGACCAGCGCCATTTTCGGATTTGATCAAAACAAATGGCGCGCATGGTACGCCGAAAAATATGCGCCTCCCATGGGCGACCTTCGCCGCGATCCGTGATGCCAACCTCTACGCTAGCCCATCAGCGACCGCCGATGGCTCGAATCGACGCACAGTACAAGAATCCAAAGGTCACTAGCGCAGCTAGATTCGAGAGTGTCCATCCCATTGGAGTAGGTTCGTTAAAGTACATTGATCGTGTGCTCATCCCAATCGATATCGCACCCAGGCAAGTGCAGAAAAAAGCAATACCGCAAACGAGCCAAAACGCTAACACTAAGAAGAACGAGCTCAGCAAAGTTCGCCACGAATCCCAACCCTGTCCGCTCAACCGATACCTTCGTTCATTTACCAACAAGACTCGTAACAGCGATGGGAAAAGAACGCCAATCAAAGGTATTCCAAATACGAATAGCAATTCCATTCGGACGGCGAGCGATGAATCGTACCGCGAATTGAACAAAATTTCAGCCAGCCGCAGCACTGGATAGAACATTAACAAACCCAGGAAAGCCCGCGACTAAGCTTCAAACTTCGAACTTATCACTTCAAGCTTCCGACGTGGCAGTTCAAACTTCAGAGCCGACGACTGGATTCGCACCAGCATGGACCTGTTTACAAGACAGGAGCCTTTCTCAGTCGAGCCACATCGGCAAGCATGCTATAAGCTCTAAGGTTAAAGGAGTAAGCCGGAGCGGCAAAGTTCGCCTTAAATACAAAACGCCCCAACAGCAGAGGCTGTAGGGGCTTTCAATTAAAGCAAGTTCATGACCTTGTCAGCCAATCCCTTTTCACCCAGCACGATGTTCATCTTGCCAGCGGAAGCAATCTTTTCGAGCACTTCCAGCTCGCGAAGTCGCATTAGGGTCGGGTTGTCCGAAAGTAGCTTTGCCGTGTTGGCTTGGCTTCTCATTGCGGCCGTTTCCTCTCGACGAGAGATCAAGTTGGCTTCGGCAGCCTTCTTTGCTTCTGTCACACGGTTCATCAAGTCCTTCATTTCGCCAGGTAGGATCACATCCTTTATGCCAACCGAACGAACTTCGAGACCCAAAACGGTCGCTTGCTCACGGACTTGCTGTTCAAGCTCTCGAGCAACATCATCCTTTCCAGTCAAAAAGCTATCGAGCTCGCGACCTCCAATGACAGCTCGCAATGCCAACTGCACCTCGCGGTACAACGACTGGCGAACATCGCTAGATGCCGAAACTGCACGGCGCGCGTCCTTGATCACGTAAGTCACTAAAGCGTTCATGCGCAACGTCACCTTGTCGAGCGTCATGATCTCCTGACCGCTAACGTCGATCTGGGCTTCTCGCATATCCAGCTCGACGATCCGAGAATCTGCAACTTCCTTCCAGAATGCGTACAAACCCGGTTCGACCTGATCCACGTACCGACCATCGACGAACACAACGCCCACGCAATCGCGGTCCACCTTGCATACGTCAAGCAATCGAACAGCCTCGCCGGCGCGAACGATCGCCTTCAATTCGCTATGCTCGAATCGAACCTTTCTTGCATCGATAACCTCAACGCGGACCTCACGAACGCCAGTCCAGTATGCATGCAAACCTGGGCCAAGGATTCTCGCAAAGCGGCCGTCGATCCACACCAAAGCACGTTGATAGTCCTTCAAGTCAACGACTTCTGCTTGGCCAGTCAAAACACCTGACTTGACGATGATGTCAAGCTGGTCGTCCAACAGCCACGGATCACGCTTCGAAACCGTTCGAATTCGGATCTTGTTGAGTGGATCGAAAATCCAATGCTTTCCAGCGCCAAGTAATCCTTGGAACTCGCCATCGCGAAATCTCAGGCCAATTTCGTAACTGCGAATTGCAAATCTCTTAATCAACATAAAGCTCGCCTCCTTCCAAGGTACCGAGTATTCAATCTTCAAAATGGGAATATTCTGTAGAGACGCCTTGAGGCAACAAGTTGTTCGCTGATCGCAATGAAACGATGCGGAGGTTAACTTTGGTTGTCGAACGAATGTGAGGTCTAGAGAGTTGTAGTGGCATCTGTTGGCTACCACCGAGTTCTCGTCGCTCAAACTTTTCAACGACCTGCAGTCAATCTACAAAGCTCGCTCATATGCTGCCGTTTTGAGTTGAATTGCGCTAATTGGATTCCAAGACCTCGAAAGGTCTCGGTGTTCCTATTGCACTCATCGCCTCAAAAAGGCAGATCATGTCAAACAACCGTTGCCCGCCAGCTTCTTTGGTGGACGCTTTCGCGCCCGGGTTGGTTCTCAGCCAACTTGTTGCGTCAGACGGGAGTCGAACCCGTGACCGTCAGTTTTCTAGACTGATGCTCTAACCACTGAGCTACTTCAATCGATGTCGCTTTCAGAACCCGTACACGGAACACGATGCACTAACTGCGTGTCAGCAGAACGTACCGCGCCGCCGGAACTACATCGATCAAACGCTTGCTTGTAAGCAGGAACGCAGTGATTCGAACACTGTCCATCGGTGTTGGAGGCCGAGTCCGCTCCCAGGCGAACATTCCTGTAGAATAAGGGGTAAGGTTTAAGGTGTAAGTGATAAGTGGGGAGGATCAAAATGCGAGATCATCGGAATCTGCGGGCGTTTCAGTTGGCGGATGAGTTGGCGTTGTTGGTCTATCGTGAAACAGTTGGTTTCCCGAAGGAAGAGTTGTTTGGTTTGACTTCGCAAGTTCGGCGTGCTGCGGTTTCTGTGGCATCTAACATTGCTGAAGGCTGTGGTCGAAGCAGTGACTTTGACTTTCTAAGATTCCTTGACATGGCAAATGGTTCACTGCGCGAGCTTCAATACCAGATATCGCTTGCACAACGATTGTGCTATCTCCCGTCGCATTCTACGCTCGCCAACGAAGATTCGGTTCTTTTTGAGACGGGTCGCGTCCTCCACGGACTCATTCGCTCAATGCGAGCGAATGTCGTCCGAGAAGTAGCTGTAAGCTATAAGCAGTAAGGCGTAAGCCTCTGCCTTTTCTGGCTTATACCTTACTCCTTACTCCTCAATGCTCACGATCCAGTAGGCTTCGCTAATGAACTTGGACCAGCTCTTCACACGATTCATTCGATCGGCGTAGATCGGCTTCCATGCTGGACGCATAGGCTCCTTGCGGAGTTTCATGTGCGCCTGAGCCGGAGTACGGTCAGCCTTTCTCGAATTGCAATCGATGCAAGCCAAAACGCAGTTCGTCCAAGTCGACTGTCCACCTTGAGCACGCGGCACAACGTGGTCAATCGTGAGCTCTTCGCTGCCAGGCTGCTTTCCACAGTACTGGCAGGTCATCTTGTCACGCTTGAATACGTTTCTGCGACTGAAGGTAACTGTCTGTGTCGGCATTGCATCGAACTTGGTCAATGCAATGACCTCAGGGATACGAATGCGTTGGCGGACCGACTGGATGAACGGCTCATCGCGATCTGGTACAAGTCGGCTCCAATCGCTCCAGTCGTACAACTGATAATCGACAGGATTGACGATCTTGGCCGAGTCGTTCCACAGCATGATCAGAGCACGCGCAACTGTCGCCACGTTGATCGGCTGCCAGTTACGGTTCAGCACCAACGTTGGACGCTGAAGCGATGGGCTCAGGCCGATAGGCGTTATGTAGTTGTCGAGGGTTGCTGCGATAGTGCTCATGCTTAATCCATTCCGTTCGCCTTCGAGATTTTGTAAAGTGGTTCTGTGAATGATGAAACGACAGTCACATCCGCAACGACGTTCGCTGCAGATCTATGTTTTGCAAAAGTCACCTGACGAGGTTGTGGCCAGGGATTGGCCCGCGTTGTTTCCAATCGGGCCGATAGGTCGACTACTGAACTTTTTGTTACTGGCATCAATGGATGCTTCGCCTAGAGATGCGCTCTTCGGTTGCGAGATTGAGGTATGATAGATGTCGCGATTAGGATTGGGTGCCGCTGTTTCAACTCGACCTGTGACCCTGGATTTGGCAAGAAATCGCACTTTTCCGGTACGACCAGTGCCACCCGCTGCGCTACCGTTGGATCGACGAAAAGCCTTAGGGGACAGGCATTGCCATACATTCGGTTTTTGTTCTCTATTCCATAGGATGTCGAAGATGGTTGAAGCGAACTCGCAGCGTGGAAGCCGCCGTTCCATATTATTTTTGCTTGCCTTGATCATCGTGCCGTGTGCGATCTTCGCCGGGTTCTTTGTACGTCATCGCCTTGCTTGCCGCGAGGCGATCGACGAAGTTCGTCGACTGGGCGGAAAGTGTGTCGGGCTGAAAAGCGGAGAAGAAACCATGGTCGGCGAGGTCGATCTCTCGGGGACTGCTGTTACCGACAAGGATTTGCCCAGGCTTGTCAGCCGACTCGTTCCCACAAATGGGCCTACCAGCCTGAAACTCTCTCGCACGGCAATCACCGATGCGGGCCTGGAGGATCTGAAGCCGCTGACCCATCTAGTTCGCCTCGACCTCTCGGAAACTCGCGTCACGGGCCCTGGGCTTGCCTCGCTGTGGAGATTCGGCTTTCAGTGTGACGAAAGTGCAGACCTTTCTCTCGCTGGAACACCGATTCAAGACGATTCGCTGGCCCATCTGCAAAATTGGCAATGGCTGCAACATCTCGATCTGAGCAACACCAAAATCACCGATCGTGGGTTGGCTTTTCTTGAAGCGATGGGCCCGATGCTTTCACTCGTCGATATCGGCGGTACCGAAGTCACCGACCAAGGTGTCAAGCGATTGAAAAGCGCGCACCCAGGGCTGTCGATTAACCGTTGATGAACGGCAGTCGATCGTTAGCAAAGGCTTTAGACTTTGGACTTTAGGCTATAGGAAAAACCTAACGCCTAAGGACTAAAGTCTAATGCCTTCTCAAGTAGCTCGACCAGGAATCGAACCTGGAACTTCTCGTTAGAAGCGAGAGGTGATATCCGCTTCACCATCGAGCCAGCCGAAGGCTTTAGACTACGGACTTTAGTTGGACAGCGCCATATTGTGTGCAAGGTATGGCTTTTGGTCCTAGCCATTTCGTCGTTTAACCCGCAGCCGCTAGGCGAGGATTG
>SXGS01106812.1_pt1 | contig 21283 bp, 15 predicted proteins | sample 3174681 | NCBI WGS metagenome assembly SXGS01 (sample SAMN11356861, study PRJNA531348) | freshwater metagenome | isolation source: freshwater sample F1-80 | place: China: Fuxian Lake, Yuxi | collected 2017-12-25 | reverse complement strand
GGCTTCGTTCGACATGTTGATTCTGGATGAGGCCCACAAACTTCGAAATCTGCATGGCACCGCAAATACCCCGCAGCTCGCAAAAGCAATCCACAGCTCACTCGCCAACCGTGACTTCAAGTATGTGTTGATGCTGACGGCAACGCCGATTCAAAACCGGTTGTGGGACATGTATTCGCTGATCGATTGCCTCAGCACGGCGAAAGGGCACGCGAATCCCTTGGGGTCGCCCAGTGAATTCGTTCAGCGATATGTGGCAGATGGCAGCACTGCCGCCCGCAAACTCCGCCAAGGAACGAGGGATGATTTTCGGCGGAGGGTTCAAGATTACATGGTCAGAACCTCCAGGCAGGATGCCAACCTCGCGTTCCCGGTCAGGCATGTGAAGCCGGTGCAGTGCCATGCTTCAGTCGCAGAGAAGGCGTTGCAGCAGTTGGTCGGCACTGCCATTGAGAAACTGAATGCCCTCGCAAGAATGAGTCTTGCCGAGGCGTTAATGAGCAGTCCAAGGGCACTCCTTGCGCAAGTTCGCAGGATGAATGGCACAGGAACTCTAAGTTCGTCGATTCTCCAACTGTTCGAGAGGGGAGTCCAAGCCGCCGGAACAGGATGCAAACTGGCCAAACTCTATGAGATCCTCGGAGCACTTCATGATAAGAACCCAGGAAAGTGGCGTGCCATCGTTTTCACAAGACGCCTTGATACCCTCGAACTGATCTGCGAGGGGCTTCAGACAAAGGGCATTCGCGCCGCAACAATTCGCGGCAGTGGGGAGGCAACCAATCAGAAGTCAATTAAGGCATTCAAATCTGATCCTCCCCAAGCGAATGTGCTCGTTAGCACCGATGCAGGTGCAGTCGGATTGAACCTCCAAGTCTGTAACATCGTCATCAATTACGACCTGCCTTGGAACCCTATGGTTCTTGAGCAGCGGATTGGGCGTATTCAACGCCTTGGATCAAGTTTTCAGCATATTGAGGTCTTAAATCTTACCGTCAAAGATTCCGTTGAAGATCATATTGTCGCCCGACTGCTTTCCAAGCTCCAGCTGATCTCGGCGACCATTGGCGACATTGAGGCCATCCTCGAAGCGTCGAATTTTGATGACGACGAACGGTTTGAGGAGGAATTGCGAACGCTGGTCACACGGGCATTGATGGGACAGGACGTAGAGGCGGCGCTACGTCAGGCGCAGGAATCGATAAGAAAAGCGAAGGAGATCTACGATGCGGAGCGGGAACAGGTAGAGGAAACACTTGGAGGAATGGATGACATGCATCGGAGCGGCCCTACCGTCCCAAAGCTAACGCCCAGGCCGCCAAGGTTCGATGTGCCGACCTTCTGCAGGAAAGCTTTTGTCTGCGAGGGCGCAACTCTGCACGAATTACCCAATCAACAGATACGGGTTGCCCCGCGAGGGCGAGCGGCTTGGACGGCCACGTTCGACGACAAAGATCCCGACCTGCTTCGGGCCGGGCTGGGGACTTTCGGCGGAACCTCGATCCAACTTTACGAGGAAGGGAGCCGTGCGTTCGAAGGACTCCTGGGAGAGTGGCGAAAACGCCATTCCCATCGAGTGTTGGATCGTGTTGAGGAATCTCGCAAGAGCATCAGATTGGCCCTGCATAACTGGGTTAATTCCTTTGGACTGGACCTCGCAGTGAAGGAGTGGGTTATCCGACGCGAGCATTTGAAATTCAATGGCCACCTCGACATCCGAGCTACAGCTTCAATCTCTCACGATCGATTCGAGAAGATGTGCGGTGCTGAACATTGTTGTCCGGAGGATGGTAGCCTGCCAACTCCTTCGGTTAAGTGTGAGCCGCTTAGGGAATGTGGAATCGCCGAGATGCTGCCTGAGGCCCGGAAGTTGTTGGCACAAGCGGTGGAGAGCGATTCGGACATTCGGGAGTTCATTCGTTTCTACGATGCGCGACTGGCAGAGGAGGTCGAGCGCGCCGGTCGGACTGCCACTCAACGAAATGAAGTGTCGCGCCGGTATGAGACCTCCCTCGCAGCGGAGCTTGTCGGCGCTACCGGAAGCCGCTACGCAACGATTGAGCTCGATGCGGTCTTCACGGATGCAAGCGGGAAGACTTCCTTCAAGGTGCCGATCCACATTGTCCCCTTGACCGGAAAGGTGCTTTCTGAACCGGAAAGGCATCGCTGCGATTTCACCAAAAAGGCCGTGCCGCAATCGTGGCTTGGCGACTGTGCGGTTAGCAACCAGAGGGTGCTCCTGCACCTCCTGGAGACCTCGGTTATCAGCGGAACCAGGGCCTTGTCAAAGTTCTTCGGGACCTGTGGTGTTTCCGGGCGCCGCTTGCTGAACAAGGAACTCGGCAAATCCGACGCTAGTGGGGAGACGGTTGGTGTTGATCTCCTTCGGAAATCGGAAGTTAGCGGCAGGCGAGCGCTGGAGAACGAGTTGGTGAAGTGTGAGATCACTGGGGCAATGGCGCTTCCTGATGAACTCGAACGGAGTGGGGTCTCCGGCCGTATGGTGCGGAGCGACCGTGTTATCGCCTCGCCGAAGTCCGGAACTCGAGGTCATCGGTCTGAGTTTTGTTCATGTGAGGAGACCCACGCTCTTATCTTGGCGGGAGAAGGGGGGACTTCCGACCTTAGTGGTCGTTTCGTGTGCAAGGAACTCCTCGTATCCTCCGAGAAAAATCCACACCGGCACGGGCTCCAGTCTGAAATGGTCCAATGCTCAGTCACCTCCAAACGGCTACTCACCGACGAGGCGGAGAAGTCCGCTGTGTCGGGCACTTGGGTGGACAAAGATGAGGCTGTCTATTCTGGAGTTTCATCCCGGCCGGCACGTCGGGATGAGGTACTGACGTGCGCGATCTCTGGTTTGACGCTGCTTCCGGACGAAGCTGGAAAGTCAGATGTCAGCGAGAGGACCGTGGATACTCGACTTCTTGAGCATTCTCAAATCTCCAAGAAGCTCGCTCTCAAGGAGGAACTCAGAGTGTGCGCCTTCACGGGCAAACACATACTATCCACTGAGGGAACCGAGAGTGATGTCTCCGGAAAGTTTGTGCGCTTGGATGAAATAGCTGTCTCGGCGATTTCCAAGTTGCGGGGTCACCGGAGTGAGTTTGTTCGGTGTGAAGTATCCAAAGACTGGCTTCTGCCGGGAGAGGCCGGAAAATCTGACTTGAGTGGAATGCAGGTGCGTCCCGATCTTCTCCGCTCATCAGAAAAGGCACCGGGCCGGAAAGGCATCGAAGCCGAATGTGAAATTTGCGAGGACACGGGCCGGGTGTTGCTGCGCGACGAAGTTGCGCGGTCGGAGGCGAGCGGCAGACTTGTTGACCGCGACATCCTGGTCACCTCCCCTGTCAGTCGTCGACTCGCAACGGAGGATGAGATGGTCACCTGCGAGGAATCCGGTTTTCGCCTGCTTCCAGATGAGGTCGCGGTGTGCGCGATCACTGGAAAGCGCGTTGACCAGCGCAAGCTGGTCAAATCGGGCATCTCGGGCAGATCCGCATTGCCGTCCGAGTCATCCAGTTGCGAAATCACCCATGTCTTAGCCTTGGTCGATGAGCTCGAGCGGAGCCAATTCTCCGGATTGCTTTGCCGGAATGACCAGATGGAAGCCTCCGACCGATCCAAGCTCCGGGCACATCGAAGCGAAATGGTCAGTTGCGAACTGTCTGGCCAACGACTTTTGCCGTCAGAGGTAGCTCGCTCGGCTGTGAGTAATCGAGTCGCTCGCACCGACCTGCTTATCCCTTCGCAGAAATTGCCGGACCGCCTTGGCTTTCCTGATGAAACCGTCATCTGTGCCTTATCTGGAAAAACCCTTCTTCGGGACGAAGTCGGACTTTCCGATGCATCCGGTAGGATTGTTGACAAAGATCTACTCATCGCATCGAGTGCAAGTGGGAGGCTGGCAACAAAAGACGAACTTATAGCCTGCGATGAGACAGGCGATCTGCTGCTCCCGGATGAGACGGCGGTTTGCGCTATCACTGGCAAACGCGTTGACCGTCGCCGACTTGTGCAGTCTGAAATGTCAGGGAGACTTGGGACTGCTGCCAAGGCCGATACCTGCCAATTTTCAGGTCGGACGGTGCTCGTCGATGAAATCGAGGTCAGTCAAGTCTCAGGCAAAAGATGCGGGACCGACTTGATGGAGTCATCCGATCTCTCCGGCCAGCGGGCGCATGGCAGTGAATTGGAGGCCTGCGTGCTTTCAGGGCAGCGGCTTTTGCCGTCGGAAGTTGGGCGTTCAAGCGTGAGCGATCGCGTTGCTCGGCTTGATTTATTGGGTGCTTCTGAAAAGGCACCAAATCGGAAAGGACTTCCAGACGAATTTTGCGTCTGCGCGTCTTCCGGAAGACGCATACTCTTGGATGAAGTCGTAAAGTCGGAGTTGTCAGGTCGCTTTGTGGACCGGGACCTAGCCATGTCTAGTGGCGTATCGGGGAGGATCGGGTTGCCTGACGAGATGATTGCGTGTGAGGAGGCCGGCACCAGACTCCTTCCTGACGAAACAGAAGTATGTTCGATAACCGGAAAGCGGGTCAATCGAGCTCTTGTCGGAACAAGTGATTTAACCGGGAAGCGGGGACTTATTCGATTGCTCCAAATCTGTCCTGAAACCAGAAAGACCGGGTTTGCCGCCGAACTCGTTACCTGCGCGGTTTCCGGACTTCGCGTTGCTCCATCCGAGGTCGCTCCCTGTGCGGTCACCGGCGATTCCGTATTGATGCGCCTGATGGTCGAGTGCGCCATGAGTGGACGTAGGTTGCGGAGAGATAGAGCTCAATCGTCAGACAAATCAGCGCGACTCGGTCATCCTGACAAGATCAGGATCTGTACATGGAGCGGACGTCGCCTGTTAGCTGACGAAACGCGGAAGTGCGGCATCACTGGGTTGGATTTCGACATCGATCTCGTCCCGGAGTCGTCGCCAGCCCAACCGATCATCAATCTCCTCCAATCCGGAGTGCCCAATTCGCTGCCGTCAGACCCTGATACGGAACGGCTCCGATTCGCTCTTGGGAAGGCAGGAATCAAGGTAAGGGGACTCGTCAAAGAGTGTTCGGCTCACGGCAATACGGTTGCCTACTTCGTCGACTGTAGCGGATTTTTTGGTCTCCGGAAACGCCACGCGGTGGGGTTTGCCTCCAATGACGAGGAGTTTCAACTCTTACACGCGCCATGCTGCGGCCAACTACATGAGAATTCGTGGGTCCCAGAGGTTTCAAAGGCTAACTGATTCGAAATCATCAGTAACCGGCAAGGACTTCAGCCCTCAATGGCACAGATCACTTGGTCCATGATTATCCGAAATGAGAGGGTTTGGACTCCTTGTCCGAGAATTTCGACCCCGATGGCAAAGTCCTCCAGGAAAGGGGCGTGACCGCGAATCCGCGAGATTTCCGAAAGCCGAAGCAATCTGGGGCCGTAAGGTGTCTGGAGAAACGGCCCCGAATTGATCTTGTGGTAGCTCTTGGGGATGACTGGAATCCGCGTCTCAGACCCTTCGAGAACGGTGAATCCGAAGCCGTGTCCGAGCGCTCGGTGGCGTTCGTTGTGGGCGCGGAGACCTTCGATGGTTCGTTCGATGCGACGGACATCTTCTGCGTCAGCCTCCAGATCCGGCGCATCGAGGAAGACGGATACGGGCGTGGTGTTGGGGATGCCGGGGACACGGAGGATGAAGGGACGGTCCAGCGTGGCCACGAGAAGCCAGCGTTTGCGGTCCTCGATTTCGTTCCATTCTTCGTTCGGCTTTAGGATGGTGGTGAAGACGTGGTAGCCGAGGCGCTCCAAATGGGTGATTACCAGTTGCCCGGCGAGGCTGGTTCCGAAGGACGGCACATTCTCGAACACGATTGCGGCGGGCATCCGGTCGCGCACAAGCGAAAGCACCGGAACGAACAGGTCTCCAGTGTCGCCCAACTCGGGTTTGCCTTCGAGGCCCTTTTTGGCCCGTCCGAGGTTCGAGTGGCTGGTGCAGGGAATTCCGCCAATCAAGATGTCGAAGGGCGGCAAGTCCGAGACCTCCACTGCCCGAATATCAGCCTGTATCAACGCTGCTTCCGGATGAGCCGCCTGCCAGACGTCGGCGAATCGCGGTTCGATCTCGATGCCGGCTTGGACTACGAGGTGATCGTTGCCGGTCAGGGCGGCGGTCATGGTTCCGCCGCCTGCAAACACTTCCAGCACCCGGAACGGGGGCGTCAGGCGGCGGCTTCGCAGGATGGCTGCAGCCCGGCGGGTAGGACTGATTTGGAGGCGCTCGAACCAGCCGGTGATCTTGAGTTCGGGATATTCAGCCAGTCCTTTCAGAACCGCCTGATTCGCGATGTCGATAATCGGCCGACGTCCCCCGGCGATTTTCCGGCTGGAAACGTGATTTTCAGCGAGAATGGCCGGCTTGAGCAGAAGCTCCCCGGCCTTCGCCTCGACTGAGAACGGCATTCCGGGAGGGAATCCCAACGCTTCGAGTCGCCTGGTCTCAATCCAAAGGCGTGATGTTTCCCGGTTTCGCCCGAGAGGCGTCACCGCCAGCAGTTTCATCGTTCTCCTCCTGCGGCACTCTCGGTGGGGTGCCGTCTGCCCTCCCATCCGGACTTTCAAACCGTTTGCTTCACCCCGAAGGCTGGATCGTCCCGTCATCGGCCTGATAGCCCTCCTTGCGATGCCGGTAATCAGAGTGAAGGTCCATGGCTGTGGTCCTTCTCCGCGGTGGCAGTCGAAAGCCGGGAACCCGTCCGAGCCACGGCGTGGTAGGCAGCTTCGAATCCCTCGGGTCCCAGATTGTTTCGTTCCCAGCGGACTACTTTACCCAGCAGTTGACCGGCGGCGAACATCGCCTCCACCTGTTCCCGCCCAAAGCCCTTTGCGGCGGCTTGATTCCGCCAGGCCACAATCAACTCGGGACCCGCAAGGCGGCGGTCGGAAACGCTTCCGGGTAGTGGTTGCTCCGTCGGCCGCAAATCCCGCATGGATGGAGGTGTGAAAAGATTCTCGGGGACCTGGGTGCGCTCTGTCAGGCCAAAGGTTCCCACGGCACCGCTGAGTCTGCGCCATTCCGAACGAGTGATCAGTTCGCTCACGGCACCCGGTGCCAGGACGAGGGGGAAATGCACATCCTTGCCGTTGGGCAGTCGATATTGTTGGGCAATCAGGATGTTTGTTTCCAGACGTGGTGTCTGGTCCGGAGCAGCTCCGGAAAGGAAGGCCGCATAGAGACACCCCCGGCGGAGGAGCGGGTGCTTCGATTCCGATTCGAGGACGGCGACGCGTTGAAGGAGTTTCATTGCCTGTTCCATCGCTTGGTGGCGCGTGTCCATCAGGGCCAGGCACTCTTTGCGCCCGCCCAGGCCCCAGAGGGTTGATACGAGCGGATTGCCCGTGAAGTTGATGCGTTGAGCGATGACAGGGTCTGTCTCGCGCCATTCTCGGGGCGGAAGCTGGTCGCCCGCCGGGCTGCGGAAACTGAAGATGTTCCCGAACGTCTCCCGGTCCACAGACCGGTCCAATCCCAGCCTGGCCATATCCGAACCCGCCCACAACCCGCCGAAGCCAAGACGATTCTCCCGGTAACCCAGCCCGAAAAACTCGTCTATGAGATTCGGCAGTTCACTGAGACGCACGGGCTGGACGTCGCTGCTTACGGTTGGTTTGAGATCAGGCATCGTGATGTCGGGCTAACTCAATCCAGAGACGTGCTGCATAGCAGTTCCGCACATGGGGCATGAGTGCGAGCCGATTCAAGCACCCTGTCAGCTTTCCCAGGGAGACAAACTGCCGGAAGAATCATTCGACCAAGGTGTGACCTGCCAAGGGGGGATTGCCTTCCGCCTTGGGAATAACTTCAAACCTCTCGGCGATGTGTTGCGCGAGGGAAGCAGCCACGATTTGTTCAAACGTGGCGTCCATCTCTTTGGACATCTTGACCAGCTCCCGTTTTGCGCCGGAAGCGTAACAGAAAGTTAGGTGCTGGCAGATCAGATCGCCAAGGTCGGAGATTGGTGTGCTCATGTTCTACGGGGATTAAAATGAAAGTCGCATGGTCAATTCCCGGCGGTGAGCCAGTGGGGGAATTGGAACAGGAAGACGCACGGGAAACTGATCCCAAGTCACCCCATCGAGCACCCGACCGGTGGTGTGTTTACGGGCTCCACCCCACTGCTTGAAAAAGAAGGGCACACCCCAATCCACGCAGTGATCACGAATGGGACGAACCCAATCAGCCGGCATCGGGCGGGCACCGGGACCGCTCTCCCCGCCCACAATCACCCAGTCCAGCCTCGTCAAATCCACGTTCCCGAGGTATTCGAGCAACGGTTCGACCGAGAGGAACTTCATCGCGGCACCCGACTGCAGAAGGTGTTCCACGCGCAGCAGGCCGAAACGCTGGTCCTCGACGCTGACGCCCCACCAGATGTGTGCGAGTTCGGCTGCAAACCGGAGTCGTCCGCGAAGGAGGTCCCGGAGGCGTTCGGAGCGCTTGGTGAGAACCTGATAGGTATGCCAAGGGCTGGCCGCCATCACGCACGCCACGCGTGCGATGTATTCGTCGGAAACTCCGGCGTGGAACAGGTCGCTCATCGAGTTTACGAAGATACGCTTGGGCTGGGCGAACCGGAATGGTTCGCCGAGTTTCTCGGGAACCAGTCGGAGATCGAAGCCCTGTTCAAACGGACTCCCCGGCACACCCCGGAACCGTTCAGCAAACGTCTCGGCGTAGCAGTGGGCGCAGCCGGGGCTGATTTTGGTGCAGCCCCGCACCGGGTTCCACGTCGCATCCGTCCACTCAATCTTTGATTTGTCGCTCATAGGAATATTCAGTGCGGATGAATCTATCCTGCGCGGCTCAATCCCGCCCGGGGTTCTGGGGTGGTAAAGCGGGGTTAAGGCGGATTCGCCGCCAAAGATTCGCCAAAGGCCCGAAGCGTGACCGAGATACGTCGGCCCGTGAGCCGTTTCGAGGCCGTCACCTCGTGGGTAAACGCGCGATTCGTAACCCAAGGTAAGATGAAGACGCTACCGTCGGAGGTGCGGAAATCGAGCGGCTTCGTTTCAAACCGGTGGGGCCATGGCCGGAGCCGGAACACGCGTTCTTCACCCAGCGAAACGGTGACGATACCGGAGTCCGGTAGGAGGTCGTGGGTGCTGTCCCGGTGGCGACCGATGTAGTGTCCCAGTTGGCCGTCATACCAGTTTAGCAGAAGCCCATTGAGTGCCGGATCAATCTTTGCACGACACCACTCCCGGATGGGTTCAAGGCAGGCGGGAACCGGCAAAGCCTCACTGACTTTGCCGCTGAAACGGTAGGCCACGCCATAAGCCTGCTGCCAACGTGGAATCTTCACGCGGTGGCCGTGCATGTGGATCTCCGGGAATTCCGGCGGATGCAGGTCCCACAGTTCAGCGAACGAAATCGACGCCAATAATTCGCTCGACAGATGGCCCGTCAGGAAGACGTGTCCACCGCCGAGGTCATGACGTTGGAATCCTTGAGGAATCATGGGGTTCATGCGCCAAACGCGATGGGATCGTCGCGGCGGGAAACATGGTAGTGATTCAGGATGGTTCCGGCGATAGACGCCGCGATGACTTGGCCGAGCGGCACGCCAGTTTCTTCGGCAAGTTGGATGAGGTTAGGGAGAACGGGCTCCGAGGTGCAGTATTCGAGGACTTGAAAGACCGCGTGGCCGAGCTCGTTGATTTGGTTCGCGCCGAGAATCGCGCTCGGGGTGATTTCAGACCGTTCAGGAGAGGAAGGATGATGGCTCATAAATGGTTCAATTTGTCGGTCTTCAGCTTATCCCCCTCAACCTCGTCTGGTAGATAGTCAGAGCGGGTTTCTGAATGGGTAAATCAGGGTTACGCACAAAAGCCGCTTTTTCCCCAACCCAGTGGTCGAGGATGGCCGCTACCGTCCGGCCAATCGAGGCCGGTTCGGTCGCGGTGCGGCCCGAATCTGCGGGGTTGCTCCCGCAGACGGGACGTAGCATCCGTCGCGCTTCGTCCTCTTGCGTCTGGGTCAAGTGTCCCCATAGCCGGCCACGAACCAAGCCGACGAAAACCCGGATGGGGTCCCGAGAGGAAGTGGAACGGGCACGCACGGCGGCGGCAAAGAAGTTCAGGGTATCGGCCTGGCAGTCCCGCACCCAGCCACGGGCTACCGCCTGCCGTTGGAGCTGACGGAGCCGCTCGGGGGCATGCAGATCGGCTCGCAGGATATTTCGGAGGCTTGGAGCTGGGAGCGAGCGAATCGTCGTTTTGAAAACACCAGGGTGAGATTTCTGGTTTTTAGATTCCGAAGGAGTTTTCCGGTTTTCTTTAGGGGGTGCAACGGAGGTGCGGAAATCCGGTGTGGGGCGTGCAACGGGCGCGCCATTCACGGCACGGAAGGCATTCCCTTGCTTCGCAGATACGCTTGGCTTCCAACCGAGGTTGATCCGGAACCAGGCTCCGTGGCGGTTGAGCTTCCACTGCTTTGAACCGACGTCCTTTCCGATCCAGCCCAAGGTCCGAAGTTCGGCCTGAGCGTAGCGAACCGACCGCAGGCTCAGACCCAGAGTGTCAGCCAGCCAACTAGCTTTCACCGTGCCTGCTTCGCGGAGAGCGCCACCCACCCGGTCGACGGATAGCCCACGGCAGACGTAGCCCAACATGACCCGGCCCAGCGCCGCCAACTCGTGTGCGGCAAGAAAGCGAAGCACGGTGCGGGGGACGGGAATGGGACGGCGGGCGCTGCGGCCTCCGGCAAAGTCCCGAATCGTTTCTCCCGCCTCGGGCATCGGAAGTTCGGACAGCGTGACGGCCGTGGCCTTGAATTCAACCAGTCCGAGCCGCTGGAGGCACCCCAAGGCTCGCGTGACGGACCGGGCGTTGAGACCGGTTAATGCCTCCAACTCGTTTCGTCGAAAATCGGATTGAACCAGCCGTCGGTCCCGGCGGAGTCGGCGCACCCGTTTGGCGGCCTCCCGGATGGCGATTAGCTCAACACAGGCCAGCCACACCCGGGCGGCTAGCCATGGCAACTGCCGGGCGGCGAGGGCGTGCAGCAGATTGCCGAGTTGAATTGGGGTGAGGGTTTTGTAGCCGGTCGTCATGGGAATGCTCCTGAGTCTGATGCATCCCGCACTTCACAGGGTTCGCGCAAGGGGGCATCTGCATTTTGGACCGTCCTGTTGGCCAAAAGGCCAGCGCGCCCGTTGGCCGGCCGCCGACTTATTCGCCCATTGGCCAAGCGGCCGTTTGGCTCACGGAACCCTGCTGCACCGGTTTCAAAACGAAACCGTGGGTCTATGGCGTGCCGCTATGGAATGTGGGATAACCCAGAATGGCCCCTTGGCCCGACGGCGCGGTCCGCGCCGGTTGGCCCTTTGGCCAAATCTAGCACGTTTGAACAGGAGGAGAATGTCAGAGAAAATCAGAAACACCGTCGTCATCGCCGTGGGAAACCAGAAAGGCGGCGTCGGCAAAACCACCAACACCATCCAATTGGCCGGGGCCCTGGCCGAGCGCGGTCGGCGCTCGCTCATCATCGACCTCGACATGACGTCGGGCGCGACCAAGGCATTGCGGGCGCCCACCGATGGCTGGAACAGCAGCTTCGAGTTGCTCACCGGCGCGGAGAACGCCGAGGACACCATCATTACCAGCGAGGAATCGGAGGTGGCGTTGCCGCCGAACATTCATCTTGTGCCGAGTTCGCGGAAGCTGGCTGAACTGGACACCTTCCTAGCACTGAACCCGTGGCTTATCCACCAGGACCTACTCATTGAGCCGATCAACCGGTTGCGCGGGAAATACGATTACGTGTTCCTAGACACACCGCCGCAAAAGACCAAGACGACCATACCGGCGCTGAAAGCGGCGGACTTCGCTGTGCTGAGTGCCATGCCCGATCATCTGGCGGTCAGCGCCTTGGCCGAGGCGCTGTCCGATATTGTCGCCGCCCAACGTCACGCCAATGAACGCCTTGCCTTGCTGGGGGTCATCGTTTGCGCGGTGCCGCGTCCGAAGACCCGGCTGGCGCGGGAACTGGTCGCCTACGTCGAGCGGACCTGTGTCGATGCCGCCGGACACACGCTCAAGTTCAGCACGGAAATCAGCCGCAGTGTCGTGGTGCAGGAGGCTCAGAAGATGGGGCAGACCATTCTCCAATATCAGGGGGACCATCCGGTCGCCGATGAATACCGGACGCTGGCGAAAGAATTCGAGGACCGGCTGACGGCCCTCCGGCAGACTCCACCCATCCATCTGACCGAGGAGGTGATCCATGCCTAAGAAACGATTCGAGGAACGCCCCTACGACCCCATTTCCGCCGACCTCGTGCGGGACGCGACCGCCGGAGTGCGGCGGACGGCTCCAGTGACGTCGGGTATCGCACTCGTCGCGAATCGGCCCCGAAGGGAGACCCCGCCAGAGGCCACCATCACCAAACGCTTCGTTCTCACCCGGAGCGAGGACGCGGAACTGAACGCGTTCCTGCTCCGGTTGCAGCAGGCCGCCCGGACGAAGGTGCCCCTCGGGTTGATTGTCCGGGCAGCGTTGTCCGTGGTGATGGAGGACGAGACAGAACTCTGCGCGGCAGTGGGCCGCCAAACCTTCCGGCTCCCCTCCACCCATGACCGGCTGGCACTGGGGGAGTTTGAGGATCAATGGCGCGAATGCTTGCAGGTCGCTTTGACCGGCCGGTGATCAAGGATTGGCTTCCACCACCGTTGCTTCGGCAGCGGCGTCCACGGCTGTGGCCGAGTTGCGGTTCAAGTCCAGCTTTGCGACCAGCTCCTGTTGTCGCTGCGCGAGTTCCTTGAGTCGTGCGGCGTATTCGAATGGTTGATCCACCTGGCCGTGCAGGTCAGACAGTCGCTTGCGGGACTGGGCAAGGAACTCCTCGGCCAGCCCGGCGGCCTCGTCGAGATGATTGACCACATGCTCGACGGCGCGGGTCGTTCCGTGCGCCGTGGCCTGAAGCCGGGCCGAATGTTGCGCCGCGCCGCGCAGGACCAACTGAATCTCATTGTCCAACATCGGGGAAATCAGGAGGTCGAAACCGGCGAAACGGCCCACCAGTTTATCCGCCACCAGCCCACGGGAGCGTTCTCCGAGTCGGTTCAGCAGTTCCCCGGCGATGCCCCGGTCCGTGAGCGACTGATTGCCAAGCTGGATACTGAACTGATCCCCGCGTGTGTCCACCCGGCGAGCCAAGTCTTGGCGCAAGGCTTCGAGCCGCCGTTCGAGGCGTGGGAGCTCGTCAGTGAGATGGCGCACTTGGGAGCGCAACCGGTAGTTGGCCTCGATATGTTGGGAACGCAGGCGCGTGAGGCGCGCCAGCTCCGCATCCACGTTCGCCTTCTCAATGACCAGTGGATTGCCCGAAGCGATGGCCTTCACCTCGGCATAGGTAAGGGCTGCGCCATCCACGTCCTCCAAGCGGCGCAACGAGCTGTCGCCCGTCATCACTTGGGCGATGAACTTGGCCTTGGTCTCCAGGCATTGCCACATGTAGGCGTCGAAACTCTCGGCCGTGACGTAGCGGTAAATCTGGACTTCGGCGTTGGTGTTGCCCTGGCGGCGGATACGGCCTTCGCGTTGCTCGACATCGGCCGGGCGCCACGGGGCATCCAAATGATGAAGCGCAATCAACTTGGCCTGCACGTTCGTTCCCGAACCCATTTTCGCCGTGCTCCCGAACAGGATGCGGACCCGTCCGCTGCGCACGTCCTTGAAGAGGGCCGCCTTCGAGGCGTCGCTGTCGTAGTCATGAATGAAGGCCATCTCCGACTCGGGAACGCCTCGCGCCGCGAGCTTGTCCCGCATGTCCGAGTAAACGCTGAATCCGCGTCCAGGTGTGGAGAGGTCGCAGAAAACCAGTTGAGCGGAGCGTTGGGCCGCAGTCTCGCGCCAGATTCGTTCCACCTCGGCGACCGCCCGGTTGGTTTTGCTGCCGGGCAGGTCCGGCAAACCGGGATCATAAAGCCGCAGGTCGAGGGCGGCTTTTCTTCCGTCCGTCGTCACCAGCAGCATGTTGTCCGTGCGCGGATCAACCTGACCGGAACGGAGCCGGTCCGCCCGGGCCACGAGGGTTTGCACGATCTCCTTCAGTTCGGGCGAACACGCCGCGCTGATGATGATGGGCTTGCCGCCGCGCAGCTCGGGCACCGGCAGCTTTAGCATCGAGGCGGTCTGGATGTCCGCCACCTGCCGAAACTGAGCCATGAGTTCCGGCACGTTGATAAAGCGGGCAAACCGGGTATTGAGCCGGTAGCCCGCACCGTCGGGCGACAATTCCATCGCGGTGACGGGTTCTCCGAAGGTGCCGGCCCACGCGTCGAAATGATCGACCTTCAACTCCTGCAAGGCGGTGAGCTGGAGATACCGCTGCATGGTGAACATCTCGGCCACGCTGTTGGCGATGGGAGTGCCGGTGGCGAAGACCACACCGCCGCCCGGGGTGCGTTGGACGTGCCGCACCTTGAGGAACATGTCCAAGGCGCGCTGCGAGGCGGTCTGCGGCAGGCCCGCGATCCGGGTCATCTTCGAGACGTAGAACAGGTTCTTGAAATGGTGGGCTTCGTCCACGAACAGGCGATCCACCCCGAGTTCCTCAAAGGTGAGCCCCTCGTCCTTGCGGCCTTCGGCCAGCAATTCCTTGAGCTTGGTTTCGAGCCGCTTCTTGGCTTTCTCCAATTCCTTCACCAAGCGGGAGCCTTTGTCCTCGCGTTGCTGTTCCGTGATGGCGTTTTCCAAAGCGGCAATTTGTTCCGTGAAGAACGCCTCCTGAGTTTCGGTGGAAAGCGGGATCTTCTCGAACCCCGAGTGCGTGACGATGACGGCGTCCCAATTGCCCGTGGCGACGCGGCTCATGAGCGTCTGGCGGCGCTGCTTTTCAAAGTCCTCCTTGGTGGCGACGAGGATATTTGCCGCCGGATACAGCGTGAGCAGTTCCGAGGCGAACTGTTCCAGCATGTGGTTGGGGACAACGAAGAGCGGTTTGCGGGCAAGGCCGAGCCGCTTCAGCTCCATCGCAGCGGCGACCATCGTGTAGGTCTTCCCGGCCCCCACGACGTGCGCGAGCAGCGTGTTGGAAGTCTGGAGGATGCGCCAGATGGCGGCCTTCTGGTGCGCCCGCAGGACGATGGCGTGACTCGCACCGGGCAGTTGCAGGTGATCCCCGTTGAACGTGCGCAGCCGCAGTCCGTTGAAGCGGTCGTTGTAGAGCCGGCAGAGACGCTCGCGCCGGGAGTCATCCTCCCAGAGCCAGGACTGAAAGCGTTCCTTGAGCTTCTGCTGCTTGTCTCGGGCCGCCTCGGTGGCAGGGCCGTTGACCACGGCCTTGTCGGCCACGGGGTCCGGGTCATACACCGTCGGCGTGCGCAGGTTGAGGGCGTCTTCGAGCAGGTCCAGGGCGGAGCGCCGGTCGGTGCCCCACTCGGTGGTGTTGGCGACCGCGATGCGGACATTCCACGCGCCCTTCACGGACCAGGAACCGATGAGGTCGGCATGTTTCACGTCCACGCCGCGTTCACCGAGCAAGTGTTCCGCGAACGCCTGAATGTCCTCGCAGGGCAGCCACGAACTGCCGAGCCGAGCGTCGATGTCGGCGGGCGTCAGGTCTTCAGGCTGCACCTGCCGCAGCGCCTCGACATTGGCTTGGAAGCGGTGGTCGGTCCGGACGGCGGCTTCGGCGGCCCACAGCTTTTCGCGCACGTTGCCGGAGAGGTAATCATCGTCGGTTTCCCAGCGTTGGTTTTCGGGGTTGAAGAAGATCAGACCCTTCAGTTGCACCAACACCTCGGCCTCGGACAGACGGAACAGGCTTCGCAGGAGTTCCAAGTCCACCTGCCCGCGTTCCGCCAGCGTCACCAGCAACGCGGACCGGGCATCGTCCACCCGTTGAGGGGCAGACCGGGCGGCGATGGTCCGTTCCCGGAAGATGGCGGCCTTGGCCGCCGTGCCGGCTTCGCGGTCGAAATGTTCGACCGACAGCAGCAGCGGCAGATCCGGGTCGCCCCGGAAGGCGGAGACATTTCGGCGCTCGGAGAGCGGACCGAACTTCCGGACAAAGGTGTCGTAAACCTGGTTCAGCGCGATGCGGGCGCGTTGTTGGTCTTCCTCGGGATGATCCTGCCACTGGGTCTGGAGACAGTGGCGAAGGGCATCGCGGACCTGGATCAGCCCTCGCAGGCGCTGGGCGGCGGTTTCGCTGAGGTCGGAAAGCAGGACGAGTGTGTCCCCCTGTCGTCGGGCCAGTTGGCCATTGGAGAGGGTGAAGGCATGGGGCTTAACCCCGTCGGGAGAAGGTACCGGAAGGCTGGCACCGGGGATCGAGGTCGAAATAGCGGTCGGCTGATAGATGCCAGCCGGAAGACATTGGAGAGCCGCTTGAAGCTGTTCCGCCAGGTCACGACCATTGCCGACCAACGTCGGTTCGCTCTGGCGATACATCCGGCCAGCCAGGCGCATTTCGCCGAGCATCATCTCGGGGCGGGCCACGAAGTATTCGTTGAGGGGAATGGTTTCGCCGAAGGAGTTGGTCGTTTCGCCGAGGCCGGTCCAATCGGGACCGGCAGGAGTCTCCCCCGACAGCCGCTTCCGCAGGAACACGATGTCGGTGGTGACCTCGGTGTTCGCGTTGCGCTTGAACGCGTCGTTCGGGAGCCGGATGGCACCGAGCAGATCCGCCTGACCCGCGACAAACTCGCGCAACTGGCCGTCTTGTTTGTCGAGCGTGCCGCGCGAGGTGACGAAGGCGACCAAGCCGCCGGGACGAACGCGCGCGAGGGAGGCGGCGAAGAAGTAGTCGTGAATCAGGAATCGCGGGAATCGCCGGTCGAAGGGCCGGTAGTCGCCGAACGGGACATTGGAAATCGCCATGTCGAAGGAATCATCCGCCAGCTTTGCCGCCTCAAAGGGGGAATGGCGCAGGTCGGCATCGGGATAGAGCGCCTTGGCCAAGCGGACGGTCAGTGAATCAATCTCGATGCCCGTGAAAGTGGAGCGGGCACGGATTCCCTCGGGCATCAGGCCGAGGAAGTGTCCGAGACCGCAGGCTGGTTCGAGGATGCGTCCACCGGTGAACCCGAATTGTTCCAGCGCGGCATACATCGCCCGGATGATGGTGGCGGAGGTGTAGTGCGCGTTGAGCGTGGTGGCGCGGGCGGAGGCCAATTCCTCAGGACTGAGCAGGCTTTCGAGCCGTTCCCGCTGAGCACGCCACTCGCCGTTGTGGCGGTCGAAGACTTGCGGCATACCGCCCCATCCGACGTAGCGAACGAGCGTGCGCTGTTCGGTTTCGGTCGCGGTGAGGCATTCCGCTTCCAAACGTTGAAGCAGCGCGATGGCGGTGAGGTTTCCTTCGCATTTTTGACGCAGAGACCCTTCACCGAGTCGGTCGGTGTCAGTGATGGCAAAGCGGCTGGGCGAGGAAACTGCCTGTGCCGGTGGTCGCTCGGGTTCCGGCTCCAAGCGAATCTCCGGCCACTCGACGACCGGCAGGACTGGAGCGGAAGCCGAGCGCAGCGGCTGTGCTGGCCTGAGGGGCGGCCCGCGATCCGCAGCCAGGACCACCGCCGTAAAGCCGAAGAAGTCCAACTGACGGTCATCACGGGCACGGGCGGCGGAATTTCGGTTCATGGTCATGCTCCTGGCGGACCCGTCGCGGGTCCGTGCCGGGAGTTATGCCGGTCGCCGAAAATCTGTGCGCTTCCACGGCCGTAAGCGCCCGGGGGGAGCGATTCAGGATACGGAACGAGCGGGAGTTCCCTGACCAGCCTTCGGCAGGGTGCCTCGGTTCAGCGGTCCCTGGGGGGCGCGTGGCGGAGGCTGCCGGGTGATCCACGAATGGGCTTCATCGGCGAGCTTGGCCAGCTTTAGCAGGTCATCGCGGCCGAACGAGTTCGTGGTCTTCCACTCGTCGCCGTCCTTGTAGCTGCGCTCGAAGGTGACATTGAACATGACCCCATCCCGCGTGGTGTTGGCCCAGATGGCGCCCTTGATCAGGCCCAGCCGGACTTCATGCACGGGACGGGTGGTTTTGGTTTCGGTGGTTTGTTTGGACATAGACGATTCTCCTTAAAAAGAGGGTTAATCGTCTCTGATCCTGTCCACTTACGAGAACGCTTCGATGGAACGGCTTCGAGTGAATGTTCGGAATCCCTCAGCCGCTGAAAAAATATCCCAGCTCCCGCAAGGAGCAGTAATCGCGAGGACGCTCGGTGGTGCGTTGCCCGAGGATGATGTGATCCAGCACCTCGATTTTGAGCAGTTGCCCGGCGCGGATGAGGTCGCGGGTCACCCGGATGTCCGCCTCACTCGGCGTCGGGTCTCCGCTGGGATGGTTGTGCGCGAGAATGATGGCCGAAGCCCGCTTCGCTATGGCGATGGCGAAGACTTCGCGAGCGTGAACGAGAACCTGATCGACGAGCCCCTGCGCCACGTTCTCCACCGCGATCAGGCGGCGGCGGGTGTTCACGCAGACGACCTGCATGTGTTCCACCGTGTAAAGCCGATTGGGCTCCCGCAGGACATCGGCCACCCGTTCGGGCGTGTCGAGCATCGGTGCCTCTTTGTTGGTTTCCTGGCTTAGCCGTTGGGCCAGTAGGAATGCGGAACGGATGGCTGTGGCCTTGCTTTTTCCAACGCCTTTGAGTTGCTGGAGTTCCTCCAGAGATGCGCGGGCGAGCGGGGACAACCCGCCGAACCGCTCCAGCAGCACTTGAGCGGGGCGTGGGCCGGTAAGGGCGGACAAAAGCTCGGCGTTGGACGCCTGTTCGATGGGTTGCATGGGATACCTCCTCGGGGAACGAATCAGCTCGGCCCGTGACCCGGTTATGCAGGTTCGCCGTGGGATGTGCCGCTCACCGAACCGGCATTCGGTCGGATGGACTAAAGTGCCGGGAATAGCGGCAGCTTCGTGGTCGGGGCGAACTTGGGGTCGCCGACCATCACGGCGATGACTTCAAATTCGTGGCGGGCCAGGGCGCGATCCACTTCCGGCAAGGTCAGATCGCAGACTGCCGATGTGACGCGTCGAACGGCCTCGTTGGCATCGGTCGCCTCGACCGTCCGACCGATGGCGGCACCGTCGCGAACGGAGTAGAGCAAGGGGTGAAATGTGGGCATGAGTATACTCCATCGAGTTGGGCAAGACGGCGGATTGCCGTTCCGTTTCCCCGTTATGGTCGGCATCGCTGAAGGTGTGCGCTTGGCTCGCGACTACGGCTCACCCGAAACCAACCTCAGTTCCGCCCGCAATTCCATCAGCAGCCGGCCCAAGTGGTTTTCGCCGGTGCCCGTTGGTCCCGGTCCCCAGAATGAATCGAAGGGAGAGTCCTCGATCAGACTCGATCCGCCCGTCGAAAGGAGTTCACGGGTGAGAAAGGCCGACTGTCCAAACTTTGCCCAAACGGCCTTCCGCATGACCGGGAGCTTCACGCTCTCCCAATCTGGTCGGCAATCGGACGCGTGTGCGCGGCCAAAGCTCTTGGCCGCATCAGGGTGGGAATGGCGATAGATCGCTTCCGTCAGCCTTGGGTCGTGGCTGAACTTCGCGGCTTGGTAGAAATGTTCGACGTTCTCCCACCGGCGGCCTTCGAGAACGAATGGCCACCGGAAGTAGTTCGAGAGAAAGCCGTGCGGCCCCTCAGGTTTGAAAAAGCGAGTCTCCATAGCGGTTCAGAATTGAGCTCAGGCCACGGAGGTTTTCGCTTCTGGAGACGGTGCGGGCGATGCGGGCGGTGGCAGGGGAACCACGACCCCGAAGTTGCGCTCATAGTCCTCCAGCGGAGGCAAGGTCACTTGCGCCCGGCGCGCGTAGGCGCGATGGACCGCCTTGCTGTTGTGGCCAAGCGCCAACTGGGCGAACCGCTCCGGGTAACCGCAGGTCTTCGCCCTTTCGGCCCACGCATAGCGGTAGGAATGCAACGTGATGCCGTCGATACCCAGGCCTTGGCACCGCTGACGGAACTCGTTCGCCCGATCACCCGAGCGGACGGTCTTCAAGTAGGGGAACAGCGGACCGAACTTCGGCAGGGTGTTGAGGATTTCTTCGACGTCCTTGCCGAAGCGGATCTGGGGCGGCTGCTGGCCACGCCAGCTCGTCTTCATGCGAAAGAAACTGATGACCCGGGCCGGCCAGTCAACGTCCTCCGCGTGGAGGTTCGCCAGATCCATCTGCGAGGCCCCGAGGTGCCACGCGAGCCGATAGAACGCCTTGCGCTCGGGGTTCAGCTCCCGTTCCACAATCCGGCAATGTTCCTCCCAGGTGATGGCCCGCTTCTCCTTGTAGCGGACGGTTGGCCACTGCCGCTTGGGAACGAGGGGCCAGGGCAGCCAGTTCATGTCCACGCAGAAGTTGTGGAGCCGTCGCATGAAGACGTTGGTCGACACCGTCCCGGCGCGGAGTGCCTTGAGGATGGTCTCGGCGTCGGTCTGGACGACCACCAACGGCAGGATGGACGCGAGCGCCTGGTCCTTAAGGACGGTCCGCCAGCGATGCTGATTGGCCCCTTGCTTGGAGAGGATGAGGGTTTCGAGGGCGTCCCGCCAAGTGCGCCGGTTCATCGCCGAGTCGCTCCCTTGGAGGTAGGCCTTGGCGAGCTGAAGGTTGAGCATCGGTTGACGCTCGGCCTGATTCTTGGCGAAGACGATCTGCTTGGCGACGTTGGCGTCGGCGGTGCCGAGGCTGGCTCGTTTTCCGGTCTTCGTGTCCACGCAGTAGAAGGCGCGGCCGCGGAGACCCCGGCGGATGAGTCGGTATCGATCTTTCATGCGGTTGACGGCAACCGCAACGATATGAAGGAAGCTTTCGACCCAACACCGGGTAGGACCTGAGCAGGGCTCGGTTAACCCGGTTTCCACGTAAGTCACCGATTTGGTGTCCGTTTCGGTGTCCGTTCGGGCACCGTATTTTTCACAACTAACTGAAAACGAGTCAGTTAGGACTGGAGGCGAGGGTCGGAATCGAACCGACGCATAAGGCTTTTGCAGAGCCCTGCCTTACCACTTGGCTACCCCGCCGTCTCCTGCCCGCTCCTGTTCCCAATCGAAGCTGCGAGCTTCTAAAGCATTACGGCTTTGAGTTCATTGGTCAAGCCCGCGCCAACGCGGTGCAGCAATTCATTATGGAGCGCGGCTGTGTGCGAAGCATCAGCCGTAGCGCGTTCGCCCGCCTCAAACCCTGCGACTGGTCCTGTGGACACAGTCGCGCTGGTGTGCTTGGCAGGTACACGGTCCATGCAAGGTGAGAGTCCTTGCCGGGGGCTGACGGAGCCAACCGAAGCTGAAGCC
>SXGS01366930.1_pt1 | contig 21285 bp, 16 predicted proteins | sample 3174681 | NCBI WGS metagenome assembly SXGS01 (sample SAMN11356861, study PRJNA531348) | freshwater metagenome | isolation source: freshwater sample F1-80 | place: China: Fuxian Lake, Yuxi | collected 2017-12-25 | reverse complement strand
GCCAGGTCCTCGGCACCGCGGCCACGTCGCAAGTGGTGGGCGAGGCCCTCGGACTCTCGCTGCCGCACTCGGCGCTCGCGCCTTCCGGCCATCCGATCTGGACCGACATGGCGGTCCGCTCGGCGCGCGCCGTCCACGCGGCGATACGGGCGGGCCGCGCCAATCGGGACGTGCTGACCCCGGCCGCCCTGCACAATGCAATGGCGGTCCACGCGGCATTCGGCGGGTCCACCAACCTGATCCTGCATACCGCGGCCATCGCCCACTCCGCCGGACTCCGGAGGCCCACCGTCGACGATTGGGCGCGAATCAACCGCGCCGTACCGCGGCTGGTCGACGTCCTGCCGAACGGACCCAGGAGCTACATCACGGTGCAGGCTTTTCTCGCGGGCGCCGTCCCCGAGGTGATGCTCCATCTCCGCCGCGCCGGGCTGCTCGAAACCAAGGCGATGACGGCGGCAGGCGCCACCTGGGACGTCCTGCTCGACTGGTGGGAGCAGAGCGAACGCCGCAGCCGCTTGCGGTCGGTGCTGCGCGAGCGCGACGGCATCGATCCCGCCAACGTGATCATGGATCCCGATTCGGCCCGCCGCGCGGGTCTCACCTCGACGATCTGCTTCCCCACCGGCAATCTCGCGCCCGAGGGATCGGTGGTGAAGAGCACGTCCATCGACCCCTCCGTGGTCGGCGCCGATGGCATCTACCGCAAGACGGGACCGGCCCGCGTGTTCCTCAGCGAAAAGGACGCCATCGCCGCGATCAAGGAACATCGAATCCAGGCGGGCGACATTATGGTGCTGATGTGCCGCGGACCAATGGGCTCCGGCATGGAAGAGACCTACCAGATCACGTCGGCGTTGAAGCACCTGCCATTCGGCAAGCATGTCGCGCTGCTGACCGACGCCCGCTTCAGCGGCGTCTCCACGGGCGCTTGCATCGGTCACGTCTCGCCGGAGGCGCTCGCAGGCGGACCGTTGTCGAAAATCCGCGAGGGCGACACGATTCGCATCGAGATCGACTGCGTCAAGCTGGAAGCCTCGGTCGACCTGGCCGGCGAGAACGGCGAGACGCGGGACGCTGCCGAAGGATCGCGGATCCTGGCGGAACGCGCGTCCAGAACCGATCTCCACGCCGATCCTCTGCTGCCCACGGAGACCAAGCTCTGGGCGGCGCTCCAGGACGTCAGCGGTGGAGCCTGGGGCGGCTGCGTCTACGACACCGAGGCGATCCTGCGGGTCCTCGAGGCGGGCAAACGCGCGCTGGCCGCTCAGGGCCGCGCCGAAACCACCTGAAGCCCGTCGACGATCACGAATCCATCGGCGCCGTCGTTCGACACGGTGACGCGAAACTCGCGCGGCAGCGGGAACGGACCCAGCCACGCCGGTTCGCGACGCTGATCGATCGCCAAGTCCCGCGGCGTTCCGCCCTCGATGCGCAGCGTCGCGTTCGACGCCCGGTTCGCCAGCGGCGTAAATAGCAGCCGGAGCTTGTACGGACCATCGCGGCCCATCTTTACACTGAAGGTCAGACGCGCCTTGCCGCCGTCCTTGCCATCGTCTTTCAGGTACCCGTCCCCCAGGTACGGACCGGTGGCGCGGCTCGGTGAAAACCCTTCCGAACTCGCGGCCTGCGTATCGTCGATCACCGTGCCCTCGAGCTTGGACGGATCGAGACTGGCGGCCTTGAAGTCGCGACGCGTGGACGGCGGCGCCTCGAGGATCTGCTTGTCCGCCAGGAGGCGCTCGCGCAACTTGGCGTAGGGCACGTCGAGCAACCCGGTATTCGCCTGCAACGCGAGCACCGCGGCGGTGGCGGCGGACTGGCCGAGCACCATGAACACAGGCTCCATCCGGATCGACCCATAGGCGATATGCGATGCCGAGAGACAAACCGGAACCGCCAGATTCGCCGCCTGGCCGCGCGCGGGCACGATCGACCGGTAACTGATGGGATATGGCTGGAATCCGCCCACCTGCACGTTCCCCTCGTTGCGGACGAATCCAGCGGCGGTGACATACCGTTGCACGTTGTGCGAATCCATGCCGTACGCGCCCATGCCCACCGAATCGGCCGCCAATGCCCGGCCCACGACGTGGTGTTCCGTCATCACCACGTCCGATACCATGCGCCGCGCCTCGCGGATGTACAACTGCGGCGGCCAATGACCGTTGCCGGCGAACTCGTCCTTCGGCAAGCCCCATTGCCGGTAATATTCGCGGATGTTCCCAGGAACGCGCGGATGATTCTGGAGCGTCCACATGTAGCCTTTCTGGTAGACCTCGTGGCGCTTGACGATGCGCTCCCTGGTGGCGTAATCGCCCTCGGGATAGTCCCAGTTGGCGCCCATGTAGTCGGTGGAAACCGCGCCATGGTTGTTGGTGTCGGTCTTGGCGTTCGGTATGGGATCGTACTTGGTGGCCGGATCGTGGTACTTGCCCGTCTCCGCGAACCGGAGCAGCAGTTCGTGATCGCGCTCCTGGTAGCCGGCCGGCTTTTCGATCGGGAGGCGGTTCGGAGCCCAATTGGTCAGGCACATCCGGAAACAGTAGGCTTGAATGCGCTTGTCGCCCTCGCCGGAAACTCCGGGCCCACCCGGATCGATGATGGGAAGCAGTCCGCTGCGTGGATCTCCGGGGCGGACATAAGGCGACACGTTCGCCCCATCCGGGAACTGGTGCCTATGGCGATGCGCGGCTTGGACGCCGTTGTACTCCTCCTTATGGACGGAGTTCGACTCGCGGCCCACCGTGTACCGTACCCCCGCCTTGGCCATCAGATCGCCCTCGTAAGTCGCGTCGATGAACATGCTCCCGGAATACACCGAACCGTCCTCGGTGACGATCGCCTGAATGCGGCCGCCGCTCATGCGGACGCCCTTGCCGGGCCGTAGGTCCAGCCGCGCGTTGACGACCACGGGAACGCCGCTTTCGGCCAGCATCTCGCGGTACACCTGCGACGCGACCTTCGGCTCGAAAGTCCACATCGCGTCCTCGCTCGCGGCGGTGGAGCTACGCCGCGTCCGGAAATAGGCGTCGCGGGTCTCGGCGGTCCATGCCCGCGGATCGTCGTACTTGGCCTTGATCCGGCGGTAGAATTCGCGGGCGACGCCGCCCACCACTTGTTTGTTGCCGATGTCGGTCCAGCTCAACCCGCCGGTGGTCAAGCCGCCGAGATGAGTATAGGGCTCGACGACGAGGACGGATTTGCCCATACGGGCCGCCTGGATCGCGGCGGCCAGTCCCGCGGAAGTCCCGCCATAGATCACGATGCCGGCTTGGCGCGATTCCGCCGCGAGAACCCCGGCGATCGCGAGTGAGAGAAGGCTCGATCGAAGCACGGGGGCAGGATAACACGCCCGCCGCGGCCGGCTACTTCGCCGGCGCCGCGAAACAGTAGAGATGGCCCTTCGTCCGCAGGTAGAGCCGGCCTTCCACCACGGCCGGCGTCGCGTAGGCCTCTTCCTCGAAATCGTGAGTCGCCACCTGCTCCCATTCCGCGCCCGCCTTGACCACCGTCGCCTTGCCTTGCTGGCTCAGGAAATAGACGTGACCTCCCGCCGCCACGGGCGACGCGTAGTAGGTGTCCAGCGCCCCGTTCAGCCGGCCCTGCTTGAGGATCTTGCCGGACTCGGCGTCCACGGCGCTCAGCACGCCTCCATCCTTGATGAGATACAGCACGCCTTCGTGCACCAGCGGAGACGGCACGTTCGGAAGAAACTTCTGCATGCTCCACTTCACATGAGTCGACGTGATGTCGCCCCGGCCGCCGCCGCGCACCGCCACCAAGCTGTTCCGGCTGGAACGGCGCGCGCGGAAGTTCTCCCACTCCCGTTCGTCGAGCGATCCGTTGCTGTCCAGATCCGTGTTGACGAATCCGCGCGCGAACTTCGGATCCTGGAACTCCTCCTTGGACACCTTGCGGTCGCCGTTCTTGTCCCACGCCTTCAGGATTTCGGCGAACTCGGGCGTTTCGGTGGGCGCCTCCGCTTCGCCACCCGACTCCCAGCCGTGGGCGTAGATCGTGTCGCCCACCACGACCGGAACCGATTTCGGCTGCCACGACTGCCCACGCACCCACCACAGCCTCTGGCCCGTTTCGAGATCGTACGACGTGAGCAGATACGCGCCCGGCACGATCAACTCCGCGGCTCCGTTCTTCGGCCGGTACACCGCCGGCGTCGAATAGCTGCGCGTCACCTCGGGCCGCTCCACCTTCCAGGCCGTCTTGCCGGTCGCCTTGTCGAGCGCGATGAGATAGGAATCGGTGTCCTGGTCGCAGATGAGATAGACCTTGTTGCCGGACACCAGCGGAGAGGAGCCGTGTCCGTTCACGTTGTTGAAGGGGCCGAGCGGCTTGCGCCATCGCTCCTTGCCGTCGAGCGTGTAGGAGATCAGGCCGAAGTCGCCGAAGAAGACGTAGAGATCGCGGCCGTCGGAAGCGACGCTCGGCGACGCGGCGGAGTTGGTGGGCTGGTATTTCTCGAGACGCGGCCGCGGAAGCTCGCGGCGCCACAGGATCGCGCCCGTGCGGCGATTCAGGCAGAAGGTGACCAGTTTGCCATCGGTGACGATCTTGTCGCGATCGGCGGCGGATTTCTTGCCGCCCTCCTCGCCGGTGAGGAAGATGCGGTCGCCCACGATGACGGGCGAGGAGTGGCCTGTGGGAATCGCGGTCTTCCAGGCGACGTTGCGGTTCGGTCCGAAATCGACGGGCGCGGCTGTCTTGGCCAGGCCCGCCCCCTCCGGTCCGCGGAATTGCGGCCAGTGAGGCGTCTCGGCGGCCAGTGTGGCCGTCAGTGCGATCGGGAGAATGGCGCGAAGCATGTCAGGAATCCCTTATATCATGACGGCCGCCGTTCGCCGGCGGGGCCGCGGCGCGGGACGCGGCCCCGCCGGTCCGGCAATATCGAGACCGGACGATCAATTCCCGGAACGCGGAGACGCGAAATGAGAGAGCCGGATTGAATTTGTTAATTCAGCGCCGATTGACCGGGGCTCTCTTGCGGCCGCCGGCCGGGGAACGCTACCATTCCGTGGAAGGAGCATCCATCGATATGAAACGCTTACTGACACTATTCGCCGCCGCCGGCGGCGCGCTATTCGCCCAGAGCACCACCGTCCGGACGTTCGAGGCATTGATGAGTCCGTCCAAGGAAGTGCCTGCCGTCAACGCGGCCGCCCGGGGAACCTGCCAGGTGGAACTCGTGGTCACCCGCGACGCCGCCGGAGCGGTCACCTCGGCCCGAGTCGACTTCCACCTGCAGCACTGGCTGGGTCAAGCCGAAAAGCTGACCGGATTCCACATTCACCGCGGCGGCGAAGGCGTGGCCGGACCGGTGGTGATCAACACCGGACTGCGCGGTCCCATCGACGCAGCCGCCGGCGCCGGCCAACTCTTCTACGGCGTCAACGTGGACCCGACCGACGCCAATGTCACACTACTGACGGCGATCCAAAACAATCCGGCGGGCTACTACGTGAACCTGCACACCGAAACCAACCCCGGTGGGCAGTTCCGCGGCCAGTTAGGGAACACCGCGGGCTTCGTGGCCAACAATAGCTTCGGAATCGTCGAGAGCCTGCGGACGACGCTGGGCCGGGTCGCGTTCCGGTTGGGCATCGACCTCGCCCAGTAGCGTTCTCCGGGCCGGGCCGGATCAGAAGCGCTGTTCCCGCCGCACGACGCCGCGAGCGGGACGGGGCGCGGTCCGGCCCGCTTCCTCGTCGAGCGTCACCTGCACGGTCGTTTCCCGCTTCTCCCGAACCACTGTGATGGGGAACGATTTTCTCGACCGGCTCGAACGGATCTGATTGAACAGATCCCGGGCCGAGGCCACTTGGCTCAGGTCGACCTTGGTCACCACGTCGCCGGCCTTCATCCCCGCCTTCTCCGCAGGCGAACCCTTCGCCACCGAGCGAACCAGCGCGCCGTGCTTGACGCCGAAGAAATCGGCCAACTGGCCTTCGACGCCTTCGGCCTCCACGCCGAGCATCGCGTTGCCCCACGACATCGCCGGCCGGGGAACATCGGGCACCCAGACGTTGAATCGTGGAATGTCCAACCAGTTGCCGGTGCGCGTCACCACCGCGCCGCCCTTCCGCGTACCGATGGTCGCGGCGATCGTCATCGGCGATCCGCCCCGGTGGATGCCAAGCTTCACCTGCCGCCCGGGAGGGGTCTCCCGCACGACGCGGATAAACTGCTGCGTGCCCTCCACCCGCTGGCCGTTGTACTCGAGCACGACATCGCCCTTGCGAACTCCAGCCTTTTCGGCGGGGCTGCCTTCCTCGACTCCGGTCACCTCGACGCCGCGCTCTTCCTTGAGATTCAGTTCGCGGGCGCGGTCCGAATCGACCTCGGATACGTGGACGCCGAGAAAGCTGCCGGTCACTCCGGCGGGGTGCGCCGGTGGAGCGGGCGGAGCCGGTGGGGCCTGCGGTTCGGGAGGCTCGGGGATCATCGCCAACACGGCGGGTGGCGGAGGCGGGGCCGGCGGCGCGAATTGCGCCAACGCCATCCCGGCCGCGACAACGGCGGAAGCCGCGCATCTGTGGATCGTGGACATGGTCAACTCCTGAGATTCGATTATCGTTGTCGCTTGAGGTAGATGGTTCCCTTGGCCGCGGCGACTTTCAAGAGAGGCCCTCCACCGTTCAACGCGCCCGACGCGACCATCCGGCCGCCTCCGCCGCGAACGTGGATCTCGGGAAATTCCGTCATGATCCTCGCGTCGCGGCCGGAATCGTTCACGGCTTGAACGGTCACCGCTAATCTAGACGGAATCAAAACCGTAATGTCACCAGATTCGGTCTCGAGAATCGAATCCGCGGAGCCGCCGGCGAGCAGTTCCGCGAAGATCGCGCCGAGCAAGGTCGACGCGAAGAGGTTGCCCGCTCCGGCGAGACGAATGCCGCCGCCCATGGACTCGCAGCGCACGCCGCCACCGGCTTCCAGCACCTTGATCGACCCGCCCGCCGTGCGGGCGTTTACCGCTCCCCGGGCGCGCATCACCTGCACGCCGCCCGCCCCACTGATGGCGCTGACGCTGCCCTCCGATCGCTCCACGAAGATTTCGCCGCCGGCCGTTTCGAGCCACGAGTCGGCGCCGAGCGACCGGGCCTGAATCGCGCCGCCACCGGTGGTCGCGCGCACTTCGCCGCCGACGTGCCCCAGCAGAATCTCGCCGCCGCTCGACCGCGCGGCGAGGCGTCCGCCCAGGCGGTCCGCATCGACGCGGCCGCCGCCCGTTTCCGCATCCACTTCGAGAGGCAGGTCGCGGAGCAGGATGTCGCCGAGCGCATTCGAAACGGCGGCGAAGCGCACTCCGGAAGGAACTCGCACTTCGAGCTCCGAGTAAACCATCGAATCGCCGGACTGAGGCATCGAGACCAGAGCCGATCCGCCGCCCGACCGCAGCCGGGGCGCGTATTCGCCGAGTATCCGGCGCGCGTCGGATTCCCGCTCCACGCGGATGTGGTTCTTGACGCGCCACGCGATCTGATTGCCGCCGCCGCCCTGCACGATCACCAGTCCGCGCGATTCCACGCGCAGCCGTGACAGCGCGCCGGGGCTGAAGAAGCCGGTTCGCGTCTCCACCCAGCCGGCCGCTTCGCGTTCCAGCAGACCGGCGGTCTGAGCCGTTCCCATCGCCGCGAGGAGCAGGCCCGCGGCGGTCATCCTGCGAGTCATGGTCCTCAGAAGGCGTCGGCCGAGGCGTTCATCTCGGCCAGTATCCGGCGAGTCCGAAGCTGTACGTAGTCGTTGCTGTCGCTGCGCACCAACTGTTGGAGCATATCCACCATGTCGCGATTCTTGTGCTGCACCAGCAGGTCGATCGCCTGGGCGCGCAGACCGCTATTGTCGTCGCGCAACAACACCTGGGAAAGAGCGCGGCGCACTTCGGGATCGGCGGCGTGCTGCTTCAGACCCTCGAGCGCCTTGATTCGGACGCCGGGATTGGGATCGCTCACCAGCGCCGCGACGAGAGCGCGGCGGACCTCGGTGGCGGAGGAATCGCGGCGGAGCAGGTCCATGGATTCGACGCGAAGGCCGGGGTCGCCCTGTTCGCGGGACGCGGCGAGCACCAACTGGCGGATTCCATCGTCGGACAAGGCGCCGGACAGCTTGCGTTCGCGCGTCTCCTCGAGCACGATGTTCACGTTGCCGCGGCCATCGGCTTCCAGGAATCGCACCCGGCTAGCGGTGACCGGCGCGGCGGGAGCCGATGGCGAAACCGCGCGGCCGCCCAGGAATCCAACGGCGGCCAGCGCCAGCGCCGCGGCGGGCTTCCACAACGGCGCGGAAAACGCCGCCCGCAGGCGATCCAACAGGCCGGTGGGACGAGCCAGTTCCGACGCTCGAATCTCGCCGAACAGCCGCGCGCGGGAAGACGCCAGCAGCGCCGGTGGCGGGGCCAGATGTCCGCCATCGAGCGTGGCGTGCAACACACGCTCGGCTTCCAACGCGCGAGCGCATCCGGAGCAAGCATCGATATGGCGGTCGAACTCCTCTTCCTGGTGGAAGTCGAGTTCGCCGTAAAGATAGAGCGGCAGCAGAGTCCGGACGTCCTGGCAGGTCATACGAACTCTCCGAGCGCGGAGCGCATCTTCTGAGTCGCGCGGAAGAGGCAGTTCTTAGCAGCCTCCTCGGTGGTGCCGAGCACGTCGCCGATGGCGCGCAGACGCATCCCTTCATGATGCCTCATTTGGAAAACCGCCCGCTCGCGAGGCGTCAGATCCTCGAGCGTACGGGAGATCCGTTCGCGCACCTCGGCCGATAGCAACCGCCGCTGAGGATCGGAGGAGGCGCTGGTCTCCGGCGCGGATGCCAACAGATCCTTGGGACCGTCGGCCGAATCCACCGTGGACGGCTCCTCCTTGCGCACCTTGCGCTTGCGGAGATGGTCCAGGCACAGGTTGGTCACGATCCGGTACAGCCACGTGTGGAAGCTGCAATCGAAGCGGAAATTCCGCAGATTGCGGTGGACCCGGAGGAATGCCTCCTGATAGACGTCGCGCGCGTCTTCCTGCGACCGCAGGAGATTGTAGGCGAGGCGCAGCACCTGCTGGTCGTACGAATACACCAGTTTCTCGAAGGCGCTCTGGTCGCCCTGCTGCGCGGCTCGGATTAACGCGGATTCATCCAACACGGAGTCACGCCCGAGGACCCCGGCAACGCTCACGGAAGGGTCTCCCATTGACATTGTTCTGACTACCCTGAGAGAGTGGACGCGCCTGGGGCGGAAACGTACCGGGACGGGGCGAAATTTTCAAATCAAGTCGCGAATCACTTGGCCATGGACGTCGGTGAGGCTCATGTCGCGGCCGCCGAACCGCCAGGTGAGCCGCCGGTGATCGAGCCCCAATTGATGGAGCACGGTGGCGTGGATGTCGTGGATGGTGGTGGGGTTTTCGGCGGCGGCGTTGCCGAACTCGTCGGTGGAGCCGTAGGCCGCGCCGCCTCGGAATCCGCCGCCGGCGAGGAAGATCGAGTAGCCGTTCACGTGGTGATCGCGGCCCACGGTCTCGGAAATCTTGGGTGTGTGCGGCGTGCGGCCCATCTCGCCGGCCCAGATGACGATGGTGGTGTCGAGCAGTCCGCGTTGCTTCAGGTCGGCGATCAGAGCCGACACCGCCTGATCGGTGATCATCGCGTTCTCTTCGTGGTTTTTCTTCAGGTGGCTGTGCTGGTCCCACGGCGAATTGTTGCGGTGGGTGAGCGGGCAGGTGATCTCGACGAACCTTACGCCCGCTTCGACGAGCCGCCGGGCTCGCAGCGTCTGGAGACTGTAGTATTTCTTGAAGTCGTTGGAACTGTCCAGGCCGTACATGCGGCGAGTGGCCTCGCTCTCCTTGCCCACGTCCGCTAGCCCGGGAATCGCTGACTGCAGGTGGAACGCGGTTTCATAATTGCGGATGGCACCCGCGATGGAGGTTTCGCCCGACGAGGCAGCGAATTCGGAGTCGTGCTCCTTTAGCAGCGCGAGCTTGCGCTTCTGGATTTCCGCCGGTCCGGCGGGCGTGATATTGTCCATCACAAGGCCCTTGGCCCGCAGCATGGTGGCCGCGTGGGAAGCCGGGAGAAACGCGCTGGCGAAGTTCTCGTAGCCGCCGTTGGGAATCCAGTCGTTGTTCAACAGCACGTAGTTCGGCAGGTTGTCCGATTCCGAACCCAGCCCGTACGACACCCACGATCCGATGCTCGGCGCGGCGCCGGTGACTCGTCCCGTGTGCATCAGCAAGGCCTGCTGGCCGTGCAGCGGCTGCTGTCCTACCATTGACCGCACCACGCACAGATCGTCGGCCACCTTGGCGATCTCCGGCAGCAGATCGCTCACCCACAATCCGCTCTTGCCTCGCCGCCGGAACTCCCACGGGCTGCCGAGCCATACGCGATCGGCCGTCGATTGCGACTTCGCCGACACCGCGCCCTGGCCGATCGGTTCGCCCTGGCGCTTGGCGAGCATCGGCTTGGGGTCGAACGTGTCCACGTGGCTGGGTCCGCCGTCCATGAAGAACAGCACGACGCTCTTCGCCCTGGCCGCGTGGTGCGCCTTGGCTCCCGCCGCGTCACGAGCCAGCAGGCTGGACAGCGCGAGCGACCGCATCCAATCGCGGCGCGTGATACTACCGGACATACAGGAACTCCTTGGCGTTGAACATCGCGTGGGCGACATCCTTCCAAACGGCCAACCACTTCATCATATCGGGAGCGGCGGCTCCGGGGACATCCTGATAGAGGCCGGCGAAATCCCGCGCCGCGCGCGACCAACGCGCCAGATCGGCGGGATCGGGCGGGCGGGCGAAGGCGCGCCGGAACATTTCGTCGATCCGCTGTTCCGGCGTCGCGTGCGGCGTCTCGATCAAACGCCGCGCCCAGAACTCGGCCTGTCCGGTCGCCAGCGGATCGTTGAGCAGCGCGAGCGCCTGCGCGGGCACGTTGGTTTCGTCGCGGCGCCCCATCGGGATTTTCGGCGCGGGCTGGTTGAACGCGGCCAGGAACTTGGGCGGTTCCATGATCGTCATTTTCGTGTAGATCGACCGGCGGCCATCGCCATCGAGCGGACCGGAGAAGAGCCGCTTCTCGGCATCCTCGTTGGATCGCGGGGGATTGACGGTCTCGCCGTAGGGACGCCGGTCGAGCCGGCCCGACACGGCGAGCATCGCGTCGCGAATCGACTCCGCCTCGAGGCGCCGCGGCGGATATCGCGCCAGGAGCCGGTTGGATGGATCGCCCTCCCTCGTGGCAGGGCTGGCCGCGCTCGACTGACGGAACGTCTCGCTGAGCACCAGTTGGCGAATCAGGTTCTTGGTGGACCAGCCGTTCGACATGAAATCCGACGCCAGCCAGTCGAGCAATTCGGGATGCGAAGGGCGGTCGCCGAGGTGGCCGAAGTCGTCCACCGTTTGGACGATGCCCGTCCCGAAGGTCCAGTGCCAGACGCGATTCACCCACACGCGCGCGGTGAGCGGGTTGGTACCGGCGGCCACCATCTGGGCGAGGCCGAGACGTCCGCTGCCGGCGACGGGGCCGGACGATTTCGACAGCACCTCGAGAAACCCGCGCGGGACTGCGTCGCCGAGATCCTCGTACGTGCCGCGCTTGTTGAGGCGATAGTCGAAACCGGCGCCGATGTCGGCCATGCCGTTGACCGTCCACGGCTCGGCGACGCGGCGTTCGGTCTCGCGATAACGGGCGATCAGCGCGGCGAGTTCTGGGCCGGCGGCGGGATCGTTGGGGAGCAGGCGGTTCTCGATCAACCAGTTGACGACGCGAACCCGATCGCCGGAGATCGTCCCGGCGCGCCAGGCGCCGATCGCGGCGGAGAACCACCTTCCGTACTCCGCGGCGGCGCCGGCGGCATCGGAGGGCGAGCCGCCGAACAGCGAGGCGAAGCGCTCCAGTTCGTCGGCGGGCGGCTTCTCGCCGTCGTGCGCCACCACTCGTGTGATGCCGAACCAGCTTTGAGGCTCGCGCGCCTGTTCCTCGGTGCATTTGCCGCCCAGGCCGACGCGCGGCGGGAAATTCGGGTTGGAGGTCTTGGTCGCCGCCTCCACGTAGACGCGCGTCTCCGCCTTCTCCAGATCGGTTTGCGCGCGATTGTCCTTGGCCTGTCCCCTCGCGGCGAGTTTGGCCCACACGGGCTGGATGCCATTCAGGTAGGTCTGGCGCTCGGTGAGAAACGCGTTGTCGATGACCAGGCGATAGGCGGCGAAATCGCCGCCCGCGAGTTCGAAGCTGACGTAGGCGCGGCCGTTGGAACCGGTGAACGGCGAGCGGACGGCGCCGTTCAAGCGGGGTGAGAGCGTGTTGGTGAACAGACCCGCGGGAAACAGCATCGCGATGGATTGTTTTCCGGTCGTATCGACGGCGAAGTCGCCCGCCGAGGTTCGGCCGTGGCGCAAGCCCGCGCCGTCGACGCTCCAGCCGTCCGGCGTGGAAGAGCGGAAGTCGGCGAGGGTGGTGAAGCCGGCCGCGTTGGCGGATCCGCGGGCGGCGGATTCTCGCGCGTATTCGGCGGCGATGGCACGCCACGCTTCGGCCGCGGCGGACTTCGCGCGCGCCGCTTCGAACCACGGCCGCATCGGATTCTCGAGCGGCGGCGTGGTTCCATGATCCACGCGTAGCGCCTTTTTCCACGCCGCGAGCAGAGTCTCGTCCAAGCCGGCGGAAAGCCGCTCCGCGTCGCGCGACCCGCGCAGGCAGGCATCGGCCGCGAGCATGTAGCGAGGGATGTCCGCGGCGGCGGATTCCCACTGCCGGGCGGCGGCGGCGCGAATCGCGGGCTTCATCGCGGCCAGTTCGGCCAGCGTTTCGCGATTCCGCTCCGGAGCGTCGGCGGTGTTGGTCACCCAACGCGAACTCATGAAAGCGCCGCCGAGCGAGTAGTAGTCGCGTTGCGAGATCGCGTCCAGGCGGTGATCGTGGCAGCGCGCGCAGGCGACGGTCATGCCGAGGAACGCCTTGGAGAACGCGTCGATCTTGTTGTTCAGCATCTCCTGATGGATGCCGTTGAACTGCAGGCTGTCGCCGTGCCGCTTCTCGCCCAGTTGGTAGAACATCGTGCCGAGGATCGACTCGTCGATCTTCTCCCGGGGATCGACGCGGCGCGTGGGTAGCAGATCGCCGGCGATCTGCTCGCGCACCAGTTGGTCGTAGGGAACGTCGCCGTTGAGCGCCCGGATCAGGTAGTCGCGATAGCGCCAGGCTCCCTTGGCGGGGATGTCCCACTCGTAGCCGTAGGTGTCGCTATAGCGGACCACATCCATCCAGTGGCGCGCCCAATGCTCGCCGAAGTGAATCGACGACATCAGGCGCTCGACCGCCTTTTCGTAGGCGTCCGGCGCGGCGTCGCGAACGAACGTGTCGATCTCACCGGGCGACGGAGGAAGACCCGTGAGCACGAAGCTCGCGCGGCGCAGCAGCGATGGGCGATCGGCGCGGGGCGCGGGCCGTAGCGTCCTCTGCTCGAGCTTTGCGAGGATGAACCGGTCGAGCGGACCCTTAGGCCAAGCGGCGTCGCGCGGCGTGGGGACGGCGGGACGGTGAACCGGCATCAGACTCCACCACTGACTGCGCTCGCGAAAAGTCTCGTCCCAGGATTTCGCGACGGCCGCCGCCGCGGGCTTGTCGCGGGGATCGAAGGCGCCGTCGCGAATCCAGCGCTCGAAGGCGGCGATCGTCTTCGGGTCGAGCGGCCCCGATCCCATCGGCATCGCGGAAACGCCGGGCTCGCGGCGCATGACGCGCAGCAGCAGGCTCTTCGACGGATCGCCCTTGACGATCGCCGCGCCGGATTTCCCGCCCGCCTCCCAACCGGCGCGGTGATCGAGACGAAGGCCGCCCTGAGGGCGATCGCCCGAGTGGCACGCGGCGCAATGCTTCGCCAGAGCGGGACGGATCTCGTTCTCGAAGAACTCGCGCGCGGGCTCGGCCGCGGCGGCGCCCAGGGAGAAGATCGCCGAAAATGCCAGGAATCGGAAGCGCATGACAGTGGGGTCGCACTAAGAGTTTATCCGAACGGCGATATGATCGGAAGTTGCTTTTCCCGCGACTCCTCGCCGCCGCCGCCGTTGCCGCCGCCGCACGGGCCCAGATCGATCCCGGCAAGGACCTGAACGCCTATCTGGCCGAAAAGACGGACAAGCGCGTGGCGGTGTCGTTCGAATACCGGCAACGCGCGGAGGATCGCACGGGCATCGTTTTCGGCCGCGACCGCGACATCGCCGCGGACTTCCTGCGGCTTCGCGTGGGTCTTACCGTTCGCCCGTTCACCTGGATGAAGATTTCGGGCCTGGCGCAGGACACACGTTCGGCGGCCTATGGTGGAATCGAGCCGGGGACCGTCAAGGATCCGATCGACCTGCAAGAGGGCTACATCGACCTGTTCTCGTCGAAACAACTCGGCCCCGGGCTCACGGTGGGCCGGCAGATGCTCAACTACGGCGACACGCGCCTGATCGGTTCGCCGCAGTGGGCGTACGCGGCTCGAACGTGGGACACGGCGCGGCTCTACTGGGTGACCAAGAAGATGAAGCTCGAGTTCATGAGCCTGTCGACCATCGTCCCGCGCAGCGACAGCTTCAACAAGCCCATCCTCGGCGACCGCATCTGGGGCATGTACGACACGTTCAAGGACGTGCTGGGCAAGACCGTGGTGGATGTGTACGTGTTGCGCCACGATCAGAATCGCCCCGGAGGATTCACCGGAGTGGGCACGCTCGGCATCAATCTATACGGAACTCGTTGGGCGATTCCACTGGTGCGCGGCTTCCGCTTCACCACCGAGGGCGTGCTGCAGACCGGGAAGAACGGCATCCTGGCGCATCGCGCCGCGGGCTGGGTAGGGCAGATCGGATATAAAACCGCCATCCGGAAGCGGCCGGTGGACTTCGCCAACGAATACAAGTACGCGTCCGGCACCAATCCCGCCAGCGGGCGCAGCGGCACCTTCGACCAGTTGTATCCGGCCGCTCACGACAAGTTCGGGACCATGGATATGATCGGGTGGCGCAACGTGCACAACGTGAAGTCGATGACCAGCTTCGGTCTGAGGAAGACATGGAACTGGGTGCTCATGTACAACAACTCCTGGCTGGCCGATCCGCGCGACGCCGCCTACAGCGCGCAGGGCCGGCCGGTCGCGCGCGCGCCCCGGGGCGACGCCGGGCGGCACATCGGCCAGGAGATCGACCTCTACAGCAACTACCTGTGGGGCGGCGTCACGCTGGGAGCGGGGATCGGGCAGTTCTTCCCGGGTGGGTTCATTCGCCGCACGACGCCGGGCGCGCACTCGCGGCTGCTGTTTCTGACTACTTCGTACTCGTTTTGAGGGCCGCATTCATGCCGAAGGAATCCCGGCTCCTCTGCTACCATCACCCCATGGCGCCACTCGTGGAGTTGCTTACTACACGAGCGGAGGGACCCGGCGTGACGCGGCGGCGGTGGATCGGCGCGGCCTGCCTCGCCGCCGGCTGCGGGCGCCCGCGATCGCGCGTGATCGGCGTCGTGCCCAAGGCGACTTCGCACCTGTTCTTCGTGTCGATCCACGAAGGCGTCGACAAGGCGGCGCGCGAATTCGGCTTGGAGATCCTGTGGAACGGCCCCGAAGACGAGACCGATCACACGCGCCAGATCCGCATCGTGGACAGCATGGTGGCGCAAGGCGTGGACGCGATCGCGATCTCGGCCACCGACGAACGCGCGCTGGCCGCGCCGCTCGAACGAGCCATCGCCAAGGGGATTCCGGTGACCGTGTTCGATTCGGCGGCGAACATCGAGGGCTACGTCAGCTTCATCGCGACCGATAACTTCAGCGCCGGCTGCTCGGCGGCCCGGGCGCTGGCCGCGCTCACCGGCGGCAAGGGCAAGGTGGCGATGGTCATGCAGAAGCCCGGCGGCACGTCGACCGGCCTGCGCGAGCGCGGATTCGCCGAGACGATGGAGAAGGAGTTTCCCGGCGCCACGATCGCCGCGCGGCAGTACGGAATGGCGAATCCGGCCCGGTCGCGAGCGGCGGCGGAGAACATTCTGACGGCGCATCCCGATCTGGCGGGACTGTTCGCGTCGAGCGAGGCGGCGTCGTTGGGAGCGATCCAGGCGTTGCGCGGCCGGGGCTTGGCGGGCAAGGTGCGGCTCATTACGTTCGACACCAGCGACACGCATCTCGAGGCGCTGCGAGAGGGAACCATCGACCGGATGATGGTGCAGGATCCGGTGCGGATCGGCTATGAAGCGGTGAAGTCGCTGGCGCTGAAGTTGCGGGGAGAGACTCCGCCCAAGCGCCTGGACCTGCCGGCTCGCGAGATCGTGAAAGCGGATCTCGACCGGGTGAAATAGCGAGATCCGATCGGCGCGCCGTTCCGTATGGATTCGCATGACCACCCCATTGGAACTGGTACAGAGCCTGTATGCCGCGTTCGGCCGCGGCGACATCGGATTCATTCTCGCCCACGTCGCCGAGGACTGCGTTTGGCAGACGCCGGGCGAAGGAATTCCCTCGGCGGGCCGCTTTATCGGACCGCAAGGCGCGGCGCAATTCTTCGAGCGCCAAGGAGGGTCGGAGGACGTGACGGCGTTCGACGTGAAGGAATACTTCGTGAACGGGAATACGGTGGTCGCGCTGGGATTCGAGCGGGTGACGGTGAAGGCGACCGGCAAGACTGCCGAGACCGATTGGGCGATGATGTTCCGTATCGCGGAAGGCAAGGTCGCCTGGTTCCAGCCCTTCTACGACACCGCCGCCTACGTGCGCGCGCACAAGGCGTAGCCGCCGGTTGCGGTCCCGCACCGATTCGCTCGACAATCGGAAGGTGGAACTGAAGAGCGGCGTGCCTGCAAACGAGCTCGTCCTGAGCATCGACGGCCTCACCCCGGCGTCGATTCCGATGAATCGTCTCGCCAAGTACCTCGAGGTGTACTCGTTGATGCTGGGAAACGACCCCTACATCCATTTCACCGCTGTTCGGGACGGCAGTTGCGCAATCCACGCTTACGCCGAAGAGGCGGCCGTCCCCAGGATCAAGGAAAGGCTAAGCCGGCTCCAGGAGGAGATCGCGCCAAGGCAAGCATCGAAGGCGAGACAGGACCTTGACGATCTGTTGTTCGCCGACAACGCCGAGGGCGAGATTACCGCTTACGGACAGAAGGTGTTGACCTTCCCAGGGAGAAACCGGAGAACCGTCGAGGAAATCGGTCCGATCGAACGCGATCACACCATCGAGGGGCAGATTTTCCAGATGGGCGGCAAGGACGCGACGATCAATGTGCTTCTCCGGGATGGCGACCGCGAGTTGCGGTGCGTGGTTCCGATCGAATTGGCGCGCCGTTTGGCTGTCCATTTGTTCGGACCCAAGGTGAGGCTCGAAGGCACAGGCGTTTGGTACCGCGTGGACGGCCAGTGGCAGATGCGATCTTTCGAAGCCGTTGACTTCTTCAAACTGGAAGACGAGTCTCTCCGGGACGCGCTTGCCAACGTGCGCGCCACACTCCCGGCTATTCCCGCGGCGGGCTTCATCGACTCCCTCGAGGAGCTTCGGCGGGAATGATCGCGCTCGACACTTCGGCACTCGCCCTCCGGTTGGTTCCGGACGCTCCGATCTTCAAGGCGGGGACGAACGCTCCTGTGCGGCACGCGAAGGAACGTATGGAGGCGCTCGTCGATAGCGCATCGAAAAGAGGAGAGCCGCTTCTCATCCCGACGCCGGTCATCGCCGAACTACTTGCACGGCTTCCGGGCAAGGCCGGGAATGTGCTGCAAGTCCTGCAGCGCTCACGCTGGTTTCGAATCGCGGCGTTCGACCTGGCCGCCGCGGTGGAACTGGGAGAAAGGACCGCCAAAGCGATCGCCGCCGGGGACAAGAGGGACGGCATCGACGCACCTTGGGCCAAGGTCAAGTTCGATCGCCAGATCATCGCCATCGCGATCACAAACGGCGCGTCCGAGTTGATATCGAACGATGCCGCTCTGGCAAAGACAGGCGAAAGTCGGGGTATCCGCATCGTCGGTGTCGACGACCTGCCTGTGCCCGAATCGCTTATCCCGCCGCCTCTTCTTGCTTCCCTGGAGGACGACGGGGCGGAGTGACCCTTCGCCCCGTCAACGAGGCCGCGACGGCTTGCCCTTGCTGGACTCCCATAGATGATGCGACGGCGCGTGACGCCGGATCTTGATATTGCGGAACTCCGCCCGGTGCGCCCTCCGACTGCAGGCAGACGTGGCCGATCCGGGGATTCGCCTCCGCCGCCAAGCCGACGATCGCGCCGTTCAGCACGGTCGCGAGCCTTCCCTCCTCGGAATACACCTCGTAGGTGTTCCACTCGCCCTCGGGCTTGGCGTTGTCGTGGATCATCTCGCCGCCCTCGAGATACGCGCCCTGGATCGGGAAAATGCGGCCCATGTGCGACTGGTACAACTGGCACTCGATCCCGCGCGGCCACACCTCGTCCTTTTGTACATGCACGAGCACGCCGCTGTTGCCGCGCTTGGGGAATCGCACTTCGACGTGGAAGACGTAGTTGTCGTGGACGTCGCTGGTGCGGATGTAGCCGTTCGGCGTGCCCGTGGTTTTGAGGAGCCCGTTCTCGATGAAGAAGGTTCCTTGTTCGGCGAACGTCTCCTCGAAGTAGCGTTTGGCCTTACCCTCGGGCGTCTTGAGAACCGCGACCCATTTGCCGGAGTCGCGCCCGCTGAACAGATTCAGCCAGCCCTCGTCGTACTTCACATCGGTATCGCGCATGTCGCCGATCCGCTGGCCCATCGCCACGCCGCCCATGCCGCCCAGGAACAGGCGCCGCTTCACGGGGCCAGGACTTTCAGTAGCGAACGCCGTTGGCGTCCTTGTTGCAAAAATCGATCGACTCGGCATGCTTGGCGGCGTCAGTCCCGATGAGAAACACCGGGCGGTGGGGGCTCGTGAGGAGCAACGCGGCGTCGGCGACGCTCGGTGAGTAAGGAAAGCACTTGGCGTGGATTGGGCGCGCGGACTGGGCGCCCATACGAATCACTTGTTCCGTGGGCTCCGCGCGGTTGGCGTACTGGGTGCTCTTCCTGAGCCAAAGATAGCCGCATTGGTGAATCACCAGAGCAGCGGAAAGAGCGGGCGCCAGCCAGGGCCATCGCCGTTGCTGGGAAATTCGGTGGCAGGCCAGGAGAGCGGCGGCGATAATCAGGCAGCTGCCAACGCTTGCAAGATATGTATGGCGGCTGGGCACTTGCGGCATGTAAGTAAGGAAACTGTACGGCAGCAGCGTCACGATGATCCACAGGCCAGCGATGATCAGAACCGGCCGCCAAGGGCGAGCCGCGGATGTTAAGACTACTGGCAGCGACAACACTCCCCAAACCCAAAGGAGCCCAAGGGCGCTTCGGATCAAGACCTGCGCAAACGGCGCCTCGAGCGAAAACGTCCCGTCATTGAAATGGAGGTGACTCTGCCTGGCGAGGAAAATCATGCCGAAGTAGATGGAGCCAATCAAGGCGAGCGGCAATACTCCCCATAGTTTGGTCAGTTTGGTCCATCGCCGTTCAATAATTGCCGCGATGCCGCACAACGGGATCAGGGCGACGGAGGACTCCTTTGAAAGGAGCGCCCCCAGAAAACACAAAAGCGTTGCGGCGTAGGCCAACGCGCGCCGGGTCCGTAGCCAACAGATAAAGCCGAGGAAACCCAGGAGCATGAACAGGAAGACCAGCAGTTCGGGCAGCGCGGAGACCCAGACCACGGCCTCGCTCTTCCGTTGACCGACGGCGAAAGCGCATGCGGCGACAGCGGAAATCCGCCATCCGATCCGATTCCAGTAGCCTAGAGCGAAGACCAGCAATGAACAGACCACGTGTAAAGCCAGGCTCAGCAGGTGGTAGGGAATCGGATTCAAGCCAAACGCACGGTCCATCATGAAAATGACCACGAGCGAAGTGGCTCGCGTGCGATAAAGCGCGTCCCCAGCGAGGCTAGACCATCCGCGCTCCGTGGACAGTTCTCTCGCCATGAGGATCTGGCCGTAATCGTCCGAGATGAAGGGTAGGCCGACCGCCCACCCGTACGCCAGGCTGGACAATACAGTCAGCAGGATGGCCATGGTGATGAAAGCTCGCGCGGACGGGAACGAAAGAGAACCCGCGGAGGGCGACGGCATCGGGAGCATGGGCCCGATAACCAAGCGGCAATAGGTCTTGCACAATTGCACGAAAGTCGTTACAAGGGATCCGGCGCGAAAGAACTGGGACCGGCCATACTGTCTGGGATAGTGGTGAACCGGGATCTCCACTACCGGGCCGCCGGTCAACTCCAGTGTCCGCACGATTTCAACACAGATCGTGCCGCCGGTGGATTGAATGTTACCGAGGTCCAGAGCGTCCCTCCGGATAAGGCGGAAGTCGCAGTCGATGTCGCGCAAGCGGATGCGAAACAACCAGCGGGCGAAGCGGTTGTAGAGCCAGCCGATGGCGATGCGATGCCAAGGGTCCTGCCGCTCGAGCTTGTATCCGTTGACGAGACAAGCGCCGGGGGACATCGCGCGGACGAGTTCCTCCAATTCGGCGGGATCGTATTGGGCGTCGCCGTCGGTGTAGAAGACATAGGCTTTGGTCGCGGCGGCAAAGCCAGACCGCAACGCGGCGCCGTAGCCGAGGTTTTCCGCGTGGGTAACGACGCGCAGATGTGGGGCGTACTGTTTCCTGGCCTCTTCGAGGACCGCCGCCGTATCGTCGGTGGATCCGTCGTTGACGACGATAACTTCATAGTCATCCGCCACGCGCGGCAGCACGGCGAAGGTCCGGCTGAGGAGCGCGGGAAGGGACAGTCCGTCGTTAAATGCTGGGAAGAATACGCTGAGTCCGCCCTGGAGCCTGGCTCCAGGCGAATTTCGATCCGTCGCTTCAGGCCATCCCGTTCGATTCACACCAATCCCTTTCGCCGCACCCCCGCGGCAAGCTTTGGATCAGTGTCGCATTCGGAATCGAAAATAGTCAAGCGCTATGAGGGTCGAGCGGGCGAAAATGTCCCGTATCGTGGAAGGCAAAGCCGCCTGGTTCCAGCCGTTGCACGACACCGCTGCCTACGTCCGCCCCGTCAACGAGGCCGCGACGGCTTGCCCTTGCTGGACTCCCATAGATGATGCGACGGCGCGTGACGCCGGATCTTGATATTGCGGAACTCCGCCGGTACGCCCTCCGACTGCAGGCAGACGTGGCCGATCCGGGGATTCGCCTCCGCCGCCAAGCCGACGATCGCGCCGTTCAGCACGGTCGCGAGCCTTCCCTCCTCGGAATACACCTCGTAGGTG
>SXGS01250655.1_pt1 | contig 21293 bp, 13 predicted proteins | sample 3174681 | NCBI WGS metagenome assembly SXGS01 (sample SAMN11356861, study PRJNA531348) | freshwater metagenome | isolation source: freshwater sample F1-80 | place: China: Fuxian Lake, Yuxi | collected 2017-12-25 | reverse complement strand
ACTTACGTGTTCGGGAAACTAACAATGTGTCCAAAAAGTCACTGTCGTTAATCAGGCAGTTTGTAAAGCTCAGATTCCACAACGAGGCGTCCCTGAGTGACTGTCCAATCAAGAATGCTAATCAACTTCCCCTTCAAGACTTTCGTTACCGCTTTGCGACCAAACACTTCTGCTGTGTGGCGGACAATTTCTTCACGAAATCCAGAGTCACCTAAGCGAACCACCGACACCATCGCGTTAGAAATCTCCTCTGCAGGGACGTCATCGATGTTTCGCAGCACTTCACCACTAGAGGTTCTAAAGCCCCGCCACGTATCCGCTGGACGGGTATCAGACCAGTACACAACACCAAACGGAGTCTGCGTCTTTGGCAGGTGAGCGAACTGAACTCGAAGGCTCTCCATGCGATTCTGTCTTACCGCAGACATGCCGAACCTGCCCACCACAACAGACGCAAGACGCTGCTCAGTGATCGGTCCCTCAAATTGCACAATCTCATTAATTGCCTTTCCAACAATACTTCGATTGGCGCCAGCGCCAGGTCCGAGAATTGATTGATCGCCCAGAAGAGGCAACGATTTGCTGTCCTGGAATTCACTTCTCATTTCAGAAATCAAGAGCATCGGTGAATCAGAAGTGTCCTTATTCATAGCAGAAAGTTTGTCAACTACTTTAATCGGCTCAGATCGAGTTGCTACCTCTTGCGGGGAGGTCTGAGCTAGCACAGAAGTTGCCTTTGCAAAAGATGTCTCGATTTTTGCGATGACTGCATCAACATCAGCTTGAATATCAGGAATCCATACAGCAAGGGCCTCAACACAATTGAGCGCGCGAAGTTCTTCTACGCCTGGCACAGAGCCTTCATATGCCAAAAATTGATTGAAGAGACCCGGGCCATTGATTGTGATGGCTAATGGCCACAACGACTCCCCGCCTTTTCGAATTGCTAAGTCGACTCCGTAATTTGAAAGACGGGAATCCGAACGCACTTCATACCCTCGTGCACCAAGAGTCGCAAACATTGATTGGCGGAGTTTTTCTCTAGCAATTTCGTTACGAACAGTCTCAAGAACATGTCCTGGTTCATCAACCGCAGACTTTAACCAAACACGACCAATTCTCCTCCACCCGATAAAACGCATGACTGAATTGGGTAATACGTCACGATCAAACGGCGTGGAACGCTTTGTCCATTCATCGCCGTCGAGCAGCAGTGCTAAGAACTGTTCCCCGAAACTTTCATCATTTATGGCGAGGTCAATACGGAACCGGGAAAGCCCGATGTTCTCGCGAACCTGAATACCATCTGCTCGCAAAACATCTAGCAACATACGGCGGTGGTAGTCCAACGAACTCGTATCGCGCGCTTTGAGGGCAACGCCATTTGCACGCGAAGCCTCACGGCATTCCTTCAGGAATTCAACTGTGAATGGAATCCCTAAATATGTGGATGACTCAACAACAACGTGATTGGGGTCAAACGAGCAGAAGATCGCAAGATCTTTCTTTGCACGAGTTATTGCAACGTTCAGTCGACGTTCACCACCCTTGTACGTGAGCGGCCCCCACTTAGGCGAAACACTCGTGCGCCTACCGTCTTGATACGAGTAACTGACCGAGAGGATGATGGTGTCTCGCTCGTCTCCTTGTACTCGTTCTAGTGGAACTACAAAGAGCTTATCCTGCTTCTTCGGGTTAGTCAGTGCACGCGTGAGAGCATCATCTGTTGAAGCTTTTTCATCAAGCAATTCAGAAATACAGTCTGCTTGGACTTCGTTAAATGTGACGACACCAATGGACTTTGAAGCGTGTTCCGGACTATGAAGACGACGCACAATCTCAGCCACAACAGCCTGTGCTTCTTCTGGGTTGGTCCCTTTACCTTCACCACTTCGCAGGAACTCACCATTGGGGACGTCAAACCATGAAATTGGAGTGGTCTTGTCAGTATTCGGTGCAGGAAAGGTGACGAGGCTTGAGTTATAGAAGTTTCTGTTACTGAACGCGATTAGTCCTTCATGCTGACTGCGGAAGTGACACTTCAACATCAAGCTCGGCACGTGCGATTCACTACATTCAGACAAAATGCTCTCAAGATCTTGAGAAACATCGTCATCATCAAGACTAACCTCAGAGTCAGATCCACCCTGCCGTCGGCCAATCTTGCGACTTGGTGGCATTTGTTGACTATCACCGACAACGACAACCGCCTTGGCACGACCCATTGCTGGAATCGCAGCTGCAACTCGAATCTGTGAAGCCTCATCGAACACAACAATGTCAAAAAATTGAGAATCAGCGGGCAACAACCGTGAGACTGCTTCCGGACTCATCAGGAAACAAGGTGCAAGACGAGTAATCATCTCGCCGTACTCCTTGATTAATTGCGGAACCGACACTCTGCGGACTTTTCTGCTGAGTTCCCGTTCGAGATTTCCAATCTCTCCGGTGCGTACACCAGGCTTGAACGGACGAGAATCACTTAATTGATATGGAATTACTTTTCGCATAAGATCACGACGAACCAGATCTTTTCGTGTGAAGTCAGCGAGGGTTTTTTCAAAGTTGATACGCTCAAACGAACCGAGGCTCCCATTCCTCAACCGTTCATTACGTGCCGCCAAAACCATGCCGCGCATGAACTCACTATAGATGTCATCAAGCGCAAGGTGGCCACTCAATATCTGTTGAACAATCTTGGTCATTCCGGAATTCTTCAGAGGTTCAAGCGTCTCGCGAATCCGACTTGCTTTCTTGAGATATGAAAACTGTGGAGATGCATTTACCCACTCCGGCAGAGATCTAAATAATGAATCCCATATAAGAGACCCACTGCACCACTCAGCCAGTGATTCTTCAGTGGTTTGGAGCAAATTCTTTATGTTGCTCCACACACTAAGCACTAAATCTACTGATTGCACGTCGCTTCTAGATACTGAAACTCCGGAATCAATTAATCCACGGATAATTACTTGAGATTCTGGTGCGCTGAATAGTTGGGCACGCATCTGAAGTTCCTCAGCAGATGCAAGAACTTCAGCAACATGAGCTTCATCAAGCGGGTCAAAGTCGAGTCGGACTTTGACTAAAGGAATCGCCAAAAAGGCTTGGCGAAGTCTTGCTACTTCTGTGCGTACCGGCGCCACGCGCTGGAGCAGGGTCAAAAGTTCAGCTGGCTCATGCTCGATTAAACCCTTTGCCAAGGGCGCGAGCAGGTTCTTGAGAATCTCTGCCTTCCTGCCTCTCTTGAATAATCCAGCATTAATTGCTTCGTTTGCGGCAAATATTTGCGGGGAGAGGTCGATCTCAAAGGCCGATGTTTGGAAAAAATTGAATACAGATGCATTGCTCGTCTTGCAAGCGCCCGCCTGCTGCTTCAAGCCATCTATTCCAGCCATCCATGAAGCATCATGAATGGTTGCCGAGTCGGCTGCAGACAGACCCAACCCGTCTGCAATTAAATTCAACGCTGACGACAACTGTGTTGACAAGCCACCAAATGCCATTCCATTCAACAATGGTACAATTAGGGCACCTAAATGTTTTTTTTCGTTGACCAGAGTCTGTAGTTGCTGAATGTTCTGACTTAAGAGGTCCCAGTCCACTGAATCAGCCGAATCAATGTTGGCTAGCCTCCAGTCATTATTGACAACGACCCGCGAACCCTCCACAACTCCGAAGATATTCAGCAATGCCGACTGAATAGATTGGAGATTTGCACCGATGAGGTCAAAGCTCGCCGGATCAACTTCAAGAGTTAATCCATCTTGGAGGCGAATAACTTCTTGTTGTGCCGCAATTGCGGAGAAACCAACGCCATTCTTTTCAATAATGTCAGTTCTATATCGATTTAGCCGTTCTCTCAGAGTATCCAATTGGCTATTTTCTGAGTCCCACTGAAACCGCACATCTTCACCGACGAAATCAAGGGACATCTTTAACTGATCTCGAATTGATTCAGGAGTTGTCGACTCGTGATGCATAGTGATGCAGAAAGGGTCTAGACCAATTTCTTCAAGTTTGTTCGACACGGCGTTTAGAGCAACTTGCTTCTCTGCTACAAACAGAATTCTTTTCCCCTCTTTGATACAGGCCGCAATCATGTTGGCAATAGTTTGTGACTTACCAGTTCCCGGAGGGCCTTCTAACACGAACGAACGGCCTTCAAGAGCCCAGCGAACAGCTTCCATCTGGGATTCATCACAACTAAACGGTGCCATTGGCTCTTGCCCATACGTTGGAAGATCTTGTACAAGTGATGCATTAGTGCTGTTGATGAGATGCTCCACTACGACATTTTTGGAAAAAAGTTGCCAATTACTATGAATGTCTTTCCACATGCGGAATGTTGCAAAGTCCAAAACTGCTAACTGAGCCTCCTCCTCTATTCGCATAGAAGCAAACTTGCTTGTGCCTAGTTGACGCCGGACAGTGGCAATCATGTTTTCTACATCAATGCCAAATTCATCAAGGTTCGGATTCTCTAATTCGGTGATGCGGAGCCCCAGTTCAGAGCGAAGTTTTTCCATTAGGCAATAGTTGGGAGAGATCTCACCGCCTTGTTCGAGCGTGATAGTGAAGCCCGTTGAAGCTGTTCCGCCAAGGCGAACTGGAACAACGAACATTGGTGAACGCACTTGCTTAGTTGCGCGGCCTGAATCTCCTGGGGATTCCCACACAAGTGTTCCAATGGTTAAGAACAATTGGTTAGTGGCTGATTCAGACTCAGTATCATCGGCAAGTTTTTTCAGTGCTCGAAAACGCTTAGTCGCTTCTGACTCATGATTCTTTGCAAAACTTTTTTGCACTGCGTCTCGTGCGGGTGCAGGAGCCTCCCCTGCATCAACCTTTTCTTTAGTGAAGTGCTCAATCTTCGACATGTATTGATCAATCGGACCGACTGCCAAAGCTCCAGACGCCTCAAAATAACTGCGTACATTCTCCGCTGTCGGATTTTGGAGAACGTTCTCTGGCAGTTGGTTGATGCACACTGCTCGCACCGGCGAGCCCGACATCAGTTGATTCTCTACAAGGGAGAGCAACCCATCCAACATTGGCAGACTGACCCCCTTCTTTCCTCGAACTCCTTTTTCAGGTAAGAACACAGACTGCTGGACAAGATTGATCAGGGGGTTGGTATTAGAGATATCGAGAAGTGCGTCCATCCAGCGACGCACTCGGCGCGGAATGCCACCATCAGACAACTTTTCTCTGTCTTCATTATTAGTGTTAGTGGAAGGAAATACTATTTCATTCTCTGAAGGTCGATTAACTTCTAATTCAGATCGATCGACCTCAATTTCAAAATCAAGCTGCCCTGGTATTGGAACACGGTTAGGAAGACGACGAACACCAAGTTCAGCTGCACGTTCGACTTCAATAATTGTTTTGAAGTGCGCAATTTCTAAACCGCTTGAAAAACTTAAATGTCGATTGACAGCGGTGTCGAATGGGGCAGCCAAAGAACGACAAATTTGGGTGCTCTCGAACGACAGAATCATTCCGTGAGTTACCATTGCCTGAAAGACGTTTATATTGGAAATTGATGCGGCCCTCGCATCATTGTATATGAGCTCGCCACTGTTTTGGTCAAGGGCATTGAACGGCGTCCACCACACCCCAGGAAATGCGTGCCCTTTAACCAAGAAAATCAGTGGCGACAAACCGGCCGCAGCAATACAGGAGGCGGATAGAACGGCGGAGTCAAGACAGGTGGCTGATTTATCTCTCATCACCACATCTGGTGTACGAATTTTTTGTCCATACCCTTCAAAGGTTTGTGGTGGATCTGAATATTCAAGACCTAAAGATTGCAGTTCTTCGAATATCGCCTTCAGGATTTCAGCAACTCGCTGACGACCAACATCAGAACCTCCTTGAAACGGTTGGTATCCAGAGGTCATCCCATCCTGGGTGTCCTTCAGAAGACGCGACCGAACACCGTCCATTATCCCTGCAATGACAGGGTGATTTGGAAATACAAAAGCCGACAAACACTCGAAGTCCATGGCGTCATGCATCCATTGGTTGTAGGCCAGGAATTCCACCGTCTGACGCATCTCAGAAATGACTTGATCATTTATGCGCACTTGTACAACGATGTCACCTTGCATCGATTCTTCAAGCTGAGCCAGTTCAATAAGATTCGGCCGAATTGAAAGTACGTCGACAGCAAGGGTGTCGCCTTTCAAAATTGGCGGATAAGCCTTTGCCCAGGTATGTAGCAGCGAATGAGTTCCTACTGCTTCTACTTTTACTAAGACAACAACTTCATCCGAATCAGAACTATCCCAACCGATGTTCTGTATTGCAATCTTCTTTATCAACGAGCGGTGAGATGCCGCGGTATAAAAGTTGCGCTGGGCGTCGACAGTAATTTCAAACTTTCCAGCGTTAGCAACGGCACGAAGTAATGGATCAATACTTCCGGGCGACAGCAAGGAGTCTTTCGATGAATCTGTCAATTTTCCCCCAAATTGTGAATCAATATTTCTATAACAGATAGGCTATCGGCAGGAAATCCTTAAGGTTTATCCCAATCAATTGTTGGTCGAGGCGATTGTGCTGGCGGCGGAACCAACGTCTGGGGCGGTTGGTTTACAGGAGGCAGAGTTGGTCCGCGACACCCTCGATGACGCGCTACAAATTCAGGAAGCGACTGGAAACTCGTGGGTCAAATCACTTCTCAAAGCGGCTCATTCCCAGCCAGGTGGTTCCCGGTACCTCGATGTCGTCGAGGGCAACCTCTTGTTTGAGAATTTCCGACTTGAGCCATACCTCTGCCTGATGGGCTGGATTGGCGAGCTTGGTAGTCCCGTCGTCAGCGACTGTGAGATTGCCGAGTACCCACGACTCTTTCCTGACGATGAATTCCTGCTGGGACCCGTGTGACAACGTGTCACAGGATCTGGTCTGGTGGTGCCTTTTCTGGCTGTTCCTGCCGTGGGCGATCGAAGCCGACGAGACTCAACTGGCTACCGGCTGCACACCAGAAAGCCAATGAATACAGGGCTTTTCTACTCGACGCGCAGGCCGGAGATTGCACGAGCAATCACCAGTTGCTGAATCTCTGAAGTGCCTTCAAAGATGGTGTGAATCTTTGCGTCACGGTGCCAGCGCTCGACTGGGTATTCGCGCGTGTAGCCATAGCCACCAAGAATCTGAATTGCATCTTCGGTGACGCGTACTGCAGTTTCTGATGCGTAATACTTTGACATTGAGCCCTCGCCATTTTTGAATCCACCGTTTTTGGCGAGCCATGCCGCACGCCAAATAAGCAACCGCGAGGCATCAATTTCAACTGCCATATTGGCGAGTTTAAAAGCAATGGCTTGATTCATGATGATGGCTTTTCCAAAGGCCTGACGCTCTTTGGCATATTCAAGGGCGTACTCATAAGCGGCGCGCGCAACGCCAAGTGCTTGAGCACCAACCGCTGGTCTTGTTGCTTCAAAAGTTGCCATTGCTGGTTGTTTGCCACCTGCATGCCCGCCTTCGCGAGCACGAGCCAATTTGGCATCAAGTTTTTCTCTACCGCCGAGCAAGCACGATCCTGGCACTCGAACATCTTCAAGAACAACCTCGGCGGTGTGTGACGCCTTGATGCCGTGCTTCTTGTACTTCTGCCCCATTGACAAACCTTTTGTATTTGGAGGCACAATAAATGATGCTTGTCCCCGACTCTTTAGTTCGGGATCAACAGCAGCCACAACGACATGCACATCGGCTATACCACCATTAGTAATCCATGCTTTTGTTCCGTTGAGAACCCATTCGTCGTTTGCTTGGTCATAGATTGCGCGCGTGCGCAGTGAACTGACATCGCTGCCCGCATCAGGTTCACTCACGCAAAACGCACCGAGTGCAATTTTTTCTGGCGTTCCGTAACATTGCGGTACCCACTCAATAATTTGCTCTTGGGTTCCGTTGCCCGCAATTCCGGCAGCGGCGAGACCAGATCCCATGATGGCCATCCCAATACCAGCATCGCCCCAGAACATTTCTTCGATTGCAACTGGCAACGTGAGCCCTGTGGGATCCGCCATTCCGTTCATCAAAAAATCAATTCCGTATAAGCCAATTTTGGCTGCTTCTTGAACAATCGGAAATGGAAATTCTTCTCGCTCGTCCCATTCATGGGCGGCTGGTCGAATCACGTCGACAGCAAATTGGTGGATCCAGTCTTTTATCTGGCTCTGATCATCATTGAGGTGCAGTGAAAACTCGGTCATCTCTCAAAGTTACCAGCGGGTAGGTTCCGAGCCAAGGCGTGCTACTTAATCATGTTGCAAGTTGGTTGATTGAGGTTCCTTGGCAATTGCCCAAATCAGTACGCAGGCGACCGCGCTTAGTCCTGCCCCCGCAATATACGGAGCAGCAACGCCTACATAATCAAACATTGCACCAGCCATGATCGGACCCACAACGCGAGCAAATGCGCCGACACTTTGTTGATATCCCAATGCCTCGCCCGTGCGATTTGGCGGAGCAGCGTCAGCCACGAGAGCCGTGATTGATGGTGCTGCAATTCCTTGACCAAAAGCCAACAGAATCAACGACACGATTAATGTTGGCCACACAGTAGATGCCCCAAGCGACAATAGACCGATTGCAATCACCCCGAGTCCGAACCACAACAAATTGATGGATCCCCAGCGTCGAGTAAGGACACCGATTGCCCCACCTTGCACTGCGACGAGCATCAGTCCCACTAATAGAAAAACTGCCGCGGTGGAACCTTCGGTTAATTCGAAGCGTCGCTCACCAAACAGTGAAAAAGTTGTTTCAAAGCCGGCGAATGCCGTTATTGAAATAAACCCTGCAACTGCATAACGCGTCAGCAGTGGTGACCGCAGATATTTCGACGCTTTGACTTCATCGCGTGTGACCATCTTGTCTGCAAGAGGTTTCTTTGTTTCAGGCAGACGAATCATTGCAGCAATGGCATTTATTGCTGCAACTGCACCAGCAACATAAAAAGGAACATGTGGTCCACCAAAGGCCGCTAATCCTCCGACAGCAGGTCCAAGGACAAAGCCGACACCAAAGGCCGCGCCGAGCATGCCGAGCAGTTGCGCCCGACGTTCAGGCGGCGCAATGTCTGTAATTGCACTCTGAGCAACTGCGACACTTGCGCCCGACGCACCATCAATGATGCGACCCAAAAACAAAACCCAAAGTGCACCAGCAGCACCAGTGATGAAACTTCCAAGCGCAGTTCCAAGCAACGAAATGATAATGACTGGCTTGCGACCAATTCGATCCGATAAGCGACCAAGAATTGGAGCAAAAACCATCTGGGCAATAGAGAACGAGGCGAACATCAACCCGACATCTAGACCAGATGCCCCAAAGCGTTCTGCGTACCGTCCCAAAATGGGGGCGACAATTCCAAAGCCCACAAGATCAAGAGCAACAGTTGTCCAAATTATCCAAAACCCCTGTGGCATTGGGGCGCGTTGTTCTTTAGCCACGACGGACGCGGGTTCCTTCCTTCGTGGTTTCCACCACATATCCAAGTGATTGCAGTTCATCTCGCAATGCGTCTGCAGTCGCGAAGTCTTTGGCGGTGCGGGCCGCATCAAGGGCAACCGCTTTCGCGCTGATCGCAGCATCTACATCATGTACCTCATTCAAAAACAAACCAAGTGCTGATGTCATCTCTAAAACAGCCGCACGTAAAGACACAACTAATTCCGTCTTGTGTTCATCAATCGCAACGTTGGCCTGACGCACACTGTCAAAAATAAGTGCGGTTGCTGCTGGCGTATCTAGATCATTATTCATTGCAGTTCGAAACTTTTCTAAAACTTGCTGATCTGGAGCACCGCCACCGTTGACCGCAGAACGCACTACAAACCCGTCAAGCCCCGACAATGCACTTGCAGCTGCCTCGAGATTTTCCGAACCAACACGCACTGGAGACCGATAATGAGTCTGCAGAAGGAGCAAGCGATAAGTGCGGGCGTCGTACTGGTCAAGTAAGTCGAGGAGATTGCTGACATTGCCCACGCTCTTGGACATTTTTTCACCCTCAATGTCAACAACAAATCCATTGTGCATCCAGTGGCCGGCAAATTTTTTACCGAGGGCCACTGCTTGTGCTCGTTCGTTCTCGTGGTGCGGAAAACGCAAGTCGGCACCACCGCAATGTAAATCGAACCCTTCACCAAGCAGATCAAGACTCATCACAACACATTCGCTGTGCCATCCTGGTCGACCTTGCCCCCACGGAGATGGCCATGCGGGTTCTGCTGGTTTTGAAAATTTCCACAGCACGAAATCAGCAGGATGTTTTTTCTGCTCTGCGCCAAGAACTGTCCGATCTCCGCCACCAGCCAGCATGTCGTCAATATTTTGATGCGCCAGCAGTCCGTAATCTGGAACTTTTTGAATACTCAAATACACCCCATCATTGGTCACGTAGGCACAATCAGAGGCAATCAATTCTCCAATCATCTTCACCATCGAATCAACATATTCAGTTGCATGCGGAACATCATTTGGACGTTGCACGCCGAGTTTGTCCATCGCGTCAAACCAGACATTCTCACACTTTGTCGCGATATCTCCCCACGGCCGACTTTCTCGATTGGCTCGGTCAATGATTTTGTCGTCGATATCCGTGATATTTGAGACCAGTCGCACAGCTAGTCCTGTCCACTCTAAATATCGACGCAAAATGTCGTACACCAATGTGGCGCGACCGTGCCCAATATGTGGTGGCCCATAAACAGTCGGCCCACACAAATAAATACTGACTGAACCATGGTCGCGCATCGCCAACTGGCGCACTTCTTGCGTGGCGGTGTCGTAGAGATGGAGCACGCCCGCAAGCCTACGGTGGCTTGCGTCGCTACCCCTGCTTGCTAGGCCGCAACTTGTGCCAACGGGGCTTTCTTGGGAAGATCAACAACCATGACAGGTCGTCGTGATTGACGCTTGACCCCGATGAAACCAGCGGATGGGATGCTGAAGGCTCGTAAAGCCACGGAGACTCGTTGCAAAATTTTGTTGCTGTTCACATTTAGATAGTGACGCACGACCCTAAATTTGAGACGACAAATAGAGAAATACTTATATATATCGAGGTGAAGGATTCGCAAACTCAAGCGTCTCCTGATGCTTATTTGGGCAGGTCACACCTTGGCGATGGCGCCTAGATTAGAGGTGTCATGTCTACCGTCCCAGAAAAGCCCAATCTCGACAATATCGAGACCATCTGGCAAGAAATTTGGCAAAACAACAACACCTACGCCTTTGACCACAATGCCGTCCGCGCAGATGTTTTCTCGATTGATACACCTCCTCCGACGGTGAGTGGTTCGCTGCACATGGGGCACATTTTTTCCTACACCCACACGGATGCCATTGCCCGTTTCTGGCGGATGCGCGGCAAAGCAGTTTTTTATCCGATGGGATGGGATGACAACGGTCTGCCCACAGAAAGACGCGTTCAAAACTTTTTTGGGGTCACCTGCGATCCGTCGGTGCAATATCAACCCGATCTGCAACCACCGTTTCGCGGGAATCCACCCAAAGATCACAAGCCAGTGCCCGTATCGCGGCCCAACTTCATTGAGTTGTGTGAAGAACTCACCGCCCAAGATGAAAAAGTCTTTGAAGATGTTTTTAAAAGACTTGGTTTGTCTATTGATTGGACCCTGCTCTACACCACCATCGAAAACAGGTCACGACGTACTAGCCAGCGAGCCTTTTTGCGAAACCTCGCCCGTGGTGAGGCCTATGCACAAGAAGCACCCACATTGTGGGACGTTGATTTTAAAACTGCCGTTGCCCAAGCAGAACTAGAGGACCGCGATCGCCCCGGCGCGTATCACACAATTGTCTTTCATCGCAGCGACGGCAACGGTGACATCGTTATTGACACCACTCGACCAGAATTACTGGCCGCCTGTGTCGCAATTGTTGCCCACCCAGACGATGAACGCTACAAGCCACTGTTTGGCAGCACTGTGCGGACTCCGCTCTTTGGTGTTGAAGTCCCTGTGCTCGCTCATCCATTGGCTCAGATTGACAAGGGCACCGGCATTGCGATGATTTGCACATTCGGTGACCTCACAGATGTCATTTGGTGGCGCGAACTGCAACTGCCAATGCGTGCAATCATCGGGCGTGATGGTCGCATTTTGAGTGAACCGCCAGCAGCGATTTCATCTGCGTCCGCCGTTAATGCCTACGGTCAAATTGCAGGCAAAAACACCAAGCAGGCCCAAGCCAAAATGGTGGAATTATTGCGCGCCTCCGGAGAAATGAGTGGTGAGCCCCGCCCCATCACACACCCTGTCAAGTTTTTTGAAAAAGGAGACCGCCCACTTGAAATTGTGACAAGTCGTCAGTGGTATATCCGCAACGGTGGAAGAGATCCCGATCTGCGCAACGCACTTTTAACTTGCGGTGACAATCTCATCTGGCACCCCGATCACATGCGTCATCGCTACAGCAATTGGGTTGAGGGCCTCAATGGTGACTGGCTAATAAGTCGGCAGCGTTATTTCGGGGTTCCAGTCCCTGTGTGGTACTCCCTTGACGCCAACGGCAATGTTCAACACGAGTCACCACTCGTTCCAGACGAATCCTTGCTACCTATTGATCCGAGCACGGACACACCAGTTGGATACACGCCTCAACAACGTGGCGAACCAAATGGCTTTATCGGCGATCCCGATGTCATGGACACATGGGCAACATCATCAATGACACCCCAGATCGCTGGACGGTGGGAAGACGATAATGCGCTTTATTCCCACATTTTTCCGATGGACCTGCGGCCCCAAGGTCACGACATCATTCGAACATGGCTGTTTTCCACCGTTGTTCGCTCCCATTTTGAGTTCGGAATATTGCCCTGGAAAAATGTTTCACTCTCGGGCTGGATCCTTGATCCAGATCGCAAGAAAATGTCTAAATCCAAGGGCAATGTCGTGACACCTATTGATTTATTTGAGACCTACGGAAGTGACGCCGTGCGTTATTGGGCCGCAAGTGCTCGCCCCGGTGTCGACACCGCTTTTAGTGAAGATCAAATGAAAGTTGGACGCAAACTTGCCACAAAGTTGCTGAACGCCACAAAATTTGTTCTGAGTTTTGGTGATGTAGACGAAAGTGCAACGCCAACCGCCGAGATTGACATGGCAATGCTTGGGCGATTATCCGATGTCGTCACAGAGGCGACAACTGCGTTTGAACAATTTGACTACGCTCGCGCACTAGAGCGCTCGGAGGAGTTTTTTTGGTGGTTCTGCGATGACTATGTAGAGCTCGTAAAAATGCGGGCATACGGCAACCGCGGCGAAGATCAAGCAGCAAGTGCACGAGTCGCACTTCACCGTGCCCTCTCGACATTGCAACGCTTGTTTGCACCATTTATTCCCTTTGCCACTGAAGAAGTTTGGAATTGGTGGAATGACTCCTCTATTCACCTGGCGCCATGGCCCTCACCTCAAGAAGTGACGGCTGGCATTTTGGGCAATGTTGACGATTCGACGCTTTCTGTGGTTTGCGCCACAATTGCACTTGTGCGACGCGCAAAAACTGAGGCAAAAGTCAGCCAGCGGGCAGAAGTGCGCTCCCTCACTATCTCAGGTGACGCCAAAGTGCTGCAGGCAGTCAAAGCTGGACTCGGCGACATCGAAGACGCTGGATCGGTGAACTCATGTGAATTCATTGAGATTTCTGGGGCAGAACTGACAACAAATGTTCAACTCGTTGTGCCCAATGCATGAACTAACACTTAAAACAGTCCCACTGCTACTACCGTGGTAGCAGATGTCTGAAGCAAATCCACACCGCACAAAGCGACAGAAGGTTCTTCTCGTTTTCAATATCGTTATTGCACTGAGTTGCATAATTGGTGGTTCTGGATTGCTATATGCCAACTATCGACTTAGTGATCGGCAAGTTGTCACCATTGACTCATCTAATGGTGACGACAAAAACGATGACTCTGGATCAATTGCAAATGAATGGAACCTGCCACCGGGAGATCTGTCAGCACGCAATTATTTAATAACTGGAACTGATAGTCGTGCCTGCATCGATCCAAAATCTCCGTTTGCTGGGGGGTTTGGTGAAGGCAGCAACTTCGGTGAACGTAGCGATACCATCATGGTGATTCGTGTAAATCCTCTAGATGATCAAGCGATTATCCTTTCTTTCCCCCGTGACATGTGGGTAAAGATCTCCGGATCAACGCGCAAAAGTCGCATCAACTCGGCGTTCCAACGCAAGGATCCAAACAAACTGATACAAACGATCAAAGACAACTTTGACATCAGCATTGACCACTATGTCAACATTGACTTCTGCACATTCAAAGATATTGTGGAAGCTGTTGGGGGCGTCAAAGTACCGTTTTTGTATCGCACACGAGACAAGAGCACGGGCCTCAATGTTCCGCAGCCGGGATGCTTCACATTCACTGGCGATCATGCTCTCGCTTATGTACGATCACGCAAGTACAGCTATTACGATGCAGTGAAGAAAAAATGGCGCACTGACGGACTCAGCGATTGGGGTCGCATCAGTAGACAACAGGATTTCACACAACGGATGGCCCAGAGAGCTCTGGAAAGGGGTCGCACAAACCCCCGGATTGCAACCCAAATGCTCAACACTGCCCTCAAAAATGTGATCACCGATGACAAACTCACGCCGATGAAACTTTTGCAATTGGCACAGGCAATGAAAAACTACGACCCGGCAACAATGGGGACATACACAATGCAGGCCATTGGCGCCCGAATTGGCAAGGAAAATGTGTTGCTGCCTGATCTTGACAATTCAAATATGAAAGATATTCTTTCAATTTTTCGTGGTCAGGCAAGTCTGAAAAAGGCTCCGCCGCCAGCTGACACTGCTCTCACCACCGAAAGCACCGCGATGGGAACATCATTTGTTGTTCAAACATTGGGGGTGATGTCGGCAATCCACAAAATTCCATCAGTGGCAACGGTCATCACTTCACCAACCACTCCGACGCCTACCACCATTGTTCAAGAACTAAGTCCGACCCCCAACAAACGTGGAATCACACCACCATATGATCCGAGTTGTCACTAGCAACCGTCAAGTTTGCTCACTCCAAAACACGAGCCAATGCTTCGGGTATCTCTGATGGGCCGCTAATCAAAGTCAATCTTGCACCCACTGAACTAGCCAAGAGACGTGCTTCATCAGAATCTTGCTCAGGAGCAATTATGACTATCTCTTCCAGACTTTGCGCTGCTGCTATCACATCGCCTTCTACCGTGGATCGACAGTCACTCAACAGCACCGCCACGCGTCGTCCTGCTCGTGAGCGTGATAACTGTTGACTTGCCACAATCAGCGCGCCCGTGAGGTCGGTCGTCCCAAAACCACGAAGCGTGAGCACATCGTTAACCACTGCATCGCTTGATTTTTCAATATCTTGTGATTTTGCAATCACCACATCCTTTCCAAAAGCCAAAACACTGTAATCACTCGGGGTTCGACACGCAATGGCAGCAGCGGCAATAGCCGCAGTTGCGAGTGGTTTGCCGCCCATTGATCCACTGCGATCAACCAACAAGCACAGCGCAACACCAGGCTTTGTCCATCCGCGAACGCGCAGACTATTTGAGTCAGGGATAATTCCGTGTTGCAATTCATTTAAAGCATCAAGGCTCGCATCAATATCAAGATCACCTGCATCTGGCTGATAAGGAAGCGTCGTCATGCGACCAACTCCGCGCGGCTTGGTCGGACCACTCCGACCCAGGTCAAGCATGAGTCGACCAGCCAATCTTCGTGCAAGTTCTCTCAACTTGGGATCGGTTGCCGCAGTTAAATCAGCAATCATCCCAAGCATCTCATCTGGATTACTTTGCATTGCTTCGTCAACGGCGAGTTCATCAAGTACCCCAACTTCCGGCGAAACCTGAGCAAAATTTCGATGTCTGGCAAGTTCACGACGAGATGTCGTCTGTCGACCTGCTTTGGCAATCGCCTCATCGGCGGCTAGACCTTCTTTGCTTAGTGGGAGTTGATGGCCCCGCTCGGGGCTCCAACTTTTCCCACGGTATTTTCTCCGTCCACCCGACCAAAAACGTCTTGCCATATTTCTGTCACGATTTCGTCGGATGTGCGATTGCAACCTTCTCGCACCCGAACACGCCCACTTAAGGCCACAAGAGCCGCGTCGAGTGAGACACTCGGTTGAGAGGCTTCTTGACCCCGCAATTCCGCCAAAGATTGTGCCACGAGCACCGTGTCGACTGCTCCACGCACAGATGAACCGACCCGCAGATCAGAATGTGTTCGCGTACGGCGAACAACTTCAACAATGCCTTCAATCCAGGTTTCATTCAATTTTCCGCGAATCATATTGCGTTCTACGATTTCTTTTTCTTCTGTCGAAATTTGATATCCCATTGAAACGCGACAAACGCGGTCGTACACGGCAGCAGAAATTCGGGCAGTACCAACGGCGTCAAACGGGTTCATCGCCGCCACTAATCTAAATCCGCTTGATGCCGCAATACGACCCAAACGTGGCACATGGATTTCACCCTCACTCATAACAGTGATCAAAACATTGAGAGTTTCTTCGGGGATGCGATTGATTTCTTCGACATACAGCAATGATCCATCACGCAATGCCGTCACAAGTGGCCCATCAACAAACACCTCAGGGTCGTATCCTTGAGTCATTACTCGCGCTGGATCAAAGTGACCAACTAATCGAGCCGGAGTCAATTCGGCATTACCCTCTACAAATTCAAATCCAATGCCTAATCCGCTGGCAACTGCCCGCAACACCGTGGACTTGCCTGTTCCGGGAGGACCCTCAAGCAATACATGTCGATCGGCGTCAAGTGCAGCCAAGACGAGTTCAAGTTCGCGTCGCCGACCTACAACTTGGTCACAGAGTTGATCCAGCAGTTGTCTACTAGCCATAAACGATTACGCCACGAAGATTCTCGCCGTCGCGCATCGCTCGATATCCCTCGTTGATTTGGTCAAGACTGTAAGTCTTTGTGATTAGTTCGTCTAATTTGAGTTGGCCAGCACGGTACATATCAAGGAGTGCAGGAATATCGGCCCGTGGGTTGAGGCTGCCAAAGATTGTCCCTTTTATTTCTTTGTTCCACATCGCAAGTTGGAAAAGGTTAATGCTGGCGGTGCTATCCATCATTGGCGAGATTGCGGTAACAACGACCGTCCCGCCCTTTCCTGCGAGGGTCATTCCCGACTCCATCATTTCTCCGTGCAAAACACCAGGGGTCATGATGACTCGGTCTGCCATTTGACCCCATGTCATTTCCATCACGGCGGGGATCGCTTCTTCCATTGAAGAAAATGTATGTGTTGCCCCAAATTCCATCGCCTTTTCGCGTTTCAATTCAACGGGGTCAATCGCAATAATTCGCGTTGCACCTGCCATGCGTGCACCCTGCACAGCATTCATGCCGATGCCCCCAATTCCGACTACAACAACCGTGTCTCCAGCCTGTGTTCCGGCTCGACTGGTGGCCGAGCCCCATCCTGTTGCTACGCCACAAGACACCAGTGCAACACATTCAAAAGGAATATCTGGCTCTACCTTTATCACGGAGTCCTCGGCCACGCATGCGTATTCGCTGAATGTTCCCAACTTTGCCATCAAGGTGACGGGCTTGTCTCCACGCGCAAAGTGACGGTGTGTTCCGTCTGTAATCATTCCACCAATAAATGTCTGTGCTCCTGCATCACACAAGTTTTGGCGACCAGTGCTGCAGTACCGACAACGACCACAACTTGGCACAAAGCTCGCAGATACGTGGTCTCCAACTTTGACGCTCGAGACCCCAGAACCAACCTCGATCACAACTCCAGCGCCCTCATGCCCCCCGATAACTGGAAAAAAATCTTCTATTCCCATCAACGGCCATGCTTCTTTGGGTGGGACTAAATCACCTGTCACTAGATGTTCGTCGCTATGACAAAGACCCGCTGCTTTCCATTGCACCAAGACTTCTTTGGCCTTGGGGGAATGAACCTCAATCTCCTCGACGCTCCACTCTTGATTGAGGCCCCACAATATTGCTGCTTTTGATTTCATATTTTTGTCCTTTTACTCAATACTTTTTTGAAATAAATTCTTCGCCACCGTCAGTCCAAAACTAAAACGCCACGAATATTCTTGCCATCTCGCATTGCCTCGTAGCCGTCATTGACTCCTTCAAGTGGATACCGTTTAGTTATCAGTCCATCGAGATCAAGTTGACCTGCGCGGTACAAACCAATCAATTTGGGAATATCAGAGCGGGGATTTCCAGAACCGAACAGAGAGCCCACAACTTGTTTTTCCATCAATGTGAGATCCAATAAGTTCATGGTCACACTCATCTCAAATGCGGGATGAATGTTGGTGACAACAACCCGTCCACGCTTTGCCGCTAGCCCCATTGCTTCTGCCATAAGAGCACCATTTCCGATTCCCATGGTCATAATGACTTTGTTGGCCATCGTTCCCCAAGTGATGTCTTGCAGCAAAGGCAATGCTTCAGCCATTGAAGCAGCAGTATGAGTCGCGCCGAGTTCCATAGCCTTTTCACGTTTGAATTCCACGGGATCAATCGCCACGATGCGTTTTGCACCCGCAAGTTTTGCCCCTTGAATTGCATTGGCGCCAATACCACCAATACCAACCACCGCCACAGTGTCGCCGGGACGGGTTTCTGCCGCATAAACAGCACTTCCCCAACCTGTTACAACACCACATCCGAGTAAACATGCGCGATCAAGTGGAATATCGTTATCAATCTTGATGCAGGATGCTTCGTTCACAACCGTGTGATTGGCAAATGTTCCAAGCAAGCACATCGTTCCTAGGTCTTGTCCTTGGGCATGATGCCGCGATGTGCCGTCGGTGATTTGTCGACCCGTACCCATGAGTGCTCCGAGATCGCACAGGTTTTGGTGCCCGCGGGAACAACTAGCACATTTCCCACACGAGGGGATAAATCCAAACACCACATGATCTCCAGCGGCAAGCCAACTCACGCCGGCTCCGACCTCTTGCACCACGCCTGCACCCTCATGGCCTCCGATGATGGGTAGACCAAACGGCAAATCACCAGTCACTAAGTGTTCGTCGCTATGGCACATTCCCGACGCGGCAATTTTCACAAGCACTTCGCCCGGGCCTGGCGGGTCAAGTTCAATCTCCTCAACACTCCAAGGCTTATTGATTTCCCATAAAATTGCGGCCTTAGTTTTCATTATTTCCCCCGATATTTGTTATTGCTGCTCACTGACCATGCGCCAGAACAAGACCTTATCTAAAAATCAGTGATTAGTTCTATTGGCACCACTTCTTGGCGTAGGCCCTTGGGCTGGGTGCGCATTTAGTACGCTCAAGGTATGCAAACCACCAATCCAACAGCCGACCCAACCCCCGAAACAGCCCCCCAGAAGTCCAAAGGCACAGATTCAACAACGATCCTTGCTCTTGAGGAGGAACTCTTGATTGAAGAGATTTCGATCGACGGTATGTGCGGCGTCTACTGAAAAGTCTCTGCGCTTGACCATGACTATCACCATCGACTCTGCGTGCGAACTAGACCCTCGAGTGTCGCTACGACCAGAGCCATTTGGTGCACTCGCCTACCACTACGGCAACAGAAGGCTTGTGTTTTTGCGTCATCCTGATGTTGTATCGGTCGTGAAATCCCTAGGTGAACACGCGACAGTGCGTGAAGCTCTCATGGCCAACTCTGTTCTTGAAACACGGTGGCCTGCATTTGTTTCAGCAATTGATTCACTCTCTGCCTCGGAAATCATCCGTGTCCGTTAGCCCTCTCATCGGCGAGCTCAAGCAAGGACTTGATGCCCCCATCTGCTTGACATGGGAACTTACTTATGCCTGCAACCTGTCATGCATTCACTGTCTTTCCAGTAGCGGACAACGCGACCCGGATGAATTGTCGACTGCACAAGCAAAAGCCGTGCTCGACGAGTTGCGCGATCTTCAGGTCTTCTACATCAACATCGGTGGTGGCGAGCCGATGATTCGCCGTGACTTTTTCGAGATTCTTGAACACGCAAGTAAAAATGGAATCGGTGTCAAGTTTTCAACCAACGGCGCTTTCATTGATTACGAAAAAGCACTTCGTCTTGCCGCCATGGATTACCTTGACATACAAATCAGTCTCGATGGCGTCGATTCAATCACTAACGATGCAGTACGAGGATTAGGGTCATATGACCTTGCACGACGGGCAATGGACAATCTTGCAGCAGCAAATTTTGGTCCGTTCAAGATCTCCGTTGTCATGACTCGTCACAATGTGTCACAGCTCGACCAATTTAAAGATCTTGCTGATTCATACGGTGCGCAACTGCGCATCACGCGGTTGCGCCCCGCTGGTCGTGGCGCCGATACATGGAACGATTTACATCCAACCAACGAGCAACAACGAGAAATCTACAACTGGCTGATGTCGCACGGCGACAATGTCTTGACGGGTGATTCGTTTTTTCACCTCAATGCCCTTGGTCCTGCACTGCCCGGATTGAATATGTGCGGTGCTGGACGCGTTGTCTGCCTCATTGACCCAATCGGTGATGTCTATGCATGCCCCTTCGTCATCCATGATGAGTTCAAGGCAGGAAGCGCCCTTGGTGTTGGTGGTTTCACAAAAGTTTGGCGCGAGTCTGCCCTATTTAAGGAACTTCGTGAACCACAAAGTGCTGGGGCATGCGCATCATGTGGTTCATACGATGAATGCCAGGGCGGTTGCATGGCGGCAAAGTTTTTTACAGGTCTTCCGCTCGATGGACCTGATCCTGAGTGTGTCAAGGGACATGGTCAAGAATCTCTCCTTTCAGTCCCAATTTTGCTTACACCCCGACCAACACCTGACCACAGCAAACCGACACTAATCAAGTTACAAAAGCCCGTCGTGAGAGTCTGAAATGATTGCCACTTCAATCGCAGTTGTGCTGATGTTTTTGTTGTCGTATTTTATTGGCACATTTCCGAGCGCAATCATGGTGGCTAAAAGCAAAGGCCTTGACATCATGCACGTCGGCTCAGGCAATCCGGGCACCAGCAACATTGCGCGCGCCATGGGCTGGAAATATGGTGCTGCTGTTTTAATCATGGATGTGGGGAAGGGGTCAATAGCAACGGTTATCGGAATCTTTGTTTCTGATCGCGGTCTTGGCTATCTCTGCGGTGCAGCGGCAATTCTTGGGCACATGTTTCCACTACAACGCAAATTCAAAGGTGGGAAAGGAGTCGCAACAGGAGCAGGAATCATTTTTGT
>SXGS01745905.1_pt1 | contig 21295 bp, 20 predicted proteins | sample 3174681 | NCBI WGS metagenome assembly SXGS01 (sample SAMN11356861, study PRJNA531348) | freshwater metagenome | isolation source: freshwater sample F1-80 | place: China: Fuxian Lake, Yuxi | collected 2017-12-25 | reverse complement strand
GCCAGCGCATCGCCATCGCCCGCGCCATTTACCACGATCCTCCGATACTGATTTTCGACGAAGCCACCAGCGCGCGCGACACCGAGAGCGAACGCGCCATCCAGCAAAACCTGACGCAACTGACCAAAGGCCGCACCTGCCTCGTCATCGCGCACCGCCTCAGCACGATCCGCGACGCGGATCAAATCGTCGTTCTGGAAAAGGGCCGCGTCGCCGAAGTCGGCAACCATGATGAACTGATGGCTCGGCGCGGATTGTATTTCTACTTGTCGAGCCAGCAACTTGGACCCGCGCAATGAGCCTCCACATGTCACAAAAGGCGTCCATGCACGACAGCGATTCCGGCCTGCTGCCGAAACACCCCCCGATACTGGCGGCTCGCTGGGCCGGATGGCTGTTGCTAGCGGTTTTCTCCACGTCGGCGGCGTTCGTCGCGACCTTCCGCTTGCCCGAAACGGTTGTCGCGCCCTTCGCCCTCGTTCCCGCGGAAGGCAGCGAGCCATTGCGCGCCTCCATTTCCGGCGAGCTCGCCGCAATCCGCGTTCAGCCCGGCCAGACGGTCCAAGCAGGGGAAGAATTGTTCCAGATCCGCAGCGACCACGTTCGCAACGATCACGCCAAACTCCGGCAACTGCTCGAAGAACAGCGCGCTCTCGCCGAACGCACCCGGAAACTCGACGAAGGTCACACAGCCGAGCTTGCCATCAAGGACGCCGAAATCGCCCAAGCCCAACACGAGCTGGACTTCCGCGGCCAGCATCTCGCCACGGCCCGCGACTTGCTTCGACGCGCCGAAGATCTGGCCGCGCACGGATTGATTTCCGAGGTGGAACTGTTGGAGCACCGCCTCGTCGCGTCCGAATCTGAGAAGGACCGCGTGCTGACGGAAAAACTCAAACAGCAGTTTCATCTCCAACGCCAGGAGCGAGTCACGATCCGCGCCCGACAAAGCAGCGACGAAAAAGCCGAAACCGAGAAACTGCGTGTCCAAATTGCGGCGCTCCGCGAACAACTCGTCGATTCCGCCAATGACGTGAAATTTTTCCGCGCACCCTACGATGCTGTGATTCTTAGCATTCCGCAGCGTACACGGGGCAGCGTCGTCGCCGAAGGCTCGGAGCTTTGCCAGTTGGCAAGGCGGGAGGCTCGTCCGCGTGTGCGCCTGGGGTTGCCCGAGTCCGGGATGGCCAAGCTACGACTTGGCCAGACAGCGCGCCTCTTCTTCATAGCTTTTCCTTACCAGCGCCACGGCACGATTCAGGCTCAAGTTGCCTGGATCAGCCCCGAAGGTTTGGCGGGCAAAAGCGAGAATGGCTTTTTTGCTTTCGCGGATTTGGCGCCGGATGACGGCGCCAAGTTCCCACTGCGAATCGGGATGAATGGCGAAGCTCGAATTCTCACCGGTCATCGCACTTTGCTGGAGCGCTTTGTCGAACCGCTGCGAGCTCTTCGCGAGCGCACCGTTTGGCCTTAGGGACCGTGCAAACGCCTGCACTAGCTTTTCGTCGAGCCTTTCGAGGAAGCGGGCGGCGATTTTCAGCTTTCTGAAAGTGCAAAGCCGGGTTTGAATGAGGGCCGTGTCTCCATTCTTTGGTCCGCTTGATTTGCCGGTTGATCCGTTGAAGCGCAGCTTTGCGTTGCCACGGGGATCGACTCGCAACCATTACCATGTTTTTGCACCGGATAAGATTCTGAACCGGAAAACCATCGAGAAATTGCGCGATGCAAACCTCACGGTGGAAACCGTCGCGTTGTTTTACAAACGTCCTGGTTCCATAGGCATCATCCACACCGATGTCGCAATGGCAAAAGAAAAGTGGCGCCGAAATGTCGCGGCCCTCAACTGGAATTTGTCCGGCGCGGATTCACTGATGCGTTGGTATAAAATTGACGGCAAAGGCCGTGAGCCAGACCTTGTGTCTGACGAAAAGGAAGAGCCGTGGTATTACGTCTTGAACGGCATTCACTACGGCTTCTTTGGCTCCCGAAAGCAAGTAAACCTGCCCAAGAGCAAAGTGCGGATTCTAGAAGAAGCTTCTATCGGATCCGCCACATTGGTAAGAACGGATATCCCACACGCGGTGGAGAACACTGATGCCGTTCGCGGACGCTGGGCTGTCAGCGTGCGGTTCGCGCCTGACTTCAAGAACTGGTGTGCGGCGGTCGCTGCTTTCCGTCCGCTTTTACTGCCGCCACTCCTCCCGCCTGACGCAAGCTCTGCCTTCGCAGCGGAGAGGTGAGACGCCTCGGTCCCTCAGATTCCGGGGGAGTTTCCCAGCCGGAACAAGCGCTTGCCGCCGCATTGCGCCAGTTCTCGGGGGTGTTTTGGATACCGTCTGAAGTTGGCTTTTGCTCTGGAGGCGAGGCGCCAGGAACGGTTCAGCAACATTTTTTGAAAGCAAGATTGTTTTTGCGCCCGAATTCCTATAAGGGTAAGCACGAGCCGCGGAGAAGAACCCGCTCCGTTCTGTCGCACAGACAGGATGCAACCAGATGCAGGCTAAAAAAAAGAATGATCAGCAACCATGAGCAAGAAGACAACTCCAGCCAAGACCGGCGCCAAACCGGACGCCAAGAAACTCAAAGCCAAAGACCTTGCTCCCGATGTCCGCAAGTCCGTCAAAGGGGGCTTGCGCAAGCAGGAGCAAAACAACAAATAACCATTGCGGGAAAGGCGGTTGGCATTGGAATAGATGCGCGACCCTCTTATTTCGCTACAAACAAGAAAACGTTACCAGATGAGCAAGAAGACAACTCCAGCCAAATCGGCCGCCAAACCGGACGCCAAGAAACTCAAAGCCAAAGACCTCGCTCCCGATGTCCGCAAAGCCGTCAAGGGCGGTTTGAGCGAGGAAAGCGCCAAATTTTCCAGAGAGAGCCATAGAAAATAATCGGCGGGTTTGGTATTGTTGACGATCAGACGATCCTTCGCAAAGCGCGTTCCTTGAATTGGTTAAAGCAAGGGTCGCGCTTTTTCTTTATGCCACCGCTCGCGCCCAAATTCTACTGCGTCAATGACAGTGTTCCGGCCGAAACCACGCGGCTTTTGGAACAGGCATGCCGCCGCCGCCGCGTCGATTACCACGAAATTGAAACCGCCACGTTTGACTTTAATCCGAAGCGCCGCCTCAAGCCGGGCGATCTGCTTTATACTCCAGCGGTGGCCCCGGCGGCGGGTTGTGTGCAGCAGTTTCTGTGGACGGAGGGCGTGGTTACATTTTTCACGGATCCGAACCTGATGTTTTACGATTGCTTGAACTACCCGTTGCTGTTCGAGCGTGCTGAACTGCCTGGACCGCGCACATTTCCGCTGACCACGAACCAGCGCCCGCTGCTGCGAAGCTTGGTAAAGAGAATCGGCGGCCTGCCCGCCATCATCAAGGTTCCCGGCTGGTCCAACGGAATTGGCGTCATCCGAGTGGATTCCGCGGCCGCGCTTTTTTCCGTCGTGGACTGCCTGTTGGCGCAACGCAGCCAGCCGTCACTCTGCGAGTATATTCCCGGCGCCCTTCACTGGAGGGTGATCGTTATCGGCGACCGCGCCGTCGCCTGCTACCGCAACCCGCTGATCCCGGAAGATTTCCGCTCCCACGTTACGGAAAACAAAAAGGATTACTTCATCCAAGTGCCAGAGGCACTGGCTAAAATCGCCGTCAAAGCGGTGCATACCCTGCGGCTGGAATTTGGCGGAGTGGATATCCTGCAGACAAGGACTGGGAAGCACTATCTGCTGGAAACCAACTTTCCCTGCTATTTCCCGCAAGCGCAGAAAGTTGCCGGCATCGACATTGCCGGCATGATGCTCGACCACTTGTTGGCAAAGCGGTAGGGGTTGGCGCCGACTTTCCCGCTGGATCGAATTCCCCGGGGACAAACAGAATTCCAGAAACACATCCACTGGGTTCTCTTGCCTCAGATCCCATGCGGCCTATATTCCTTAAAACGGCAGTTGCCCATGGCGAATCTTCGCAAGATCCTGGCGATAAAAACGTTCCGAATCGCTCACCAGATCCACAAGGGATATGCCTCTCTCTTCGTCAAGCCTTTCTCATCCAGGCTTTTGCAAATTTTCAATATGTTCAACTGCCGTTTTAAGGATAATTCCAATCCATGAACCCATCTCGCTTCAAATTTCTTCGAGCCCTTTTGACTATCTTCATCGGTGTGTCTTTCGTGGTTCAGGCCACTCGCGGCGACGAGGCGCCATCCCAGGGCTCTTCTACCAATTGGACAACCACGCAAGATCACAACCACATGAAACGGTTGCTGGGAATCGTGAAGCTCCGCCCCGGTCCGAGCGGCAGGGTTGGGGCCACGAACTCCGCCAACTACGATCCAGAAAAAGCAAATCCGTTCCCTAACTTGCCAGACCCGCTCACCCTCAAGAGCGGGGGAAAAGTGACCACGCCGGAAATGTGGTGGAAACAGAGGCGATCCGAGATCGCGGAGGATTTTGAGCGGGAGTTCTTCGGTCGCGTGCCGACCAACACACCCAAGGTCGCATGGACCGTTGTGTCGAATGTTGCCAATGGGCGCGTCGGAACGATTCCAGCGAACGGCAAACAGTTGATTGGCCGCGTAGACAATTCCGGGCATCCGGCAATCACGGTCGACATTCGTATGACCTTGGTCACTCCTTCCTCGGCGAAGGGGCGAGTTCCCGTGCTCATGATGTTTGGGGGCTTTGGAGGTGGCGGCATGCCGCGGCCCGTCGATTCCCCGGCACCGACAAACCGGCCACCGGAATTTGGCGGCCCTTACAAAGATCCTCCCTCCACGGAACAACTGCTTGCGGCGGGTTGGGGCTACGCCACGATCAACCCGGGCAGCATCCAAGCGGACAACGGGGCCGGGTTGACCAAGGGCATCATCGGCCTGGTCAATAAAGGGAAGCCACGCAAGCCGGATGACTGGGGCTCGCTCCGGGCCTGGGCTTGGGGCGCCGCGAGCGGATTGGATTATCTCGAAACAGATCCCGCCGTGGACCCAAATAAAGTTGGCATCGAAGGCGTCTCACGCTTTGGAAAGGCGGCCCTGGTTACGATGGCTTTTGAGCCACGCTTCGCCGTGGCCCTGGTTGGCTCGTCGGGAGCCGGCGGCGCGAAGCCTCACAGGCGCAACTTTGGCGAGGCGGTTGAGAACCTGACGGGGTCCGGCGAGTACCATTGGATGGCTGGCAATTACTTGAAGTACGGCGCGGCGGAATCGTCATTTGGCAGCATGAACGCGGGGGACATGCCGGTGGATTCCCACGAGTTGATAGCGCTATGCGCTCCGCGCCTGGTGTTCATTAGTTACGGAATTCCCGAGCGTGGCGATGCCCACTGGCTGGACCAGCAGGGCAGCTATATGGCAACCGTGGCCGCCGGTCCAGTTTTTCGGCTTCTGGGCGCCGGGGATATTGGAGAAAAGGAAGGTTATCGCGTGGCGAAAATGCCTCCCGTGAACACCGGCCTGCTGGATGGCGAACTCGCCTGGAGGCAGCACGATGGAGGCCATGAGGACCGTTCCAACATGAAGCACTTCCTGGAGTGGGCGAACAAAATGTTCGCCAAACGCGCTCGATGAGCGATGGGGATGGCTTGTTTATCACCCTTTGCCCCGAATTCGCCCTCGGCGGCGTCCCGGTCGCTTTGTGACGTTCCACATCGGTCGTGTCGGCCAGTCCCAATTCGTGAACGGCACACTAGTCAACCGACGGTTGGATAGCCGGGTCTGTCATTTACCCATACAATACAGAAACCGATCCGATCGAAGGAACACACGACTGTCCGCCACCACAGGGCATGCGTTGAAGGTGGCCCGGTCATCGAGAGTATTGGTCGCGAGCAGCTCAAATTTTGGACTGGCCGCGACGACAAACACCTGCCCGCGGCGGGTGAGATAATACAGTTTGCCGTCCGCAAGGACTGGTGATGGGTAGAACTGATCCGCGCGCGGCAGTCGCTCTTCGTAAATCATTTCCCCTGTCTTGGCGTCCGTGCAACTCACGATCGGTGAACTGTCACTGGCCCAGTAGAGATAGCCGTTGTGATACACAGGCGACGACACGTTGGAGCCTTTCTTCCCGCGCCATAGAACATGTGTCGCGTCCACATCGCCGCGTCCTCCCGATTTCACAGCGAGCGCGCCGCCGCCGCCGCGTCCCCCAATGCAGTAAACCGTGCCCTGATCGGCGACCACACTTGGCACCATGTACCAGGGAATTCTCGTTTCACAGGACCAGAGACGGGTTCCCTTGCTGGGATCGAAGCCCAGTAATTTGCCGAACATCGCCACGACCAATTCGTCAGCGCCTTCGGGCGTCTTCAAGAGGACGGGTGTATTCCAGGATTCCTTGATGTCGCGCGCGCGCCACACTTCTTTGCCGGTCGATTTGTCTAGGGCCACGAGCGATTCGCTCTCAACGCTCGCATTCACGATGACCAGATTTCCGTGCACGATCGGCGACGCCGCGGAGCCCCATCCGTTTAAATTATCGCCGACATCGGCGTGCCAGAGGGATTTGCCAGCAAGATCCAATGCGACCACGCCTGATTTGCCAAAAAACGCGAACACTTTCTGCCCGTCGCTCACGGGCGTCGCGGAAGCGTAGCCATGCCCGTCTCTAATGGTGTCCTGCTCAGGCAACTTGGTGGGGACTTTCGTTTTCCACAGGGTTCTTCCGTCGGCTCGATTCAGGCTGAGAACAAAGCGCTCGAGATCCTTCTGCTCGCCACGCGTTTGCCCCGGAACGTTATAGCCCGTGTAAATGGTCAGAAATATTTGTGAACCAACAAAGATGGGGCTGGACGTGCCCGCGCCAGGAAGCTCAGCCTTCCACAGGACCCCTTGGGAACTCGACCACGTCGTCGGCACTCCTTTGTCTTCACTTGTCGCCAATCCTCCTGGGCCGCGAAACCGCGGCCAGTCCGCGGCGGCGGCCGTCAGAGCGAAGTTGGTGTGGAGCATCCCAGGGCTAGGGAATATCCCATTCAGCAGACAGAAGACTGAAGCCGCCCAAAGGCGGAAAGAGAAGGCGATTGCCATTCTTGGATTCACCCCGTGTGGAACGAATAAGCCGCTGGCTTCGACGCTTTGCTCCATGCGACTTTTGCTCATTACCCGAGGTTGACCTGGTTTTCCTGTCGTCATGATCTCACTTTGCCGTTTGCCCCGCCGCCGCGCAACCGTCTTCCGGAGCGAGTCGTGTGATTCCCGGTCAAATCCAATCGGGGCGGGGGTTAAATTTCTGGTTTCAAACGGGTCTCCACGGGTCCTGTGGTCATACCCTTCACCATCAGATTGCATTACGTTTATGATCGATTTACCTTTCCCTGAATTTGCCGCCGGCAGAGCAGGTGATAAAGGAATCTCGTTGAGGATCGCATCCATGAGTAGAAGAGCATTTTTGTCCTGGTCGTTGTGGGCCCTGGCCCTGCTTTGCGGCCTACCGCCAGCTTGTCGGCTCGGCACCGCCGCGGAGGGACCTTCGACCCCCTCGAGAGTGTTAGAGCCTTATCCGGTCGCGTCTTCAAAGAAAGGGTTGCAGGTTGAGATGGTTGAAGACGCGTTGGCTTTAGGTGTCAAACACGCGGCGATTAACGTGAATTTAAGCCAAATGGTGGATCCAAGAGGCGCCGTCGAAAATCCCTCCTTCGAATCAGGAGGCGAGACGTTTCGATTCCATCGCGGCTATTTGGGGCACCTCGACGGGCAGATCAAACCGCTCTCCGACCGCGGCGTTGTGGTCAACCTGATTTTGCTCACGTACGCGTCGGGAAATCCAACGGTCGATCGGTTGATGCTGCATCCGAACTATTCTACAAACGCGCCGAACCGTCTGGGCGCCTTCAACACGGCGACGAAAGAGGGGCGGGACTGGCTCCAAGCCAGCATGGAATTCATGGCGGAAAGATGGTCGAGACCGGATCGTCGTTTTGGACGGGTGGCCGGGTACATTCTTGGCAATGAAGTGAACTCCCACTGGTATTGGTCCAACATGGGCCGTGTTCCGATGGCGGTCTTCGTCGACGAATACGAGCGGGCCGCCCGCATCGCCAGTCGCGCTATTCGAAGGCAATGTTCCTGGGGCCGGCTGTACGTGTCGCTGGAGCATCATTGGAATATTCGGTATCCACCGGCCGACGAATTACAGGCGTTTCCGGGGCGCTCTTTCCTCGAGCAATTCGCAAAAAGATCGAAGGAACTTGGGGATTTCGAGTGGCATCTGGCTTTTCACCCGTATCCCGAGAATCTTTTTGAGCCCCGATTCTGGAACGACACTTCGGCGACGACGAACGCGAGCACTCCTCGCATCACTTTCAAGAATCTCAGTCAACTCACGGATTTCATGAAGCGTTCAGAAATGGCCTTTCAGGGAAAGCCACGTCGGATCATCCTGAGCGAGCAGGGGTTCCACACACCCTAAGGAGAGGATGGTGAGATCCTGCAAGCGGCGGCGTATTGTTATGCTTACAAAATCGTCGAATCGCTGCCCGGAATTGACTCCTTCATCCTCCACCGCCACGTCGATCACCCCGATGAAGGCGGCCTTTGGCTCGGGTTGCGTTCGCTGAAGCCGAACGGAACTGAGGCCAGGCCTCGGAAGAAGATTTACGAGTGTTTCCTCATGGCAGACACGCCTGATTGGGAAGCGGCATTCCGTTTTGCGCTGCCCGTCATTGGATTGAAATCTTGGGATTAATCCACGGCAGGGTCGATGGCGCCGGCCCAGCCTGATCCCGACGATTTGTCTGTCCCCGGGAATCACGAAACATGCGAACAGACAAAGACTTCGAAACCTCCGGCCGCTCTCCCATTGGGTGAACTGTTTTGGCGCTGAGAACTCTCATTCAGGCCGTTCATTTTCGCGTGGTTCGCGGTTCATCCCAACCGCGGTTTCTAGGATCAGATTTCATGGACTGAGTCCTCCCGCAATTACCCCGTGCTTTGCATCCGCAGCATTATCCGAAATCGAGTGTTCGAGCTTTCTCGGTGATTGCCACGACGGCGGGATGCGTCAATTTGCGCTCGACGGTGATGGCGTGGAATTGCTGGAGGCAGTTCTTTGTGCTCCCGACGACGCCGAAGCCGTAGCGCCCGACACCTTCCTTCGCCACGAGGGTCGGCAGGGGGAAAAAGCCCAGGCCATCCACTGCGGAGGCTTTCATCAACGCCGCATCGTCGAATTCTGCCACAATCCTCGGGCGGACGCCTGACGCATGGAACCACTTTTCCAGGGACTGGCGTAGTGCGGTATTATTTGACGGGAGCAGGGCTGGCGCATCATGCAGCGACTCGGGAAACTTGCGGCGGAGCCGTGCCGCCAGCTCCGGCTCAGCGCAGAACGTCACGCCGCATTCCCCTAGCAGGTGATTGAAAACTTTGACCGGGATCGAACTCGGCGCAGGTTCGTCGGCCAGGACGATGTCGAGCCGGTAGGCCGCCAGTTGCGCCAGCAGGTCCGCCGCTTTGCCTTCGCGGCAGACCGCCTGCACAGGTTGCGTAAGATGGAAGATGGGCTTGATGATCTGGTAGCTCACCAGCTTGGGCAGCGAGTCGGTGATGCCAATGTGGAAGCGCAAGGGCCGCACGCCGGCCTGTGGATGGACGGAATCGAGCAGTTCCTGGCCAAGAGAAAAGATCTCGTTGGCATAGCCCATGACCCGGTGGCCGGCCTCGGTCAATACCATCGCCCGACCGCCGCGGCGGAAAAGTTTCTCCCGCAGCATGCCTTCGAGCGCCGCGATCTGCGCACTGATGGTGGGCTGGGAAATGTTTAATTTTTCCGCGGCCTTGCGCAAACTGCCCTCCCTGGCAACTGTCCAGAAGTAACGTAGGTGATGGTAGTTCAAGTGGTTCACCGCACTAACGCTATTCGCTTTAACCTAAGAGTCCATTCTTAAAGTCTTAATTGGCTAAGGGTGAATCAAGCCCTATGCTACAGTCTGTTCTATCGGCCCTCTCTGTCCAAAGACGCGAGTGGAGGCCGAGATGGCAGCTCAAGTTTCAGCGTCTTGCATAATGTCCGACCGGTTGATCCGGCTTGATTGATAACATGAAAACCAAAACGGCAGGCTACCTGATAATCTATGGCGCATTCTTGATTGGGTGCGGCACACTCGGCTATTTATCGAATCCGGAAAAGGCGAAGACGGCGCTGATGTCGGGCGGCACGTTCGGCACGCTCTCGATTCTGTGGGGTGTGCTGGGGGCACGCGGCGTCCGCTGGAGCGTGCCGGCGGCCATCACAACCACCGGAATGCTGGCGCTGGTCTTCGCCTGGAGAGCGACGGTTGGCTGGCTGTCGGTGATGGACGGCAAATCAGAGAAACTTTTTGCGGCGGCCTTGATCACAGCGATGCTAGTGGCTTCCGGCCTTATGCTGCCTTGCCTGCTGACGGAGAGAAAATCCAATACCACAGGCAGTTGAACCATGCGAGACAAACATCAACTCCGATATCCGCCAACCGGGTCAGATCCAAGGCTGTCTAAACGCATCCCCCTGATGACATGACCACGAAGAGGCACATCAAACGCATCATGATCGGTGTCGCGGGTGGAACTATCCTGGCCATCGGCATTGTCTTGATCGTGCTCCCCGGCCCCGCCTTCATCGTAATCCCTGCCGGGCTGGCAATTCTCGCCGTTGAATTTGCCTGGGCTAGACGCTGGATGCGCTCGGCGCGCGTTTTGTTGCCGCGGCCAGGAAACGGCGCGGGTCATCCGCGGAAAAAATTCTCCCTGCGTTCGGCACGGCGCGGCGCGGGCTTCCTGCTGAGGCAAGTCCGCCGAACATTGTTCCCAAAAAGAAAGACTACCTGATGCTGTTGCTCATCCTCCCAATCCTCGCGATTGGCCTGCAGGCCCTACGCCACGCCACGCCATCCCGATTGGCGATCGCGGCCATCCTCAGCAATAGGCAGGCCTGGCGATGACAGTCCCACTTCTCGTCTGGGTCGGGTTCAGCGTTTTCGTGCTGGCCATGCTGGCGCTCGACTTGGGCGTGTTCCATCGCAAATCGCACTCCGTCAGCATGAAGGAGGCGTTCGGATGGAGCGCGGTCTGGGTGGTGCTGGCGCTGCTGTTCAACGCCGGCATCTGGCACTGGCAAGGCGGCGACAAGGCGGTGGAGTTTCTCGCCGGTTATCTCGTCGAACTTTCGCTCAGCGTGGACAACCTCTTTGTCTTCCTTCTTATCTTCACCTACTTCCGGGTCCCGGCGGAATACCAGCACAAGGCGTTGTTCTGGGGCATCCTGGGCGCCTTGGTCATGCGCGCGATCTTCATTGGCGCGGGCGTCGCCCTGATGAACAAGTTCCATTGGATCATCTATTTCTTCGGCGTGGTGCTGGTCATCAGCGGTTTGAAGATGGCACTCGAAAAGGACAAGGAAGTGCATCCGGAGAAAAACCCAGTGCTCAAACTGTTTCGCCGCTTCGTGCCCGTGACCGGGGAATATCACGCGGGCAGTTTCTTCGTGCGCCAGGGCCGGGTCTGGGTTGCCACGCCGCTGTTCGTCGTTCTGCTGATGTTGGAGACGACCGATCTGGTCTTCGCGGTCGATAGTGTGCCTGCCGTGCTAGCCATCACTTCTGACCCGTTCATCGTTTATACGTCGAACGTGTTCGCCATCCTCGGCCTGCGATCGATGTTTTTCGCCCTGGCGGGCGTCATGAAGCTGTTCCATTACCTGAGCTATGGCCTGGCAGCTGTGCTGGTGTTCGTCGGGACGAAGATGTTGGTGTCCGGCTTCTATAAAATTCCGACGTTGACCTCGCTCGTGGTCATCATCGGCCTGCTGGCCGTGGCGGTCGTCGCGTCTCTCATCCACGCCGCACGAGCCCGCGAATCGGCCGGAATCCCAGAGGCTCCGGAACGTCCTTCTTCCGTTCCGAAAGCATGAGGAAACCAACCCCTGAACCATCCTTATGAACCCGGGCGAAATTTCCATCACCCTCCTGCAACTCGCTTTGGTAGCTTTTCTGGTGCTGCTCAATGGCTTCTTCGTAGCCGCCGAATTCGCGCTGGTCAAAATCCGCGACACCCAGCTCGAACCTTTGGTGATCAAAGGCCATCGAAGAGCCAAGGCAGCCAGGCGCATCGTCCACAACCTCGACGCGGCCCTCAGTTCGACCCAGCTCGGCATCACGCTGGCCAGTCTTGGACTGGGCTGGGTCGGCAAGCCGGTGTTCGCGAACCTGCTGGCTCCGGTGACCAGCTATTTCGGCGTCGGGCCGGCCGAGGCCGACTGGATTTCATTCGCGTTCGGCTTCGCTGTCATCACTTTCCTGCACATTGTCGCTGGCGAACTGGCGCCTAAATCACTGGCCATTCAAAAGCCCTTGGAGACGTCCCTCTGGATTGCCCAGCCGTTGCATTGGTTTTATGTGCTGTTTTACCCGATCATCTGGGCGCTCAATCACGCCGCCTTCTGGCTGCTGCGCCGGTGCGGACTGCAACCGGTCAGCGAGTCCGAACTGGCCCATTCCGAAGAGGAGATCCGGCTGTTGCTCGCCCAGTCGCGCCGTCACGCCAGCGGACCGACGCTCGGACAGGACATTGCCTTGAACGCCTTCGCCCTGCGCCAGCGTCGGGTGCTCGAAGTCATGCGACCGCGCCACGAAATTATCGGGCTCGACACGGAGTCCACGCTCGCAGGCTGTCGCGCTCTGGCCAGGCATACCCGTTATTCGCGCTTTCCGTTGTGCGAGGGAGGCGACCTCGACAAGACTCTGGGCGTAGTTCACTCCAAGGATCTGGTGGATGCTCCGCCCGAAGCCAGTAACGGACGCGACCTCGCCACCATTGCACGCAAAATCCTGTTTGTCCCGAAAGTCGCGCGATTGGAAAAACTTCTTGCCCTGTTTCTTCAACGTAAAATGCATTTCGCCCTGGTCGTGGACGAGTACGGCGGAACGGTCGGCATGGTGACTTTGGAAAATGTATTGGAAGAGCTTGTTGGCCCGATTCAGGACGAGTTCGACCAGGAAGCGCCGCTCGTCCGGCAAACCGGCGAGAATGCCTGGCAACTGAACGGAGCGTTGCCGGCGCACCGATTGCCCGAGTTGATCGGCCAGCGACTCGACTTGGAGGGAGATGTGTCCACGGTGTCGGGACTGGTGATGAAGCGATTGGGCCGGTTTCCTTGCACGGGCGATGTGCTGGTGTTGGGCGATTATGAATTGCAAGTGAAGGAGCTGGAGGGCACGCGCGTGGCCAACTTGAGCCTGACGCGCCGGGTTGAGACTGAGTCGCAACCAGGCGCTCACCCTGGCTCACTCGGAGATCACAAACCATGATCGCTTCGCGTTGCCGCAGGCACGAACGCAAGCCCTGCGAGATGGCGGGCCAGACGCAAGAGAATTACGGGGCCTTTCGCAGCGCATAAAAGTGGGCGTGGAAAAATCGATGCGATACTCAGAACCCGCTGTCAAATTTTTCGAGAAACACGCATTGTCGTTCCCGGAACACTCATCGATTCAATTGCTGAAATGACTAGCTTATCGCGCAGAAAATTCCTTGGCCGCGCCGGTACCGTCACTCTCGCCTTCGCCGGCTTGCAACGCTTCGTGGAAACGTCCGCCTTCGCCGCCGACTCTTCCAAGCTGGATGAAAAACTGGACACCGACTTCTACGGCACCCTGGATCTGCTGCCCGGCTTCACCTACACCATGATTTCCGAGACGGGCGATAAAATGGACGACGGACTCCTGGTGCCCGGCGCGCACGACGGCATGGGCGCGTTCGCTGGTCCGGGCGGACGGACCATCCTCGTGCGCAATCACGAATTGGGCGCCAGCCCCGCCGACCAAGGCCCCTTTGGATCCAAGAGTGCGCTCTTGCGCAAAATCCCGCGCAAAAAACTTTACGACGCTGGCAAGGGCAAGAAGCCCGGCCTCGGCGGCACCACCACGCTCGTCTTCAACACAAAGGAGCAGCGGCTCGAGAAACATTTCCTCAGCCTGGCTGGCACCTATCGCAACTGCGCTGGCGGCGTCACCCCGTGGAATTCCTGGGTCACTTGCGAGGAGGACTCCAGCCGTCCTAACGAAGGTGGGCAGTCACCCGACGACGACATGGAGCAGGAGCACGGCTACAATTTCGAAGTGCCAGCCTCGCATAAAATGGGCCTCGCCGATCCTGTACCCCTCAAGGCGATGGGGCGATTCCGCCACGAAGCCATCGCCGTCGAACCACGCAGCGGTGTTGTTTATCAGACCGAGGATCGCGGCGACGGCCTGTTTTACCGGTTCATTCCCACGACGCCTGGCAAGCTCGCGGGAGGAGGACGTTTGCAAGCACTGAAACTCAAAGATTCCCCTCGCGCCGACACCCGCAACTGGAGCGATGCCCAATTCAAGACCGGCCAGTCGTTTGACGTCGAGTGGGCGGACATCTCCGGCGTCGAAGCGCTCGACGACGATCTGCGGTATCAGGGATTCTTCGAACATGGCGCGGCGCGGTTCGCGCGCGGCGAAGGCGCGTGGTATGGGAACGACGCCGTCTTCTTTGCCTGCACCAATGGGGGCACGAAACGCAAAGGCCAGATCTGGCGCTATATCCCCAGCCCGCGCGAAGGCACGCCCGCCGAGAGAGAGCAACCCGGTCGACTCGATCTTTTCATCGAGCCGAACGACGGCAAGATCGTCGAGAACGCGGACAACATCACCATAGCGCCGTGGGGCGATTTGATCGTGACCGAGGACGGCGTCCTCCCGCACTACGTCGTGGGCGTCACGCCCGAAGGTAAGGTTTACAAGCTGGCCATGACTTCGCTCGGCGAGTTTGCCGGCGCGTGTTTCTCGCCGGATGGTTCGACGCTCTTCGTGAACATCCAGACCCCTGGTCTCACCGTCGCCATCACCGGCCCATGGAAATCCTTGCGCCGTCGGGCGGTCTGATCGGAATGTTCAAGCGCCGCAATATCAACGACACCTCTCAACGCGATTCCGGACTATGAGTAATCAACTCAGCCAAATCGCGAAGATCCGCTTTTATGCCCTAGTTGGTACGATGGCCATGATGCCTCTTGTCGCCGCCGGCCAGGAAACCCCATCAGGTGCCTCGCCACAGAGAGCACAGGAGTTCCCAGGCGCCGAAGGCCGCGGCTCAGTGGCGACCGGTGGACAAGGCGGCAAAGTGATCGCCGCCACGAAGCTAAACGACTCGGGGCCGAGCAGCCTGCCTGCCGCCGTGGCAGCCAAGGGGACGCGGATGGTTATCTTCAGGGTTTCGGGCACTTCGGGGCTCCGACCACAGCACTTACCAGCACAACCTCCTCGCCCACCACTCCGGTCGCAACCCGCGCTTCGAAAATAAACAAAACAGCTAATTACGCCATCCACCACCCATGCTCGAAACGGTCAAACTCACCAAGCGCTTCAACAGCCACGTCGCCGTCAGCCAGCTTAGCCTGAGCATCAAACCCGGCGAAGTCTTCGCGCTGCTCGGGCCCAACGGCGCAGGCAAGACGACGACCATCAACCTACTGCTCGGCTTTCTCACGCCTGACGACGGCGAGGCGCGCGTCAACGGCGCCAGCGTGGCCGCCGATCCCATCGCCGCGCGACGGCAGATCGCCTACATCCCCGAGCAGGTCATGCTCTACACCCGTTTCACCGGCGTGGAAAACCTCGATTACTTCAGCACCCTCGGCGGACGCCGCCACACGCGCGACGAACTGCTCCAGCTCCTGAAGAAGGCCGGCCTGCCAGCCGAAGCCGCCGACCGCCGCGTCGGCACCTACTCGAAGGGCATGCGCCAAAAAGTCGGCATCGCCCTCGCGCTCGCCACCGAGGCCAAGGCGCTGCTGCTCGACGAACCCACGTCCGGCCTCGACCCCGCCGCATCACATGAATTCTCGTTGCTGCTGCGCAAGCTCGCCGGACAAGGCGTCGCCATCCTCATGGCCACGCACGATCTGTTCCGCGCGCGTGAAGACGCCACTCGCATCGGCATCCTGCTCGATGGCAAGCTGGCGGGCGATTACGCCACCGACGACATCAGACACGTCGATTTGGAGAAACTCTATCTCAAACACCTCCGCGCATGATCGCTGCCATTGCCCGCAAGGAATTCCTCGATGCCTGGCGCGATGGGCGCTTTCGCATCGCCGCCGTCGTGATCCTCGCGCTGCTCGGCGTCGCGCTGCTGCTCGCGTGGCAGCAAGTCGAGCGCACCCGCGCCGAACGCACTGCCGCCGCGACGATGGAGCGTGAGAACTGGCTCAATCAGGGCGAGAAGAACTCGCATTCCGCCGGCCACTACGGCGTGTACGTCTTCAAGCCGCTCCCGCCGCTTGCCGTGTTCGATCGCGGACTCGAACCCTTCGTCGGCACCACCGTCTTCCTCGAAGCGCATCGGCAGAACCAGGCCGCATTCCTCCCCGCGCAAGACGCCACCGCGATGCGGCGCTTCGGTGAACTCACCGCCGCCGCAGGACTCCAACTGCTCGTGCCGCTGCTCATCGTCTTGCTCACCTTCAGCGCATTGGCCGGCGAACGCGACCGCGGCACGCTGCGCCAGGTCCTGAGCCTCGGCGTGCTTCCGCGCGATCTCGTCCTCGGCAAGGCGCTCGGCCTTGGGGCTGTGCTCGCCTCGTTGCTGTTGCCCATCGCCTTGATCGGAGCAGTGGCCTTGGCGAAACTTCCCGGGGGCGACGCGGGCGGAGGTTGGGTGCGCCTGGCCTGGCTGGGCGGTGCCTACACGCTTTACTTCGGCGCTATTCTCGCCGTGTGCCTCGCCGTCTCAGCAGTCGCATCTACGGCGCGCACCGCGCTCGCCACGCTGCTCGTGTGCTGGGCGGCCAACGCCGTGCTCGCGCCGCGTCTTGCATCCGACGTCGCGCAGCGCATCCTGCCCACACCGAAGCTCGTCGATTTCGAAACGGCGATGAACAAGGCCGTGCAGGAAGGGCTCGACGGTCACAACCCGCGCAAGGACCGGTTGCAAGCCTTCGCCCAGGAGACGTTGAGGAAGCACGGTAAAACTCGCATCGAGGAACTGCCGTTCAACTTCAACGGCCTCGTCATGCTCGAGAGCGAACGCATGGCCAACGAAGTGTATGACCACCACTTTGGCAAACTCTGGGATCGGCTCGAATCGCAGGATCGCACCGTGACCTGGACTGGCCTGGTCGCGCCGCTGCTCGGCCTGCGCTCGGCCTCGATGGCGCTGGCCGGGACGGACTTCACGCATCACCGGCATTTCTCGGTGGCCGCAGAGCAGCATCGCCGCGACTTCGTGCGCGTGCTCAACGAGGACATGATGAACAACACCGACGGCGGCCATCATGGCGGCACGGCCGGACGCGAACTCTGGGAAAAGCTGCCCGCCTTCCGTTACGACCCGCCGCCGCCAGCCCATGCCCTGCGCGCTGCGACGCCCGGCTTGATCGTGCTCGGCCTCTGGGCCGCCATCGCGTGGATCGCGCTGTTGCGGGTCGCGCCAAGACTGAAGCCGAATTAAAATGACCTCACACATCTTCAAACTCGAACTCCGGCTGCTCACCCGCGAACGCGCCGCGTGGGTGTTGGTGGCGCTGTTTGCTGCGGCTCTCGGATACGGCCTTTGGAACGGGGGGCGCGTGGCCGGACGGCAGCGCGAAGCCGCCTCCGCCATCGCGCAGGACACCGAGGCGTTTCAAGCGCAGGTCCGTCAATACCTCGGCCAGCAGGCCATCGATCCGAAGGCCATCGCCGGACGCGGCTCGATGGCGGTGCTGCCGCCGGCACCGCTGCCGCTGCTGGCCACGGGCCAGTCCGACTTGTCGCCTGGCCACGAATCCGTCGTGCTCTGGCGGCTCGCCGCCTCGGGCGAGACGCGCTCAGAACTGGAGAATCCCTCGCACCTGCTCGCCGGGCGCTTCGACCTCGCGTTCGTGCTCGTGTGGCTTTTTCCGCTGTTCCTCCTCGCGCTCGTTTATGATCTCATGGCCGGCGATCGCGAATCCGGCACTCTGCGCCTGGCGTTGGCGCAAGGCATCACACCCTGGCGTTGGCTGACGCGCCGCGCCCTCGCACGCTCGCTTCCCATGCTGACGCTCGCGGCTCTGGGCACGCTGGCGGCGGGGTTCTTTGGCGGGACTGACGGGATGGGTTCGCGCCTGATGCTCGCGCTCGCCGTGGTGCTCGCCTACGGCTTGTTTTGGATCGCCCTGGCCGTGGCCGTGAATGCCGTCGCACACAGCGCCGCCAGCGCCGTCACCGCTCTCGGTGCCGCATGGGTCTTGCTGGTCCTGGTATTACCGACCTTGTTGAACGTGGCGGTCGAAACGCTCTACCCCACGCCCTCGCGCCCGGAACTGGTCGCCGCCGGCCGCAAGGCCTCGGGCGAAGCAGAAAAGCGCGGCGGCGAATTGCTTAACTCGTTTTACCGGGACCATCCCGAACTTGCCCCGCCGGGGCAGCAGGCCGATTTCGCCGCGCAACATCTGACCGTGCAAACTGAAGTGGGCCGCGCCGTCGATCCGGTGCGGCAGAAGTTCGACGAGCAGCTCGCGCGGCAACAGGCCGCGGTCGGCCGCTGGCGCTTTGTCTCGCCCGCCATCGCCGCGCACGAAGCGCTCACCGATCTGGCCGGGACCGGCTACTGGCGGCACCGTGCCTTCCGCGAGCAGGTCAACGGCTTCAAGAAGGTCGTGGCCGACTTCTACACGCCGAAGATTCACCTCCGCGAGCCTTTGACGCTGGCCGACTACGAGCGCCTGCCCAGCTTTGTCTTCCGCGAGGAACCACCCGCCGCCTGGCTGAACCGCACTGGCACCGGCTTGGTCGGAATGCTCGCTTTCGCCGGCCTGCTCGGAGCGTGGGCCGCGGTGCGGCTGCGTCCCGCAGAACTCGGCGCGTTGGCGTCATGAGAACCTGATCCTGAAGCGCCAAACGATAACTTTAGCCATGAAAGGCATTCGCGCCATTTGCCTCAGAGTTCTGCTGCTGGTTGCCGCCGTCGAACCAGGTGCGGCTGAATCGTCCTCAGCGCGTAGAGCCGTTCTTGCCCGGCTTATCCCCAGTAATGAGCCGGGTTGGCCGCAGTTCCGCGGACCGAGGCGGGACGGCATCTCCGACGAACGCGGCCTCCTCCAAGCCTGGCCCGACGCCGGCCCCTCCGCGATCTGGACGGCGACGAATCTGGGCCGGGGCTTTTCCTCACCCATCATCGCGGGAAATCGCATCTATATCTCCGGAGATGTCGGCGAGGAACTTCATCTTTTCGCGCTCGATCTCTCGGGGGGTCTCGTCTGGACCGCGACGAATGGAACAGCGTGGAAGGACCCGTATCCCGGAGCCCGTGCCACGGCGGCCTTTAGTTCCAACCACGTCTTCCATCAGAACGCTCATGGCCGGGTGGCCTGCTTCGACGCAACCACCGGTCGCGAGCGGTGGGCTGTCGGTCTGCTAGAGACATTTGGCGGCAAGCCCATTACGTGGGGTTTGAGTGAATCTCTCCTCGTGGATGAGAAGGCGGTTTACAGCGTGGCCGGAGGCACCAACGCTCTTGTCGTCGCGTTGGACAAAGTCACGGGCAAAACAATTTGGAAGAGCGCGCCCTTGATCGATTCCGGCCCGGAGAAATCCGTGGATCACGCCAGCTACGTTTCACCCATTCTCGTTGAGTATGCAGGACGCCGCCTGTTGATCGGCTGTTCGCTGCGGAACCTCTTCTGCGCGGATGCAACGAACGGGCGACTGCTGTGGACGAAGCGGATCCCAACGGCCTACAGCGTCCTGGCCATGATGCCCGCGTTCCTCGGTGACGGCGTGTTCATGACTGCCCCGCACGGGCCTCCCGGAAGATTCTATCGGTTTATTCCGCCGGCGACCCCCGGAGGCGATCCCGGAGTGGAAGAGGCGTGGACCTCGAAGCTCGAGACCTGTCAGGGCGGAGTAGTTCACGTCGATGGACGTCTTTTCGGATCGTTCTATCAGGGCCGCAAGGGCTGGGCGGCGGTGGATGCCACCACGGGCGAGATGCCTTTCACCGCGCCCGACATCGTGAAGGGTTCAGGGCTGTGGGCGGATGGCCGCCTGTATGCGTACTCCGAGGACGGCTGGATGCGCCTGCTCGAACCGTTGAAGGACCGGTTCGAAGTGCGCGGCCAGTTCCGCTTCGCAGAAGCCCGCAGCGACGCCTGGGCTCATCCCGTGATTTTGAGCGGCCGGCTTTACCTCCGTTACCACGACCGTCTGACGTGTTTCGATGTAGACTGATTCTCACAATTCATTTCCGGAGTGAGCTGTTGGAGGCGGTTTTGGCGGGGTCAGCCATGAGTAGAGCAGGCAAGGCCGGAAGCCCGGCCTTGCCTGCTCTACTGAAATCCTCACTGCAACCAGCTGCCTCGCCCCGTCCGATGGCTGGGGAGAGGGCACGGGGAGAGGGTTTTTTTTGCGGGAAACGAACACTCAATTCTTTTTCACAAATTGCCTCAGAAATTCTGAGGTCTGGAGTTGCTGCCTCTGGAGTTGCTGCCCTTGATCAAAGGCCGGTAGATCTGCATCCTACGGGTCTTGAATCACTCGAAGATCCCAGCCGAAGAGCCACCGCCCACACCCGGCAGTGAAGCCGAGCTCACGGCCCCGGCTTATGGAGTGCGGCACTGGTCGGGCTGGGTACTCGGTCCGGCGGCGTTGATCGCCACGCTGCTTTTTCCAGCGCCGGAAGGTTTGAGCGTCGGAATTCCTAGGGACAGCCAGTTTATCGAAAGGCCCAGGAATTTTTCGGTGACTTCAAGAAATCAAAGTGCCCGCGAATTAACGCGAATCGATGCGAATAGGGATGAAACCAGAAAGCTCTGTTTCCCATCCGCTTCCATCGGCACAGTCGGTGGTGCAAAAATCCTCTAAATGAGAGCGCATTCCAACTGACGGCATTAAAGAAGTCACGGAGAGGAACAATGGAATTGCAGTTGGACGTCCGGTCCGATCCGAGCGTCAGCGCACAAGGACGTTCCGAAGAAAAACTTCGTTGTCCGATGTGGCCCACCGGGATAGGCAGAGCGGCTGAGTTTATCCGAGATCGAACGGGAATAGGACGGAGGAACGCAACCCGTTTACACGAAGATAGAAGTAACCAATCCCTGCTTCTCCAACCATCAAACCTGGGGTTTCTCCCGCTCCCGCTCCACACGGCCATGTCCTGCCCACCGACTCATAGCGTTCGATACCTTCGTCCGCGACTCGTAGCGCCACTGGATCACGAATCTGCCCAAGGCCGGCGTGCAGAAGAACATCGGCGTTTCCGGCCAGCCCGTGACAAAGTGAATAGTTCCAGGCATTGGCTGGGCCGGAGTTGTTAAGTGACTTCCGCGTCGTGT
>SXGS01327567.1_pt1 | contig 21296 bp, 17 predicted proteins | sample 3174681 | NCBI WGS metagenome assembly SXGS01 (sample SAMN11356861, study PRJNA531348) | freshwater metagenome | isolation source: freshwater sample F1-80 | place: China: Fuxian Lake, Yuxi | collected 2017-12-25 | reverse complement strand
GCATACACTCGCTTGCGCTTCGGGCTTGTATTGGTGAGAATCATTCTGCCGCTCGCCTAAGTGTTGCAATCGCTATAAGCGTTAAGCTCGCATCGAATCGGAAATTCGGACGCAATTAATTTTTCGCGAGGCACGCCGGATAGCAATTTGCATGGCAGCTTTGAGCAGAGACTCTAAAAGAAGGCGATGGTCTTTTGATCCTCGTTAAATCTGCCTGAAACACTAGTATGTTCAATCACACGCGTGCGGTTCAAATCGCCAAAAGCATCGGTAAATCGGTGTATATGCAGCTCTCGGCACGGCGTCGAGCACGACTGTCGAGAACTCTTGCGCGTTCAGGCCGAATGCCGATCGCTATCTTGTTCTACCATAGGGTGGCAGACGATGTCGTGAACAATTGGACGATCAGCCGCCGGGGCTTTGTTCGCCACCTGGACTGGCTGGAGCAACATTTCGATATCGTCGGGTTAGACGAAGCTCAGTTGCGAATCCAGTCGTCGTATAACAATCGTCCTACTGTCGCAATTACTTTTGACGACGGCTACGCCGAGAATTGCGACTTTGCAATTCCCGAGCTTTGCCGCCGAAATATTCCAGCGACCTACTTTGTGGCCAGCCAATTCGTCAAGACCGGAGATCCTTTCGCTCACGATGTGAAGGCTGGATTTCCACTGGTGCCAAACTCGATCGACGAACTGAGAGATATTTCCAGTCGCGGAATCGAGATTGGCGCACACACCAAGACGCATGCCGATTTAGGAAAGATTCACGATGATGCTCAAGTCCGCGACGAGATCATCGGCGGCGCACGGGAGTTAGCGGAATGGATTCGTCGGCCCATCCGTTATTTCTCATTTCCATTTGGTTTGCCGCAGAATATGTCTCAAGCTGCGGTCGACATAGTTTCCGAGGCCGGATTCCGTGGCTTTTGTTCAGCGTATGGCGCTTGGAACTGGCCGAGCAATCCAGGATTCCATTTGCGGCGGATACACGCTGATCCCGATCTTGAGTCACTCCGCAATTGGCTGACGTTTGACCATCGCAAATTGCGGGATCGAGCTCGTCTACCGTTCAGCGAACAGCCCCGAACAGCCGGGCGGGAATATTGCCAGAAAACTGAACCTATTCCATGCGGCAGCCTACCTAGCTGCGCAGTTGTTAGTCCCCAGGTTGGATCGAGCGAATCCTACAAAGCACTATGAAAACTCCAGCTATCTCGAACCAGTATCGCCAAACTCCTTTACGCGTGGCCTTTGCGATTACCAGCATGCCGGTCGGTGGCGCAGAAACGCTGCTGGTAAATTTAGTTCGCGGTATGAACCGCGATTTATTCTCGCCTGAAATCATCTGCACCAAAGAGCCTGGCCCGCTGGGAGAATTGTTGGCGCAGGAATTACCAGTGCACAGCCGCCTTTACCGTCACGCGTGGGACTTGCGGATCGCTGTTCGTTTGCAGCGATTGATACGTTCGCGGCAGTATGACGCTGTGGTGACGATTGGTTCGGGTGACAAAATGTTTTGGGGACGGTTGCTCGCTTGGAAATGCGGCGTCCCGGTCATTTGCAGCGCGATCCATTCCACGGGCTGGCCTGACGGAATCAGTTTCCTCAATCGCCGGCTGACGAGCATCACAGATGGGTTTATTGCTGTGGCTCAGAATCATGCCCAGCACTTGATCGAGAATGAGAGATTTCCTACTGAACGCGTGTATACGATTCCCAATGGTGTCGAAGTCGATCGATTCCGTCCCAACCACACCAAACGCCCATGGTTGAGGCGTGAATTGGGAGTGCCTCAGAACACAGCTTTGGTCGGAATCGTCGCAGCACTTCGCCCTGAGAAAAATCATGGAATGTTGATTGAAGCTGCCAAAGAAATCATCCGCCTACATCCGTCGACGCATTTCGTAATTGTGGGCGACGGACCGCAGCGCCACAATATCGAGTCCAAGATCCGCGACGCTGGACTGGTGAAGCAATTTCACCTCATGGGCAATCGCAGTGATACGCAAGATATTTTGGCAGGATTGGATGCTTTTGTACTGACCAGCGTCAATGAGGCCAATCCAGTTTCGATATTGGAGGCGCTTTCGACAGGCATTCCCGTAGTCAGCACACGCGTGGGTTCAATTCACGAGACCGTGATTCACGAGCAAACCGGATTGCTGACCAATTCCGGCAGTTTCGAGCAAACAGCGGACGCTCTGTGCCGACTATTGAGCAATCCAGTATGGGCTCGGGAATTGGGACTTCGAGGCAGGGAACTCGTTCGATCCGCTTGGGGGCTGGACAGCATGGTGCGCGGCTACCAGCAGTTAATCGAATCGCTGTACAACGCAAAAGCCGTCCTACATCATCGGCAAATATGGAAACCGATTGCGTCACCTGTCGAAGCATTGGCCGAAATCGACTCTATCGACTGCCTGGAAAGTGTCGCGGAGCTGTGCGCCAATGCCGCAAGCGCAACACAGCTCGAGTCAAAGGCCGGTACCCTTCCGCTTCAAACTCTTGCTCGTTAGCTGTGTATCTCAGCAAGAAATTCTAGCACTGCTGAGCTGGCATCTGCTGAACCCGAGTTCGCGATCACAATTCCCAGTTACGACCGATGCGTTGCGCATGACGGTCGATGACTTGTACATTGCGGCGAGTTTGCTCTACATATATTGAATGACTGAACAAACTGCTTCGCCGATGACCAAGTGTCGGGCATCTGTGTTTCATTTGAGCCGCCGAATAAGAAATTAATTCGTATGAGCCGCATTTCCATAAATTGATTGGAATTAAGGGTTTGCATGAGGGTTAGGAGGGCTGCGACGATATGAAATAGTTGCTTGTACCGAGATTTTGATTATCTGGAACTCGAATTGCCCGTAGTGCGTACTATAGTTCTGCTGTGACAATTGTTGCATCGAGATTATTTCAACGACTACAGTCTGACAGGAGCGTCAGCAAAAGGGCACCCGTTATGAGCCGCAAAGAAGCCTTAATCAAACTTCGACAAGTCCTGGTTCATCGTCGCGATGCACTCCGACGCGCGCTCGAAGGGGATCTTTCGGCGCTGACAGAATTAACGAGCGGTTCGGGTGATTTAGCAGATTTGGCATTGGATTCGGCTCACGAAGAGGTCACCAGCCAGATGGCGGAGGTAGAAAGCCGCGAACTGATCCAGATCGAGGACGCGCTGCAAAGGATTAACGAAGGAGGCTATGGGGATTGTGCTGAGTGTGAAAAGCCAATCCCGTTGGCTCGATTGCAGGCGTTGCCATATGCCACGATGTGCATTGGCTGCCAAGTCGAATTGGAGAAATCGGGGCATCGAGGATGGGCGCGTCATACTAACGATGCGTTCGATTCTGCCGCCGATTTGGATTAGCACAATTGCATTCGCGATACATTAGGACGGGAGCGTAATTAGTTCGATCGGAACGTCGGGAATTTGAAGCATTAACGCCAAGCGAATTAATGCTTTCATTTCGGATTCCCGTTTTCCAATTGATATCATTCGGCGGGAAAGCCGATTTTCGGTTACGTTCAAGCACACAATCGGTGGGAAGGAATCTCGCCGAACGAGGGCTGGGCTGATTAAAAGTGAACCGATGGCGCTAGCCACGGGCGCCGAAAGTGTTGCGTGGGAATCGCCATTCGATGGCCGAAATTATTAGGTGTTGGAACGTCTTGCGTTTTTTACGTCGCAACAACTTCGGCGCCCGTGGCTAGCACCATTGGTTCATTTTTCATCAGTCCAGACGAGGGCAGGACCGTATAAAAATATCGCCGCCGAGGTTCTCCATGCCATTTCGACACGCCAGGTCAAGCAATACCGATAGCTTGGTCGTATTAGTTGGCACTTTGCTGGTATCCCTTGCAATATTTCCTGCGCAGAGTGCATCCGCACAAATCCTGCTCAAGTCGGAGGCCCAAGCCAGTGGGACGGCTGGTTTACTCGCGCCAGCAATCGGTCAGAATGAACGCGAGGCGGAATACAACTTGCTGAACCAAGAAGTATCCCAGCTTGAGCGCCAGCTCGGGTTGATTCGACGCATCGTTCGGCTGGTTTCGCCCAACGTCGTACATATCGAAGCGTCCAAGAAAGCCGAGCCCGGCCAGGGTTTTGCCAGCAGCCGGATCGAAGAGGCTGGCGCAGGAGTGATTGTCGAGTTAGGACGCGAGAAGTATGTGCTGACCAATCGGCATGTAATTTATCCTGCCGAAATGTCATCCATACACATTGAACTCAATGACGGTCGGCAATTGCGACCGCTGAACATATGGACGGATCCATCGACGGACGTAGCAGTGATGCAAATTCGTTCGGCCGACTTGATACCGGCGAAACTGGGCAATAGCCAGTACATGGATATTGGTGACTTTGTGCTGGCAGTGGGAAGCCCCTTTGGTCTGAGCCACTCTGTGACGTATGGAATCATCAGTGCCAAAGGTCGGCGCAACCTTGAGCTTGGCTCGCGAGAAATCGATATACAAGACTTCTTTCAAACCGATGCCGCCATCAATCCGGGTAACAGCGGCGGACCGTTGCTGAACCTACGCGGCGAAGTCGTTGGCATCAATACCGCGATCGCCAGCAACTCCGGCGGCAATGAAGGAATCGGTTTTTCGATTCCCATCAACATGGCCATGCAGGTCGCTAGTCAATTGATCTCCAATGGGCGGCTGCAACGTGCTTATTTAGGAGTGCAGCTCGAAAATGCTTTCGACTCTAAGCTCGCGCGACAACTCTCGCTCCCCAACAAACGCGGAGCGCTCGTAAAATCCATCATCGAGAAATCGCCAGCTTACCGAGCCGGTTTGCGAGTTGGCGATGTGGTCCTGGAGTTCGATGGACTCAAGATCGAAGACGATGGTCATTTGGTGAGCACTGTTGGTTTGACGCCGGTAGGTAAACGAGTTGCGGTCGTATTCTTCCGCGAAGGAGTTGCCAATCAAGTGACGGTCGAGCTCGACCCCAGTCCCTCGACCTACCAAGAGTAGGACGATTGTCCTCAATCGTTTTCTGTATTCTGGGCGATCGTTCTCTGTATTCTGAGCAGGTTTTCCAGTATTCTGGGCGATCGTTGCTAGTTTTCTAAGCGATCGTTTCCTGCATTTCTGAACAATCGTTTTCTGTATTCTAATTCTACGCCGTCGTTTTCGGTATTCTGAGCAATTGAGGACAATTGCTCTACTCTCCCATCAGCCACTGAGTCTCGATCATGACATTTCATAGTCCCCGCGGAATTTTTCCATCGACACGCCTGCGCCGCAATCGGCAATGTGCTTGGATTCGCGAACTGGTTTGCGAAAACACTCTGACCGTCGCGGACCTCATTTGGCCGATGTTTGTAATTCCCGGCGACAATCAATCGACAGCGGTCGCGAGCTTGCCGGGTGTGTCGCGGCATTCTATCGATCGATTATTAAACGAAGTCAGCCAAGCGATCGATCTGGGCATCCCAGCCATCGCAATTTTTCCGGTAACTCCCACTTCCCTGAAAACCGACGATGGCCGAGAAGCCACCAACACTAATAACTTGATCTGCAGCACAGTACGCGAAATTCGGAACCGGTTTGCGGATCGCATTGGAATTATCTGCGACGTCGCACTCGATCCGTATACTTCACACGGCCATGACGGGTTGCTGGTTGACGGCTGCATCGTCAACGACGAAACGGTCGATGTGCTTTGTCGCCAGGCGATCGTTCAAGCTGAAGCTGGGGCGGATGTCATCGCACCCTCGGATATGATGGATGGTCGCGTGGGGGCGATTCGTGCAGCGCTGGATGGAGCGGGTTTTCAACGTGTGCTGATAATGTCCTACGCGGCCAAGTACGCGTCGGCATTCTATGGACCGTTTCGCGATGCAGTCGGTTCTAAAGGCAGTCTCGGTACCGGCGATAAGAAAACCTATCAAATGCAACCGTCTAACAGCGACGAAGCACTACACGAAGTGGCGCTCGACCTGCGCGAAGGCGCCGATATTGTCATGGTCAAACCGGGCATGCCCTACTTGGATATCGTATGCCGGGTAAAACAGGAGTTTGCAGTTCCGACCGCCGTTTATCAAGTCAGCGGCGAATATGCCATGTTATCTGCCGCCGCCGCCAATGGATGGCTCGATCTGCGTAGTACTGCGCTGGAAAGCCTACTCGCGTTCAAGCGCGCCGGTGCCGACATGATTCTGACTTATTTCGCAGCGCAAGCCGCGAAATGGCTCCGCGAGCGAGAGTAGAGCGATTGTCCCAATCGTTTGCTGAAAAAGTGTCTATTGGTATCGCGAGAGTTGTTTACTGAGTGGTTGTTTCTGAATTCTAAGCAATTGAGGATATTTGCTCTACTCTCCTAGCCTCCTTGAATCGTTTTCACGAGATTGCTCAGTGTCGCTTGCAGCAACCCGATCGGTTCGGCGATACACAAGAATCGGTGTCCATCGCCAGAAAGCTTGACTCCATCTCCGATCATCCAGAATGGTTTGCCGACCGACGCTGCGACAGCTCGCAATTGTGCGATCGAGCCTCGCAACTCGGCATTTTCAGGCTTCCACGCACAGCCCAGGCGACACGATAAATCGTAAGGTCCAATTCCCAGCGCTGTTGTCAGAGGATGTGAGGCGATTTCAGCCGCATTGTGAATTCCCTGGGGACTCTCGATTTGTGGGATGATGATCAAGTCGTCTTCCACACCAGTCTTGAAGTCTTCGTAATTGAATTGCTTCAACCAGCGATTGCCGTGGGCGCCTGGCCGGCGTTCACCGCGCGGTGGCAACCAAGCTCCTTGCTGCACTTCGTCCATCTGCTGAACTGTCTCCACCATCGGCAATAGTAATCCACACGGCCCAAGATCCATCGCCTCGCGAATCGCTGCTGCGTCAGTTCTAGCGGGACGCAGCAAGACCGGAAAATTAGCGAATCTGCCCAGCCGACAGGCGTTGGCCACGCTGTCAACATCATGGGCAAAATGTTCGCGATCAACGATCACGTAATCCAGTCCCGCCAGTATGGCGACTTCGATCAGTTCGCCCCAAAGATGATTCGTAATGAGTATGCCCAGCACCGTTTTTTGAGTAACAAGTTTGTTCTTTAAGAGCGCGGCAGGCAACATGGGTTAAGCCGTGGAGGAAGGTTGGATTGGAGCTAAGGGGGCGGATTGTCTCAGATGCGAGACAACTACGATTGGACTATCTCGCCAGGGAACAGCCGACAACGCACATCACTCGTCAAGCTGCCAGCGTATTCGCTGACCTCGTAGACTTCGATAGCGTTGGAGCGAGTTCGATCCAAATTTTGGACGGCGCGATGACTTTGGAAATGATGGAGTCGCTGCTCGCCGATCTTAAGAAACCAGCCTCGCAGCCACTTCGCTCGATCGACTTCTGTGTCGGGTACTTCTGCTAAACAATGGTCGTGATAAGGTAGCCACTGAAAAAACTGGGACACGTGGCAGGCCATCATCTGTACCACCAAATCTACTTCAGCAGTGACATCCAAAATCACGTCGGCTCGCAGTGGGTTCGGACGAGTAAACATATCGACCATGTAGGCCACGACTGCGTCGCGTCGCAGCGCCGGGACATGCGAAACGACATGAGGCACTGTCACCATATACGACGCATCTTGTACAGCCTGGCCTACAGCGCGATGATCGGGATGGTAATCGTTAGGACGATGCGTCAATACCAAGTCGGGACGAAATTTGCGTATCTTGGCGATGATTGCCTCGCGGACATCGAGTGAGGGATCGAGGCTACCGTCCGGGAAATCCCATGTTTCATATTCGGCACCGATCACGCGGCCAGCTTGGCGCGCTTCTTCGCGTCGGATCGGGACCAAGTCTGCCGGCGGAATCTCGTGATGTCCGCTCCGACCATCGGTCACCGAAACCATCGACACAATCGAACCCATCGCAGCATGACGAGCCAACAAGCCACCAGCATGGAATTCAGCGTCATCAGGATGAGCGCCCAATACAAGAATGCGGCTCGGCGCAATCGGACTATGCATTCGCTTCCTCGTAAACAACGATGATCAGAACATCGGACGCGGAAAAGGCTCCGTCGCCAGCAACTTGGTTGCTTTGCGGAGCAATGTTCCCCGTGATCGACACGATATGCGCCTTGGAACTATCGACCCAGGCGTTGATATCGCTTTCCAATCGAGACAATTCGTCCTCGACACTCTTGAAGATCTTGACTTTTCTCATAACAACCACACGGTTCGTGCGCAGCGGGAGCTGAATTGCGAAAGATGAAATATACCGCCCCGCACAAGCAGAGTGCAGCCCAGAGGAAGTCCCATTTCAGCGGCTGTCGCATGTAGTATATCGAAAACGGTACAAACACACTCAGCGTGATTGTCTCTTGCAGAATTTTCAATTGCGAAAGTGAAAGCTGGGTCTAACCGACTCGATTCGCTGGAACCTGAATCAAGTATTCGAATAGTGCAATCAACCAACTGATCAGCGCGGCGATATACCAAGGCTTGGCTTGCAGATCCTTTAAATGGGCATCCATGCGAAAGTCATGAATATGCAATGAGTGTCGCCTTTCGCTCCGCGAAAGTAGCGTTACATCATTCTTTCGCGGAGCGAAAGACGACAATAAAAAACCTGTCGATGCTTAGCGAATGGTCGGGTCCAGCAACGGGTTGGTTCCTTGCAAGAACTCATTCACTGATTTGGGCTTTTCCGTCTCTTTCTTGTCGCGACGAGTCCAACCAAAGAGACCTCCGCTGTCCGATATTTCAGTTTGTTCCTGAGGTTTGTAACCCTGATTGGTTCGGGGCTTGGGTTTATCGTTGAAGGGGTTCACAAAGTCGACAGTATTATCCCACCAGCGCTTGGAGGTTTGTCCGATTTTTCCCATGGTTGACGCAGTGCGTTTGGGCGCCTTGGCCGCCGAGTCGCTCTTAGACGCGAACGGATTGAGCCAAGATGTCTTTGCTGAGTCATCAGCCGTTGCTGCTTTGGGGTTTGCGGAAGGTGCAGAACCACGTCCAAGCATGCTTGACCACAACGACTTGGACTCTTGTTGCGCACGGCTTTCGGAACTAATTAAGAGGACGAGCATTAGACAGGAACAGATTGATGCAATTCTCGACATGGTGAATTACACTCCTTATGTTGATCCACTTGCGATCTAAGACACAATCCACATACGGTGGCCGTGATCGGCACCAAGCCAAAATTTCGCCCTATGTTTACCGGATAATCGCAAATCTTGACGGTTTGGTCCAGGGCAACTTTTTTGGGTAAGCAAGAAATCTGGTGAATGTCAGCTTTTGGGTTGGGTGCCAGTTTCTTAGCTTTAGGGATAGCCATGGACGCGACGGAAATGCAGTTGCGAGAAAACTAAAATTTTATTTGAAGCATGCGACTGAGGCTGCGGTTGCGTTAGGCGAGCGGCAGATGGGAATTTACCAAGGCCTAAGCGAATACAAGCCCGATGCGCAAGCGAGCGCGTCAATCCTGGCATACACTCGCTTGCGCTTCGGGCTTGTATTGCTAAGAAACTATCTGCCGCTCGCCTTACAGGGGCTGGAGCTAGGCGATACGACGCCTCATGGCGATCAAACCGAATTCCCAGCTCACGCTTTGCGGCAGAAATTCAGTTGCCAGATTCAAGCCGCACGAGCTCGCGAAAGTTGCCGCCTATGGGCTGGCGCGACATGGCCATGCTTAGCGCACCTCAGAAATCCGAGCGCTGGATTTGGTTGCGCCAGCGGGTACGACGCTAGATTTGGTATTCTTTAAATGGTTCGTCACCAGAGAGCTAACGACATCTGCGGGAATTGCATAGCTGGTCACTCGGCCGGCTCTTGCGATGTTGATGCCGACAACTTTGCCATTCAGATTTACCAATGGGCCGCCACATTGATTTGGAAGTAATACTGTGTCATGCAGGAAGACTTTCGAGTAACCGGTACTGCGATGGCTGATTGATCCATTCACTTCTAATTCGGTCGGATCCCACAGTTCTTCTGCCAGGTCCATGACGCGGGCTGCGATTTCACTGGCTTTCCGCCCTCGCACGATTCCAATCTGAATGGTCTGGCCAGCTTTGCACGACTTGATTTCTTCGATGATGGCGTTAGTGGAGGACAAGTCTTTGCCGTTAATGGAGGTTATCACATCGCCAACTTGAAGCCCGGCGATATCGCCACCGCTCCCATGCACAACTTCTTTTATCGACGTGCCCATCGTAGAATCTTCGAGGCTGACTCCTAAGATCGGGCGCTTTTTAGGTACCGATTGATAGCCAGCGCTGACAATTCCAACCGCGACTGGCGTTGGATTCAAGGACGAAGTGGCCAGCCAATTTCCACGCTGAGGAGCGAACGGCATTTCCCAATCGACTGGTGCCAGCCCTTTGTAGCCAATTCGCAATATTGCGAGATCATGTTCATCCGATATCGCGACTGGCTCTATTTTCGAGCGGCGTTCATCAAACAGTTCGCACACAAGTGTTCTGCCGATGGGCAATTGACTTGCTTTGGTAACTACGTAGCCATCGCCATGAACTATTGCACCAAAAGCAACCTGGTCGTCTCCGTCCATGATTCTAACGGTACTGCGCCACGCGTTTCCCGTCGCATCGCGAAAAGCTCGCAACGTATGAAAATTGCCGCGTCCACTCGACTGGCGCAGGAGATTCGAGAAGTCAGGGCGCCTGGAGCTGCGCTCGGCGGGCTCCTGAACTAACAGGGTAGTTGGCGAGCGAGTTGCTTCTGAGGGCCGAGTTGGGATTTGCTGGACGGTCAGCCGACTGGCGGAATGGATGGCCAGACCGCAAGCTGCAACGCCCACAATACAATTCAGGTAGTTTCGGCGCATCAGGCCATGGACGTACGAACTCAATCTCCACCGACCTTTCGAACTTAAATACACTCATGCGAATCGCGTCCATTCGATTCGAAGCTGAGACACATTTCAAGCCAGTTAGTATCGCTCGAGAAATAAGTGCCAGGTACCATTTGCGAGAAACTCGCCCTGCGGGTGCTGCGCACAAAAGGTACCTGGCACTTATTTCTCGGCCACTTATTTCTCGGCTATTCCTTATGAACCTAGGATGTACTGAACTCCCGACCTAACTATTCTCATCAACTGCGACTTCGACTTCCAAGCGGAATCTTTGGGCGGCACGTTCGATTCCAATTAGAATTCGCTCGCCCGGAAGTGACGCCTCGATTGCTCGTTGAATATCTGCAAAGGTTTCGATTTGTTTGTCGTCAATCGATAGTATCCGATCACCGGTTTGTAAGCCAGCTTTCTCGGCAGGACTCCTGGGAATGACTGATTCTATCACAGGTTCGTCGTTCGCAGACATGCCTCGAATCCCGATCATCGGTTTAAATCCAGGCAGCACGCCCCAAGCCTCGCCATTGCTCATGCGCGACCAGTATTGAGTATAGACGTCAACCGGTACGTGCATGTTGTCGCCGATGTCAGTCCCGATGCGCGAGTGGACACCGATCAGTTTGCCTTCTAGGTTGAACAGCGGCCCACCGCTATCGCCTCCGATCAGAGCGCAGTCTGTGACCAAGGTTCCTTGCAATACCGAGTTGATGCGTCCGACGCGCACCACAGCGCCGCGCTCCTTGTTCCAGCCGCCGGGATGTCCCGCTGCGATGCACCATTGCCCTAGTTTCAAATTCTTGCTGAGGCCAAGGGAAGCGGTCGGCCAAGGTTCCGCACGAGTCTCGGTGATTTTCAGCAGACCGGCGTCCAAAAAGCGATTCATGCCCAAAGTCTTGGCGCGCACCCTGGTTCCATCATACAGCACTATGGTTGCGTCGCGACCAGGTTTTCCCGCAACGTGGGCTGCCGTTAAGATGTGCCCTGTTGGCGTCACCAGAACGCCGCTGCCCTGCGCTGCCCCTTGTTGAACGTTGACGGTTACTTTTTGAATTGCCTGCGACACGCGACTCTGTTGGCTTTCCATCGCCTTCAACTCTACGAGCGAACTCGGTTCTGCTCCGTCCAGAATGCGGTACAGTCGTTTATCGACCGCGACTAAGGTATGACCGCTGTTGCTAGTCAGTGGCTTGGCGACGACATGCTCGCGAACCGACGATTCGAATTGCTGCGAGTAGGCGTATTGGAGGTGCGTTACAAGCAACAAAACGAAGCACAATGGTCCGAGCGTCGCTGCCTTAGACAAATGTTCGCTAGATGTGGATTCAAAATCTGCTGACATTCCCAGTCCCTGCTCTGGATAAACGCATCGAAGTGAATGTGCGCACGATTCCTTTGGTCACGCACTGTTCGATTATTCGCAGAATGAGCAGAAAATGAAAGCCTCTTGCCGATCGGAAAGTCATAAACCCCCATACGGGGCTGGCTAGATTGGGAAAGCTGTAGGGTTAGTAATGAGTGTCCGGTGAGGCGGTAGGGGAAACAACCCAAAGTGCTTCTGAGAGTTTTGACTTAGGCAGTCGTTTGTGTTTGCCGGAAACTTCGGGCAGTGGGCGGACGATGCAGCGAGCTGATTTGCGAAGATCTACGATCGGCTGGTTCGGAGAATCGATGCGCACGATCGGACAGATCGCATCGGTCAAGCTGCTGCGCAAAACCGTTGCCGTATGAGCGTCGTCAAGTTCCACTCGCGTACCAACCGGGTAGATCGACATCGCTCGAACAAAACCCCCTGCACATTCTCGATCGAAGTGCCCGGACTTGGTATGAAAGACGAGATACGTCATGACATCAGCCGGAAGGAAGGCAGTTTGCTCTAAATCTGGATCTACTAGAGTCAAATAAGCATCGACGATATTCAAGATGCGGCTCATGACCGTCAGTGACGAACTGCTCAGTCCGCGTGGAAAACCAGTTCCATCGCTTTGTTCGTGTACCTCGGCAACCACCGTTTTTGTCAGTTCGGAAACCGTAGAGATCGAATCGAGCAATCGAGCGCTGGCAAGCGGATGTAATCGATGAATGTCTGCGTCGTGCCGGCCCTCCACGCCAGGTAGGTAGTTGAGCAATGCGATGTCATGAAACAAGCCTGCTAGGCTTACTGTTTGGCATTGTTCAAATGGTAGGTCCATCACAATGGCTGTGGCTGTTCCGAGCGCCGACATTTGAACGCAGCGTCGGGCGAGTTTTTCATTGCGTATTTCAAAGCGATCAACCGAAATTCCTTGGGCGCAGAAAATTGCTGCGTCGCAATCGGCATTGATATTCGACACCAACGAGTCCAACAGCAATTCAATGGTCGCGACCTCTGCCTGAGAATGTTCGCCGAGTTGAGATGCGAATTGGAGGATGGATGAACTGACCTGTGAGAATACCTGCGCAACCCGTTCGAGCAATTCGGCGTCGTACGGGACCAGCAGATTGGGTTCGCTGCCTGCCGGTGGCTTCCTTATCAATACCTTTGTAAATCCCCCTGCAATCCAGCGGTCGACTACATGGTGGGTCAGAAATGATCCGCACTTGAGTAGGACGCGTCCCTGGGCATTAAGGATATCGAAATCAGTTTTCGTTCCGATTTTCAGCTTGCTAATAGAAACGGTTTCGCAGCCAGTCATAGCTATCTACCCAAGCACTCGGTGAACGTTCACCACTTTGTCAGCAAGAGCAATTCTCGAAGTATTCCGACAAAAAAGGTTGAACAGTGGCAAGAACCAGGAACGGAGTAACTGATAGCTTGAACGGATCGAGCAAACTCTCGGAGAACCGCGATTTGGGTCGGGGCTTACCCACAACGTCTATCGACCTCGCGAACAACGCAACATCTGACGCAATCGCGTCAAATGAAGGCATTATTTTTTTTCGCTAAATTGTCGAAAATTCTCCAGATGTTCGGTCGCACGCAATGGTAATTTGGCGATTAAGTTATTGAAGCGTAAAAGCGAGACAACACACATGAGGTGCCACGACTTGTTCGACTATTGTTCTGGCGAGACAAATTTGGGGACGAGCAACTTTGCTAGTCGAAGATATTAAATTGAGCGAATCGCTGGAATCTTTACAACGGCAAGTGCGTCGTTATCGGTCGCTCGTATTGGCGATTGCAGAAAACGTTTGGGTGGCGGACCCTGACGGCCAAAGGACCGAAGTGGTACATGGCGAATCAGTTACATCGGTAGAACCCGGGTGGGTTGCGGTATCTGATCGGCTTAACGCGATGCATCCCGATGATCGCATTTCGCTGGAGCGAAAGATTGTCAAATCACTTGCAACATTCGAGATATTTCGTCACGAAGCTCGAATTCTGGATGATTCTCATAAGGGCAAGCAGATCAGTCTTCTGGCTGTCCCAGTTCGCAATGAGACAGGTGAAGTTGAGGAATGGATTGGTCTAACGGAAGACATCACTCTACTAAAAGAGCAGTCCAGTCGTATTGCGGATGAACTCGAGTGGCGCAGAGTTTCCTTTGAACAGTCTCTTGACCCCATAGTAGTACTGGAATCCGATGGATCTGTCTTTGCTTGCAATGCAAGTTTCTGCAGAGTGCTGGGCTACAGCCGCGACGAATTGAAACGGATGTTCGCGTGGGACTGGGACCTTGTTTACGACAAGGAATATCTACTCGAGCGACTCGCTGGAAATAAGGCCCCGGATACGAAATTTGAGACGCGGCATCGTTGCAAGAACGGTCAAACGATCGATCTTGAAGTCGGTGTTTTTCCGTTTGAATTGCAGGGCAAGCGGCTGATTTATTGCTTGCACCGAGACATCTCGCAAAGAAAAGAACATGAGCGCAAGATTCTCAGGCAGACGGAACTGCAAAAAATCGTCGCGTATACGGCCAGCCACCTCGTGGAGTCGGGACCAGACGAACAACTGATCATCAAGGCACTCAATGATTTTCGCGGCAAATTCGGTATCGACGGGCACCTGAATTATGACTTTAACGAATCCACCTCAACTCTTGACCTAGTTTCAAGCGACGGTTTTTCGGAAGAGTCGTTACGCAATCTTGCCAAGTGTCCGATCACCAAGGTACCGGAGCAACACGATCTGATTCGCGAAAAAATGTGCTACTCGGTCCAGGAATTCGGCTTATGTCCGGCCGAGGTTGCTATTCAGCAACATGTTGTAGGTAGCTGTTGCATACCTCTGGTGGACGGCGGAAAACTAATCGGCGTACTGACATTGATCAGTTTTACTCAGCGGCAATTCGATAGCGATGTACTCGGAGCATTGTTTACTCTAGCGAGCTTACTGGCGAGTACGAAACAGAGGATTCGATCTGACACAGCGCTGCGGGAAAATCAAACAAAGGTTGCGGCGGCAGTGGCCGCGCTACGGGACAGCGATGAACGGTTTCGACAGCTTGCCGAGCACATCGTCGATGTATTTTGGATCTATGACGTAGTCGCTCAGAAATACTTATATGTCAGTCCTGCGTTTAACCTGTTATTCAGTGTTTCCGCAGAGGAGTTCTCTGGAACGACGGCGGAATATTTATCGTTCCTGCACGAGGATGATCGACCTGCATTTCTTGCAGCGCGCCATCGCCAGCTCAATGGACACGAGACGGTTGAGGAGTATCGAATCCTGAGCAGCGATGGCAAACAGCGATGGATTATCGATCGCGCTACACCGATCATGAACTCCGTTGGTTTTGTGTACCGACTTGTTGGCGTGTTGCGAGATGTTACGGAACGAGTTGCAGCACAAGATAAGCTGGCGGTACAGCAGTCGGAACTGTTACATGTCTCCAGGTTGAACACACTGGGGTTGATGTCGGCAGCGATCTCGCACGAGCTCAACCAGCCGCTAAGCGCGATTGCGAATTTTGCCAAGGCTTGTGAATTCTCGCTTGATGAAGCGACCAATGACACTCGGGCACTATGCGCCGAGTATCTTCGGCAAATAAACTCCCAAAGCCTGCGTGCAGGCGAAATTCTGCGCCGACTGCTTGACTTTGGCAAACGCTCCCCGGCCAGAATGGCCGCGATCGATATCAACCAAGTGTTGCAAGACAGCGTCGCGCTTGCAGGCGTCGACTTGCGGAACCGTGGAATACGCGTTGAATGGCAGCTACAGTCCGGGCTGAGGGCAATTGAAGGTGATCGAATTCAGTTGCAGCAAGTGTTCGTAAATTTGTTCGCGAACGCAGCCGATGCCATGGACGACGTCGCTCAGGGGAGAAAACTAATTCTATTGCGCAGTTTTGGGCAGCCAGGCAAAATCGTCGTCGAGATGGAAGACCAAGGCTGCGGCATTACCAATGAACTACGCGAGAAATTATTTATTCCCTTTAACTCAACCAAGCAACGTGGCTCGGGAATCGGTTTGAGTATTTGCAAGACTATTGTGGACGCTCATCGAGGTGAAATCACTGCACGAGAGGCGCAGGAGCACGGAACTATTTTCAGCGTAGTTCTACCTGCTGGCGGAACTCAATTATGACTGCCAATCCAGTAATCTACATCGTTGACGATGATCCGGTGGTACTGGCCTCTCTTGAGGCTCTTTTGCTTACACAGCAATTCGAAGTTCGCAGTTTTTCCAATGCCCAGTTGCTGCTTGAGAAGATTCGTCCCACCGACGTTGGCTGCATCATCACGGACTTGCAGATGCCAGAGATGGACGGCATTGCATTGCAAGCGAACTTGGTGGAGCGAGCGAGCCATTTGTCGTTGATCATGGTGACCGGTTATGCCAATGTTCCCGTGACCGTCGAAGTTATGAAACGAGGAGCAGTTTCGTTACTAGAGAAACCCTACGACGCAATACAGTTGATCGCCGAAGTAAAGCGCGCTGTGACAGTCAGCCGTCAGTCGTTTGAGATTGCTCAGCAATCGCGAGAGGCTCTGGAGAAAATCAAGCAGCTTACTGCCGAGGAGTTAAGCATCATGGAATGCGCAGTGTCAGGACTGCCCAACAAAGCAATCAGCCATAATCTGGCAATTAGCGGTCGCACCATCGATCGGCGCCGGCAGTCCGCCTTGCGAAAAACCAATGTTAACTCAATTGGCGAATTTGCCGTGTTGCTGGCTACAGCAAAAAAGGCGGGAGAGATCTAATCGCACTCGCGCTCGCGGGATGATTGGCGTGCCTCTGACGAACTTGCAAGCTCTAGTCAATATCGCTCTCTACCAACTGAAATCGAATCGCATCGCAAGCAGGTCAGAATTTGTCAAACCCAAAAGCGACGATTCGCTCGTCATTGGATGAATCCAGTCGAAGATCACGCGCGTGCGATCGCTCCAGTACCAATTCATGCCGGTTGTGATGTCGTGATATTGGCCCCGATCGAGATCGTCGAGATTTAGATTCGAATATCGAACCTTGGCTTCGCATGCTCCCCATCCGGAACATGAACCTCGTTCCAAGAAGAAATTCGTGTTGGGCTTAGTGCGCCCGAACTGAGGTCCGTGTTGTCCAAAAGGCTCAAATACGCGGTTCTCACCCGTTAGAAACCAGCTCCCGTAAACGTACCAACCTCCCAGCGTCGCCGAACCGCTGGGCAATCGTGCGACGCTTGACAAGAAAGCTTCCGACTGAATCGATAGGCTTGCCAAAACAATTGCAAATTCGAGATTACCGGTCGTATAGGAATCGGCATCGAACACGCCGCTGTCAATGAGGTGCGGTCCTTCATGAACCTGCGGTCGAGCGCAAAAGCGAACGCTATCGTCCTGGTCCTCGGTATGCAGAATGCCCGTTCCTAGGTGGACCACATAGCGACCATCAGACGCTTGATCGTACAACGGTAAACAAGTAGCTCGACCAGCCAACCGATAGCCTTGATTGTCATCGATTTGTTCTTTAAGAGCCTCGCTAACGCTGTCAAAGAAAATACCATAGGAAAGAGTCAGCCGCTGGTCGTCAGTTCGATTGTACGCGGCAATGCCAACTTCCCGATCCGCTGCAAAGATCCCTTGCGTGGGTATCGACCTTTCCATGAAAATGTTATTCGTGTCGTTGGTAACTTGCTCTAGACTGAATGGTACAAAAAAGTTACCGACACGGACGCGCCCTAAAAATGGAATTTCATTCATCGACAAATAAGCGTCTTTGACATCCGGTGACGTTACGCTGCCGGCTGGGCTTTCACCAACGGTCTCTGGTTCCAAAGTTGCCTGCAACCGAAAATCAAATTGACCATAACCGGTACCGTCAGCAACCAGTCTCAAACGACGGAATTCGAAATAGTCTTTAGCATCGGGAATCGTTCCAGAAACTCGCGCCCAATTGACATAGTCCAACTGAACATGCCCGCCGAGTTTCACCGTCCATTTATTGCGATCTTCGCTATTGGAGCTGTCAATACTCGGCAATGAATCCGTGGAGGACGCGGATCGTCCAGTGGGAGTGAGGGTAGATGGTCCGGCATTTTCGGGGAAATGAAGCTGGCTGGTAACTTCGGCAGGTGAACCTGCAATTTCAGCATCGGCGGGTAATTGAAACGAATCGCGGTCGCTAGCAAAACTGAAATTGATCTGACATCCTGCCAGCCAACTCAAAATCGCAACCACTCGGAACAGAATCGCAGTTCCGCCATGGATCGCAGAACAATGACTTGAAGTGCAATGATTTGTCGAAAAGTAGTGTCGCAATTCTTATCGTAACCCCAAAATCGGCTGACACTTATAATAAAATCCCTTAGTCGCAGACTCCTGTTTGCGCTAGAGAACTTCTTCCAGAATCGACGCATTACACTTCCGCGCTACAGTCTTTTCTCCGCTCGCACTCGGGTCGCGGCATCGAATAAGGCGAGCAAAGAATGTTTCTTACCAATACAAGCCCGAAGCGCAAGCGAGTGTATGCCTGGATTGACGCACTCGCTTGCGCGTCGGGCTGGTATTGGCAGTTCCCATCTGCTGCTCGCCTAAATCCAGCGCTGTTAGAGTCTTGGTAAGCTAGCAAATCGGCAGCGTCCGTTTCTTAAACATCCCGAAGGGACGAAATGTCCGTAGAACAGCGTCGGCATCGTGCATATTGTCCCATGGACCCTACGGGACAATATGCACCATACACGATTTACATATTGTCCCTGCGGGACGATAGCGAAACGGTCATCCCATTACGCACGAATGCTCATCGATTGTTGCGACATTATTGATCGTCTTGAAATACTTCACCACCTGCGGCGGTGCCCATGGCACGCCAAGTTTCCAGAAAGATTGAGTTAGAGACGAAGCGGACCGAGCCATCACACATTGTGGCTTGGACGCCACCGATGTGCCGACTGCGCGCGGCGTGTGTCTCAGCACCAGAGGTGACAACATTACCGCTGGCGGCGACACGGACGACACACGGTGGATTGCGTGGATTACGCGCCGCACCCGTCGCACAACTTTGCTCAACAACGTCCGGCTGCGCAGTATTAGGTGCCAATAGAGTTTCGAAATGGCAACCACCTCCCCACCAATTGAATCCGCTCAAATCACCTCCCCGCCCTTGCAAGCACTCCGAGAACGCTAACGTGTTACTGGTCCCGTCGGTGACTTCGCTCAACGAAGTGGAAAACTTCAATTGCGAAACGTTGGTATGAATGAAAACATGATAGTTTGCCAAGTTTCGAACATTGGGGGCAATGAATTCGATAAACGGAGCACCTCCAAAGATGTTCGGAGTACCTGCGCTGGTCACTCCATAAGGACTCAAACGGCCACGAGTCGTATTGCCGTAGTTAGCGACGTAGTTGTGAAATGTTATGCCGCTAATCACGCTCGGCGATGCTGTGATTTCGTCACTTGGGCAGGTGTATACTGACACTTGCGTTCGTACGATCGGCAAATTCAATGCGTTGCCGTATCGAATTCCCGCGAGCGGGTAGTTCTCAAGGTCAGCGGAGCCATAATAGTTGTTTCTCATATTCTGCTGTTCGACAAACGGCAATAGATGAACCAGCCAAGTACCGAACACACTATGGTAATTTCCCACGGGGAATTTCTTGAAGATGTCAATGTAGTTGTGCGTCGCCAATCCAATCTGCTTGAGATTGTTGGAACATTGCATGCGTCGAGCCGCTTCACGAGCGGACTGTACAGCAGGCAACAACAGCCCAACTAACACGCCTATGATGGCGATAACTACTAGCAACTCGACCAACGTAAAACCAATGTGGACTCGTTTCATCGCGAACTCCTTGAAAACCCATGAAGTACAACAATTAGAAAACGGGAAGCAAGCTGTTTTGTTGACTCTCGATCCCAGCGATTGCACCCCCGAATTGAGAATAAGTTAATGCTTTCTAATAAGTTAGTCAAGTTTTTGACAGCGTGAGCTAGATTGCTTGGCATCGCAGGACATCGTGACCAGCGAAACGCGATCAAAGTGATCGGGAGCATCTGGCCAACCAACATGCGAACGATTGAAACATTAGCAGCAAAGTACTGGTGCGAGGCGATGGCAAAATAATGTCAGTGAGCCATTCGCAACTCATTGCTTCAACACCTTGGACCGCTTGGGACCGACACAGAAAAAAGTGTCGTAGGGTTAGCATTCATATGCGCCATTTTTCCCGCGGCAGGCAAGGGGCCATACCCGTCGAACCGATTTCGATGGCATGTTTCGGTCGTCTGCACCAAGCTCGATGGCAGGCAAAGAATCATCGCGATATTTTGAGCCGAACTGAGGTAAGGGCGTAGAACATTATTCGTTGCTTTGCCTAAAATGTCGGCTCGTCCAGCGCATCTGATCGCATCTGGATCGACACATCTTTCTCAATCACAGGAGTCTGCTCATGGACCGCGTTTGTCATTTTGAAATACCCTACGGCGATAAGAAACGAATCGAGACTTTTTACAGGTCCGTATTCGGTTGGAATTTCATGGACTTTCCGGGTGATACGCCTTACACGTTTGCGCTAACTACAGAAGTTGACCAGCGACAAATGCCAACACAACCGGGTGGAATTAACGGTGGCTTGTATCCTCGCGGCGACCAAGGCGGCAGTCAGACACCGGTCCTAGTGATCGAAGTTGTGTCTTGCGAGCAGAGAGTCAAAGACGTGGAATCCGCCGGTGGCTCGAAAGTACTTGGACCGTTTCCGATCAGCGGTATGGGAATCTACGCCCAGGTCAAGGACAGCGAAGGCAATATCATCGGACTATGGCAATCGCTGGCGCCAACGGTAGGCTCCACGAGTTCGCCGGAACCCGCATCCAAGAAGTCAAAGGCAACGGTAAAGAAAAAAGCTTCCGCGGCAAAGAAGCAGGCTCCGGCCGCGAAAAAGCCAGCTCCAGCAGCTAAGAAGCAAAGTCCGGCAGTTAAAGGCAACAAGGCAAAAGGCAAGAAGAGCAAAGCGACTGCCAAGAAGAAATAAAATTGAAGGGCAACTGGATACTCGATTAGCGCAATTTGAAACCGTTTTAGGCGAGCGGCAGATGGGAATTTACCAAGG
>SXGS01124003.1_pt1 | contig 21296 bp, 15 predicted proteins | sample 3174681 | NCBI WGS metagenome assembly SXGS01 (sample SAMN11356861, study PRJNA531348) | freshwater metagenome | isolation source: freshwater sample F1-80 | place: China: Fuxian Lake, Yuxi | collected 2017-12-25 | reverse complement strand
GGCGTGCCGCTGGACGAGTTCGTCGATGCCTTCATCTTCACACGCTTCGAGCCCAACGGCGGCGTCGCCGGCAACCCGCACATCAAGATGACGACCTCGATCATCGACTACATCTTCCGCGAGCTCGCCATCACCTACTTGGGTCGGCACGAACTCGCCCACGTCACGCCCGAAGACCTCCGCGGCGACACCATCGGCCGCGCGGAGGAGGAGCCGGAATTCGAGGATGAGGAGTTGGCGGAACAACGCGTGTTGGACACCCAGCCGAAGCAAATCGCCAAGGCATTCGTGACGCCGCGCACCGAGCACCTCAAGCCGCTGCCCGGCAATGGCCACGAAAAGGGCAACGGCAACGGCGGCGGTCACTCTAGTGGCGGCGGTGTGGCGACGCTCACTGAAAAGGTTCGCGTCGCCCGCATGAAGGGCTACGAAGGCGATCCCTGCTCCGAGTGCGGTCAGCTCACGCTCATCCGTTCCGGCGCTTGCTGCAAGTGTGACTCATGCGGGGCGTCGAGCGGGTGCAGTTGACAAGCCAATTCCCCCATTGCAAGTGAGCAACTGGGCAACGCACCTCAGGCATTTGGGCGTTGCGCAGTTGCTCATTTCGTTTGACCAGACGACTTCTTGTCGGCAAATCGATTTGCCTCTTGGCAGCGGCCAGTTTTCTGGCACAATGGTTCCATCATGATCGGCGGCAGGATAGGAATCCTGTCCCGCGTGCCGAAAACTACCGTGGCCGCCCGTCTTTGCAGGCCCGGTTCTCGTCTTTTTCGGTGAAGCATGGCCAAGCACGACGATGAAGTCGCACGCGAGCTTGGGGCCTCCCGTGATGGCCGGGAGACTTCCGAGGATCGGCTCGAACGCGCCTTCAATGAGTTGAAGGACGAGCTGATTAGTACACTCGTCTTCGTGCTCGGCAATCGTGAGGACGCCAAGGACGCGGCCCAGGACGCCTTCATCAAGTGCTGGAACGCCCGCGCTCAGTTGCCGAAGGTGGTCAACTTGCGAGCCTGGATCTTTCGCGTCTGCTTCAACACGGCCAAGGATATGCAGCGCAGCGCCTGGCACCGCCGCGCCAAGCCTCTCAACGCGGAGCAATACACCATGATGGCGAAGGATGCCTCACCGGGAGAAACCCTGGAGCGAACGGAGTCGCTTGAGCGCTTACGCCGCGCAATCGTTGACGAATTGCGCGAGGAGGAAAAGGAAGTCTTCCTTCTGCGCCAGAACGGCGAGCTGACTTACGAGGAAATCGCCGAGATGCGCGGCTGTCCGGTCAGCACGGTGAAGACGCAAATGCGCAGCGTGCTCGAGAAATTGCGCAAGGTGCTGAACCCGGCGGAAACGCTGCGGGTGTGATGTGAACGAAGACTTGGAGTTGGCGAAGATGACGTGTGAACATTGTCAGCAGCAGATGTTGCCTTTTCTTTACGCACTCCTGGACGATCCGGAGCGGCAGGAGCTTGCACGCCATGTTGAAACCTGCGCGAACTGTCAAGAAGCGTTGAAGTCGGCGAAAGAGCAGCAAATGCAACTCGCGGCGGCGGTCAAGCAGCCGCAGTCCGATGTCGTATTCAAAGCTCCGGCGAAAACCGCGGCAACTCCCGCCTCGCTGGCGCCGACCGTCGCCGGGCAGCGACCGCGCGGTCGCGGTTTTACTTTTAGCCGTTGGGGCATCGCCGCTTCCGTCCTGGGAGTCTTGATAGCGGGCGCGAGCGTCGTCGGCGCGGCGATCTGGAGCGATCAAGCGAACTCCCTCGAACAACATCGCCATCGGCTTGCCATGGCCCGTGACGACCACAAAAATGCTCGGGATCTGTTGGACGGAAAAAAGACGGCCGCGCTGAAAGAGATCAAGGGGATTCAAGAACAGATCAATTCCCACTTCGGCGACTGGCGGAGCGCCGAATCCCAGACACGCAAGGACCTCCAAGAGAAGGGCGCCCAGCTTCGCGTCATTGGGCCGCAGAATCCCAACGCAGGGGGCAAGAACATCTACGAAGTCGAGATGCCGCAGGATAGTATGTTCCTGAATCAGAACCTCGGCCAGCAGCAGGCAAACATCGCGCAGAAGCAGGCCAAAGACTTGCCGGGCATGCCGCCCGTGCAGGCGCGCATCTTCGATCAAAGGAATCAGCAGAAGCTCACCGACTGGCAGCAGCTCAAGCCCACACTCAACAATCGCCAGAATTTCAACTTGCCCCCGGACCTCCCCCAGCCGGGCCAGGACCTCGCCATCGAATTCCAGGCCCAAACCGACACCGGTGCGATCGTCACGTTTCGCGACAATCTCAAGTTTACTTCCCCCGAATACGTCACGCACCTGGCGACGGATCGTTCCCTCTATCGCCCTGGCGACACGGTGCGTTTTCGTTCCTTGACGCTCGAACGCTTCAGCCTCCAACTTCCGCAGCAAGCGCTCCACCTACGCTATCGCATCACGGGGCCGAATGACGTCGAGCTTTACAACAAGGAATTCGCCAGCCGGGTGGTCGCCGGTAAGAACAACGATGCCGTCAAGGGACTTGACGGCGCGCCCCTGCTCGGCGTCGGCGTCGGCGAGTTCGCGCTGCCCGCCGATGTGTCGAGCGGGCGCTACACCCTGTCCGTGAGCGAAGTCAACGAACGCTTTCCGGAAGAAAAACGCACGTTCACCGTCAAGCGCTGGCATGCGCCTCGCTTCGAGACGGACGTGACCTTCGACCGCAGTTCCTATGGTGCCGGCGGCAAGGTGAAGATGGCCGTGCGCGTCAAGCCGTTTCAAGGCCCCGCGGCGAACATCAAGAACGAAATCAAAGTAGTCGCAAACGTGACTGTCGATGATCTTGACGTGGCCTTCGCGAATCGGTCTCGACTAGTCGATAATGAGGGCCGGGTCGATTTCGAATTTACCTTGCCCGAACGAATCCAGCGCGGCGAAGGCGTCGTGACGATCCAATGCAAGGACGCCGTCAGCTACGAGATGATCGAACGCAGCCTACCGATCGTCGGGGGCGATCTCGACATCGAGTTTTTTCCCGAAGGCGGCGACCTGATCGCGGGCGTTCCCAATCGCGTTTATTTCCAGGCCCGCACCAAGGCGAATCGCCCCGCTGACATCGCGGGCCGCATCGTCGATGACGCCGGTCTCGAAGTCGCGCGTTTGCAAACTCTCTCTGACGCGAACGAGCCTGGCATCAATCAGGGTCTCGGGAGCTTCACTTTGACGCCAAAGCTCAACCGGCGCTATTCCCTTCGGCTCGATGCACCGGTCGGCATCGAGCGCGCGTTCCCATTGCCGAACGCCAAGATCAGTGGAGTCGCACTTCATATCACGCAAGAGGTCGTGGACAACGAGATCGACGTGACCCTCCACAACGCCAAGGAAAGTCGCACGTTGCTCATCGCCGCCTATTGTCGCGGACGATGGATCGGTCACAAAGACAACGTCGAGGTCAAGGCCAATGCATCGACGCAGATCAACTGGAAGCTTCCTCTGGACGTGGCCGGAGTCTATCGCATTACCGTCTTCGAACGTAAGGGGCGCGGCGATGAGACCACGTTTCATCCGCTGGCCGAACGGCTCATCTATCGTAAAAACGCCGAGCACGTTGACGTCACGGTGACGAGCGATCGGGGCAGTTATCAGCCAGGCCAGACAGTGCGGCTCAACCTGCAGGCACGCAACGAAAAGAAGCAATTCGTGCCGACGCTCGCTCTCGTCGCCGTCGTCGATCAAAGTGTGTTGAAGGCGGCGGTTGAAAAAACCGCCCGCAGCTTGCCGACGCACTTCCTCTTGACGACGGAAGTTCGCGCCTCCGAAGACATCGAGCATGCCGACGTGATGCTCGGAGTGCATCCGAAGGCGGCCCAGTCGCTTGATCTGCTGCTGGGTTGCCAGGGTTGGCGCCGCTTCGCCGAGCAGGATCCGGAGATGTTTCAACGCAAACAGCAAAGCGCCAAAGCGCCGAGCTTCCTCGCCAACTCCGTCACTGTGCCGCAATTTCTCGACAATGAGCAAAAACAGATCGAGAGGCTCGATCAGAATTACGTCACGAAGGCGGTCGACTTGCAGAAGAAACTCGGCGTGAAAGAAAATGCTGACGTTCGCCCGCCAGACTTGCTGGTCGAGATCGAGCAGACACGGCGGGCTGTGGGTCGTGCGCTTCAGGAAATTGTCTCTGCCGAAATTCGGCTGCTTGAGACGGAGACATTCTTCATCCAGATTGGTCGGGCCGCCGCGTTGCTCAGCGCGATCTTTGTCGGTCTCTATCTGTGCAGCGTGGGCGTGCGCCAGTTGTCCGCCGACGAAAGTCCACGCGTATGGTTCGCGCTCAGCTTCGGTTTGCTAGCTCTCTTGTTCTTTGGCAGCATCATCGGCGGCTTGGCGCTCAAGGGAGAACGCATCTTCGATCTCAACGGCTTCCGCGTCATCCTTCGGAACATCACGATGCCGCAAGGAGCGCCGGACATCGCGAAAGACGCGAACGTGGTTCTGCCGCCGCCGTTGGTGCGCGAGGCGGAGCTTCTGGTCGGGGATACACAGCCGGTCAAAGACGCGGCAAAGGGAGTGGCGCCTCTCGTCAACCGTCCACGGCCGGTGAAGGCGATTGAAAAAGAGAACCCGCGGAATGAGGTCAACCACCAAGACGCCCCGCTCGCGATGGACCAACTCCTGCGTCAGCGCGGCCAGTATCATGCGATCCTGCTCAAGGAAATGGGCCGACGCGTCGTGTTGCCGGCCGTGAACGAACCGTGCGTCGTGCGCGAATATGCTCATCGCCGTCAGCCTGCCAAGGACGACGTGCGCCGCGACTTCACCGAGACAATCTACTGGCAACCAGTTCTGGTCATGCCGGACGGTCGCGCCGACGTCAGCTTTGATCTTTCCGATTCGATCACGCAATTTGAAGTGCTCGTGCTGAGCAACACCGCGGACGGCCGGTTCGGCGTCAATCGCACGCTGCTAACTTCCAAGCTCCCGCCCAAGGCGCCATAGCATATCCTGCATGCGGGCAGGATTGACACATCGGCAAACCGCGTCCATTTTTGTCGCCCGTTTTGGATTTCCGCGTCCCGAAGTCCTCAAGTGCGGCAAAACAGGTAACATGAAGTTGGCACTCAAGAATAAGGAGACAAGCCATGAAACGCACATTGAACTTCTCCACAGCCGTACTCGCCGGGTGGCTTGGCTGGACATCGGTGACACAGGCGCAGGTTATCATTCGTGCGCCCTTTGTGCGAATCGCGGTTGGGGATGGCGTGTCCATCAAGGCGCCATTCGTGCGGATCAACACCGGCGAATTCGGCTACGGGCCGTACTACGGTCCGCCCGTGGCTGGTCAGCCGATGCCCCCCGCGCTCGACGTGTTCCAGCCGCCCGTTCCGCAGAAATTGCCGCGTGTGCCTCAAGCGAAGGAAGACATAGCTCCGCCGCTGCCGTTGCAGCCCGTGGATGCGTTGACGCTGGAGCAGTTCGCGAAGTCGTTCAAGCCTAAAGCCGGCTTCTATGAGGTGACCATGCTGAACCCGGTAACGAAACGGCCGACCAACGTGCGGTTTACGTTGCCGGAAGGAACGCCAAATCGCATTTTGACGAACCGCAACTCGATCGAATTCGTCTATGGCCTGCGTCAATATGTGCGGATCGAGTTCGACAAGGATGGGGCGATAATCACATCGCGTTAACGCCAACTGATTCGTTTAGCGCTCGCGTGAGCGCTAAACGAATACCCACTTCGCATCACGGCAGCTTCCGCGTCTTGTTGAACTCGTGCGCCTTCTGCATCACGCTCTCGATCAGCACCGGCGCGCCGTTTTGGCGTTTGCTCTCATCCGCGGCTTCCATGAAGGCGACGATCTCGATCGTTTCCTCAGCGCTGACCGGGGCGATGCCGGTCTGGAAGAATTTTGCGATCTCGACCACGAGCGGCCGATAACCGCCTTCGGCCCCGGAGGTGGTCAGCGTCGCTTTTTCGCCGAACAGGACGTTGCCGAAGCCCTTGGTGCCGCTGCGCAGGCCGCGAAAGGTGCCGATGCGGCCGTCGGTCCAGGTCCCTACCGCGACATCGGTCGTCTTGGAGTGGGTTCGGGTCACGCTCTTGCAGCCGGGGCCCATGATGGTGTAGAGCGATTCGACGCCGTGGATGCCATACCAGAAGAAATCGGGGACGTAGGTCTCGATCTCGCAGGGGCCGTAGGATACGGCGCCGACGATCTTGCCGAGCTTGGGATCGTCCTTGGCCGAGCGGAGGTTGGTGGCGTAACGCAGGCTCGAACTGGAGAAGACGGGCGTCTTGTGCTTCTTGGCGAGCTGGTAAATCATGAGCGCGTCGGCCAGCGAGCCGGCGATCGGCTTGTCGATGAAGACGATCTTACCCGCGATCAACACGGGGATCGCCTGCTTCAAGTGCGCCCGGCCATCGACGCTTTCGATGAGGACGACGTCCACCTTCTTGAGAAGTTCGTCGATTGAGCTGACGATCTCGACACCGTAATCTTCCTTGATCTTCTTGGTGAATCCCTCGACTCGCGAATAGCTCGCTTTGACATCGGGACTGCCACCGGGAAAGCCCGCGACGACCTTGAAGCCGGGGACGTGGCCTTTGTTCTTCGCATCGTTGAACATGGCGGTGAAGGCCGGAACGTGCGAGGTGTCCAGGCCGATGATGCCGATGCGGATCGGCTCTTTCTGCTGGGCTTCGGCGATGGGGAGCGCGAGGAGAATTGCGGTGAAGATCGGGAAGAAAACGCCGGCTTTCATGGGAGGCCTCCGAAATCTTCTCCCCTCGCCCCTTGGGGGAGAGGGGCCGGGGATGAGGGGGTGTGGGAAGGACGGAGGCAATTATCGAGCGAAGCGGACGGCGAAGCAAGCGTCATTTTTTCCAGTGGGGGCGATTCGTGCTTACCCAGGCGCGAAAAGCGCGAATAAATGCGTTGCCCCTCAGATCGGTGCGAGTCAAGTATGACACGAATTCCTCGATCGGCAAGAACGGGAACGCCTTGCTTTTCTTGGCGGCGCGATAGAACCCTGACGCGGCGAGGATGTGGACACTCAACGTTTCCCCGTCCCAGCGCCAGACTTCGGGAACCTTTAGCGCCGCGTAGATCGCCATGCGGTCGAGAGCGCTGCGGCTGACCTCGATTTCGCACGCGAGGTCCGGGGGCGGATCTTCGTCCAAGTCGATGTCATCAAGATCTCGAACGCTTGGCTCGTTCTCAATCCAGTAGCATTCATCGGGTTCGAGCGCACGCAGCATTTCCTTGTTACGACAAGTCATCGATCCACCGCTTACGATGTCGATTTCGAGTTCCTCGGTGATTGCCTCCACCAATCGCCGCAGACGCGTTTTTTTTCGCTCATGCCTTGAGGAAACTGTCATGACTTCCATCTCCCCATGATCGTAGGTGACGCGAATGTGGCGTTCCCCCAGACAATCGCAGAAGGCGACATATGCCTCCCAGGGGACAAGGGATAATCTGAAGCGATGCTCTTCGGGAGCAGAAACCAGCGTCGCAATCATGGACTCTCCTTCAAAACGAAAATGCGGTTATGGGGCATGATACCCTCATTGCCTGCGTGATGCAACTACCCCGCAGGCTCCTGCGTCGCCTGCGGGCTTGAAGAACAAACGGGGCAGGCCGCCTTGCGTTGAAGCTGGACCTTGCGAAACGACATGCTGGCGAGATCGCACACAAGCATCGTACCCACGAGCGGTTCGCCCAGGCCGGACAGGAGCTTGATCGCCTCCATCGCGCCCAGGCAGCCGATCGTGCCGGCGACGGCGCCGAACACGGGGAATTGGCGTTTCCATGCGGCCGGCTCCGTCGGATACAGGCATGCCAGGCAAGGGCCGCGGCCGGGCACTACCGTCGTCAGTTGTGCTTCCATCTCGTACATCGCGCAATCGACGAGCGGCTTGTTTTGCTGAAGCGCGGCGCGGTTGAGCAGTAGCCGTTCTTGAAACAAAGGCGCACAGCTCGCGACGAGGTCGGCGTCGCGCACCAGACGCTCGACGTTGGCCTCGCTGACGTTCTCGGCGATCGGCACGACCTCGACATGCGGATTGAACGCACGCAAACGTTCTGCCGCTTGCAGGACGCGCGACTCGCCGACCTTGGCATGGCTCATGAGCAGTTGGCGGTTGAGATCATTGAGGCGAAGGCTGCCGGCGTGAGCGAGAATGAGCCGGCCGACGCCCGCGGCAGCAAGCTGATACGCAAGAGCGCCGCCGACGCCGCCGACGCGTGAGACGAGGACGCTGGCGTTTTTGAGCCGAAGCTGGCCGGGTTCGCCAAAGCCATCGACCCAGAGCTGCCATTCGTAAAGGGAGCGTTCGTCGTCGGATAGATCGCGGGACATGAAAGCATTGTACAAGTGGCGGCAAGATTCATCGTATTCATCACGCGAAACGTGAGGTTTACGATTAACCGCCGGCCATCGGCGCGAGAATCGTGATCGCGTCGCCGTCTTTGAGCGGGCGCGACGGGTCGGCATGCTCGTCGCCGACGAAGTAGAGGAGCGATTTGCGCGGCTCGTTGGCGTCATCCAGAAGCACGACGCGGAATGCGTCCCCGTGCCGTTCGCCCATCGAACGCAAGACTCCGCGCAGGTCAGCCCCGTCGGGAGCGTCGATCTGCTCACTCGAGCAGCCGGCCGCGCGTTTAATTTGCGCCATGTAGTAGACAGTGACGCGCATCAGCCTCATTTCTTTTCTTCCGCGATTAGTTCCAGCCCGCACAACACTGGGGCGCGCAAGGTCGCCTGCGCGGTCGGCGTGAGCTGGACTGTCAGTTGGCCGTGCGCGGGAATGCCATTGAATTCCTTGATGAGCGTGCGCGCCGGGCCGCCCGCCTCCTTGGCGATGTCGAAGTTCGCGAGCACCGGCTTGCCCTGAAGCGCGACATTGAAAACGCGCTGGCCGGCCAAGACGTTGCTATCGGGTTCCGCGAAGTAGAGCTTGACCGTGTAGTTGCGCGGCTCGTCCATCTTGCCGAGCGTGATCGTGACCTCGTTGATGCCCTTGGCGCCGGACGATGCAACCCAGGGATACGCGCCCGTGACGGTCGACGCATGCCGGCGGAACAGCTCCGGCGTCGCAGGTTTGGTGGCAACGTGGACGACGGGTGAAATGCCGCCGATGCTGGGATATTCGAGCCAGAGCGTGCCGTCGTCGGCTTTGCGATCGCCGGCGGCGCCGAAGTTGAGACCGAGCCGTTTGATCGTGCTTTTGACATCCTTGGTGCCGAAGGAGGTCCACATCTCGGCTTCGGGCATGTGGATCAGGGCGATGGACGATTGATTTTGATAGGCGCAGGTGCAGGTGCGGGTGTATTCGGGGGCGGTGAGGATGCCGCCGGCGACGATGAGGTTGTTGGTGCAGCTCGAGCGGAAGCCGCCGAAGTTGCCCGTGCCGCCGTCGTTGCACAAATCGAAGTAGCCCGCGGCGCCGGAGCGGAAGGTGAGCAGATGCTCGGAGGCGGCCGGCGTGTTGCAGCCATAGTTGCGGATCCACTTCCACGGAACCGAATCGCCCGTGATCGGATCGGTGCGCATCTTGAGCTTACCGGTGACCAGGTCGCAGGCGCTCTGATCTTGCAGCACGGTGTCGCCGTGGATCATGGCGGGGCCGGTGTAGGTCTTCTCGAACCACATGACCTTACCCGTTTGCGCGGCGTAGGCACGCATGCCTTTGGGTTCGTCGAAGAGCGAATCGCGCGCGACACGACCGGCTTCCATCAGGACATCGTGTTTCTCGGAGTAGCTAAGCCAGGTGCCGAAGACATCCTTGGTGGTGCTCCAGATTTCCTTGCCGGTCTGTAGATCGAAAACAACGAGCCGGGCGGCGGGGGCTTCTTCGCCGTCCTTCACCTTCAGTTTCGCGCGTTGCTCGCCGGAGAGGCGGTCGATGGTGTAGAGCCGGCCGCCGCCGACGCAGGTGGCGTTGTGGCGGAAAGAATGCTTGGCGGTCGCGGTCCACAGTACTTTGCCGGTGTGCCGATCCATGACGACGAGATGCCGGCTCGCGGACAGGTTGTCGCTGAAGCCCTTGACCGTCTTGATGAGCTTGGTGATCGGCGATTCCTTTTCGTCCTTCTTTTTTTCCTCCTCTGTCTTTTCGCCCGGCAACTTGTCGTCGCCGATCTTCGGCGGGGGCGGCTGTAATTTGGGATTGAACAGGGGGTCCGCGCCGCCGATCAGGAAATCGCCGGCGACGTTGATGTAGCCCCAGCGCGGCGAGTCCTTCGTTTTGCCGATCTTGGGCATGGAAAACTCGGCCATCTTCTTGCCGGTGTCGAGATTGAGCCGGACACATTTATTGTGATAGGCGACATAGATGCCGTCAGGCGTGGAGATGAAGTTGGTGCCGGCGGAGTTGGCGCCGGGCTGATGGGCGAGGTTGTTGTAGAAGAAGCCGACGCCTTGCATTTTGGTCTCCCAGAGGAGACGGCCCGTATAAATGTCGATGGCGCGCATCATGTCAACGCCTTCGATAATCAGGCGGCCATCGACGACCTGGGGCTGCGGGCCGTGACCATGGCGAGGTAGGATCTTGTCGTTCGGGGGACCGCCGAACCAGAGAACGCCCATCGGCGCCTTGACGAGCACATCGCGCGAAACACGCGAGTTGGCGGCGTCGGCGTGCTCGTGTGTCCAGTTCGCCGAGCCAGGCAGGGCGCCTTCGCGCACGAGGATCAGCGATTTGTCCTCCTCGATGATCTTTGCCTTGGCCAGAGTTTTCTCAGCGATCGTCAGCAATTTGGCAAGCCGGGGCGTCAGATTGGGAAAGAACGCGGCGCCGCCGAAGGGACGCAAGGTTTGGTACGCTTTGGCCAAGAACGCTTCATCAGGCAGCTCCGGGTTTTCGCACACCATCACGTTCGCGAGGTAAGGGGGAAGCTGCACGCTGGTGTGATCGCCGGGCAGGATGGCGATGCGCGTGCCGTAGAGATTGGCTTTCGTCCAGCGTTCGCGGAAGGCCTGCACCTTGGCGAGATCGGGCTCGATCACGATCAGATGGAGAAAACTCTGCCGGGTCAGCGCCTCGATCAGTTTGCCGTCCCCCACACCCCAGACGACGCCATAGCCGCCGCGCGTCTTGGCGGCGCGCAGCAGGCCATCGACTTGTGCCTTCATCGCCTTGGTGGATTGCTCGACTTCAATCTTCGGCCGTTGATGACTGACCAATTTTGTCTCTTCGCCGCCGAAGCAATAGATGAGGCCTTCGCGGGTGACAGCGAACAGGCGATCGTCCGCGGCGATGAGGCGCACGACGTTGCCCTCGACTTTAATGCTCCAGCTCGGCGTCAGTGTATTCTTGTCGCGATTCCAATCGAGCACCGTGACTTGGTCGGTGCCGCCGCAATAGAGACGCTCACCCGCCAGGATCATTGTGTCCACATCCGCCAGCTTGGTGGCCGCGAGCTCGGGCATGACCCAGCGTGAGACCTTGGTTTTCTTTCCCTTGGCGTCGGTAGTCTCGGCTTCCTGCATCTTGCGCGATTTGAAATCGAAGGCGCGGACGAAACCCTTGGCGTCATAGGTAAAGACTCGGTCCTGCGTGAGGACGACCTGTTTGCCGTAATCGGCGAGGGCTTTCTCGGTGTTGGTGTCGAAGATGGTGCCGCCGTTGAAGAAGACATCTTTGATGGCCGCAACTTCGGAGCCGCCGCCGCGTTTGCCGTTCTCGGCGAGTTGATAGCGAAGCATCTTGCCGGTGGTGCGATCAAAGCACGCAGGGACACTGCGGCCGCCGGGCAGGAGCAGTTTGTCGCCGATCGCGACGAGCGGGCCTTGCGGCGCGATGCTGGCGAACGAGTCGGTGTTGTGCGGTTGCTTCATATAGAGGGAGCCGTCGCCGTCGTTCGTCCAAAGCACCTGGCCGGTGCGGGCGTCGAGGGAGTGAATGAAGATGCCCATGAAGGGCCAGATGCTGGCGGCGAAGTAGACCTTGCCGTCGGCGATAACCGGGGCGCCGCGCGCGGGCCAAGTGGAGATCAGCCGTTCGTTGCCGAGGATTTTGCGATCACCCGGGCCGCCGCGGAACTTCCAGACGAGCTTGCCGGTGTCACCCTGTACACAATAGAGATAGCCGTCGTCGGAAGAGAAATAGACGCGGCCTTCCCACGCGACCGGGGCGAAGCGAATGGGGCCATCGACGAAGTGCGTCCACTTCTCTTCGCCCGTGCGGGTATCGAGTGCGCGAATGGCGTCGTAGCGTGAAGAATTAAGATACATCGTCCGCCCTTCCACGACGGGTTCGCGAACGATGTCGAATTGCATCTTCGGTTGATCGGGCCAGGCGGGCGTTAACGGCGTGTACCCGCGTACCCATTGCGGATACAGCTTGGCGGGAAGCTCCTGCGGCGACGCGGCGGAGCGATTGGCATCAAAACGCCAGGTCGGCCAATCTCCGGCGTGCAAGACGCCCGGAAGCGCAGAGAGTAGAAGTACGGCGAGAATTCGGACAGTGGGGCAGGATTGCATGGGGGTCTTTGGGTAAGATGTTCCGATGGAGGCTTTTTCAGGCCGGCGTGATATCATCACATTACTCGTCTCGTCGCCTGGATGCAATGAAATCCATGAAAAGAATCCGCTTTTTGGAGGCGCTCGGCGGGCATAGGCGGCCCACGCGAGGGCGTTCATCATTTAACACCGGTTTCTGCCCTGAGTTCTTAATGCATATTGACCTGAATAGCGATCTGGGCGAAGGCTGCGGGCTCGACGCGGAGTTGATGACGCTCGTCACATCCGCCAATGTCTGCTGCGGTTTCCACGCGGGAGACGTGCAAACGGCTCACGTCGCGCTCCAACTGGCCGCACGGCACGGCGTCCATCTTGGGGCGCATCCGGGCTATCCCGATCGCGAACAATTCGGCCGGCGAGAATTGGACATGAGTGAGGACGCCGTCGTCGAACTGTGCCTGTATCAGGTCGGCGCCCTGGCGGGACTTGCAAGGTCCGTTGGCGTCCCTATTCGTTACCTCAAGCCGCACGGCGCCCTCTACAATCAGGCCTGCCGGGACGACGCCTATGCGCGACCGATCGCCAAGGCGGCCGAGGTGCTCAGGCTTCCGGTGATGGGCTTGCCCGGTTCCCGGCTGCAAGCGTTTTGCCAGACCGGCGCCGGCTTCATCGCCGAGGGCTTCGCGGACCGGCGCTATCGTCCCGACGGTTCACTCGTCCCGCGCACGGAGCCGGATGCGTTCGTTCACGACATCGACGAAGCGGTCGAGCAAATGGACTGGCTATTGCGCGAACGCGGCATCCAGTCGTTATGCGTTCATGGCGACAATCCACAGGCGCTCGAGTTCGTGCGCGGCCTGCGCGCGGCGTTTTCACAGCGCGGCATCGAAGTGCGCGCTTTCGCGTGACGTAATCGAAAGTTAGAGCCTGAAGCAATGAACGGTTGATATGAGCCTACTCGTCCTTGACCCCGGCATCGACTCGCGCATTGTGGACCTGGGCAGACCGCGCACCCGAAGCCTTGGTGTTTCCGTCGGCGGCGCGGCGGATCGGCGCTCGCTCGCGCTGGGCAACGCGCTGGTCGGCAATCCCGATGATGCGGCCGGTCTGGAGATTGCCCTCAAAGGTCCGCGTTTGCGCGCCGAACAAGAGGTCGGTTGCGTCCTATTCGGCGCTCCATTTGAGATCACGCGCGACGGATACCCGATCGAACCGGGCGACACCTTCACGCTCCATGTCGGTGAAGAGCTGCGCATCGGCGGCGCGCGTTGTGGCTGGCACGCCTATCTCTGCGTGCGTCATGGCTTCGACGTGCCAAAGATTCTTGCTAGCTCTAGCGCTCTCGACGCCTTGCGGGGAGGCGAAAGGCTTGTCTGTGCGCCGAGCCGAATCCACCGGCGTTATTGCGCCGAGATCACGCCTCACCACCCGGACGTCTGCATGCTCATGGTGTTGCCCGGCTTGCAAGCGTCGTGGTTCGATGAGGCCGAGTTTTTTCGCCAGATATTCACGGTCACGCCCGCGAGCAATCGTATGGGCGTGCGACTGACCGGCACGCCGCTCGCCATGCCGACGCGGGAAATGATCTCCGAACCGGTATGCCCCGGATCGGTACAGGTGACACGCGACGGCCAGTGCATCGTCCTCGGCGTGGATGGCCAGACGATAGGCGGCTATCCGAAGATTGCCCAGGTCATCCAACCCCATCTGAACCTGCTCGGGCAGGCGCGTCCGGGACAGCAGCTCAAATTCGTCAAATCGACGATGCCCGTGGCGCTCGAAACGGGACGGACCATGCGCGACACGTTGGATCAATGGACCAGGCGTTTGCGTCTTTCTCTGGACGCTTTCCCTGCGGACCGTACATTGTGAATCATCGCCAAAACAAAGTTACCAGCACCGGAGCTAAGGCCGAAATGGACAAAGTATTGATCGCACCGGCGCCGCTCGCCGGGCTTGACGCAAGATTCGTCGACATCCTCCGCGCGGCGGGCTTCGAACTGGTGTATCCCAAACGTCGCGGGCAGCTCACCGAGGACGAACTCCTCGAACAACTGGCCGGCATCAAGGCGGCGATCGCGGGTTCGGAGCCGTATACGAAAAAGGTCTTTACCTCCCATCCGCAACTGCGCGTGGTCGCTCGGGCTGGCGTCGGTTATGACGCGGTCGATCTCGCTGCCGCCACCGATGCGCGCGTCGTCGCCACCATCACGCCGGGCACGAATCACGACGCCGTCGCCGAGCATACCTTCGCGCTCATCCTCGCCCTTGCCAAACACGTCGTCCAACAGCACCTCGGCACCTGCGCGCTCAAGTGGCCGCGCCAGGCGACGATCCCCCTGCGCGGTCGAACGCTCGGTATTGCGGGACTGGGGCGCATCGGCAAATCGGTCGCGCTGCGCGGCGCCGCCTTCGGCATGAAGCTCATCGCCTTCGAGCCGTTCCCCGATCAGGCCTTCGCCAAGGCCCACGGCGTGACGTTCGTCGATTTCGATCGGCTCCTGGCGGAATCCGACTTTCTGACGCTGCACATGCCCGCGTCGAAAGAGGCACGGCATCTCGTCAATCGGACGAATTTCGCGAATATGAAGCCGACCGCATACATCGTCAACACCGCGCGCGGGGCGCTCATCAACGAGGCGGACCTGATCGACGCGCTGACGCAGAAGAAGATCGCCGGCGCGGGCATAGACGTGTTCGAGGAAGAGCCGCCGCACGATAGCGCCATATTTCGCATGCCCAACGTGGTCGTCACGCCGCACGCCGCCGGCGTCGATCTGCAATCGCGCGACGACATGGCCCTCTCGGCCGCCCAGGCGATCGTCTCGTTCTCGAAAGGGGAATGGCCCGCGGAGAAAGTGGTGAACCCCGACGTGAAGGCTACTTTTCGCTGGTAACGGGCGGCAACAGACACGCCGACTGATGCCCGGTCACGAAGTGGGCCGGATAGCCGAGCGCGCGATAGAGCCGAAACTGGGCGCGATTGTGATCCGCGGTCGCGCCGTAGTAATCGCCGTTCGCCTGTGCCAGCGTCTGAATGGCGGCGATCACCTCCTGCGGACGAACCAGCAAGATGGTCAATTCTCCCGCGCGACGCGTCTGGTTCAAGAGCTGAAAGTTTTTGTCCACCGAGTCGGCCGCATCCTTTAGGCCGGACTCCGCCTCGACCAATCGATCCGCGGCCGAACGCGATTGTGCGTACGCCTGGGCGATCTCGGCGGCGACGAGATCCTGCAAACGGAAATGCTCCAGGAGGGCGATTCGATTTTCGGCCTCGCGTTCCTTGATTTTGGCGCGGTTGCCGAAGAGGAGGTGCGAGAATTCCCAGAGGACCTGGAGTTCGACATCGCTGCGCCCGCCGTATCGGGACAGGGCATCCTTGCCGCCGCCGAAGACACCGGCCGTGAATGAGCCGGGCAAAAGCGTGCCCGGACCGCGCAAAACCAGGCTCGGGACCAAGGGCCGAATGCGTTCTTGCTTGAGGCGCGTGAGCGTCGCCTCGATAAGGGCCTGTTGCGACGCCAGCTCCGGACGATTGCGCAGGCCGACGGGGATGAGCGCATCGACGGCATGCTCGGCCGAGATCAGCGCGACACGCAGATGCGGCGGCTCGACCGGATCGATCAGCGCGGTCGGATCCAGACGCAGCACGCGAATCAATTCGGCGCTCGCGAAGCGCCAGCGTTCGAGGGCGGCATACGCGGACTGCTTGCGCCGCGCCAGTTCCGCGCGTGCCCGCACGGCTTCGACGGGCGGCACAAGGCTCAACGCCAATTTCTCCGTGCGCCGCACCAACTCCTCGGCATGCTTGACCGCCGCCTCCGCGCCGTTCAAGTCGCCGCGTGCCTGCTGGACGTTAAAGTATGCCTCGGTAACCACGAGCACGCTGTTGTTCGCTGCCGTATCGAGGTCGGCGACACGCGCACGCACGACCTGGCGCGCCGCCAGGGGGCCGAAGATCGCGTCGGTCGGGCCGAGGATGGCGTTGACGCCGCCTCCCACGTAAAGGGCCGATCTGCTGGACCTGAGCACTGTGCCGGCGTTATCCAAAAGCGGCCCGTCGTGATGGTAATAATCTGCGCCTATCGTGACGTGCGGCAACCATTTGGCGCGGGCAAACTCGAGCTGCGCGTTCGCCGCCATGATCCGCTGCGACGCCATCGAAATATCGAGCGACCGGGCGTTGACGAGCTTCAGCGCCGTTGGCAGGTTGATCGGTAGCGGCGTGCCTTGCAACACCGGCGTCGTAAACGGAACCGGCGCTTTCGGTCCCGCGTATTCCAGCACCTGCGGTTGCTGCGGCCGCGCAGTCGGCGCAGCCACGATCAGGAGCGTGGCACCGAGCACGGCGAATGTACGCGAACGGATCATCAACGTGTCCTTGACCGCCGTCATCGCCTGACGCGGTTGACTTTGGCGTTTGAATCGACTTTTTGGACGCTGCGGGTTATTCTTAATATCGGACGATGCAAGCGTGATTGTGAACAAGATTTGATGATGATGGATCGATATGGACTTCCCAGGTTGCCCAATCGCTCAAGAGTCGATGGAAAAGTACGCGCCCAACCCATCGATAACCAAACGATGTTCGCGAACGAGGTCCATGCCGAAGAGCACGTCCACATCCGGCAAGTCCTGTGGGAGGTTTGTGACAAGCCAACTTGTGCGTGAAATGGACGCGCCAACATTGTCGAAGAGCGTAAAACTGATTCGGTAGAATGGGACGAACGCGAATCCGCCCGCTGTCAACGTGCGGGCCGATCCGCCTGGCGCGGCCCCAATTGCCCGGATGAGCCGCGGCGTGACTCCGGTGACAAGAGAACCCGTGTCGATCTGCGTTTGTACCTGGATCGGCCGCGGGACGGGCATTCCTTGCGAGAGAAGATCCTGCATTGCCGCCGCGTCCAGGCCGAGAAAGGCCGGCAACAGCAGACCGTCAGGCGACAGTGCGAACATCAGGCGCGGCATGGCCGATTGAGTCCCCAGAGCATCGGCTTCAGGAAGAGCTGAATTTCCTGCACCAGAAACGGCTCCCCTTTGAACTGTTGTCGGCCCTGCAGGTCGGCCGCGTCCAAGCTATCCCACACGCCGACGAGTTGATTGCCTTTGAGCAATGCGTATCGGCCGGTGTGCCCTTCCTGGACCAGACGCTGGGCCCTTTGCTTGAATGCGCGCCATTCCTCCGCGAATGGTTCACCATCGGCGATGTCGGGTACGTCATCGAGCGGAATTCCGTTTGCGGCCGATGACTCAGGCATGGCTTGGCTGGCAATCGCTTCATGTACAACAATCATGCCGACTCCTTGAATGAGCGCGCCATCTTTTCTATCGGTCGGAAAGATACCGAAGAATCTCCGTGTCCGCAACATCAATGCGCTGCGTGAGTCACATGCCTATTTCCGCTGCTCGGGCACTTCCTTTCCATCGGTGACGGCGCCGAGGTTCGTCAGGACGACGTCTTCTTGGCCGGTGGGGTTTTCCCAGGTGTTTTCGCGCACCTGCATCAGCAAGATCTCGACGAGCGGGACTTCACGTCCGCCGAGCTTGAGCGGCGTGCGAACCGCCTTGCCATCGACAACGCGCCAGCAGCAAGGCTGGTCGTTGTGCAGGAAAATTGCGGAGGCGGGGAGCGTGATACGGTCCTTGAATTCGACCGCGAAGCTGACGTTGACGAACATGCCGGGGCGGAACACGGCGTCCTTGTTGGGATAGTCGATCTCAATGCGCAGGGTCCGCGCTTTGGCGTCGAGCGTCCAGCTGGTACGCCTGATCTTGGCTTCCACGGGCGGCGTCTTGAAGATCGGCGCCTGAATCTTCACGGCGAGATCGTTCTTGACGAATATCGCCTCGCTTTCGGGGATATCGCTGACGATGCGCAGGGTGTCGATGCGCGCGACCTGGAAGACGACGCCCGATGCGCCGCCTTGAGGATGCAGAAAATGCCCGGTGTGGATGTTGCGGCGCGTGACGATGCCGTCGAATGGAGCACGCAGGTAACGATAGTCTGCCAGGGCGGCATAGCGTTCTTCATCGGCGACGGCAACTTTGACACGCGCCTCGGCGGCCTTGATGTCCGCGACCGCCTTTTCGCGCCGGGCCTCGCTCTCCTTGGCCATCGCCTTGGCCAGCTGCACCTTCGCCTCGGCCGAGCGGAATTGAAAAAGCGTCTCATCGAGGATCTGCTTGTCCACGACTTTGCTCGCCACCAGCGCCTCGACACGCCTGGTCTCCGACTTCCAGCGTTCGTGGTTGGCGTCGGCCTCGCGTTCCATGGCGGCCGCGGTGGCGATGTTCGCCTTGGCGGTGTCGAGAAACGCCTTCGCCTGCTCGACTTCCGCGTTGGCCAGCGCGACGAGTGCTTGCTTCTGGTTGTGCTCCTTGAGCATTTCTGGAACCGAAATTTCCGCGAGCACTTGCTCACGTTTGACATGATCGCCGATATCGACGTTGACCCTGGCGACGTAGCCGGGGATGCGCGCCACGAGCGGCGTCTCCTCGAACGCCTCGATGCTGGCGGGCTGCTCGATGACGCGGCGCAGCGTCTTCTTCTCGGGTCGGCCGATCTTGACGCCTCCCTCCTTCGTCTTACCATCGGATTTCGATTGCGTCGGCGTACAGCCGCACAGGGAGTATGCGATCAGACTGACGCCAAGGAGTACGCGAGAGAGTTTCATGTTGCACCCAAGGGATTGAAATCGAAATTCACGTCCCGAGCAGAGCTTGAAGCGTTAGCGAATGACATCCCAACTTCGCTTACGCTGCAGGCTCTGCTCGACCGTCAAAATGCTTGCTTTCGGGATCATCGGGATCGAGCGAGACCGACGCGCGCGATGCGCCGGACATCGCGACGGCGAACAACGCCGGCAGAATCAGCAACGTCGTGCATGTTGCCGCAAGGAGACCGCCGATCACCGCCCGGCCGAGCGGCGCGACCTGTTGCCCCCCCTCGCCCAGGCCGAGCGCCATCGGCAACATGCCGGCGATCATCGCGAAGCTCGTCATGAGGATGGGGCGCAGGCGATGTTTCGCGCCATCGAGCGCGGAGCGCAGCGAGTCATCTCCCTGGAGCCGGGCCTTCTCGGCGAACGTGACGAGCAAGATGGCATTGGCCGTGGCCACGCCGATGGCCATGATCGCGCCCATGAACGACTGGATGTTCAAGGTCGTGTTGGTTCCGAGCAAAGCAAGCACGACGCCAGCGATCACTGCGGGGGAGACGGCCATCACGATCAGCGCGAGTCGGATCGACTGGAAGTATGCGGTCAGCAAGAGGAAAATCACGACCACCGCCAGCACGAGGCCGAGCGCCAGGCCGAAGAACATCTCGTCCATCGCCTCGATCTGGCCGCGCACATCGACATGGATGCCGGCCGGCGGTTGCCCCGCGTCGGCGATGGCGCGGCGAACTTTGGTAGAGACACGGCCGAGATCTTCACCCTCGATGTTGGCCATGAAGCTGACGAGCCGGCGCATGTTGTAGCGATCGTAGGCGCCAGGCATCTTCCCCTCGATGATGCTGGCAATGTCTTGCAACATCACTTTGGTTGACCCTGACCCCGCAGGCTCGCGTTGCTCGCCTGCGGGCTTGGTGTTTTTGATGGGGATGAGGCCGACCTGCTTCGGCGAATTCATGCGCTCAATCGGAAACTCGACCTGTACCTGGTAGCCGACGCCGCTCTTGGGTTCACGCCAGTAGTTGGGGACGACGAAGCGGCTCGACGATGTCGCCGCCACCAGCGAGCGCCCGGTCTCCTCGACCGTGACACCGGCGCGGCCTGCCATTTCGCGGTTGATCGTCACGCTGACGGTCGGGTAGTCGAGTGGCTGGACGTATTGCAAATCGCGTAGCGACTCGATCTTCTCCAACTCGGTCTTCACCTTCGCGGCAAAAGCGAGCGTATCGCCGTACTTCGGCGTCGGCCCGCTGACGACCACTTCGACCGGCGTCGCGGAGCCGAAGCTCATGACCGTGTTGACGATGTCCGCCGGCTCGAACGAGAGCCGGATGCCCGTGATACGGTGGTCGATCTCATCGGCCGTGAAGCCTTCTTTTTGCAGACGCGGACGCAGCCATTCCGCCAATTTCTCGGGGATGACGGTGCGCAGTTCCTCCTTCAGCTTCTCGGTCGCAATGCCACTGCCGGGCTTCAGGGCGACGCGGATGATCGCCTCTTCGGGGCCGGTCATCCACAGATAGACCGCGTTGATCGGAAACGAGGACGGCACGACGCCGACATAGCCGAGGGATATGTCGATATTTTCGGGGCGGACGTGGTCCTTGATGATCTCCAGCGCCTGGGCGGTGATTTCCTCGGTGCGTTCAATGCGCGTGCCGGTGGCGGCGCGCAAGCGAAGCTGGAATTGCCCGGCATCGACCTTGGGGAAGATCTCCGTGCCCATGAACAGATAGCCCAGCGCCAGAATGAACGTTGCCGCGACGACATAGCCCGCGAGCACGAGAAGCCGGCCCGGCATGAGTATGCTCAGCATCTGCGTGTAACGCATTTGCACGATTGCGAAGAAGCCCTCCTTGGCCGCCTCGTCAGGCTGCTGATGTCGGAGCAGCCAGACCGACAGGACCGGCACGAACGAACTCGACAGCAGATACGATGTCACCATGGAAAATCCGACCGCGAGCGAGAGCGGCATGAACAGCGCCCGTGCCGACGCTTCCATGAAGAGAGCAGGCAGAAACACCGCGAGAATACACAACATCGCCAGTAGCCTCGGCACCGCGGTCTCGGCGTTGCCCAGGCGGACGGCGCGGGCGATGTTGTCGGTAAGCGCCATTTGCGTGTGGATGTTCTCAACCTCGACAGTCGCCTCATCGACGATGATGCCGACCGCGAGC
>SXGS01293667.1_pt1 | contig 21303 bp, 24 predicted proteins | sample 3174681 | NCBI WGS metagenome assembly SXGS01 (sample SAMN11356861, study PRJNA531348) | freshwater metagenome | isolation source: freshwater sample F1-80 | place: China: Fuxian Lake, Yuxi | collected 2017-12-25 | reverse complement strand
CTTCGAGGTTGATGTGCAGCATCAACAACGCATCGGCCACCTGTTCGGCCCGATGCCGCCAGAGATGCGAAACGACACCGCCCTGATGGACCGCATTCACTGCTATCTACCCGGTTGGGACGTGCCCAAAATCAGCGAGGCGATCAAGACCAACCATTTCGGTTTGGTTTCCGATTTCATGAGTGAGTGCTGGAGCCGGCTACGAAGTCAAAGCCGAGTCTCGGCCCTTCAAGGCCGCCTGAGTTATGGCGGTGCCCTCAGTGGCCGTGATCAGAACGCGGTGACGAAGACGATCAACGGCTTGCTGAAACTCATTCATCCCTGCCCCGACGACAAAGTTCCCGACGACGATTTAGAGTGGGCAGTTCGCTTGGCGTTGGAATGTCGCCGTCGCGTCAAAGAACAGCAGAAGCGAATTGGAAGCGCCGAATTTCGCAACACGCAATTCAGCTACACGCTCGGCCAAGACGGCGTTGAGAAATTCGTCGTGACCCCTGAACTGCAAAGCGAGGATCACATCGGTCGCGATCCGCTCCCGCCGGGCCAAGTGTGGGCGATCAGTCCCAGCGGCCAGGATGAAAGCTCTGGCCTGTACCGCATCGAAGTCACCGAAGGCCCCGGCAGCGGCGTGAGAATTCTGAATCGCCCGTCGCCGCAAGCATTCACAGAGTCGGTGAAGTACGCAGAAGCCAACCTCTATTCGCGAGCCAGCGAATTGGTCGGCGATCGCAACCCCCGCGAGCACGAGTTCTCAGTCCAGCTTCGGGCATTCGACACCAGCAAGACCGGACACGCATTGGGTGTCGCCGCTCTCTTGGCAATGTGTTCGGCACTGATCAACAAAAGCTTGAGAGGCGGACTCGTAGTCGTTGGCGGGATCAACTTGGGCGGTTCCGTGGATCTTCTGCACAACGCCATCGACATCGTCGAGCTTGCCGTCGAGAAGGGAGCCTCCATCGTCCTGATGCCGGTGTCGTCGCGGAAGCAGCTCTTCGATTTGTCGGACGACCTCGCGACAAAAGTCACAGTCGTCTTTTACAACGACGCCCGCGAGGCGTTCATCAAGGCGATTGCGGACTGACGGTCTCTGTCGGCTTGCTGTTATCGACGACTTTGCAGCACCATCAGTCTTCCGTCAGGTCGTCGAATCGTAGCCGGTAGCGGAGAGTGTGCGAGCACCGGAAGGCTTGAAGACGCTCGGCTCGCCTTCTGCTTTTTCGGTTGTTGTGCAACAGCACGATCAGGTTGCCGATTCACCGCCGGACGAGGTGGCTTTGTTTCAACGATTTGCGGAGTTGGATTCGGAACGGCCGAACCAGTTGAAAGCTGGGGGGTATGGCGAGTCGCCTCATTGATCCGATCAGCGTTTTGCACTTCTTCCTTGAGCTTCGCTAATTTCTGACTTTCGATGTCACGAGCAATCATTGTGGTCTCGTGTTCGACAGATGCGGATTCGCGTTTGATGACTGATGTCTCACGATTATTCAGTTCCGCGTCGTGACGGACTGACCAAGTCCAGGTATTTAGAGACAACATCAGCAGTGTGCCGCCGAGTCCGGCCAACGCAGAGAGAAAGGCAACGGCCTTTGTGGCTTCGTCGTTCATTTCAATGAACTCCGTCGAGTCTTTTTCACGCCATCTTCACTCCGGAAAATGTCCCGAACTTGTGCCGGCATGTCAACTACATCTTGGGTAGTCGGAAGGTCTCAGGCACAATGCCTAGTGTGCGATCGGCTGAATTCCAATGGCCAGGTGTCGGAGTTCGCGTAAAGATTCGGTCGGTAAAATCGAACAATGAACTCGGCGACAAATTTCACTTTCCGATCTCGTTTCTGTTTCAGGGAGGGCGCAAGATGAACATCAAGATCACAAGCTTCGCAGTTGCCGTCGGAGTTGCCATTGAGCAGGTTTCAGGTCACAGCCACGAGCATATTGAGGTGGATCACACGCCGCCGGACCCAGGCTCCGTTTTTAGCAGACACCTTGCGGCCACGACGCAGTCAACCACGACCAGTCAGTGGAACACGAATCGCTTCTATCCGTTTGGCGTGACGGAATAGTGCCGCTTTGAAGCTGCGGCCATCACGGTCCTCGTTTGCGACCGCGATGAGCAATTTCACTTGACGAGCCAATGAGATTGTTGGCTTGTCACCAGAAGGCTGATTGCGCGACACAGCGTTAGGGGCCACGATCGGTGCGTCTGTTCGATGTTCGAGCAGACTGCACCTGAGAATCGTTCCTTTTCACTTTCGGAGGCCCCCATGAGCACGTTGACCCAGGCACATGACGAATTGTTTCGACGAAGACCGGACGAGTGTTTCTCGTCGGTCGAGTCCCTGATCCAGCATTGTCGGAATGAGCATCGGGAATCGCAGGACCGCTGGCATTTGCCCGCTCGCCTGCAACCGGTTGTCGTTGGCGGAGAACTCTCGTTCGCCGCAGGCGATGACGGCGAATTCTTGCTCAACGACTGGAGCTTTTCGCAAATCTGCCGCATGTCCGGTGTCGCCAAGGAGACCGTCAATCGGCTCTCCCCCGAAACAGCGCGAGCGGTTCTGCGAGAGACGCTCCCGAACGGGGCAAAGCCGATGCAGATTCTGACGACCGGACCAAGCATCAGGTCGATCCACGGAACCGCCTACTCGCGGTTGTGGAACAGCGAACTGCTGGAGACGGTGGCCGAATGCGCCGGCGAATTCTCGCCGCCGCAAACTGCCATGACCGGTGCGACGGGGTTGTATTGCGGGGAACAGGACTTGTTCTGTTTCCTCATTGATCCCGCTGGCTGGATCGAGATTGGCGAAGAGGCGTTCGCCCCCGGATTCTTTGTTTGGAATTCGGAAGTTGGACGTCGCTCGCTCGGAATTTCGACGTTTTGGTTTCAAAAGGTCTGCCAGAACCACATCGTTTGGGACGCCACGAACGTCGTCGAGTTCACTCGCAAGCACACGGGCAACGTCCGTGAATCGCTGTCGGAAATTCGGCGGATGATTCAAGCGTTGCAAGAGCGCCGCGACGAACGCAAAGACTCTTTCGCAACTGCCGTCCGCAAAGCGATGGGCACCAACGTGGCTTCGGACAGCGACGAAGCCATGAAGTTCCTGAGCCAACAGAGTCTGCCTCGCGACATGATCGAGCGGGCCGTGAAGCAACTCGGCCACGACGGCAAGCCCTTCACGCTCTGGAATCTGGTCGATGTGCTAACGCACATGAACGTCAATCTCCGCTATGCCGGAGATCGAACCGAGGCCGACCAGAAAGTCGCCAAGCTCATGGAACTGGCCGTCTGAATGCGACCAGGACAAACCTTTTCAGGAAAGACGCTCTGCACTAAATGCAGAGCGTTTTTACGAACGACTCATCAGCAAAAGCTTGACGCGGGAACGCTGCTGTGGAACTCTGCCACCGTGACTGAATTCCCGATTCTTCGGCCACAGGAGATTCCGCTCGATGATCCGCAGTCGTGCGAGATGTTTACGCCGAGCACGGAGAAGCCGTTCGTGGCGACTCCGGCCGCGATCGAGATGTACGGCCACGAGACGATTCTCGCTTGTCTGTCCGTTCTGCAAGAAGCCGCCGTGAGAGAGGCCGGACTCGATTACCTGCAAGTCTTCGAGTCATCGGACAAACAGGAAAAACTCTGGTTCATCGAAGACGGTTCGGGCGGTGCAATCACCGCGTTGCTGCCGAGTGATTACTGACAAGCGACGGGCCAGCACGATCAGTCCTACAGCCACGATTTCCCCCATGTGAGCCATGTTGCGCGTTCACGAAGCTTCCGGCATCCTGCCAACGTGACGTACTCACTTTCCTTCGGGCCGGAATTCTTCCGAGGCAGGCGGAGCCGCGAAGTGCTGACTGACGCACCGACAAGCCGGCCAACATCGGTGAGTCAGGCACTTTCAAATCTCTCTCGCGAAACGTGGTCAAAGTTGGCAAGCGAAGTCTTTCATTGCGAGCCGAAATACTTCGACACCGAAACTGTCCTTCAGAAGATCGCGGAAACGAATACCTGCCTGAATCTTGATTCGCCGGTGGAAGTCGCAATTGATCCTGACGGGGACTTCACGGTTCTTGTTTACGACAGTCACAACCGCTGACGGGCATTGGACTGTTCCAGAAACAAAGCGAGCCTGCCCCGACACTTCATGTGTCGGTCAGGCTCAGCGTCGAGCCGACGCAGATCACCGGACTACTTCTTGTCGCTCTTGGTTTGCTCCGACGCGGTTTGTCCCGCTGTCTTCGTCTCTTGCTGCGGTATTGTTGGGTGTTTGCTTCCGCCGTTCGCCATGATCGTCGCCTTTCAAGAATGGGAGTGATGTTCGCAAATAGTCTATTTTCGACTATTCCAGAAAGGACTTTACGATCCGACATTTAGAAAGGCAAGGCCGGATGGAGAAGTCGATCTACTCCCGCGAGTATCAGGTGATGCTGCGGCTGCTGCGCGAGGCCCGGATCGAGTCGGGCCTCACTCAGGTGGAACTCGCAAAACGGCTCAAGCTGACACAATCGCTTCTCAGCAAGATCGAACGCGGTGACCGGAGACTCGACCTCGCCGAGTTACGCTCATTTTGTCGGGCCATTGGCATCGGGCTGATTGAATTTGTCGGCCGAGTCGAACGCGAAATGACCAAACGATCGTGATTGATCGAATCGCTACGAAGAAACACAACATGACTCCGTGTCGTCAACGCCTAGCAACTGCTGACTCCGCAGGTCGTATTTGCGAAGCGTATCGCGAGAGGCCAGAACCAAGATCGCTTCGATCGCGAGGAAGCTGGCATCAAGCCAACCGAGCGAGCAGACGTTTCCGTGGTTGATCCGATAGCTCACATAGGTGATTGCGAGTGCGACGAATTCATTCGCATAGAATTGAAAATGCTTGTAATGAATCTCAATGAGCAGGTTGAACGCTTCAACGTTTTGGCCGAGCTTGGAGAAGTCGAGAGCCGGTAGCGGCAGCCCCGTGACGCGGTGAAAGGAATCCACGACAGCCCAGCGAATGGCACTCACCACCATGCCGCAAGCGATGGAGGCGACCGTCAAATAAAGAAAGCCACCAATCGTCGGTGTTTGCATCGGAACGATGGCGAACCACGATCGAAGTGACGGAACGAATTCGCTGATGCCCCAAAGTGCCGTCGCTCCCGGCACGAGGTACGCGATCAAGGGACCGAAGTTGGCGTTGGACACGCTCTGCATGAGTCGCGAGGCAGCATAGCACGGAGTTCCGAATCTGTATCGCCAGAATAGAGGCTCGCCGACAACACGATTCCGTCACAGCGATCATAAAGGACGTTATGCTTGGCTTTGCTTGACACCCTGATTCCTTATGTTCGAGTTGTCGCTCACCATCGGCAAAGACGGTTCGCTCGTTGACACGATGGCTCGCCTGTTGCCGGTTGTTGTTTCTGAGGCTGGCCCGGACGCTCAGCGGCGGTTCGTCGAATTCTTCGTCGCCCATCTTCGGAATCCAAATACCCGGATGGCGTATCTACGAGCGGCCCATCGGTTTTTTCATTGGTGCGACCAACGACGACTCTCGCTGGCAGACATCTCGCCGTTGCACGTCTCGCTCTACATTGAGGAGTTGATGAGTTTCGCAGCCGCTCCAACGGTGAAGCAGAATCTTGCAGCGCTTCGGATGTTGTGCGACTGGCTGGTTGTCGGCCAGGTGCTCAAGACGAATCCGACGAGTTCGGTTCGCGGGCCGAGGTATTCAATCAAAAAGGGCAAGACGCCGGTGTTATCCGCAGACGAAGCTCGCGAGCTTTTGGAGGGTATCGACGTTTCGACGGCAGCAGGGCTTCGCGACCGGGCATTGATCGCAGTCATGGTCTACAGCTTTGCTCGCGTCGGAGCGGTCGTCGCCATGAACGTTGAAGACTACTTTTCTCAAGGCCGGCGAATGTGGTTTCGCCTCCACGAAAAGTGAGGCAAGCTCCACGACGTCCCGGCTCACCACAAGGCAGAAGGATACGTCGATGCGTACCTCAACCGAGCGCTGATCGAAGCCGACCGGCATGGTCCCCTCTTCCGAGCATTCGACCGCCACCGGCTGTTGAGTGATCGCCGCATTCATCGACTTGACGTGCTCGCGATGGTCAAGCGACGTGCTCGCCAAGCCGAATTGCCGACCAGAATCGGATGCCACACGTTTCGAGCGACCGGCATCACGACCTATCTCCAGAATGGCGGGACATTAGAGCACGCCCAGCGAATCGCCAACCACGAGTCCGCTCGTACCACCGGACTCTACGACCGCCGCTCTGACGAAGTCAGCCTGGATGAAATCGAACGCATCATCCTTTGATTTCGACAACGAAGGACTTCGCGGATCACACTTGCTCGTCAACAAACTTGCGGATTTGCGAATAGGGCTTTGTTGTCCATAAGATGTCGCCGCGAGTCACTTCAGGAGAACCTCCATGATCATGCCGTACAACGAAATATCGGCGACTTTGGGGTCCGCAACGACGGCTCCAAGTAATTCTCACTCATTAAATATCGGCATTTCGCCCGGTCGTCTGGATGAGTTACTCGCCAGGGAACATGACGCGACTACTTCAAAACGAGCTCTCACTATAAGAGCCCTGAATGGCGACTTCGTTTCTCCATTTTGCTCGCTTCCCCCGCAGATAGTGACGCTGACGGACAACGGCCTCGTTTGGCGCGGCCAGAGATTCCATTTGCCTAGTCAGCCCACGACGTGCAACGCCATGTCAACATCTGACTCAACTAAGTGAAGCACATACATGGACACCATCTGGTTTCTCACTAAGACTGTAATTGCTGCTGCTTGCCTCTATTGGATTTTATCAGCACTTTGTGTAGGCTACTTTTTTTGGGGAATTAAGCATCTTACTATCACACTACCATACGGTTCATTCTATAGGTCCACATCGTCTGTTCCGCAGCGTCCCGATCGCTCCCTGAGCCCTACTGAAGCATCGTGGTGTGTATCTCAGCCGGTTATTATTTACACATTATGGTATCTCAGTGCGCATTATTCCGGCGTATCATGGGCAACCCCATCTCCGTTTTTTGAGAGTATGCACTGGATCCTGTGGGGTCTTACAATTCTTCCGTGTGTCTTGTACATAATGGCTCGTGCGATTCATTGCGCGTATTCGATATTTCTGTTTGTCTGCTTAGCGGGCGTTATGTCGTGGACGCCATACTTCGCTTTGTCATTTATTGAAAGTAGTCATGAGCAGTACCGGTCAGAGGTGGATAAACAGTTTGACTCGTCTCACATTTCCCTTATGGCGTTAGGCGTGACTTATGGCATCTATGCGTTCGTTTGTTACCCAGTTCTTCCTTTTATGAATCTTGTCGTGTTAATGATAGATGAGGCGGTCGCGAAACGTGAGTTAACCAATAAACTTCTAGCTGAACGGGAACAGAAGGCAGAAGCGGAACGGGCACAACGAGAAATAGAAGCGTCAGAACAGAAAGCAGATCAGGTCAAGCGAGAGGCCGAGGAACGAGCAGAGCAGGAGCGGCGGGAAGCGGAATATCAGGCGCAACAATTGCTAGAAGTGGCTCAGAGGGGAATACCGCTTCGTGAGAATGGATTGCTAGACTTGGCACTTTTTCGAGCCGCCGAAACGCTATTGGGGCCGATTGATTGGACCGCTCTGCCCGAGGCACCGCACTATGCGAAATGGTTCGCACCTGATCCCGAGCTTGTCCATAAACGCTACGATGCTCGTCAAGATATGTCGCAACAGTATCTGTATTGCGGGCCATACTTCGCAGTATATCCCAAAGCGGCATTTGAAAAGGATTGCGAGCTATTGTTTCATCCCGAACACCCCTACTTCCTCACGACCTCCGCCGGAGGGAATGAAGCTAGATTGAATACGCAAAACGACTCATTGTGTTGGGTGCTGACTGTGGTTAAGGAGGTAGCAGATATCGTTGAAATGCGTCGCGTGTATTCTGTGGATATACCCAGGAGCATGTCAGATGCGGAGCTCATAATCTATTTGCGGGCGTTGTTGTTTTCGGATCGGCATGAGAGCCAGATACGACTCCGTGAGATCTCTAAGGCGCTGAGAAACCATCCAAAACTGGACACGGATCTGAAGTGCGCTGTCAGACACGCAAAGACCAGAGCAATCATGTTCTATCAAAAGAGGATCAACGTGCTTGGTCCGTTTCTTTCGAAGGAGGAGTTCGAAGGCGAGATCGAGCGCACTCTGTCAAAGTGCGATAGCATAAATATGGTCGACTTTCATGTTGAATGGCTTCAAGCGTGGATGGAGAGGAAGGCCCTGCGATGTCGCGTCGAGCAGGAATACAAAGCTGCGGGTGGCGAATTCACTGAGCTTTCTCTGGCAGAATTCTACCAACTCGTTGACGATCAAATGGCCCACGAGTTTCCTGTCGATCACGTTCGGGAAATGGCCGATGCCATTTCCGAGCGAATTAAAGGGCTTACCCGAAAGCCATCCGGTTCCGTAGAGAAGCGAAAACAGGAACTCATCCGGCAGCGCGAGTCCGTGTTCACTGATTACGATGCCACCATCGTCGATGAGCAGCAGCGTGAGATGGCGCAGGAACGCTACGATAATCGGGTCTTCCTGCCCGCGATGGAAGCGTTGGGCCTAGAAGTGATTAACGATTATGAACACCCTGCCCAATAACACTGCCATCATCCGACCGGGAACAAGCCTTCTGGACCTCAAAGTCCCCGGCGGAGTTCCTGAGCGACTGGATCTTCAGAACGCGAATCGCTGGCTCTACGATTTGTCGGCTGCGGGTGTGGCGATTTCTGGCGACAGCGGCTCAGGGAAGTCGGTGCTCTTGCGGCAATCGGTGGCGACGGCTGTCGATACCGGAACGAGCATTGTGGTCATCGACCCTCACGGCGACTTAGTTGACGCGATCCACCGCGATTGCTTAGCACGCGGTCCTGCCATCCGCAATCGCGTACTCTACCTCGCTCCGGGCCGTGACGATCTTCCTATCGGGCCACTCAATCCGTTGGGCGCTGTCCCGCTTCCTGGCGAAACCCCGTATGGCTTTCGAGCTCGGTTGGATTGTCGGGCCGTGCATTGCGCCCATTTGACGATCAATTGCAGCGGCGAATCTGACTTCGATCAGAAGCCGCAATTGTTCCGGTGGCTGACAAATATCTTTCGCGCATTGGCACTCATGGGTTTGAGCATGGCGGACGGCCTCCGCTTTCTCGACTTCGATTCCGAGATGTTCGGCCCACTGGTGGACGCAATTCCGGATGAGTTGTTGCAGTCGGAGTTCCGCTTGTTGGCATCAATGAGTCCGGCCGAACGAGAGGTGTTTTGTGGCAGTACGCGAGCGCGCTTGAACAACCTGTTTTCAAACATTGTTCTGCAGTGCCATTTGGGAGTTCCCCGAGGCGCGATCAATGTCCGGCAATTGATTCAGGACCGGTCGATTGTGCTCTTGAACCTCGCCCATTGTGGACGTCTGGACGAAAACTATCACGCACCGATCCTTGCGAATCTATGGGTCGCTGAGATTCTGCATACGGTCTTTTCGACGCCACAGGATCAGCGGCTGCCGTTGTTGCTGGTGCTCGACGAACTTCCGGTGTTTCGTGCTTCGGCCAAGCTCTTGACGAGCGCGCTCCGGCAAGTGCGGAAGATGCAATTGCGATTCTTGCTCGCGTTTCAAGGGATTCACAGTTTCCCCTTAGCCAAGGATGATCCGCTGCTGCGCGCCACGAGCATGTGTGGATCGTCCTTCTACTTCCGGCACACCGATGAAGATGACGCCTTGTTCTTCGGCGGCAAAGTGTCGCTACCGGAGTATGACCCACTCCGGCCGAAGTTCGTCCATTGGGACGAGGAGCAGTACCAAGATGGCTATGATTTCGTCACGCTGACAGACCAATCGTGGCAACGTGCCTACTCTCAAAATGACAGTACCGGCACATCGGACGGTACGAACTGGCAAGAGAGTTGGAGCCAGGCGACAGGCTACGGAACGGATGTCGGACGAAGCGTCAGTCGCACACGGAATTGGTCATCCGGAACGTCGATCAATCAGTCCCATTCGAGCGGAGCGCGGATTCAGCAGGCGGTGGGCGAGACGTTTGGGCATGGCGGCGGATCGAGTCAGAGCCAAACTCTTAGCAACGGATCGAGCGAGCAGTCTTCGCACACCGACAACGCAGGTCGGTCGGACGGATCGAGCCAGGCCCATTCGGAGCAGCATTCCAGCGGGACGCAAGAAACGGAGGGCCAGCACTCGTCCACAGGTAGCAATCGTTCGCAGACGACGAATCGCGATAGGGATCAGCAGGTGCAGACGCACTCCGATGCGAAAGGTGCGAATGACGCTCGCGGAACCAGCAAATCACACGGATACAATCAATCAGACGCCTTCGGCAACACCATAACCCAAACGAGTCAGACGTCGGTCGGTTTCGCAGACTCGGTGGGTCGGGGCACGAATCGAGGAATCGCGGATCAAGCCGGAACGATCAGCAGTTGGGATGCCAAGCACACATCAACGAAGACCACCGGAACCGACGAGTCGAGGAGCGAGGGAAATTCGGCGAGCGAAGGTGTGGGCGGTGCGATCGCGGCGGGGGAGTCCTCGTCGGAGAGCTGGCAGGAGACCAATTCGACCGGCGGTGCTCAAGGGAATAGCCGAACGGTGAGCCGCGAGCGAGGACGGTCAGAGACTCAAGGTAGCAGCATTACCGAAAAGCAGACGCCGCTGGCACGCGTGAAGTGGAGAAAAGTCTTGCGAATCCTGGAGTTTCTGACCCGGGAGGAGCAGAAGGTTCTGAGTGCGTCGAAACTTTCCGGCATGCCGACGGGCCAAGCGCTCCACCAGATCGCTGGCCACTCAGTCCGCTGGGTGCAGGTCGATCTTCCGGAGGAACCGTGGGCGGATGCACCCGTGACTCTGAAGAAAGCCCTGCAATCGTACTTTGAGCGCATCCGCACACTGGATGTCTACCACGACCCCGTCAAAATTCTCGAACGCCAAAAGCAACTACAGGAACAACTCTGGGAGGTGCTTTTGGGCACGTCGCCGGCGATCAATCTACCCGCCGTTACTGTCCTTCCTTCGACGCAGGCTGCCGATGACTCCCCGTTCTCGATTTAGCGCTTCTTGGAATCCAACAGAAAGGGACTTCACCATTCTGCGAGATATCGGGGAGCACGGACTCTTGGATACGCGGATGATTCATCAGCGTCATTGGCCAGAAGGGACGGAAATCCGATCGTGCCAAAAACGAATGGCGATTCTCAAGAAAGAAGGACTGGTGTGTGACGCTCCGTTGGTTGTGGCCCGACAGATTTCGTCGCAGAGTCCCGATCGGTCGAAGAAATTTGGGGGCAGTCTTCCGACCGCCTATGGATTGACGCCCAAGGGTGCCGAAGTGCTGTTGGAGGAGACCGGCGAAGCGGCCAAGCGAATCTCCCGAAGTGACCCAGCACCCGTGACGCTGCTGCATCGCTTGGGTGTAGTGGCGGTTCGTCTGGCTTTCGACAAAGGAGCCAAGGCGGCGGGACTGGCTGCTCCACAATGGATCTTGGAACAGGACACCTATTCGAACGCCCGACTCGACCAACCGGCCGAGAAGCGGCACCTGCTCTACGAACGATTTCGTTCCGGAGAGAACCAGGATGTCTCATGTCGTCCGGATGCGAGTGTCCTGTTGCAGCACTCGACCGGAGGCGACTCCTCGTCGCCGAGGTTTCTCGTGGGCTATTTGGAGATTGATCGCAGCACCAACAGTCCCGACAGAGAACTCGGAAAATCGCCGGGATACGACTGCCTGCTGCGGAGCGGAGTGGTTCGCCAACATTGGCCGTGCCTGCACCAAGCCGATGCCGACGCAGTGCGAATCTTCTATGTGTGCGAATCCGTGGAGCGAATCGCCTCGCTCGCGTCCGTCCTGCGAGACCAGCCCGTGGCCGCGTTCTATCGCTTCGGGATCAAGCAGGAGGTACTTTCCGAAGGGGTGCTCCGGGAACCGATTTGGCGGGACACCCAGGGGCGGCGATACGCGATACTCCGACGATCTGGTTGAAGGTATTCGCAATAGGTGTACGCTGGCCGCTCCATTCCCCCTCTCTTGAGTGGAATGCAATCTCTTTCTGGCTCCTCCGGAGCCCACCGAACCGGCTCGTAGACAGAAACTCCTCGCGGCCCTCGCTCTGGCTAAGGTCACACCAAATCCACGCCCGCTGACCGTGTTCGCCAAGAACTATGCGACCGATTGGATGCGAACGCTGTGCCTCGACTTGGTTCACGATGGCCAGAAGACAGAACAGCTCTTCGCTTATGTAAAACGCTTTCGTGGCGAATTGATCGACGCGCTGATGGTAACTTTTCCAGAGCGAGCTTTAATGGCCCTGGAGTTGTTACGAGGCCCGCAACAGAACTTCGAGGAGAGGCACCTGCAAACGCTCGCGGGCATTCCCCAAGAAAAGCGGAGAAAGTTCATCACGTTGTTGCAGGAGACGACGGCCGATGCACCGTCCATCGCAGGCTACTCGGCGGCGATGCACGACTATGAGGCACAGCCCGACCCTTGGAACGACTGGCGAGACGTCGGCAAAGCTCTGGCGGAGTTCCATTACCTTCGCGGCATGAAAGGGCTGATCCGCGAAGTGTTCGACCAAGCTTAGGCTCTTGTTGGGTATTCGTTCTGCCGTTCGATCGACTGTTCGTCTGGGTGTTCGTGGCCTGTCGGGGGTGCGAACAGGCTTCTGTTTTGTGTGGTGTTTTGTAGGTTGTTTCCCACCAGCGACTTCGGGTGCCGGGTTTCTCGTTCGCATTCGCTTCTCTCGCCCCCCGGCTATTCAAGTGCGTTAGGAATATGGTGGCTCGGTCCTCTGGGAAGATTTCGGACCTCGCTTGCCTGCCATTTGGCCGGACGATCCGCCGCCGCGTTTCCGCTTGAATAGCCGGGTCGCCACCCGGCACCCGTCCTCGCTCGCTGCGGCTCGCTGCGGCTGCCCGGCGTCGGGCAGTGAAGTCGCCCCCCTTTGTTTTGTTGGTGTTTGGTGTGTCTGTTTCCAGGCACCAACCCACGAGTCCGGAGCCTGCCGACTTTACACGGCCGGTCCCTCACGCAAGGAGCTTCCGGCGGGACTCCTCCTTGCGTTCGGGCGTGCGGCCGTGTGCCCCCGTCGCGGCCCCGGACGGAGCCACCCACTTATCCCCTTCCCCAGCTTGCCATGCTGTACCAAGTGAAGTTTCAGTACGGTTGCCTGATTGAGGCCACGTCTCGCGAGGAAGCGTACGCGAAAGCGATTCGACTGCTTCGCGAGTCACCGGAGTCGTACGTTTCCGATGTTCGCCAAGCGGGCGAACCAAAGCATAAGCCGTCGCTCGTGCGTCGTTTGATCACGGGCCAGTAGGCCCGTTTTTTCGGTCGGCCGCTCCACCGATGACGGTCCAGCACGGCTCGAATGTGAGAGGCTTTGGGAGAGACAGAGTGAGGGCTGCGTGCGGCGTTCTCAGTGTAGCGTCCCGATCCCTAGTGCCGTGCAAGGGCTGCTTCGCCGTTCGCCGGCGGCAACGGTTGCTCTCGCTGTCGCTCGGCAACCGGCCCGGCGAAGCCACACGCCGCTCCGATGCCACCGGCGAAGACACCCTTGACGGCGGGATGCGGGACGCTTGGAAGCGAGAGCCGACGCAGCCCACCGAAGGCTGCCGAGGCGACTTATTTTCTTACCCCCTTTCTTATGGCGAACACATCGCCCAAGGCCACGCATCCGGCCTCTCAGGATGCGACCACGCCCGCCGCTGTGGTTCGATGCGGCACACTCTCTGGTGCCGTTTTTAAGCGGCTGGCGAAAGCCAAAAACGGAGAAGAGTTCGCGACTTTCCAGGTGTCGTTGCGACGTAGCTACCTGGATGCCGAGGGCAAATGGCAGCACACGCAGACGCTGCGGGAGGAAGACCTTCTCCCAGCGGCGTTCACGCTGGCGCAATGCTTCGAGCGGATCATGTCCGAGCGAGGCGAACCGCGCGAGTGATGTCCATGAGCGACCCGGAGCTACCGGCTTCGGGTCGCGTTTTCGCTGGATGCTTTTCTGGACGCTCCGGCATTTTATCACATTCCCCCTTTCCACATGGTTGGCGTTTTACGAAATGGTCAACGTGATGCCGGCGAACGGCAAAACGGCCGGATGGAGCGAGCGACGGCTCGACCTGACGGCGCACGATCAGCGGTTTCGGAAGTTAGCGGTGAGTTGCAAAACAGTCTGACGAGACTGCTGCGTGCCGATGACAGCGAGGCGGCCCGTGTCGAGTTGACTCGGATCAGTGAGTTCCGCGAGGCGATGGTGGCGATGATGCAGGCGTTGCTAACGCTCGACGAACGGCTGGCTCGGTCGGAGTCGATGGTTCAAGAGGTCCGCGACATCCTGAAGAACCAGCAGCCGCAGAAAGAGTGGTACACGGTCACGGAACTGGCCGCGTTACTTGGCAAAGCCGAGTTCACGGTTCGCGAGTGGTGCCGACTTGGCCGCGTCCATGCGAACAAGCGGCAATGTGGCCGAGGCAGCAGCCAAGAATGGATCGTGTCCCATGAAGAGCTGACACGAGTTCAGAACCAAGGATTGTTGCCAGATTGATAACGAGAGGGGTGAGACGCATCTGTGGCTCCCCCACTCCCACCCCGTCATCGGAGTTCATCCGGTGACGGGGGTATTACTTCCATTTTCCCCCAACTCAAATGAGTAAACGCGATGATGAAAACGAAACACGCAATGCCTCGTCCGAAGGCGAGGAGACCTGTGAGTTCACCTGTTGCGACTGCAACGAGACCTACACGGGCGATCGTCAGGGCTACCACAACTTTGACCGGTGTATCGGCTGCGAGGCTCGATTGATTGACATCGGCTTGTCCCTCAAAGACGAGCAGAATCCAGTCATGATCGGAGTGAACTGCCGACTGATCGCCAAGGCACCAGAGCTTCTGGCGGCACTCAAGGGGCTTTCGGATTCCATCGACATGGAACAAGAGTTTGAACATCAACTCGATTGCGAAGATCCGGAGTCCTGTACTCTGTGCATTGCCCGGAAGGCGATCTCAGAGGTCGAGCACCGTTGATTACCGCCCGTGGATTCCTTCGGGAGTTCACGGGCATTTTTTTTGTGTCCGAATGTCGCGGAATGAGAGAGGATTGAGTCGTGGTGACGAAGCCGAATTGTTCTGAATATGGGTCGTTATTGTTTCGACTGCGGGATAACTGGCTGACGCCCGAATTGTCTTTGTCCGGCACGGGGTGCCGGACGGGGCCGCAACGCGGGGTTGGGGTATCCGCCTTCGCCGCCCCGGTGAACCGAGGCTGCTTCGGCTACTCCCCCACCCCCGACGGTTGCGGCTTCGAGCGGGCGTCAGCGGAAAAGGTCAACCGCGAAGGGACCAATCTCTGCTACTCAGCCAATGCTTCTACGGCTCGTTTACAGACTTCCGGAGCCAGATGCTGATATCGCCTTCGCATTTCCTCAGTTTGGTGGCCCATGTGCTTGTCGATGATGCGCTGATCGACGCACTTGGTCGCAAGATTTGAAGCGTATGAGTGCCGAAAGACATGGAAGCCGCGGATGACATCCCATTTGGAATCGCGAAGTGTTTTGAAAAACTGAACGCGAGCTTGATCGACGGTCAGCGGACGGATCGGAGGTTGGGAGGGATTTTCAAAGTTGTGGCTGAAGGCGAACTGGCCGCCGGGATGCATTGCCATCCATTCTTTGAGAATCTCCACGAGCTTGGTTGGCATTTCTACTCGTCGAAACGTCGTGGAGCGAACTCGACTGCGTTTGCGTTCGCGAATCAAAACAGTGCCGGCATCAAGGTCGAGATCATCAATCATGACGCGCGTCATTTCGCTACGTCTGGCTCCGGTGAATGCCACGAAGGCAAACATGGGATAGATGAAAGGATATTTGGCGCGCTTGCGAACGAGTTCGAGAACTTCCAGGACTTCCGGGATCGTCAGATAGAGTGCCTCCCACAGCCGAGCAATCTCAGTTTCATCCAGACCGCCGCGAGCGAGGATTCGCTCGATTTCAGTTCGAGTCATGAAGGGAGGCTTTTCATCCCTTTTCCCATAGACCAGTCCACGCAGTGACGGAGCCTCTTTCACAAGTTGTTGTGTTTGCGCCCAATTCAGAATGCACTTGAGCGTGTCGACTTCGCGTTTGATCGTGTCCGGGCTGAGGAAACGATTTCCGAATTTCCTACGCGATTCCCGATTGATGAATTGTTGGATGTCATGAGTGGTGAGCTGATCGAGCGTCTTGGTGAGAGGCAGCTTCTTTTTCTTCCGGAAAACCTTGATGTGTATCTCTTCGGTTTTGAGGGTCGTTAATTCTTTCGCTTGCTCAGGCAAATTCTCTTGGTATTTCGTGAAGAGTTGGCCGAGTGTTATGGAGGGTTCGGACACCCGGATATTCCGTGTCCTTCCACCTGACAGGAGAAAGGTCACTGCGTCGGCATCAGGAGGCAGTTCGAGAACTCCACGGCGGACCAAAGAAATGGTCTCCGTCAGTCGGGCTAGAGAAGCCGAAGCATGAGTTTCTCGATCGGTTTTCAGAGATCGTTTGAACGATCGTCCGGCAAAACGAAATCTGATGTGATACTGTTTGGAACGCGCGTCGCGAACGATCGTGGCCATCGGTGTCTTCTCCGTCCGAGGGAAAAGTGAACTGCCGATGGTACGCGCGATGTCCGAAGAAGATCAGCGATTCAAACCCAATGTCAGCCCAACACCGTGTCAGAAACGTGTCAGATTGGCATTGGGACATGAAAAAAGGACTCACGACAATTGTCGTAAGTCCTTCTCGGCAAAGAGTCGGGATGACAGGATTTGAACCTGCGACCTCTACGTCCCGAATGGAACCGCTCAGGGTTGCAAGTGGGTGTAGCGAAGGGGTTGCGGAAGGCGAGTCGGACGCTTGGACAAGGGCTTGTCAAAACGGATCGGAAAATGAGCGCGGCGAAGTGGTCGGAGAGCCGGTTTCGGGCAACGTCGGGGACTCCGTTTCGAGCCGGGCCGACTCGCTGCCGATCAAGGTGGATTCGTTCTCTGCCTCGCTGGCGATGATTGCTTCGCTGCCGTTGTCGGATGCTGAGAAGGCAGACGCGGTGCGGCGGTTGATGGCCGAGCAAGCAACCGGCTGAACTGCGACCGACGCGCGTCGTCATCGTTGAATCGGCTGGACGGGAACCGCTCAGGTCGGTTTCGATGCTCTTCGGTGCTGGCTCAACCCCGTTTCCGTACCGCTTCAGCCCCGCTCCGGTGCTGTTCGACCCCGCTTCGGTGCGTTTCGGTGCGGACTCAGCCCCTCTTTCGAGGGTCGGGCGTCGCGGTAGGTTCTCCTGAGCGACTTTGATCGGCTTGGTCTTGGGGAACAGCCGCGGGACGACAGACAATTTATTTATGCGTTGGAGTCCCGTGGGACAATGACTTGTGTTGATTTGAGGATGCTGTCAGGGACAGCGAATCGAGGTTGAGTTTTCGACGTTCGGCGGACGTCGAACGGCCCCACACCAATGACGAACTGTGGCAACTGCCTTTGGGTTCATAGGTGAGTTTCATCAACCGAAAACGTGCTCCGACTTACTTACTTACTTACCCTGATTTTCCGAACTTCCTTGGGACAAAAAAAGTGGGATGAGTGTCGTCCCGACCGCACGGTTTCCCCGGCCAAAGAACCTAGACCCTCCCGCGTCCGTGTGGCTGAGCGGCGGATGGCGCGGGTTGCTGGAGTTGGCTGACAACGGCTGACCGTTGGGTATCATCCCGCGACGACTCGGGCGGTGATGCGCGGGTCGCGACCGGGCATCGCTGTGACGGTCGGGTGTGCGGAAGGGCTGCTACCCTCGCTCTTCCGCGCCCCGTCCGGCCCGGTTCAGAGGGTAGAGGCCAATGAAGCGCAAGCCGTCGTCGGCGCGGACACGCAAGGGGACGTCATCGAAACCCAAGCGAGTTGAACCGCTCGACCAAGAAATCAGCGACGTTCTGCTGACCTGGCCGAGCGTCTGGACCGAAGTTGACTTTGACCAGACTTCGGCTCTTCGCAACGACGCATTCGCCGATCTTGTCAGCGCGGGACTCTTGGAAGCGAGGGACACTTACGTTGCCACGTTTCGACCGCCGGAAGCATCAGAAAACAGCAGCGTGCCGAGTGAACAAATTCAGTTTGTCATCGATAATCGGGGAGAGGGTTGGAGATCACGGACCATCGACATGCTGCCGCGAATCTGCCCGCCGCATTGGTTTGATGGAACGACGCTTCGCGGGCATTTTCAGTTTAGGCGGGTCGGAGTGAAGCTCCGATTGAGTGGGCAAGGTGAATCGGCGAAGGCGGACCTTGCAGGTATCGGCGAGTTTGGTGTGGTGGACTTCGTGCGACGACGCGGCCGATACGCAAACCGGTTGGATACGGACTGCTTGGTTCGTGTCGTGTCGAGCACTCGTCTGGACAAGCCGTTGGAGTCTTCGTCACCACCAATCGAACAAGTTGCGACCTCAACGACGGAACCGGATCGGCAACGAGTAGCGAATTCAGCAGACGGCGAGTTTGACAACGTGAAAATCGACGTGCCGCGGCGTTGCGTTCCAGCACAGTGGAGCGAGTCGCCCGTCTGGCGGACGTCGTTGGAGCGTGTCCGTGAGCGATTCGTGGAAGCGGCTCGAATGCCGGGACGCTTGGTTTGCCTGTTGAAGAATGACTCGGTCGGACCGAGCGAACCGAAGACGGTTACGGAGTTCACTTCGGATGGGAGCCTCGTGGCTCACGTCGAATCCGAGCCGGTCGATCATCCGCCGCGTCCCGCTTGGTTGGAGCTACCTGGACTGCGCGGTCTGCCGGTCGGATCGGAGTTCCGAATTCTGAGGCATCCGGGAACGTCGAACGGCGAGTACGCGCCCGGAGTCAGTCGGGACTGCGAATTCCACGGCGACGTCGAACGCTGGCAAGAGTATTCGGCCATCGCGACGGCGGCCGGGAGTTGTCTCACTGGCTTGCCCAAACACGTCACGGCGTTGGTGTGGCGCGACTGGCTCAACGGATTCGACCTACCGAGCGACGTGTGGCTTTGGACGAATGCCGTGTTTGAATTGGCGTGGCGACAGATTCCGGGATCTTCATTGAAGGCCGAGCGGTTCGCCGACGTGCTCGGTTGCCAAATTCCGTTGGACGCGATTCCGCAACTCCGCGCCAACGTGGCCGATGGCAAGTCATCGTCATCGCCCGAAGTCGCCAGAGAGTTGGCGACACTCCCGGACGATCCGCCCCGCTGGTATTCGCTGCTGGATGACGTGCTCAATGCGTCGATCACGGCCATCGACTTGCTGTTCGCGATCGCGGGCCAAGCCGCCGCGCCGCCAATTCAACAAAACAGCGCGACGTTCCCGCCACATCAACCGCCAAAGAATCCCGCCGGACGTAAACGGGATAAAGGGGCCAAGGCTACCGAAGCGTGCCAGGTGTGGGTTGACTACGAGCGGTTAGGACTGAGCCAACAGGAATTCTGCAACTGGTGGAACAGAGACAAGAAAGTTGCCTGCGGCGGGCTGAAGTGGCTCGACCGGAAGTTGAGTTTCGTTCGGAAGCTGATGCGTGAGAACAGAGTCCCTGACGAGTTCACGAACAAATTGAAACCGTTGCGACGGGTCAAGAGCGCCACAAAAAAAAGCGGCTAAGAATTCGCACCGTTCACACTGAGACATTTCCCGGCATTCCGTGGGGTTCAACAATTCTCGCCACACATTCTCACGAACAAATTGGCTGATGGAATTTGTTCGTTCGCATCGCGCAGACAGTTCGCGCATGACGCCGAGCCTGATGACGTGACACAGTCACGCCGGCTCGGCAGAGACTCTCGAATGGAATGAGAGGTTGGGCGATGCTTCCGCAAACCCACAACGCTACCGCCGAGCGAATCGGCTTGCCGGAGTCGCGGGCTGTCGCGACTGCTACTCACATTGATGCCGACGCCTGCGCAAGCCGCTACGGCATCTCAAAACGCCACTGGCTGCGGTTGGTGGATCGTTCTGCCGCACCTCGCCCAACCAGATTTGGCCGGCTCTGTCGCTGGTCGATTGCTGCGCTTGAGGAATGGGAACGTGGCGGCTGCAAGCCAGTCCGCACTGCGGGAAGGACGGTGCGGCCATGAAGCCAAACAAAAAAGGCCGGCTGCGGGAACAGTCGGCCAAGCAAAAGTCCGGTCAGCAATCAGCAACGAATGAGACGCGAACGGCGGAGGATTCTAACGCCGCGCCGTTGCCGTCTCCACCAGCCAATCGAGAACTGGTGGAGGGGCGGATGCTCCGTGATGCCGCGCTGTGGCGGCTGTGGAATGGCAAAGGGTCGAGTTTCTGTGCGGAGGGCCGCATCGCGTTCGTCAAGCTGTTGTGGGTGCGAGTCGAGGCGTCGATCAATCACCTTCGCGAAGTCTTTCCGCCACGCGATGGCATCAGCACGAACTGTTACGGCCCGATCATCAATTCACTCAGTCGAATTGGCGTCATCCGCAAGACCCACAAAGAAGAGCCGGTCAAGCATCACAACGCGCATGCACGATCCGCCCCGCTGTGGGAATTCACCAACCGCAATGAGACCGTCGATTGGCTGCGAAACGCGGGGATCACCGTCCCCAACGATCACAAGAGCCAAGGCTCGCTCTTCAATGATGGGGAGGGCGTGTGATGAAGGCGACTCCCGCGTTTCAGTTCTATCCGGCCGATTTCCTCATCGGCACGGCGGACATGACCCACGAAGAGGCCGGCATCTACATCCGGCTGCTGTGTCTCCAATGGGCGAAAGGCCGGCTCGATACTTCCAAAACCAAACTGCTGGTTGGCACGGAGATTCCTCCCGCTGTGATGCAGAAGTTTCTGGTTGCAGACGGACGAATGTGGAACGTCAGGTTGGAAGACGAGCGTGAGAAACAGGCGAAGTACCGCGAAGAGCAATCCAAGAAAGGGAAAGCCGGCGCGGACGCTCGTTGGAATGGCAACGGCCATGCTCCGGCCAATGGCCAAACGATGGCAGGGAACAACTCACGGCCATCGCTTGGCCAATCGCAAAACGATGGCTCTTCGTCTGTGTCTTCGTCTTCGTCTCTGTCTTCGGCTTCCGATTTGTGTCTTCAAGAAACTCAAACCGTACCGGGCCGGAGAACGACGACCGGGCCGAAATGCAAAGTTGGAAAGAAGCCATGCGACTCGTTGCCCGACTGGCCGGAGCTGCAAGAGTTCGTTGGCCGCTCGATTGATCCATTCCCGCATTCCGAGATTCCTGAATGCTTCCACGGCCTGAAAGCAT
>SXGS01460890.1_pt1 | contig 21310 bp, 20 predicted proteins | sample 3174681 | NCBI WGS metagenome assembly SXGS01 (sample SAMN11356861, study PRJNA531348) | freshwater metagenome | isolation source: freshwater sample F1-80 | place: China: Fuxian Lake, Yuxi | collected 2017-12-25 | reverse complement strand
CGCCGGGCCCGCGCCGAGATTTCAGATCCCAATCGTCCCATCGGAACATTTATGTTTTTAGGTCCAACGGGCGTCGGTAAAACCGAAACCGTTAAAGCCTTGGCGGAATTTCTATTTGATGACGAGCAGGCAGTTGTTCGGATTGATATGAGTGAGTACATGGAAAAGCATGCCGTCTCTCGCTTGATTGGAGCGCCTCCCGGATACGTGGGCTACGAAGAAGGCGGCCAGCTGACTGAAAAGGTCCGGCGTCGGCCGTTCTCCGTGGTCTTGTTCGACGAGGTCGAAAAGGCGCACGCCGACTTGTTCAACTCGCTGCTGCAGATCCTCGAAGACGGCCGGCTGACCGATTCGCAGGGCCGGGTGGTGGACTTCAAGAACACGATCATCATCATGACCACGAACCTGGGCACCCGGGACATCTCGAAGAGCGTGGCGACTGGTTTCCAGTCCGGCACGGACACGCAAACCGGCTACAACCGGATGCGGGCCCGGGTCACCGAGGAACTCAAGCAGCACTTCCGCCCGGAGTTCTTGAACCGGGTCGACGATGTGGTGGTGTTCCCGCAGCTGACCCAGGAGGAGATCATCGAGATCGTCGACTTGGAGCTGGCCAAACTGGAGAACCGGCTCAAGGAGAAGGACATGGGCATCGAGCTGACCACCGCGGCCCGGAACTTGTTGGCCACCCGTGGCTACGATCCGGCGATGGGTGCCCGGCCGTTGCGCCGCACCATCCAGCGCGAGGTCGAAGACCAGCTCTCCGAGAAGATCCTCTTCGGCGAGCTGAAGCCCGGCGAGATCGTATTGGTGGATGTCGAAGGCGAAGGCGACGAAGCGACCTTCACTTTCGCCGGCAACGCCAAGCCGAGGGTTCCGGAAATCGCGCCGGTAGCCTGATTCACAACCACGGGAACCGGTTACGCACAACGCATCCTCAGCGCAGGCAGGTACAAATGACATGTACCGCCCGCGCTGGGGATGCGCTGTGTGGTGACCAATAAGGAGCGCAATAGATGGCCGGAATCGGACTGACCACCGGGGTCGTCACTGTGCTGCTGCCCATTCTGGGCTTACTGGCTCTGGCCTGGCTGGTCGTGGGTCCCCGGAAGCACCTCGCCCTGGCGGTGCCGGTGTCCTTCGGCGCCGGGCTGCTGGTGGGGTTCGGGGCGAAATTCCTGGTCGACGACGTGATCAACCCCTGGGGTGCGCCGCTGGACTGGCGAATCTATTTCTTCGTCGGCGTCGCGGTGACCGCAATCTCGCTCATTGTGCCGAAAATGCTCCGCAACAAGCGGTGGTTCGTCCGGGCCCTGGCGCCTTTGGCGGGCTTGCTGGTAGTCCTCGCGGTGGCGTTGCAGATCAACCAGGTGTTTGGCTACTACCCGACTCTGGGCAGCCTCTGGGGCGACAACGGGGTGCGGATCGAAACCGTGACCTCGCCACCGCCGGACCAGGGCGGTCAGCTCACCGCGCAGACGCCCACGGTCAAGCTCAGCGATTGGAATCCGCCGGCGGATATGCCGGCGACTGGCAAAGTCATCAAGGTGGCGATCCCGGGCACCGTCTCCGGCGTGCCGTCCGGGGACAACTTTGTTTACCTTCCGCCAGCCTACTTGGTTGCCAAGCCGGCGAACGTTCCGGTGCTGGTGCTGATCCACGGGAATCCCGGAGGCTCGCAGGACTGGCTCACCGGCGGGCAGATCGCGCAGGCCCTGGATGCCTACGCCGCGGCCAACAAAGGCATTGCACCCCTGGTCGTGATGCCCGACGTTTCGGCCCAGTATGCTGCGAATTGGCCCATGTGCATGGATTCCAAGCTCAGCAAGGGAGGCACCTTTCTGGCCGTCGACGTGCCGAACTTCGTCCGGGAAACCTTCAAGTTGGGCTTGGGCTCGGCCCAACAGTTCGCGATCGGCGGATTCTCCTTCGGCGGTACCTGCGCATTCCAAATGGGAGTGACTTTCCCCCAGGCCTATCCGACCTTCATCGACGTCTCAGGGGAGCGCGGGCCGACCATCACCGGTGGGGATCCGGCGATCGTCAAAACCTACTTCGGCGGCGATGCGGCTGCCTTCGCCAAGGTCAACCCCTTGGACGTGCTGAAGACCACGAAATTGCCCGCGAGCAAAGGGATCATCGTCGTGGGTGGAAACGACTCCGTGTACCGACCACAGGGCGAAGAGGTTTACCAGGCGCTCAAAGCAGCCGGCGCCCAAGTGACGCTGCAGACGCTGCCCGGCGGGCACACCTGGTCGGTGTGGAAACCAGGTGTGGTCAACAACCTCGATTGGTTGATGCAGCAATACGGCGTTCGCTGAGTTTTCTCCGCAGCTTCGGCGGCACCGCGAAGTAAGCTCGGTCCGTGACTGAACCGAGCAATCCAGACAAAGCGGACGGCCCAGACCTCCAGCAACGGATCGAAGCTTCCGCGAATTCGCTGCGGCACGGGCCCAACACCGAACGGACGGTTTTCTTCTCCGACGCGGTGTTCGCGATCGCCATGACCTTGCTGGCTCTGGACCTGCGGGTGGAGTTCCCAGAGCATGCGACGGCGGAGAGCGTGCAAGCCGTGCTGCTGGCGAAGCTGCCCGCCTTCGTGGGCTTTGTGCTTTCCTTTTTCCTAGTGGGCAACACCTGGCTGACCCATCACCGGCGGTTCAAAGGAATCGCCTCCTATGATTCCAAACTCCAGCTCATCAACTTGGCCCTGTTGATGATGGTGGTCTTCCTTCCGGTGCCCACCAGCATGCTCTTCGAGGCGCCGGGGTCGTCCCCGTGGCCGATCGCGATCTATGCCGGCACCACGTGCGCGATCTTTTTCCTGTTGGGCGGCCTTTGGCACTATGCCAAAACCGCCGGTCTGCTCGATCCGGGGGTCTCCGACGCGCTGTACCGGTATACGCTCAGCTCGACCCTCCCGGTGGCCGTGGTGTTCTTGTTGTCGATTCCGATCGCCTTCGTGAATCCGGTCGCGGCGATGTATTTCTGGATCGTGATCAGCCCGGCGTCGATCATCTTCGGCCATTTGTCCAAGCGCAATTTCGTCCGCGCGGAGACCGCCAGATTCCAGGCCGAAGACGATGCCGCCAAGGCCTAGTCGGCATTGCCGGGGTGTGGTAGACCGGAGGCATGACTTCTGAAGACAGCGGAGCCGCTGTGCCCGAAACCCCTTTCCACGACCTGGATCACTACCTGGCCATTCCGCGTTTGTCCGGATTGACCTTGAGCGCCGACGGACAGCGGCTGGTCACCACCGTGGCCACGTTGGACGGCAAAAAGACCGGATACCGCAATGCTTTGTGGGAGATCGATCCGGCCGGTTCAGCTGCGGCGCACCGGCTGACCCGCAGCGCCAAAGGCGAAAGTTCGGCGGCTTTCGACAAAGCCGGACGATTGCTCTTCACCTCTGCCCGGCCGGACCCGGATTCCGAGGACGACGAGCCGGTCAACGCGCTCTGGGAACTGCCAGCAGCCGGAGGTGAAGCCCGGGTGGTGCATTCCCGGGCAGGAGGCGTGCAGGGCTTCATCGCGAGCCCTACGTCCGAGGTGGTGCTGGTGACCGCCGGGGTCCTTCCGGGCGCGGCGGACGAGGCTGCGGACGAGGAGCTCCGGAAGGCGCGCAAAGACCGCAAAGTCTCGGCGATCTTGCACTCGGGTTACCCGGTGCGTTTCTGGGACCAGGACCTCGGGCCTGATCGCACCCAGCTTTTCGTGGTGGAGCCGGGCGCTGCCGAGTCTGGCTCGCCGGCCAGCGCCGGATCCGAGGCTGCCTCGGTGCTGCGCGCGGTGACCCAGGACATCGGCGTCGGGCTCTTGGAGGCGCACACCGAAATCAGCCCGGACGGTTCCTTCGCCCTGACCAGCGTTTTGCGTCCCGGGGCGATGGCCGATCTGAGCTATCGCCTGGAGCGGATCGAACTGGCCGACGGCACCCGTTCAGTGGTCTTGGAAGCCGCCGACGGCGACTTCTTCCCCGGCCCGATCAGCCCGGACGGATCACGTGCCGTAGTGGTGAAAGAGAGCCGCAGCACTCCGGAGCAGGCACCGACCATGACGATGTGGATCTTGGACCTGGCGACCGGCGGGATCGAGCAGCTGGCCGCCGAGTGGGACCGTTGGGGAACACCGCAGGCCTGGCTGCCGGACGGTCGGACCGTCGTGGTCGTCGCGGACGAGAACGGCCGTTCGCCGGTCTTCTTGATCGACGGCGAATCGGGTGCGGTGCGCCGATTGACCCAGGACGATGCGGCCTACACCAACGTCTTGGCCGCCCCGGACGGTTCAGTGCTCTACGCGCTGCGCAGTTCCTATGCCTTCCCGGCCGAACCGGTGCGCATCGACGTCGCGAACGGTGAGACCGTAGCGCTGCGCTCGCCGGTGGCGCGGCCGGATCTGCCCGGCCGGATCGAGGAGGTCAGCACGACGGCGGCGGACGGTTCGACGGTGCGTGCTTGGCTGATCCTGCCGACCAATGCCGAAAAACCCCTGCCTGGGGAGAACGCTCCCCAGCCGGCGTCGCCGCCCGGGGCCCCTCGCGTTAACCCCGGGGAGAGCGCTCCCCAACCGGCTTCGCCGGCCGGGGCCCCTCGCGCTCACCCCTTGCTGCTCTGGATCCATGGCGGGCCGTTGGGCTCGTGGAATGCTTGGACTTGGCGTTGGAACCCGATGATCATGGCCGCCCGGGGCTATGCCGTGCTGTTGCCGGATCCGGCGCTTTCCACCGGTTACGGTCAGGACTTCATCCAGCGCGGCTGGGGCCGCTGGGGCGCCGAGCCGTTCACCGACCTGATGGCGATCACCGACGCGGTGGTGGCCCGGCCGGACATCGATGCAGCGCGCACCGCGGCAATGGGCGGATCGTTCGGCGGCTACATGGCGAACTGGGTGGCGGGCCACACTGACCGTTTCAAGGCCATCGTCACGCACGCAAGCCTGTGGGAGCTGGACGGCTTCAGCAACACCACCGACGTCGCCTCCTACTGGCGGCGGGAAATGAACCAGCAGATGGGCGCCGAGAATTCGCCGCACAACTCCGTCGCGGAGATCGTGAGCCCGGTTCTGGTGATCCACGGCGACAAGGATTACCGGGTGCCGATCGGCGAGGGTCTGCGGCTCTGGTACGAATTGTTGGCCAAATCGGCGTTGGCCACCGATGCCGAAGGGAAAACGGCGCACCGCTTCCTGTATTTCCCGGACGAGAACCACTGGATCCTCAAGCCGCAGCATGCCCGGGTCTGGTACTCGGTGGTCGAATCGTTCCTGGCCGAACACGTGCTGGGCCAGGAAGTCGCCGTGGTCAAAGAGCTCGGCCTGTGATCCCTCCGTGCTTCCCCGCCGGATTGCGCGGCGGGGAAGCACGGCTGACTAGACTTGGCGGGTGAACACTACGAACGCCTTCTCGCTGCGGGCGGCACGGACCGGCGATGTGCCCGCGATCAAGTCCTTGGTTGCGCCGCTCGCCGAACAGCGGGTGCTGGTGTCGAAGGAGACGGTGGCCTATTTCGAAGGCATCCAGGAGATGGCGGTCGCGGTCGACGAGGTCGGCTCCGCGGTGATCGGCTGCGGGGCGCTGCATGTGATGTGGGAAGACCTCGCGGAAATCCGGACCTTGGCTGCGGCTCCGGAGTGGCTGGGCAAAGGCGTGGGCCATGCGCTGGTCGAAGAACTGCTGGCCCGGGCCCGGGCATTGGGCGTCAGCCGGGTGTTCTGCCTGACCTTCGAAGTGGATTTTTTCCGCAAGCACGGTTTCGACGTGATGCCCGACCAAAGTGCGGTGAGCCCGGAGGTGTATTCGGAATTGCTCCGCTCGCACGATGAAGGCGTCGCCGAGTTCCTGGACCTGGCCCGGGTCAAACCCAATACGCTGGGCAACACCCGGATGATCAAAGCGCTCTGACCGCCGGTCCGGCTTTCAGCTTCGTGATCTCCGCCGAGTCAGTGCGGAGGCGCTACGGAGCGCGGCATTGCGCAGCGGCAAGCCGTGCCTGGCCATCGCGATCCGGCCCATGGCCGAGCTGGCCCGGGCAACGTTTTGGGCGGCCCGGCGCCGGCTGCGGTCATACTGCCGCAAGCCCTCATCGAGGCTGCCTGCTGCAGCCAGTGATCGGGCCAGGGCCTCCCCGTCCAGGATGGCTTCGCAGGCACCGCGGCCCAGGAACGGCGCCATCGCATGCGCCGCATCACCGATCAGCGCCGTCCTTCCGTTGACGAAGCTGCCCAGCGGCGGCAGCACTTCGAGTTGGTGGAACAGGAATTCGCGGTCCCGCCCGGCGTCCAGGACGCGTTGCACATCCCGGTGCCAGTGCCCGAAGTTCTCCGCCAGCAAGGCCCGGCGCTGCTCCGGCGTGGAATCCGAAAGGAGCGCATCGATCCGGGACTGCGGCAACGCGATGCAAGCGAACCAGTTGGTCAAACCTGCCTCCCGCGGGGTGATGCCGAAAAGGCTGCCGGGGCCCCAGGTTTCGCTCGAGTCGAAGCGCTCTGCGGCGACCGCGCCGCGCCAGACCAGCCGGCCGATCGGACTCGGTGTGCGGTGCGGTTCCGGCCATTTGATCCGCCGTACGCTGCTGTTGACTCCGTCGGCCCCGACCACGAGGTCGTATCCGGAGAGCTCCGCCGCTTCGGTGAGCGGAGCGTCGAAGCTGAGGCAGCGCTGAGGCAGCGCGGAGGCAAGCAGACGGAGCAGCCGGGGCCGGGCGATCAGCTGCAGATTCCGGGCGGCCGAGGTGCGCAGGAGCAGCTCGCCGCCGGGCAGCAGGATGCGGCTGTCGCCCACCGTTTGGCCGGCCGCCATGAGTTCCTCGACGAGGCCGAGCCGGCGGTAGACCTGCAGGGCCTTCGGCCAGACCAGCAATGCCGTGCCATGCTCGGGGAGTGCCGCGGAACGTTCCCGGACCGCAACCTGCCAACCCTGCCGGTGCAGCGCCAACGCGGTGGCCAGACCGCCGATGCCGGCGCCCACGATGAGTGCTTTCATGCTCCACAATTTACTACGCATGTAGTGAAACTACAATTGTAGTAAAATTGCCCGATGAGCCAACGGAGCAAGATTTCGGACGCTGCGATCGCGCTGCTTGCGGCGCATGGCCTGGCGGCATTGACGCACCGGGCAGTCGATCGCGAGCTGGGCCTGCCGGAGGGCACTACCTCGAACTACCACCGGACCAAACGCGAGTTGTTGGCTGCGGTCGTGGCCCGCTTGGAGGAACGCGACCGGCAAGAGCTGGAACTGTCCGAGTTGCCGCGGACCCCCGAAGGCCTGGTCGACGCACTGCTTGAGTTCATCGAGCTGGCACTGGGCGCCGCCTCCCCGCTGGTCCTCGCCAGATTGGCGCTGCTGGCCAATCTGGCGAACGAGCCGGGTCTGGCGGAGCAACTGCAAGGGGTCCACCTGCGATTGCTGGATGGCGCCGATGCCGTGTTCGGCCAGTTGGGTGCGACCGCGCCGAGGCGGTCGGCGGAGATTCTGACGGATTACCTCGATGGTTTGCTGATCCACATGAGCACGGTCCCCGGCCGGCGGCCCGAACAGCTCGAAGAACTCCGTCCGCAACTGGGGTTCTTGGTGGCCGTGTTGTGCCGTTGAACCGCGGACTTAGGATGGGGAATGACGAAGCAGCACCTATGGGGAGCCGAATGGGAATCGAAGAACCGACCACTGGCGCGGCCGGCGTGCAGCCGTTGCTCGAAGCGCTGCCGGCCGGCGTCGCGCTGTCCTGGGGGCTCAGCCCTTCCGGCTCCCGGGGGCCGAAGCCCGGAATGAGCGTGCCCAAGATCGTCGAAGCCGCAATGTCCGTGGCCGACGAAGGCGGGCTTTCCGCGGTGTCGATGAAGAGTGTCGCGGACCGTCTGGGCTTCACCGCAATGAGCCTGTACCGCTATCTCAAGTCCAAAGACGATTTGCTGATCCTGATGCTGGACGCCGGGTTCGGCCCGGTTCCGGAGCGCCTGGCCGAAGCGGCGGATTGGCGCGCGAAGTGCTGGGCCTGGGCGTGGGGCATCTACGACTCGGTGTTGCAGCGGCCCTGGCTGGTGGACATCCCGATCGGTGGGGCACCGATGACGTACTACCAAATGCGCTGGCTCGAGGCATGTTTGCAGGCACTCGCCGGCACTCCGCTCAACGGGGAGCAGAAATTGCACACCGCGCTCACCCTGAGCTCGATCTCGTTGGCCAATGCCCGGCTGAGCCGCGACATCGGGCAGGGCCCGGGTGCCGCAGACGGCGCCGGCGCCCGGTTCGAGCAGGCGATGACGGACTTGCTGCCAGCGGGCGAATTCCCGCAACTGCTGCCATTGCTCCGGGCCGGCGAATTCAGTGCCGACGACTCGACGGCGACGGCGCACGAGCACTTCGAGTTCGCCTTGGAACTCGTGCTGGACGGGGTGGCCGGCAGGATCGAAGCAGCTGCGTCGCGATGAACCACGCCTTCGGATGAAATAGGCTGATAAACACACCCGTTCGGCAAGGAAGCCTGGGAGGCAGTCATGAAAAAACTGATCAATGATCCGAAGAACGTAGTGGCTGAGTCGGTCGACGGCTTCGGGCTGGCGCATGCGGATCTGGTGCAGGTCCACCGCGATCCCTGGTTCGTCAGCCGGGCGATCCCGAAGGCCGGAAAAGTAGGCCTGGTTTCCGGCGGCGGCTCCGGCCACGAACCGTTGCACGCGGGTTTCGTCGGTCTCGGGATGCTCGATGCCGCAGTGCCCGGCCCGGTTTTCACCTCGCCGACGCCGGATGGCATCATCCCGGCGCTGCAGGCAGCCGATTCCGGTGCCGGGGTGTTGCAGATCGTGAAGAACTACACCGGTGATGTGCTCAATTTCGAAACTGCGGCGGAACTGGTGCAGGCCGGCGGCGTCGACGTGCGCACGGTCCTGGTCAATGACGACGTCGCGGTCGAGGACTCGCTCTACACCGCCGGTAGACGCGGCGTCGCCGGCACGGTGCTGGTCGAAAAGATCGCCGGAGCGGCGGCGGAACGCGGCGACGCTCTGGATGCGGTCGCCGCCGTGGCGCAACGCGTCGTCGACAATGTGCGCAGCATGGGTGTTGCGCTTTCCGCCTGTACCGTTCCGCACGCCGGAGTGCCCAGTTTCGAGTTGGCCGAGGACGAAATCGAAATCGGCATCGGCATCCACGGCGAGCCCGGCCGGCACCGGATCGCCATGGACTCGGCCGACGGCATCGCTGATCGGCTGCTCGAGGCGGTGCTGTCCGACTTCGGCGCCGGAGCGCCGCTGGAGAACGCACTGCTTTTCGTCAACGGGATGGGCGGCACGCCGTTGAGCGAGCTCTACATCGTCTACCGCCGGGCTGCCGCGGTGCTGGCGGAACGCGGCGTCACGGTGAGCCGTTCATTGGTGGGCAGCTATGTCACTGCGCTCGAAATGCAGGGTTGCTCGATCACCGTGCTGCGCCTGGATGCCGAAATGACCGAGCTGTGGGATGCTCCGGTGCATACCGCGGCGTTGAGATGGGGAATGTAGATGCTTGATGTGCAATGGGCCGTGTCCTGGATTCGGGCGGCCGCCGATTCCGTGCACGAACACCGAGCCGGGCTGATCGAGTTGGATCGGGTGATCGGCGACGGCGACCACGGGGAGAATCTGGACCGTGGCTTCGGCGCGGTGGCCGAAAAGCTGGACGGTGATTTCGCCAACCCCGGCGAAGTTTTCAAAATGGTGGCGATGACCTTGATGTCGGTGGTCGGCGGGGCTGCCGGCCCGCTTTACGGAACCGCCTTCCTGCGGGCCGCCACCGCCGTCGGCGATTCAGCGGTCTTGGACTCCGCGCGCCTCGCGGCGATGCTGACCGCCGCCCGGGACGGGATCGTGGCCCGGGGCAAAGCCGAGGCCGGCGACAAAACCATGATCGACGCCTGGACCCCGGCGGTGGAAGCCGCTGATGAAGCAGTGGAAAACGGTCTGGCGCCGGAAGAGCTGCTCGCCGCGGCCTCGGCGGCCGCCGAAGCCGGAGCTCGGGACACCGAACCGATGGTCGCCCGGAAAGGCCGGGCCAGCTATTTGGGCGAACGAAGTGCGGGGCACCGCGACCCCGGAGCCCAGTCGACCGCATTGATTCTCCGCGCCGCTGCGGAATCCGCGAGGGAGGCCGCATGAGGGTCGCACTGCTGATCGTTTCGCACAGCGCCAAATTGGCCGATGGCGTGGTGGAACTCGCCGGCCAGATGGCCCCGGACGTCACGATTCTCGCCGCCGGAGGCATGGACGATGGCGGCTTGGGCACCTCATTGGGCAAGATCGGTGCGGCGATCGCGACAGCCGGGGATTCCGGAATGCTGATCCTGACCGATCTGGGTTCCGCCGTCATGACCGCGGAGGCAGCGCTGGACCTGGCCGGCGGGCCGGCCGGCGTGCAACTGGCGGACGCTCCGCTGGTGGAAGGCGCGGTGGCCGCCGCGGTGGCGGCCCAAGCCGGCGCCGGGCTGCCGGCCGTCCGCGCGGCCGCCGAAACCGCACTGACCGGCAGCGCATTGGGCATCGCACCGCCCGGAGCCGAACCCGCGCCGGCCCCATCCGGCAGCGATCGCACGATCCGCGCCGATGCGGTGCTGCTGAACCCGATGGGGTTGCACGCCCGCCCTGCCGCCACCCTGGCGGCGGCCTTGGGCGCGATGAACGTGGAGATCGAGATCAACGGCGTGGACGGGCAGTCCGTGATGATGCTGATGACGCTCGGCGCGGCCCAGGGCACCGAACTGCACATCGTGGCCAGTGGTCCGGATGCGCAGCGGGCCGTGGATTTGGTCCGCACCGAGGTGGCAAACGGGTTCGGCGAAATCTGAGTCGGCCGGGCCGGCTCAACCGGGCAGCTTGAGCCCGGCAGCGCTGGATTCGGCGAGGCCGTCATGGACCAGATCCGCCAGGATCCGTTCCAGCCGGGTGGAGTCGCTGGCCAGTGCGTGCAGACGCTGCAACGACGGGTCGCCGTCTTCGGCCGGCCCGTCCAGGCCGACGGCGGGGGTGAAGAACAGGCTGCGCGGCACCGGATGTTCGGCGTGCCGGAGCACCGCCATGACGGCTCCGCGGAGTTGCCGGTCGGTTCCGGCCCAAGGCTGCCCTTTCGGCTGGTAGGTCGGTTCGGGTTCGCCGGCGGCAAGCCAGGCGCAGTCCGTGCGTACCGGGCAGGCGGCGCACTTCGGCGATCGCGCCGTGCACAGCAGCGCGCCCAGTTCCATCGACGCCGCGTTCCAGGACACCGACGTTTCCCGGTCCAGCGGCAGCAAAGCCTCGGCCAACTGCATTTCGGCGGCATTGAGACTCGGCGCGGGCAGCGCGGTGCCGCTGAACAGCCGGGCTTCGACCCGGCGGACATTGGTGTCCACCACGGTGGACCGGACTCCGAAGGCGAATGCCGCGACTGCCGCCGCGGTGTAGTCGCCGATGCCGGGCAACGATTTGAGTGCAGCCACCGTAGCCGGGACTGCGTCGTCGAACTCCGAGCTGATCCGGGTTGCCGCGGCATGCAACCGCAAAGCCCGGCGCGGGTAACCCAACCGGCCCCAGGCCCGGACCGCTTCGCCGCTGGGTTCGGCGGCCAGATCGGATGGCCGCGGCCACCGGCGCAGCCATTCCTGCCAGACCGGGAGCACCCGGACCACCGGTGTCTGCTGCAACATCACCTCGCTGACCAACACGCCCCAGGGCGTCCGGTCGGCGGACCGCCAAGGCAGGTCCCGGGCATTCGTGCTGAACCAATCGATGATCCGGTGCTGCACGTGGCTGGTGGTTTGCGGGAGTTGCACAGCATCAAAGCTAACAGTTGGCGCGGCTCGGCGTTGCCTGTGATTTGGCTCCGCTGCGGCGTGGGATCGCTGCTGCCGGGCTGATCTTCCGTAGGCTGGTGCGCATGGCAGGGCAAGGCGGAGGAAAACGGAGGCAAGCATCTCCGGGGGTTTACCGCCGGAGGAGGCTGGTCGTCGGCATTGCGGCCTTGGCCGTGCTGATCCTGCTCGTGGTGATCATCGTTTCGGTGCTCAAGCCGGGCAGCAAGCCCGCTTCGGGCAATGCTTCGAGCTCCGAGTCCGCCGCGGCCGGCAGCGGGTCCGTCAGCCCGGTGCCGCAGACGCCCAGCACGCCGGTCTGCGACCAGAGCAAGATCACCGTCGCTGCGGCAACCGATGCGCCGAGCTATCCGGCCGGCAAGACGCCGGTGTTCACACTCACCGTCAGCAATGGCGGCACGGTGGCCTGCGATGTCAACGTCGGGACTAGCCAGATGGACTTCCTGGTGATGAGCGGCAGCGATCGGATCTTCTCTTCGAAGGATTGCCAGGAAGGCGCTGCCGACTTGGTGAAGAGCATCGCGCCCGGCGCGTCGGAGAAGGCCAACTTCCCGTGGCAGCTCAACCGGACCGTGGAAGGTTGCACGCCAATCGCTGCGAAACCCGGACCGGGCACCTACACCTTGACCGCGACACTCGGAAAGCTCGTGAGCCCCAAACAGGTATTCACGCTCAACCCCTGAGCCGGTATTTCGTCATTACGTCATTGCCTCGCCGAGTGGCCAGATCTGCAGGGTATGGCCGTGGTTTTGGCTGCAGATCTGGCCACTCGGCGGGGGAGTCAGAGGAACCGGTCCAGCAAGCTGGCTTCGGCGATCCTGGAGAGTCCTTCGCGGACCGTCCGGGCACGCTGTTCGCCGATGCCTTCTACTGCCATGAGTTCTTCGATGGTCGCGGCCATCAAGTTCTGCAGACCGTCGAAATGTTCCACCAACCGGTCGGCGACCGCGCGCGGCACGGCCTTGAAACCGGAAAGCAAACGGTAGCCCCGGGGGTGGATCACCGAATCCAGCGAATTCCCGCTCTCCATCAATCCGACGATTCCGGCGATCCGGCCCAGATCGATCAATTCGGTGGCGCTGATGTCCTGCAGGCCGGCAAGCGCAATATCGATCTCTTCCTGGCTGCTCTCGATGTGCGAATAATCACGGATCACCATTTCGCTGCCCGGCCCGCGGCCCACGGTGAGTTCTTCGAGTTGCAGCGACAGGAGTCGCCCGTCGACGCCAAGTTCCAGGACATACTGGGCGATTTCTTCGGAGATCCGCCGGACCATTTCCTGGCGTTGCAAGGTGACCGCGACGTCGCGGACGGTCACCACCGCTTCGATTTCCAGGGCGGACAGTGAGGAGGTGACCTGGTCCAGGCGCGCCCGGTAGCGTTCCAGGGTGGCCAGGGCCTGATTGGCCCGGGCGAGAACCTTTTCCGAGCCTTCCAGCACGTGCCGCAATCCGCCGACGTAAAGCGCGATGATTTGCATCGATTGGCTGACCGAGATCACCGGAACCCCGGTTTGGATCGCGACGCGTTCCGCGGTGCGGTGCCGGGTACCGGACTCCTGGGTCTCGATGGTCGGATCCGGCACCAATTGCACCGCGGCGCGGAGAATCTTCGCCGCGTCCTTGTCGCAGACGATGGCACCGTCCATTTTTGCCAGTTCGCGCAGCCTGGTGGCAGCGAAGTCGATGTCGATTTCGAAGCCGCCGGAGCACAACGATTCGATGGTTTTGTCGTAACCGAGCACAATCAATGCGCCGGTGCGACCCCGCAGGATGCGTTCCAGGCCGTCGCGCAGCTGGGTTCCCGGGGCAACCCTCGCCAAGGTTGCCCGCAATGATTCCTCGGGGCTGCGGACCACGGCACATCCTCTCCTGGGGTTTGGCGTGACGGCGCACTCCAAACCGGCCGGCTGGGATCAGAGTCCAAACCGGGCATCGTTGCGAACACTAGAACATCACAGCCCATACTAGTGGGATACTGCGGCGAGATCGGGAGAGACGGCATTGCGGTTGCCGATTCCGGGGCTTCAGTTTCCGGCCGGCACCGGAAAGAGCAGTTCCAAGGCGTCGCTGAGCTGGTGGACTTCCCGGACCGAGAAGCCGGCCGGAATCGGGCCGGGGCCGTTCGGACTGCCGGGGACCACTGCGTGGCTGAAGCCCAAGCGGTGGGCTTCGTGGATCCGCTGGTTGATGCCGGGCACCGGCCGCACTTCGCCGGCCAGGCCGACTTCGCCGAAAGCGATCAACCGGGCCGGCAAAGCGATCCCCGATTTGGCCGAGGCGATGGCCAGCGCGATCGCCAAATCGGTGGCCGGCTCGGTGAGCCGGACGCCGCCGACCGTGGCCACGTAGGAATCTTCATTCGCCAGATTCGCGCCGGCCCGCTGTTGCAGGACCGCCAGCAGCATCGAGACCCGGGACGAGTCCAGACCGCTGGTCGCCCGCCGGGGCTGCGACGTCGAACTGGTCGCCAGCAAGGATTGCACTTCGGCGACGAGCGGACGTTTGCCTTCCAACGCCACTGTGATGCAGGTTCCGGAGACCGGGTCCTTGGTCCGCGAAACGAAGAGCCCGCTCGGGTCGGCAAGTCCTTCGATGCCTTGTTCGCTCAAGTCGAAGCAACCCACTTCATCGGTGGGGCCATAGCGGTTCTTCACCGCGCGCAGCAAGCGGAGCCGGGAATGCCGTTCGCCTTCGAACTGGCACACCACGTCTACCAGGTGTTCCAGCAGACGGGGCCCGGCGATCGAGCCGTCCTTGGTCACATGCCCTACCAGCACCGTGGTCATATTGAGCCGTTTCGCGGCCGCGATGAGCGAGGCGGCCACCTCGCGGACCTGGGTCACGCCGCCGGCGGAGCCTTCCACCATGGCGCTGCTGAAGGTCTGCACCGAGTCGACGATCAGCAGCTTCGGCTGCACCTTTTCGACTTGGCCCAAGGCTGCGCCGAGATCGCTTTCCGCGGCCAGATAGAGCGAATCGGCAATCGCGCCGATGCGTTCGGCGCGGAGTTTCACTTGGGCCGCGGATTCCTCGCCGGTCAAATAGAGCACGTCGCGCGCCCCGCGGGCGAATTTCGCGGCCACATCCAGGAGCAGCGTGGATTTGCCCACACCGGGCTCGCCGGCGAGCAGTACCACGGCGCCCGGCACGACGCCGCCGCCGAGCACCCGGTCCAGTTCGGCCACCCCGGTGGTCAAATAGGCGGCGGTGGTCGCATCCACATCCGCGATCTTCGTGGCCGGGACCGCAACGCTGCTTGCCGCCGTGGTCCGGGCCACCGTGACGCCGACTTCTTCCACAGTGCCCCAGGCCTGGCATTCGCCGCACCGGCCCACCCACTTCGCGGTGGTCCAGCCGCACTCCGCGCATTTGAATCCGGGAGCAGGGGTTCGGGTGGATTTGGCCATGCCACGAGCCTACCCAGTCGCACCGACAATGGGTGTGCCGCACGCACCCGTTCCCCGGTTTCAGTTAGCCAGCCGCAGGTGCGTTAGCCGGATGTGCGAATTAACGCTAACGCAAATGCGAGATGCTATCCGAAACGCGCTAACTCAGTTCCGGACCGGCGCTGATGTGCACATGCAGGTGCTTGGAGTCCTGGTAGCGGCCCAGATTGGTCAGGACTCTGGCGGCGCCGAACCGTTGCTCGAAGTCGGCTGCCACCAGTTGAATCACCTGCAGCAACTCCCGGACCAGCGGTTCAGGCTCGCCGGACAACTGCAACAGCGAAGGGATATGCCGCTTCGGCACCACCACGGCGTGGTGTTCCCAGTACGGTTTGGTGTGCTGGAAGGCGATCACCGCTTCGCCGTCGTACAGCAGGTCCAAACGGTCGGGCCGGGGCAGCGCTACATCGCAATAGAAATCATTGCCGGTGTAGCACTCGGGGAGTTCGGTCATGCAAGCCAGCCTCGCACAATCCAATCGTCGTTTCAGTTAGCCAGCCGCAGGTGCGTTAGCCGGATGTGCGACCTAGCGCTAACGCAAATGCGAGATGCTATCTGAAACCGGAAAAACGTTAGATCGTCGGGAGCAGGCTTCTGGCTTCCTCGCCGTCGACGCCTGCGGCCTCGAGCAGATCCACCATGAGCGGCCGGAACAGCATGACGACGGTTTCGCCTTCCAGTTTCTGCACGCCGAGTGATTTCGGGTGCAGCAGGCTGGCGATCACGCAGAGCTCGTCACGGGCATTGTTCAAGTGGACCGCGCTCGCCGTGGCGTCGCGTTCGGCCAGGCCGGTCGCGATCAGATCCACCGCGTCCGCAGTGTCCGACAGCATCTCGCTGATCCCTTCTACCGCGGAATCGGAAAGTGCGGCGTTGTTGATCGCACTGGTCAGCCGTCGGGCGAACACCCGGGAGTTGCGCAGCGCCAGATCGATGAACTCGAGTGAGTTCTCCAACGAACTGATCTCGCCCTTGAAGCGCCGGTAGGCCGGCGAGATCGTCGCGACTTCACCGGAGGAACGCAGCGAAGCCCGCATGCCGTCGACGAGCGGCTGGCAACTGCGGGCCCGGACCAGGGCGTGCCAAGCAATGGTCGAGTCGCTTTTGACCAGGGCTTCGCCGCATTCGCGCAGGACTTCGGCCAGTTCATTGAGCAGTTTGCAGATGTCCTGTTTCGGTTCTTTGCGCGGGTCCCGCGGCGTGAGCAGGGTGATCAGCAGGGCGAAGCTCACCCCGACGACGGCGTCCACGCTCCGGGTCAATGGCCCGCCGGTGGGCAGTGGCAGCAGAACCACCAGAACCGACTGGAGACCCAGCTGGGTGGCGAAGATCGCGCCGTTGTCCAAGAACCTGGCCAGCATGATCGAAGCGAAAAGCACCACGGCTGCCTGCCAGATTCCGGCACCCGCCCAGGTGAGGATCAGCTCGCCCATCAAGATGCCCAGGGTGCAGCCGATCGCCACTTCCAATACCCGGCGCAATCTCGGATCCCGGGAGAATCCCAGGGCGATGAGCGAGGAGGTCGCAGCGAAAATCGGTCCGCTGTGCCCGAGCACGAACTCGGCGAAGGCATAAGCACCCACCGCGCAGATGGTCATCTGAATCGCCGGGACCACCGATTGCGCACTGCGCCGGGCCCCGATCCTGGTCCGGCTGCCGAAGAACCGGGCGGTGGCCGGAAGCGGTCGCCGTACGGCCTTGCTCTTTCCGGACATGGCTTCAGTCTATGGTGTCGGCACTTCGGAAAGCCGGTCCGGCGACGCATAGCCTGTCGCCCGGTTGATGGCAATCACACCGGAGCACGCTTATTCCAATGGCCAGATCTTGTTAACCTTCCGTTCATCTCCGGCGGCACGTCCCGTTACCTCTGCCGCCTAAGTTCAAGGAGTAATCCTGCAAAAACACTGAATTCAGATAGCCAGTTGACGTGCAGCCTTCATGGGGGGCGACGGTTCAGCTAGATCCCTTGGAAGGGGCAAAACAAGTGAAGGTACTTCGCTACGGTCGCGTTGCGGCTGTTATCGCGGTGGGCGCCATCGCACTCACCGCTTGCGGTGGCAACTCCGGCGCCGGAAACTCGACTCCGGCCGGCTCCTCGAGCGCGGCGGTCGATTACTCGGGCCTCAGCGGCACCATCACCGCCGGCGGCTCCAGCGCCCAGTCCAACGCGCAGACCGCTTGGACCGCGGGCTTCACCGCCCAGGCCAAGAACGTGAAGATCAACTACGACAAGTCGCAGGGCTCCGGCGGCGGCGTCACCAACTTCACGGCCGGGTCGTACGACTTCGCTGGTTCGGACGCTTACTTGAACGCGGACCAGGCTGCCAAGGTCCAGGCCGTCTGCGGCCCGGGCGGCGCAGTGAACCTCCCGGTTTACCTCGACGGCGTGGCGATCGTGTTCAACCTCCAAGGCGTGGACAAGCTGCAGCTCTCCTCGGAGACCGTCGCGAAGATCTTCAAGCAGGAAATCAAGACCTGGGACGATGCCGCGATCAAGGCCGACAACCCCGGCGTCACCCTGCCGGCTACCGCGATCACCACGGTGACCCGCTCGGACGGATCCGGCACCACGCAGAACTTCACCAACTACCTGAGCCAGGTGGCCCCGTCGGTCTGGACCGACCCGGTCTCCAACAAGTGGCCGATTGCCGGCTCCTCCGCCCAGCAGGGCGGCTCCGGTGTGGTCAACACGGTCAAGGCCGGCAACGGCACCATCGGCTACGCCGACCACTCCGCGATCGACACCCTGAAGTCCGCTTCGATCAAGGCCGGCGACAAGTACGTCGCGTTCAGCGCTGAAGGCGTGACCAAGGCGATCGAGGCCGGCGTCACCGCTGCGCCGAGCGAGGTCAAGGGCGATTTGTCGCAGAAGATCGACTACACCAAGTTGACGTCCGGCGACGCCTACCCGATCCCGCTGATCTCCTACGACATCGTCTGCACCAAGTTCAAGGACGCCAAGCAGGCGGAACTGACCAAGGCCTACATCGGCTACATCGCGAGCGACCAGGGCCAGAAGATCGCTGCGAAGAACGCCGGTTCGGCGCCGCTTCCGGCTGACCTCGCCGCCAAGATCGCAGAAACCCTCAAGACGGTTTCCTAGTCGTCCGCGCAAGGCCGGCCACCCCGTTGCGGGGTGACCGGCCTTTGGCGCTATTGAAACTCGCCTGAACGCACGTACGACTACTACGCAGTCAAGAAAGCATGATGTGAGCACGTCAACCGTAGCCAGCACCGGGGGGTCAGCGGCCACGAAGGCCCGTCCGGCTGACCGGATCTTCAAATCCCTTTCCACCGTCGCCGCCGTCTCGATCATGGTCATCCTGGCCGGCGTCGCGATCTTCCTCATCGTCCGCGCGCTCCCGGCGATCACCGCGAGCTGGACCGACAACCCGAGCCTGGACAAGGACTTCACGGCCGGCTTCGCGAACTTCTGGTCCTATGTCGGCCCGCTCGCCTTCGGCACGGTGTGGGCTTCGCTGATCGCGCTGATCCTGGCTACCCCGGTGGCCATCGGGATCGCCTTGTTCATCTCGCACTACAGCCCGCGCAAACTCGCGAACGCGCTCGGCTACATCGTCGACCTGCTGGCCGCGGTGCCCTCGGTGGTCTTTGGCCTCTGGGGCATTTTCGTGATGCGCGATTTCCTGCTCCCGCTGCAACAATGGCTCAACGCGAATCTGGGCTGGATTCCGTTCTTCGGCGGCGAAGTGACCACCACCGGATCATCGATCTTCACCGCCGCCGTCGTACTGGCCGTGATGATCTTGCCGATCATCACTTCGATTTCCCGGGAAATCTTCCTGCAGACCCCCAAGCTCCATGAAGAAGCCGCACTGGCTCTGGGCTCCACGCGCTGGGAGATGATCCGGCTCGCGGTCTTCCCCTATGCCCGTTCCGGCATGGTCAGCGCGATCCTGCTGGGCTTGGGCCGGGCGCTCGGCGAGACCATGGCCATTGCGATGATCCTCTCGCCAGCGGTGATCGTCTCCTTCTTCGTGGTCACCGAGGGGCAGAACCCGCAGACCGTCGCGGCGAACATCGCGCTCAACTTCCCGATCGCCGAAGATCTGGGCCGCTCGGCCCTGATCGGCACCGGCTTGGTCTTGTTCGTGATCTCCTTCGCAGTGAACTTCCTGGCTCGGATGATCGTGAACCGCAAGCCCAAGGCGAAGAAGGAAGACGCGGTTGCGGCTGATGCGCTCAGCGCAGATGCCGCCGAGGAGTCTCCGGTGGCGTTGATCCACCCCGACGGCGATCACGGCCACGTGCATGCGAAACGCCCTGATCTGCACGGGAAGCCCGGCAACTCCGAAGGAGCTGGCAAATGAGCACTTTGACCGATGCCCCCCGGAGCAATACCCGGAACCGGCTGACCAGCGGACAACTGCCCCGGTTCATCAACATCTACACGGTGCTCGGCTCGCTCGTGGTGGCGGCAGCAGTATTGGGCTTGATCGGGTTCAGCCTGGTGGGTCTGATCGTGCTTACCGCAATCGTGTACCTGATCGCGATTTCGGTGCTGTCCATCGCGGTGGAGAATCGGCGCAAGGCGATGGACCGTTTTGTCCGCGGCCTGATCGTGGTGTTCTTCCTGATCGCCTTGACGCCATTGGTCTCGCTGCTCTGGACGGTGATTTCCAATGGGATCAAGGTGCTCAATTGGAACTTCATCACGACCTCCGGCGGGGACAGCACGATCGATCCGGAGACGCTCGAACTGGTGACCTCTGCGGGCGTGCTGCAATCAGTGGTCGGCACCCTGGAAATCACCGGTCTTGCCGCGTTGTTCTCCATTCCGATCGGGTTGCTGACCTCGATCTACCTGGTCGAATACGCCCAGCCCAACCAGTGGCTCCGCCGCACCGTGACCTTCCTGGTGGATGTGATGACCGGCATCCCGTCGATCGTGGCCGGTCTGTTCGCGTTCTCGCTGTTCACCCTGGTCTTCGGGCCCAAGGCGTTCAGCGGCCTCTCCGCCGCGGTCGCGCTTTCGGTTTTGATGATCCCGATCGTGGTGCGCTCCAGCGAAGAAATGCTCCGGCTGGTGCCCAATGATCTGCGTGAAGCTTCTTATGCCTTGGGCGTGACCAAAGTGGTCACCATCCTCAAGGTCGTCATCCCGACCGCGATCGCCGGCATCGTCACCGGCATCACCTTGGCGATCGCCCGGGTGATCGGCGAAACCGCGCCGATCTTCATCGCGGCCAGCTTCACCAACAATTTCAACTCGAACCCGTTCGACGGGCCGATGTCCAGCCTGGCCACAGCGGCCTATACCGGATACAAATTCCCGGGGCCGGACCCGCAGGTCTCGCTCGACCAAGGCTGGGGCGCTGCGCTCCTGCTGGTGATCCTGGTGGTCATCCTCAATCTTGTAGCACGCCTGATCGCGATGCTGTTCGCTCCGAAGTCAAGCCGGTAACGGCGGAAGGAAACCATGTCCAAAAGTGTTTCGGTCAAAGACCTCAACGTCTTCTACGGGGATTTCCTCGCGGTGGAAGACGTCTCGATGGATATTGCGCCCCGCTCCGTCACCGCGTTCATCGGCCCTTCGGGCTGCGGCCAATCGACCTTCCTACGCACCCGGAACCGGATGCACGAAGTGATTCCCGGTGCGCATGTGAAAGGCCAGGTACTGGTCGACGGCGACGACCTGTACGGCGTCGGCGTGGATCCGGTCACGGTCCGCCGGCAGATCGGGATGGTTTTCCAGCGGCCGAACCCGTTCCCCACCATGTCGATCCGGGAAAATGTGCTTGCCGGAGTGCGTTTGAACAACAAGCGGCTCTCCAAGTCCGAAGGCGCGGAGCTGGTCGAGAAGTCGCTCAAGGGCGCCAACCTCTGGAACGAGGTCAAGGACCGTTTGGAGAAGCCGGGCATGGGGCTTTCCGGTGGCCAGCAGCAGCGGCTCTGCATCGCCCGGGCGATCGCGGTGGAGCCGGAAGTGCTGCTCATGGACGAGCCTTGTTCGGCTCTTGACCCGATTTCCACGCTGGCTGTCGAAGACCTCATCAACGAGCTCAAAGAAGACTTCACCGTGGTGATCGTG
>SXGS01063384.1_pt1 | contig 21316 bp, 18 predicted proteins | sample 3174681 | NCBI WGS metagenome assembly SXGS01 (sample SAMN11356861, study PRJNA531348) | freshwater metagenome | isolation source: freshwater sample F1-80 | place: China: Fuxian Lake, Yuxi | collected 2017-12-25 | reverse complement strand
GAAGGTCCTAGGTTCAAATCCTAGCCCCGCAACCAAATTTTAGGCCGTTTTCCTTCGGGAAAGCGGCCTTTTTGTTTGGCCCTTTTGTTTGGCCCGTTAGGCTCACAAAGGCTAACGAACCCGCCCTGGCAATATCCCCAGATAGTCCCCTCAGATTTCGAATCCCGTCGCCCGCTCCACTCGCTGGGTGTTCGTTTGCCAAAGACTGTCACGCCACGCCTGAGGGACTCGCCTTCCTAGCAGCCGATGTCGACGCGCGAAAGAAACTCCTCAACGGGATGCTGAGGCAAATCCAGATCTTCGATTTAATGATCCGGGGGTTGGCTGCGTCACCGACGGATGAACTCGCAAAAGACATCATTCTGAGCCAACTGGCCCTGACCTTCCCTAGAGAACGCTCTCAACGCATTTTGCACACCCTCGTCTCCTGGGCCCGCTACGCCGAACTCTTCCGCTACAGCGCACCGCGTCGGGGGCTGCACGGGCTCAAAGCCAGCATCCACCCACCGCATCACGGATGACCACGGATCGAAACGGAAGTCCGCTTCGAATATCTCTGGTAGTCAAGAAGGCGTAGCCAACAAGTCGCCGACGAATCAGAATCACTAGCCATGACACCGCTGGAGCGCATCATCCATTCTCCTTGGAGCTTCTTTAAGATTGCTGGTGTCACCACGGTCGATGCCACGCTGCGCTACTTGCTGTTTGCGGGGATCGGTTGGGTCCTGGGTTATTGGTGGTTCCGGCAACGCTGGGCTCATCGCAAGATCATTCCTCGATTCCCTGCCTCCTCCGACATCCGACGTGAGATCGGTTATTCCCTCCTGACTCTGTCGATTTTCGGGTTGGTCGGAGCCAGTACAATTTTGGCGTCGCGATCTGGTTGGACGCAGATGTACTGGAAGGTGGGAGATTATGGCACTGCCTGGTTCTGGGGCAGCATCGGTTGCGCGATCTTACTGCATGACACTTACTTTTATTGGACGCATCGGATGATGCACCATCCGCGGCTCTTCTCAGTGTTTCACCGGGTGCACCACCTTTCCAATAATCCCTCGCCCTGGGCCTCCTACGCGTTCGCTCCCGCCGAAGCGGTGGTCGAAGCGGGCATCTTTCCACTCACCGTGCTGGTGATGCCTATCCACCCGCTGGCCTTCACGCTCTTCATGCTTTGGCAGATTTTCTTCAACGTGATGGGACACACCGGCTACGAGTTCTATCCGCGATGGCTGATGGATTCATGGTTAGGAAAATTTATTAACACCCCCACCAACCACATCATGCATCACGAGAAAATGCGGGGAAACTACAGCCTTTATCTCAATGTGTGGGACCGCCTCATGGGCACGAATCATCCGGAGTACGAGTCCAGATTCCGCGAGGTGACTTCACGCCCCAAGGCCACGGCGACCCAGTGAGTCGGCCATGAGGGAGCCCTCAACCGGCCTTCGGAGCAAATCGCGCAGTGATGGCCGCGATTCAGTCGGCCAGGCAATACAGGAAGCGCTCGCCCCTCAGGTAAAACTCCCGGTCCACCAACGCCGGTGACGCGCTGAAGGAGTCCTCTAGCCGGTTCACAGCCAGCACCGCGTTTTCGAACGCCTCATTCCCGGACGGATGCTTGAGGACCACCGTCGTTCCATCCCGACCGGTGACGTAAATTCGGCCCGCGGCCCCGACCGGTGAGGCAAAGATGAAGTCCCGAATGCCTTCCAGCCGAAGAAGTTCTCCCCGGAGTTTACCGGTGGCCGGATCCATCCGGACCAATACGTTCTGGTTGTGCCGCAAATGATAAAGGGTGTCGTCGTACAGCAGGGGTGAGGCCACGTAGGGCGTGAGTCGGTTCATTCGCCACAGCACGTGATCGGAGCCGGTTACATCGCCATGCGCCCCGGACAACCGCAGCGCCAACATGGCCTGCGTGTAGTAACTATTGCCGGCGATGAGGGTTCCGCGGTGAACGACGGGCGAAGCCACCACATTGTCGGTCAGACCCGCGCATTCCCAAATCAAGGCGCCGGTGGCCAGGTCGTACCCGCGCACCCGCCGGGTGGCGCTCACGATCACCTGAGGCTTGCCGTCCACCTCAACTACGATGGGCGTGGACCAAGAAGTCTTCTCGTCGCGGGCGGTCTTCCATCGGGAGTCGCCGGTACGGGTATCGAAGGCCTGGATAAACGAGCCGCCTTCATGATCCCAGTTCACCACGAGCAAGCCGCTGTGGACCACCGGGGAACTCCCCTCACCATGGGCATGCAAGGTGTTCATGCGGCCAAGGTCTTTGCGCCAGCGAATCCGGCCGTCGGCCTCCAGGCAGTAAAGCCCGCGCGAACCGAACAAGGCGTAAATGGCCTGTCCGTCGGTCACCGGGGAATGGGACTCCGGACTGCCGGTGGTGTGCCCGCCTTCATGGGGCCAGTCCTCGCGAACGATCGTCTTCCAGGCCACCCGGCCATCCTTCCGGGACACAGCCACCACGGCGTACTCATGCCGATGAGTGACTGGCACGCTGTCATGAACGCCCGGAGCCTGATCGAAGACGGGCTTCTGGGGCTCTCCCACCGGGGCGGCGGTCATCACGATCACCCGGTCGCCGAGGACGATGGGCGAGGAATGGCCCTTGCCGGGAATCGCGAGCTTCCAGCGGACGTGGTTGGTTTCACTCCACTGCAGGGGCGGCTGGGCCATCGGCGATACACCCGTGGCCAGCGGGCCCCGCCATTGAGGCCAAGCCAATGCTGCCTCCTGCGCCGGCACCTGGGCGGCCCGTGGCGCTAGGACATTCGTGGCCGCTTCGGCGCACAAGAGGCCGGTGGCAGCGGCCGCAACCAGGATCCATGACCACCACTGTCGGCAAACCTTCATCCACAGACCTCTGCGCATCATGCACGAGGTGTAGCCCGCCCCAGCGCGAGGCGCGACAGAAACCCGGCCCGAAGACCGGGCACCGCTTGGCCGGAACGATTCAGTTGGGAGGAAAGGGATGGCGTCGCGGATTCTTTCGCAAGACGAGGCGAGAGCGAGGCGCGGGCCGATTGAAGGCCCGTAACGAGCGAACAACGAAGCTCTTGCGGAAGAAGACGCAGCCAGCACGACCGACCCAATTGAATCGTTCCGGCTTAGGCCGAATAGTCGAAATACACGGTCTTGGTGCGGCTGTAGAAATCCAACGCCGCGGTGCCCTGCTCTCGATAAGAATCGGTGGAGCTGTCCTTCACGCCGCCGAAGGGAGCCTGAAGGGCGAGGCCCGTGCTAATTTGATTCACCTTCACCACGCCGCACTCAATACGTTCGGAGTACTGAAGGGCCTTTTTGAAGTCGCGCGTCACCAAGCTGGCGCTAAGGCCGTACTTCACCCCATTGGCCACAGCGATGGCCTCGTCGAAAGAATCCACAGCGAGGATAACTACCACAGGACCGAAAACCTCCTCCTGCGCGATTTGCATCGACGGGGTCACCTTGCCGAGAATGGCCGGCTGCATGAAATAGCCATGGGCCAAATCGCCTTCCGTCAGGCGGGCTCCACCCCAGACCAATTCAGCGCCCTCGCCGATCGCCTGCTGGATGGCCGCGAAGTTGCCCTCGAATTCGTCGGCGTTCACCGCCGGGCCCATTTGAACACCGGGCTGCGCACCGGGCCCGACCTTCCAGGTCTTGGCCAACGCCACCAACTTCTCGGTGAAGGCTTCGAGCACCGAGCGCTCCACGATCACGCGGCTGGTTGCCGTGCACGCCTGACCGGTCAAGCCGAACCCGGCGATGGCCACCAAGCGGGCCGCCAGATCGAGATCGGCATCGGCCAGCACGATCGTGGGATTCTTGGAACCCATTTCTAACTGCACGCGAATCCGCCGCGGCGCGAGCGTTTGATACAACGACGTGCCCACCCCGTGGGAACCCGTGAAACTCAACGCCTGAATGGCCGGATTGGAGGCAATTTCCGCGCCGAACGCCCGACCGGAACCCGTGACCACATTAAGCACCCCGGCCGGCAAACCCGCCTCGGCCAGAACCTTAGCCAACTCCAGCGCCATGGCCGGGGCTTGCGAGGCGGGCTTGAGAACGACCGTGTTGCCGCACAGCAAGGCCGGCACAAGTTTCCAGGCCGGGATGGCGATGGGGAAATTCCACGGAGTAATGAGCGACACCACGCCCAGCGGTTCGCGACGAGTGAACAACAGATTGCCCGGCAAATCGTGGGGAATGGTCTGTCCACCGACCGTGTAACTCAGGCCGCCAAAAAACCTGAAGATATCGGCCGCCCTCTGAACCTCGCCGGTGGCCTCGGTCAGCGTCTTGCCCTCTTCCCGGACAAGCAGCAGAGCCAGATCGGCCTTGCGGGACTCGAGGATTTGCGAGGCCTTGCTGAGAAACCGACCACGCGCCACCGATGTGAGCGCCGCCCAGGCCGGAAACGCCTTCTGGGCCGCGGCCGCGGCCGCCGCGAACTCCGGCGCGTCCGACAACGGATAGCGAGCCACCGTCTCCCGGGTGTCCGCAGGATTGGTGGTCGTAAAGGTGGCCCCAGATGCGGCCGGAACCCAGTTGCCTCCGATGAAATTGGCGTAGTATTGCATGGTTTGTGGTGATGTCGTGCTGAGTGTCCGTGGGATAGGATGTCTTCTGGCTGAATGCTTCAGGCCGCCAGGTTGGCCAGCGAAGCAGCGATCTGGGCCTCCTTGACCTGCCACTCTTGCAGGCGGGCTTGGTGTTCTTCGAGCACCTTGGCAGGCACCTTGGCGGCGAAGGCTGGATTGGCGAGCTTCTCCTGAACTTTAGTCACCTCGATTTTGACGCGCTCCAGCTCTTTGGTGAGGCGCGCGCGTTCGGCCTCGAAGTCGATGAGGCCAGCCAACGGCAAGAAGAGTTCACCCAGGGCGTTGACCGCCACCGGCGTGCCGCGCTCGGAAGTCCACGCCGCATCCACCACCTCCAGTGCCTCGGCGTTGAGCAGCAACTTGAGCACCTCCACATCCGAAGGGGACAACGTGCCGGCCGGTCGCACGATGAATCGAATCTTCTTAGCCGGATCGATCTTGCAGTCGCGGCGTAATCCGCGACCAAGGCTCACTAGGTCGTACTTGGCTTGGGCCACGGCGTCGGCGGTGTCGTCGAGACCGAAGTATTCCTTCTCGTCGTCGCTCAACGGCTTGGGCCACAGCGCGAACATCAAGGTCTTGCCGCCCTGATTGTCGGGCATGTCTTGGGCAAATCCCATCCCATGCCAGAGTTCTTCGGTGATGAACGGCAGGAACGGATGGAAGAGCCGCAGCAATTGACCCAAGACAAAGTCGATGACCGCGACCTTGTTGACCTTGAGGGCCTCGTCGCTGCCGTAAATAACCGCCTTGGAGGCCTCGACGTACCAATCGCAGTACTCGTTCCAGAAGAAGCGGTACAACGTGGTCGTGGCGTCGCTGAATTTGTACTCGGCCAAGGCCTGGGTGACCTCGCGGATGGCCTGATCGAGCCTCATCAAGACCCACCGGTCATCCGAAGTGAGCAAAGCCGGGTTGATCTCGGCCTCGGACTGAGTGCCCTCACCAGTGATCATCTGGCGGAAGCGGCACGCGTTCCACAGCTTGTTGCAGAAGTTGCGTCCGAGTTCGACGGTCTGTTCGTCGAAAAGAACGTCTTGGCCCAAGGGCGCAGCCCGCATCACTCCGAAGCGCAGCGCATCGGCTCCGTACTTGGCGATGAGGTCGAGCGGGTCGGGCGAGTTGCCCAGCGACTTCGACATCTTGCGCCCCTGTTTGTCGCGAATGATGCCCGTGAAATAGACGTTCCGGAACGGCAGGTCGCCCATGTACTCGTAGCCCGCCATGATCCTGCGGGCGACCCAGCAGAAGATAATGTCCGGGCCGGTGACGAGGTCGGTCGTGGGGTAGAACGCCTTCAGGGTCGCGTTCTTCGCGTCGACGTCCTTCTCGTCGACCCAACCCATCGTGGCGAACGCCCACAGCCAGGAGCTAAACCACGTGTCGAGCACATCGGGATCCTGGGTGAAGCCGAGCTTCGCCAGTTCGTTTGCCTCGATAACGGAATCGGTGGCTGCCGTAATCTTGATGGAACTGCTGTCGGGCCCCCATTCAATCAGCACATAGGTCTGCTCGGATCCCTTTCCGCAAAATCCGAAGCCGTGGACCATCTCGTGAACGAAGCCTTTCGAGTCCTTGGAGGCTTCGTAAAAGGGCTTCAGAGCTTCAGGCATTTCTGTGCCGACATCCGCCTTCGATATTGTCTTCATCCACACCGGGATGCGATGCCCCCACCAAAGCTGACGACTGATACACCAGTCTTGGATGCCGCCCATCCAGTGGTCGTACACCTTGGCCCAGCGATCCGGGAAGAAGCGCATCGGGGCCGGAGCCTCAGAGCCGGGTTGAGCCACGCAGGCCTTCGATGCCTCCACGCTGGGATACTTGAGGAACCACTGTTCGCTCAGGCGCGGCTCGATGGGCACATCGGCCCGCTCGCTGAAGCCGACGTTGTTGGTGTAGGGCTCGGCCTTGTCCAGGGCCCCCGCGGCCTCCAGCAATTCGGCCGAGCGCTTGCGACCGACGAAGCGGTCCAACCCCGCCAAATCAGCACCGGCCTCGGCCGTAAGCTTGCCGTCGGGCGTGAGCACATCAATGACCGGCAGAGTGTGGCGCAGGCCGATTTCGAAGTCCGCCTTGTCGTGGGCCGGGGTGACCTTCAGCACGCCCGTGCCAAAGTCGAAGGTCACGTGATCGTCGGCAATGATAGGGATGATCCGCAGCTCCTTCGGCACATCGAGCGGCAGAGCTCGGTACACGTGTTTGCCAACGAGGTGCGTGTAGCGGGGATCGTTGGGGTTCACGGCCACGGCCGTGTCGGCGGGGATTGTTTCCGGCCGAGTGGTGGCGATGGTCAGGAACGTACCCGGAAGCTCCACCACCTCCACGCGGAAGTGGTACATGAAGCCCTTCTGTTCCTTCATGGTGACCTCCTCGTCAGACAGCGCCGTGAGCGAGGCCGGACACCAGTTCACCATGCGTTTGCCGCGGTAGATTAGGCCCTTCTTGTAGAGGTCCACGAACACCTTCTGGACGCACCGGGAATACTCCGGGTCCATCGTGAAGCGGGTGCGGGTCCAATCGCAGGAGGCACCGAGCGCGCGCAACTGCTTGAGAATAATTCCGCCGTAGGTCTCCTTCCATTCCCAGATCTTGGCCACCAGCGCCTCGCGCCCGAGGTCGTCGCGGTGCTTGATTTGGCCGGCCTTCTTGAGGGTCTTCTCGACGACGTTCTGGGTGGCGATACACGCATGATCGGTGCCCGGCAGCCACAAGACTTCCTTGCCGTCCATGCGCGCCTTGCGGGCGAGGATGTCCTGGATGGTGTTGTTGAGAACGTGGCCCATGGTCAGCACGCCGGTCACGTTCGGGGGCGGGATGACGATGGAATAGGCGGGTCGAGTCGCGGAGACACGGGCCGGATCGGCCGTGAAGCAGCCTTGGTCTTCCCAGAACTGGTACCACTTGGACTCGACGGACTGCGGCTCGTAGGCCTTTGAAATCTCGCTCATTTCGGTCCGGCAAACCTACCGGACCTCCCGGAGTCTCGGCAACAGGTCGCTGCAGGAGAGGCCACGTGGCGAAGGCATCGTATCCGTGTCGTCCGGGATTCCAAAGGAGCCGAGAATAGACCACTCATGACGACCCACATCGGCCTTTCCCATCGCGCCATCCGCCTCTTCGTCGGCCTCACCCTCCTGGGTCTGGGCACCGCCCTCGACATTTCCTGAGGACTCTTGGGCGTCATCCTCATGCTCACCGCGGCCATCGTCTTCTGCCCGCTGTACCCGCTTCTGGGCATCAATACTTGCGAAAGCAGTCACGGATCCCCTCGCCCGTTCACGGCAGAAAGGACAGGTTCGAGGTCGAAGCGCCCTGCCAACCGGCGGCAATCGTCGCGGGCAGGAAGTCGGCAGACTCTCCTCGTAGGTTGTCCGGAACCCCCTGATTGGCAATTTTTCACCCGACTGCATTTCTGCCAGAATCCTTCGCTCACCCCTGACGGAAGCCACCGAAAGGGGCCAGATCTTGAGGCCTTCGCTCGGATGCATCCTCCAACGCATCGCAGTCCTCTGCAGATCAACCGAGACCTCGGCCCCAAACTCGGGCTCGTCCTCAATCATCAGGGTCCGGCCGGAAACACCCTGCCCAGGGCCGCATTGACGGAGGCCGAGGCGCTCGCGAATGCTCGCGGGCATGATTACTGTCCGCGCTTGGGCTGCCGTCATCCCCCTGCTCTGCTCCGCCGTTCTGGCCAACCCGTTGCGGGCGGAGTCGCCCAAGCTCCCTGGCGTCGGGGCGGCTCTCCAAGAGCAGATCGATCGCCACGAAATCGCTGGCGCGGTCACGATGGTCGTCTCGAAGGATCAGGTGCTGCACCTCGAGACCACCGGACTTGCCGATATGGCGGCCCATAAGCCGATGCAGGCGGATACGATGTTCTGGATCGCCTCGATGACCAAGCCGATCACGGCCACCGCCGTGCTCATGCTCCAAGACGAGGGCAAACTGGACGTTCACGATCCGATCTCCAAGTACCTGCCCGAATTCGCGAGCCTCAAGACTCCGTCCGGCCAGCCAGCGAACCTGACGCTGATTCAGATCCTCACCCACACCTCCGGACTCGGTGAAGCCGGTGGCCCGGCCGCCCGCGAGGCGAAGACTCTGGCCGACCTCGTTCCGCTCTGGCAGGCCGCGCCGATGCAATTCGAACCGGGCAGCCGGTGGAGCTACTGCCAGAGTGGCATCAATGCCGCCGGCCGCGTGGTTGAGGTTGTCAGCGGGATGAGCTTCGACGCCTTTCTCAAAAAACGCCTCTTCCAGCCGCTGGGCATGAAGAGCACGACGTTTTATCCGGGCGCCTCAGAACGCGCTCGTCAGGTCACCGCCTACGCCAAGAACGCGACGACCGGATCGCTCGAAGCCGTGCCGCCTCGACCGGAGTTCGGCCCTCGCGACCGTCCGCCGCAGGGCAATGGCGGCCTGTATTCCACAGCCGAGGACTATGCGAAGTTCTGTCAGATGCTGCTGGGCAAGGGAACATTCCAAGAAGTCCGCTACCTCAGCGAGGCGTCGGTGAAACTCATGTCCACGCCCCAAACGCCCGAAACCCTGCCCACGGGCTTTTTTCAGAACGACACCTACGGTCGGCGCGGGCTGAACTACGGATGGGCCCTCGGCACCTGTGTGCTCAAGGCCCCGCATGACGGAGTGCCCGCCATGCTCTCGCCCGGCACCTTCGGCCACGGAGGCGCCTGGGGAACTCAGGCCTGGGTGGATCCCGTCAAAGGCGTCGCCTACGTGCTAATGGTCCAACGCTCCAACTTCCCCAACAGCGACGCCAGCGACGTCCGCCGCGCCTTCCAACAAGCCGCCGCCAAGGCCCTGGCCAAGCCTTAGCCAGCCGAACGTCGGAAGCCTGGCGGGCTCCGGAATCGGGCGTCACCGATCCACCGAATCTTGCCCAAGATAAGAAAACCCCTTAACAGGACCTTATGCGATGATCATGTCCTTCAAGGATGACGAGACACAGCGGTTGCACGAGACCGGATCGAGTCGGCGTTTTTCGGCGATCGCCCGAGTGGCATTGCGGAAACTGATCCAACTGGATGCCGCTGGGGAGCTTTCCGATCTTCGGGTACCTCCAGGCAATCGCCTCGAAGCGCTCCAAGGGAACCTTGCTGGGAGATATTCCATCCGGATTAACGACCAATGGAGACTGTGCTTTCGGTGGGACGGATCCGACGCCAGCGAAGTCGAGATTTGCGACTACCATTGACACTACCCCATAACGCCATAGGATACAAATCATGAAACCCGTCACGCCCGGCGAGATTCTCTTGGAGGAGTACTTGATTCCGCTCGGAATTTCGCAGAACGCCTTGGGTCGCGCCCTCGGTGTCTCGCCGAGGGCCATCAATGAAATCGTTCTGGGAAGGCGTTCCATCACGCCGGAAATGTCGATGAAGTTGGGCAAATTCTTCGAGCAAACCTCGGAGTTCTGGTTCCGGGTGCAAAGCAACTGCGACTTCCGCGATTTGCGGAAACGGGAGCGGGCCCTCACCGCCAAAGTCCGTCCACTGGCCCTGCTGAAAGCCGCCTAAGCGCTTGCGGCGGTTCTCCGCCCGGGGCTCTCAGGCCCGTTCGGCTCAGGCCCCGAGGCCGGAGACCGTGTGGATTTCGAGGAGGCCGAATTCGTTCCAGCGGCCGTTCTTGAGTTCTTGCTGGCGGGCCTTGGCCAGGAACAATCGTTGGCCGTCGGCGCTGAAGCGGGCGTCGGTGATGCGGTGCTTGGCGTCGATGCTGAAGAGATTACGACCGCTGGCCGCTTCGAAGAGCGCAAGGTTCCAAGTGCCTTGGAACAGCCGGCCGGCCATGACGAAGTGCTTCCCATCCGGGTGGAAGGCCAAGGCCTCCATCAACCCCTGCCCGCTCTCTCCCTCGTGGGTCTGATCGAGCTTCTTGCCGGTCTTCCACTCGAAGGACTGCCACCGCTGAACTCCGTTGCCCGCCATGGGATCGCGCATCGGACCCATGCCGCAGGCGTAGAGACGCTCGCCATCCGGAGAGAACTCGAGTGCGAACACTCCGCCCAAGAAATGGTGGCTCTTGATGATGCCCCAACTGGTCAGGTCGTCGGTCTTCCACTGCGAGACACTGCGGCCGCTCTCCAAGTCCCACACGGCCACCTCGCCCATGAGGTTGCCAGCGGCCACCCGACGACCGTCCGGGCTGAAGGCCACCGCTTGCACCGGCGGCAGGAAGTCCCACGAGTGCTTCAGCACGCCGCTCACCGCGTCGTACACGCGGACGGAGGGCTCGGTGCCGGGGGCCGGGTCGTACTTGTAGCTGCCAGCCCGGTATTGACCGGTGACACTGGCCACCCATCGCCCGTCCGGGGAGGCCGCCAAATCCCACGACCAGAACTGATGGGCTTGAACCGATCGAAGTTCTTTGCCCGAGGCCAGATCCATCCAGTGCAAGACGCCGTCATAACCGGACGACACCAATTGCTGGGCTCCCGGCAGCAAGGCCACACCACTGGCGTAACTGTCATGGCGACCGATGGCGAGTGCCTCTCCTGTCTCGACGGTCACCCGTTGAACCGAGCCGTCGAGACAAGCGGCAAACAGGGTCTTACCGTCCGGAGTGGATTCGAGAGCCAAGACTGCCGAAGGGAGTTTGATTTCCTTGGCCTTGGTTAGCTTGGGCTCTGCGGGCGGAGTCGGTGATGACTTGGGATCGGTGTCAGCCATGGTGGGCGATGTCCCAATCGGGTTGAATGGGTTGAATGAAACACGTCACGCCAAGACCTCCCGGATGGGTTCGGTCCGGTCTTCGACGCGGCGGAAACTCGGCAAATCTCCGATGTCATACAGAGCGTAGGGATCAATGCCCAAGGCGGAGAAAATCGTCGCGAAGAGGTTCTTCTCGTTGAAGGCCTGGCCATCCACTTCAGCCCCTTCGGCATCGGTGCCGCCCACCACCACGCCCCGCTTGATCCCGCACCCGGCGAGCATCAGTGACCACGCCTTGGAATAGTGGTCGCGGCCGCGGGCCTGGTTGAGCCAGGGCGTGCGGCCGAATTCTCCCATGGCCACCACGAGGGTGGAATCAAGCATGCCCCGCTGCTCGAGGTCGGTGATCAACTGGAAGATCACGTTATCGAGCTCCGGCGTGAGCATTTGGTAAATCTCGTTGTGGAACACGTGGCTGTCCCAAGGCATGCCATTGGAAACCATCACGAAGGGCGCGCCATTCTCGACCAAGTGCCGGGCTTGAAGGGTGTGCTGGGCGAAGGCTCCAAGGCCGTAGCGTTCGCGATCCTTGGCCGGGAGCTTTTCGAGATCGAAGAGGTCGGCACAGCTCATCAGTCCCTTCACCCGCTCGAACACCGCATTCTGCGACGCGGCCGCGGCCGATTTTCGGTCGTTCTCGTACTTTCGCGTCAGGAACCGCCGCAGGGCGTTGCGCGACTCGTGATCTCCGGCCGACAAGTCAGCCTGCCGCAGGACGTTTTCGATGCGGTAATCGCCGCCGACGCGAACCGGCCCATACTGCGCACCCAACCATCCGGCCCAGTTGCCGGACTTAAATTCCTTAAACTCATTCCCCTCGGGACACGGGTCCAGGAGGATGAAATTGGGCACCGGATTATCAAGGTGCCCCAACTGCTGGGCCAACACCGACCCCAACACCGGACGAACGAACGGCGGCCGGGGAGCCGAGCCCCGATTGAGCAAGTTGATGCCCTGCAAGTGCTCGTTCTGGTCGGTCTTCATGCAGCGGACCACCGCGAGCTTGTCTGCGATGGTGGCGCATCGGGACATCAAGCTACTGAAGTGGACGCCCGGAAGCTTCGTGGGGATCGAGCGAAACGGGCCGGCACTAATACGTCCCGGCTTGGGATCCCACGTTTCGAATTGGCTCGGCGCACCGCAAAGCCACAGGAGAATGCATCGCTTGGCCGTGCGTTTGGCCTGCTGGGCGAAGGCCGGCAGCGAGAAGAGCCCTGCCCAACTGCCGAGCGACACCGTTCCGGCCGCGCCCAGGCCGGTCAGGAACTTCCGCCGGTGCAGGACGTGATCGGGTTGACCGCAGGTGGCACCGGCCATTCCTGGAATCGGGGTGTGCGGGTCTTGGGGCGGTGTCATGACGTCAGTGGTTCACCTGGAATTCCGCCCCGGACATTAACGCCCACAGGAACTGCGAACGCCCTCCCTGCCCCGGATGATCGGCCAGATAGGCCAGACTGGCTTGAAATTCTTCGCGATCCGGGCTGCGGCCCAATACGGCCTGGAAGGCGGTTTTCACTCGGGTCTTGTCATCGAGCAACGCGGACAGGCGTTCTGCCAAATTGCCCGCCTGGGGCTGGAGCAGCGGCTCGAGGATCGGCGAGTTAGACAAAAACAAAGCCTGCTGGAGAGTGGCATTGTATTCCGGGGCGAACAGGTTGGGGAAATCCCGCACTAGCGCGCGCCGAACCGAAGCATCATCCCGCGCCGATCCCGACTTGGCGTCCGCTTTCCAGGGGCCGGTGGCCAGAATTAGCGAACGGCCCAACTGCTCGGCAGACAGAGGCTTCTCGATGGCCCGGGCAAAGGCCTCGTCGGCCGGAGGTTTGCCGGGCGCGGGACGCGAATCGAGTTGGTAGGCTTGAGAGAGCACCAGGTTGCGAATCAACCGTCGCAGGTCGTAGCCACTGCGCTCGAAGTCGTGGGCCAACCAATCCAGCAGTTCTGGGTGACTCGGCGCATGCTGGGAATCCATGAGGTCCACCGGATGCACCAATCCACGACCCAAGAACATGGCCCACACGCGATTAACGGCGGCCCGCGCCAAGAGAGGATTGTCTCGGGTCACGGCTTCGGCGAGTGCCTGCCGGCGAGAAAACTGCGGATCGGCCGGAGCCACGGCTCGCTCCTTGCCCTTGGGAGGTGCCACTCGATATTTCTCGGGAGCATCCACTTCTTTGACCCCATCGGCCGGCCAGGGTTCATCAATCGAACGGCCATTGAAAAACACCAACCGGGCCTGCTGGGACTCTTTCTTGAGATTGGCGAAGCTCACAAACCCGCCGATGGCCGACTCGGCAAGCCCGGGGCCTGCCTCAGAATCCACGTTCTTGGAACGGTTGAAGGCCGCGACCATTCCCCAGTAATGGGCCTGCTTAATCTCGCGGGCCACCATATGGTCGTGGCATTGGGCGCACCCGATCTGAACACCAAAGACCAGCGGGGCCACCGCCTCAGCCATGGCCTGCGGATTGTTCTGCCGCTCGTAGAGGAATTGCACCAGACCGCGCTGATCTGGCTTCGCGGGCCGGGCCAAGATGAGATCGCGCACCATCGCATCCCACGGGCGATTCTCGCGGAACGACATTTCGAGGAACTCGTACCACCGATGATCGCGACGCTGGGCCTCAGCGTTGCCCGTCGGACGTCCAAGCCAGAGCACATCGAACATCTCCCGGAGGTGTCGTGGATGGTCGGGATGGGCCAGCAATCCATCGACGGTGGTTTCACGCCGCTTCCGGGCGGGCAGCCGTTGAAAACGGGCCTCCTCCTCTTCGGTGGGAATCCGCCCCACAAGATCCAAATGGATACGCCGCAGCCACGTCGCATCGTCGGCACGAGCGGCTGGGCGGACCTTGCGGGCCTTCCAACCCCGTTCCAGAAAGCCATCGATCACAACCGATGCGGCCATTCCTGCCGGAGGCACCCACACGGGTTTGCGCACCTTCGATGAGGTCGACGGAATCGATGTCGATTCGGAGGACGCGGCCGCGGCAGGCTTGGCCTCCAGTTTTTCAATACCCGTGCGGATCAAGGCGAGTTGCTCGTCCGACAACTGCTTCTTCGGCGGCATGTGCGGATCGGCTCCCGGCTTGAGCAGCAAATACAAACTGCTTTCCTCCGGACGGCCCGGGACAAACCCGGCTCCGCGATCTCCCCCGCGCAAGGCGTTCTGAAAAGTCGAAAGATCCAGCCGACCCTTGGATCGGGTGGGGCTGTGACACTCGGCGCAATGCTCTTTGAGGATCGGCTCGACATGATCGGCCCAGAAATCGGCCGCGGACAATCGCGCTGACACTAGGCCCAACAACGCCAAACCGCACAGGAGCGGACGAGACCAACGACTCGAATGGAAACACAACAAGGCCACGGCGATGGGTGAATGTTAGGCGTCCTCGAAGAACAACCGCAAGCACTCCAGATCATTCCAGGGCCGGAGAGTCGGAACCCCCATTGGGACGGTGCATCTGTAGTGACCGGATGCCACAAGTAGCTACCCCAAGGGGCCGGCTGATTTGCGAGACGAAGATCTGGGTTTAGCGTTGGCAACAAATATGAGTTCCACAGCCTCTGACGGTCCTAGAACCTGGTTCATCACCGGCTGTTCTTCCGGGTTCGGTCGCGCCATCGCCGAGGCAGCCCTTCAGGCAGGGGATCGCGTGGTGCTGACCGCCCGGGATATTTCCGCCGTCGAACCTCTCGCAGCCGTCGTCCCGGAACAGGCCCTCGCGCTCGCGCTGGACGTCACCCACGAAGACCAGATCCACGCCGCCCTCGATGCGGCCGTCGAGCGCTTCGGCCCCTTAGATGTGGTGGTCAATAACGCCGGCTACGGATTGATCGGGGCGATCGAGGAATGTCAGCCCGACCAAATCCGCCGCTGCATGGAGACCAACTTTTTCGGGACACTGAATGTCATCCGGGCCGTCTTGCCCCGACTCCGAGCCCAGCGCGCCGGGCATATCGTCAACTTGAGCGCGGCAGCGGCCATTTCGAATTATGCCGGATTCGGGGTCTATGGCGCGGCCAAAGCAGCCGTGGAGGCCTTGTCCGAAAGCCTTCGGGCCGAAACGCTCGCCTTGGGCATTCGGGTCACCTTGATCGAACCCGGCCCCTTTCGGACCGACTTCATCGGCCGTTCACTGGAACCGGTTCCCCAGCGATTGAGCGATTATGACCGCAGTTCTGGCAAGTTCGCCCAGTTCCTAAAAGTCATCGATGGAAAACAGCCAGGCGATCCGGCCCGAGGCGCTCAGGCTATCGTGGCCATGGTGCATTCCGGCCAGGCCCCCTTCCGCATGCCGCTCGGGCGTTACGTGGTGAAAAAACTGCGGGACCGGGCCACGGAATTGAACAAGGTCGCCAACGAGCAGGAGGCGGTCGCCATCGCCACCGATTTCCAAACCGGCGGATGATGCCACCGACTTCGACAACCCAAGGCCCCCGCTGCCGACGCCTCATCGTGGTGTTGGGAGACCAGTTGGACGCCGACTCCACGGTGTTCCAAGATTTCGACCCGGAGCTCGACTGGATCTGGATGGCCGAGGTGGCTGGCGAGGCCACGCACGTTTGGAACTCCCAGTGCCGGATCTCGATTTTTCTGGCGGCCATGCGCCATTTCCGGGACCGGCTTCGCGAGCGGGGTTGGCCCGTGGCCTATCGGCAACTCAACGTCTCGGGTTCGCAGTGGAGCTTTGGTGACAACTCCGATCTCAGGCTCGCCGAGGGTGCGGAGACCTTGGCAAGCCAGCTGGCCCTCACGCTCGATCAACTGCGGCCGGCAGAAGTCCATGCAGTAGATCCCGGAGAGTGGCGATTAAAGGATCAACTACAGGAAGTGGCCCGGGCCGCTGGCATCGCTTGGGTGGCCCGACCCGATCAGCATTTTTTCAGCTCCCCCGAGGACTTCGCTGTTCACGCCCAGGGACGCAAACAACTGCGCCTAGAGTTCTTCTACCGCGAACTGCGGAAACGCACGGGGTTCCTGATGGACGGAGATCAACCGGCCGGTGGCCAATGGAACTACGACGCCGATAACCGGGAATCTTTTGGGAAACAAGGCCCCGGTTTCGTGCCCGCTCCGCGCCGGTTTCTTCCAGATGCGCTCACCCGAGAAGTTTTGGCGATGGTCCAAGATCGATTTGGTTCCCATCCCGGCTCCGTGGCGGCCTTCGACTGGCCCCTGACCGCGGCCGAAGCTCAATCGACCTTGGACGATTTCATCGCTCACCGACTGCCGGAGTTCGGTCGTTGGCAGGATGCCATGTGGGTGGGAGAACCGTGGCTCTACCACTCCCGCCTCAGCGCCGTGCTCAATCTCAAGCTGCTGCATCCGCGGACGGTCCTGGAGGCGACCGAAAACGCCTACCGCTCCGGGCGAGTGCCACTGCCGGCAGCCGAAGGGTTTCTCCGGCAAATTCTCGGATGGCGAGAATATGTGCGAGGCGTGTATTGGCATTCGATGCCGGGCTACCTGGAGCGCAATACCTTGGGAGCCCTTCAACCGCTGCCCGGGTTTTTCTGGACCGGAGACACCGAGTTTAACTGCCTGCGCCACTCCCTCCGCCAGACGCTCGATCTGGGCTACGCGCACCACATCCAACGCCTGATGGTCACAGGGCTTTTCTCATTGCTGGTGGGTGTGCACCCCAAGGAAGTCCACGGTTGGTACTTGGCTGTGTATGTGGACGCCGTGGAATGGGTCGAGCTGCCGAACACGCTGGGCATGTCCCAGTATGCAGACGGGGGCGTGATGGCCTCAAAGCCCTACATCGCCACCGGGAAATACATCCAACGGATGTCGAACTACTGCCAGGGCTGCCGGTTCGACCCGGCCCAGGCCACCGGCCCCAAGGCCTGTCCGTTCACCACGTTGTATTGGGACTTCCTGGTGCGGCACAAAGCGCTCCTGGCCAAGAATCCCCGCATGAGCCTGCAAGTCCGCAATCTGGCCCGCCTTTCGGCGGAACAACTCGCGGCCATCGGCCAAGAGGCCTCTGAACTGCGCGCTCGACTGGCCGAATCCGCCTCGCCCAACCGCGCCGCATCTTGAGAAGAGGGCCGGTGCCCGAGTCCTGGGCACCGACCCGTCGAAAACGCCCTCAAGGCTTCAGCGTTCGGCCTTGTCCATCTTCGCGGTAGACTTGCTGGCCTTGGCGACTGGCTTGTCGTACTTGCCGCCCGCACTGGCTCGGACCAAGACCTCACCGCCGGCCTCGGTCTTCTGAAGCATGCCACGCAGATAATCGCCGGGTTTAACGTCGTCGAGTCGAACCGCTGCGCCATCGCGTTCGATCAGGCTCTCTTCAGACACCTCGATTGGCCGAGTGCCCGACTTCTTGGCCAGCACGATGCTTTTTCCTTCCACAGCGGCAACTTCACCGCGGAACGGATACATTGATTTGCGAGCAGACATCCGGCGGGTTTCACTGGTTTTGGCAGCGACCCCAGGAGTCGTGGCTTCGGCCGCGGCCATTGAACCGGCCACGCCCAAGACGAGGGCTGCCAATGCGAGACGATGGATGATGGAGTTTTGGAGGGTCTTCATGACGATACTTGTTTGTTGATGTTGTTGTTGTTGGCTCACCCCACTTCGGGTGGCTGTGTAGGGATTCGCAGCAGCCTTGGGCAACCTTTCAAACTTTCGGCAAATCCTGATAAATTGTCGGCTCGCCAAAATAATGGTGAGGCCGGCGGTAACTCAGTGTGCTCTCCGTGGGAGGAGCCTCAAGAGGCCCTGGTTACTGGTGAAGGTCGACCCACCTCTGTAGGTCCAACGGTTCAACTGGCTCCATGATTGCCACGCTAAGATCCTTCTCAATTTGCCCCAAATGGGCCAAAAAGTCGCCCGACACGGTGCCCGATCGATGACCCCGCTCTTAGCAATTCTTTCAGCGGAGAGCCCCCTTCCGGGATCTGAGGCTAAACAAGCCAAACAACCCGTTGACAAGGAAGGCCGAGACACCGTATTCATTTTGCCTTTTCTAGGAACCGATTATGCCGAATACGAAGTCAGCCGAGAAACGCGTCCGCAGCAACGCCCGCAAGGCCGCTCGCAATCATTCAGTCAAGTCGAGCGTGAAGACCTTCGAAAAGAAGTTTTTGGACCTCGCAACCGCTGGCAAGCTGGATGAGGCCAAGGCGGCTCTTTCTGTGGCGACCTCTGCTTATGCCCGCGCCGCTAAGGGTGGTGTGATCAAGCGCGAGACCGCCAGCCGCAAGGCTTCCCGCCTACGGCTGCAGCTCAATCGGGTCACCGCGGCCAAGGCTGCCGCTCCCGAGGCTGCCGCTCCCAAGGCTGCTACTCCCAAGGCCGCCGCTGCAAAGGCTTCCAAGGCTGCAAAGGCAGGTAAGGCTACCGCTTCCAAGGCTTGATTCATTCGAATGGTCCCAGCTTGCGTCAAAAGCCAGCGGGACCGTTCGCATTACCTCAGCCCAGTTCACTGCCTCCCTTCTCTCCAGAGACAGATTTCTCTCCCAAGACGAATCTGAAACTCGGCGGGGGCTACTCGGCGGGGGCTGATAGAAACGAGTGCCACCTCTGGTAGGTATCCCAAATTCAAGAGGTTCAGGACGATCACCCTCAAAGCTCGTAGCACTTTAGGCTCGAGTATCCCAACGAAAACGGCACCTATGGTGCCGTTTTTGTTGTTTGTGGACTGATCTGAGGGCCATTTAGGTGCCAGTCCTAACCCCGCAAGAGCCTCATAGAATCTCGGAAAGCCAGTCGCTGACGGGGTTCCATTCTTTGTGGCACCCCTTCAGCAAGAGCCTGATCACGCTTTACGGATGCAGGCGTAGGCGTTGTGATTGTGGATGCTCTCCTGATTCTCGGCCTCCACCTGATACCAAAAGATATCCGGATGCTCGTTGAGCCGCAGGGCCACGTTGCGGACCAGATCCTCCACGAAAACTGGGTTCTCGTAGGCCCGCTCGGTCACCGCTTTTTCATCGACTCGCTTGAGCAGCGAATACATCTCGCTGGAGCCACAGGATTCGATCCAGCGAATCAAATCTTCAATCCAGATGAGCTTGCTGGAACGAATTTGCACAGTGACCTCACCGCGTTGATTATGGGCCCCATATTGACTGATGGCCTTCGAACACGGGCACAGCGTGGTGACATTGGCTTTGACGGTGAGGACAAAATCCAGTTTTTCCCCTTCCAAGGTAGCATCGAAACCCACCTCGTAGTCCATCACGCCTTCCTTACCAGAAACCGGGGCTTTCTTGGTCATGAAGAACGGAAATCGCATCTCTAAATGGGCTGCGTGGGCATGGAGACGGGTCTGCATCGCCTTTAGAATATCTAGAATATTCTCCACATGAATGACGGACCCATGCGAATTGAGCACCTCGACAAACCGGCTCATGTGAGTTCCTTTGAACTCCTCGGGCAAGTCCACGAAGAGGCCGATGGTGGCCACGGTGTTCTGCAACTCGTGGGCCTTGTCCCGGATCTGAACTGGAAAGCGCAGGTTGCGGACCCCTACCTTGTCGATGCGCAGTTGCCGATGATCGCGCTCGCTTTGTTGGTCGGACATCGTATCCGTCTTCGGATAGACTGAGTCTCCCGTCGCAAACGAGGTTGGCACTGTTTCGGAGTGTTCTAGAATCAACACGGTTGATCTTATCATCACGAAATCATCGTGCAAAAAAAGAATCCGGTGAGTTTGAGCGAAGATTATAAGGTATGAACTTGTATCGACTGTTACTGGCCCACCTTTTCGGGGCTTTGCTGCTCAGCGCCGAAACCCCGCGTTTCAAGGTTGTCACCTACAACTTGGAAAATTACCTCGTGGAACGCTCGGGAACCCGGGCTCCTAAGCCCGAGGCCGCCCGCAGCAAGATCACTGAAACCCTCACCGCTCTCCGGCCCGATGTGTTGGCTATCCAGGAGATCGGCCCCACCAACGCACTCTTGGAACTCCAGTCCCGCCTCCGACAGGCCGGCCTGGACCTGCCGCACTGGGAACACGTCTCTGGCTACGACACCAACATTTTCGTGGCGGTCTTGAGTCGCTTTCCCATCGTCGCGCGCCGTCCCCATTCCCAGGAAAACTTTCTTCTGGAAGGCCGTCGATTCAAAACGAGCCGCGGGCTCTTGGAAGTGGATCTGGAAGTCAGTCCATCTTACCGATTCACACTATTCACCGCACACCTGAAGTCGAAGCGGACCATCGGTTCTGCCGATCAGGCTGAAATGCGCGAGCAGGAAGCGCGGGTCTTGCGACGCCTAGTCGAAACCCGGCTCGCCACAGAGCCTAAGGCCAACGTGCTGATCTGCGGGGATTTCAACGACACCAAGGACAGCCCTGCCCTGAAGGCACTGTTGGGCCGATCCGGCAATCGATCGCTGGTCGACACCCGCCCGGTAGAGCGCAATGGCGATCAGGCTGCCTCTGAGAATCCCCGCTGGGATCCGCGTCATGTGAGCTGGACTCATTTTTACGGTAAGGACTGTCGGTTAAACATCAACCACAAAAATGCCCTCCGGTTTTCCAAGTCTGTCAAGATGTTTTTATAAAAATGATGTCCGTTCGATGACATCAACAGGAATCCCAATCAAACTGGTTCGTTTACGGGTCATTCACGGTTTTTAAACCGTGTCAAGTACTTTTTTGGTTTTTTCACCCCCCGTGGGATGGTATCGGGACACCCCCCCACTTTTTCCCCTCGTTACAACCGTAAACTGGTTGATGAATCAGTTATGCGAATGGTACATTCACCCTTGTTTACCCCTTCGCTAAACGCTCAATCCACCAGCAGGTTTCGGATTTGGGTTGGATACCATTGCTTTCCGTTACGAGTGGAAATCCCACGGCGATTTAAACAATCAGCCACTCCTTGTAAGGTTTCAATTCCGGTACTTTTGATTTCATTTATGATTGGAATAATCCGATTTTTGAATTCAATCCGCCCTTTTCTTGCACCTTCATTCATTTTGGTGACAGATAATTCTGGATTTGGACTGCCCAATTTAAT
>SXGS01627952.1_pt1 | contig 21321 bp, 17 predicted proteins | sample 3174681 | NCBI WGS metagenome assembly SXGS01 (sample SAMN11356861, study PRJNA531348) | freshwater metagenome | isolation source: freshwater sample F1-80 | place: China: Fuxian Lake, Yuxi | collected 2017-12-25 | reverse complement strand
GCTCGGGCTAATCTCTCTATACGCCTTAGCCTTAGCCAAACGTACCAGTCCCGCCGCAAGCGGGTGACTCACCAACTGGAGAGCCGGATGCGGGAAATCCGCCAGTCCGGTTCGGAGGGAGGGGTGGCCGACAACGGCCATCCCTACCCCTATACCAGCCCGGGGTGAAACCCCGGGTATGCCGAACAACCGGAGCGTTCTGAAGGAACGCCGCATACCCTCGGGTGCTCTGACCTGTTTTGCGGTGGCAGAGTGCCGGAGCTCGCGCTGGGGATCAGTGCTTCGACGCAGGCTCCCGCCGGTAACCTTTTTAGGCACGGGTTCGTCACCTGTCCGGGAAACGGATCTACCGCGGGGGGCACGGCGCTGGAGCGTCGTTATCTCGGTGGCCGTGCTCCGGCGGCTTCAAGGGATCGGAGGACAGCGCAGAGGGCGTCGAGGCGCGGAGTCGGAACGTTGGCACGGCGGGACTCGCGCTGGGGTTCGTAGAAAATGGCGTCGAGTTCCATCGGGCGGCCCATCTCGAAGTCGACCACTGTAGAGGGTCGGTAGGCTCCCATGGAGACGGTGCGGACGAGCTCGGCGTCGGCATGGGCGGGGTCGATGGGATGACCCAGGGCGGTGGCTACGGCGATGGTCTCGCCCATAAGGTCGCGAGCAAGGGCACGCCAGGCGGGCGTTTGCAAAATATTCTGGGCCGAGAGCGCCGGGCCGAGGGGTTGTTCGGGCTGCCATCTCCCGCGCGAGACGCTGTCGAGGCCCGCCGAACCGGCGACGCCGAGACCATTGAAGGCAATGTTCCAGACGAGTTTGCGCCAACGGGCTTGCAGCAAATTGGGGCATACTTCGCACGGAATACCGGCCGATTCCAGCACGGCCGCCAGGGAGCGGGTGCGCTCGGTGGGAAGGCCGAGGTGTTCGCCCAGCAAGATGGTGCCGAGGTCGATATGGCGAATTCGGCCCGGGGCCGTGCGGTTGAGGCTCACTAAGCACAGCCCGCCCAAGACCTGCTGAGGCGGTACGATGCGGGCCAGGGCATCCTCGTTGCCGAGGCCGTTCTGAAGAGTGAGCACGGCGGTCTGCGGCCCGACCCAGCCGGGAATCAGCCGGGGGAACTCGCCGTTGGCTGTGGTCTTCAGGCCGATGAGGACCAGGTCGACCACGCCCGCGAACTCGGGCACGCGGACGCAGTTCGGTCGGGCGTGAAACTCGCCACCCCGGTCACTAACGACATGGACGCCGTCGCAGGCCACCACGTCGTGATCGGCTCGCAGTTGGAACCACACCTCGTGTCCGGCACGGGATAACAGGGCGCCGTAGTAGCTGCCCAGCGCCCCACAACCGATGACGGCGATCTTCATCGCAGAATAAATACAGCCGGGAAACTCACAGGGCCGCGACGATGGCCGCACCCATTTCGCGGGTGCCGACGCGCCGGGCTCCGGCCTCGCTGGTCGAGAAAATGTCGCCGGTGCGCAGGCCTTGATCGATGGCCTTACCGACCGCGGCATCCACGGCATCGGCCGCCACATTGAGCCCGAAGCTGTAGCGCAGCATGAGGGCGATGGAGAGGATTTGGGCGATGGGGTTGGCGAGGTCCTTGCCGGCGATGTCCGGGGCAGTGCCGCCGGCGGGCTCGTAGAAGCCAAAGGTTTGCTGGCCATTCGTCGCACCGAGGCTGGCGCTGGGCAGCATGCCGAGGGAGCCGGCCAGGGCGGCCGCCTCGTCGCTGAGGATGTCGCCAAAGAGGTTCTCGCAGAGCAGCACGTCGAACTGGGTCGGCCTCAGCAGCAATTGCATGGCGCCGTTGTCGACGAACATGTGCTCGAGGGCCACGTCGGGGAATTCAGGGGCGATACGGGTGACCACCTCGCGCCAGAGCACGCCGTTCTCTAGCACGTTGGCCTTGTCGATGCTGGTCAGCTTCTTGCGGCGCAACTGAGCGGCCTTGAAGCCGACGCGGGCGATGCGCTCGATCTCCGAGGTGGTGTACACCATGGTGTCGATGGCGCGGGTCTGGCCATTGCCGAGGTCCTCAGTCTTCTTGGGCTCGCCGAAGTACAAGCCGCCGGTGAGTTCACGGACCACGAGAATGTCGATGCCGTCACCCTGCCGCTCGGGGCGCAGCGGGCAGGCGTGGGCCAGAGCCTTGGGCAGGCGCACCGGACGAAGGTTGGCGAAGAGCCCGAACTCCTTGCGAATGCGCAGCAGGGCGGCGCGCTCGGGGCGCTGTTCTTTAGGAATGGTCGGGTCGCGGTCGGGCAAGCCCACCGAGCCGAACAAAATGGAATCGGAGCGGCGGCACAGCTCCAGCGTGGCGTCGGGCAAGGCCTTGCCCGCGGCGTCAATGCCGGCCCAGCCGACAGGAGCCTCGGTAACGTCGAACTTCAGGGAAAACTGGTCGCCCACGGCACGGAGGACGCTCAAGGCCTCCCGCATGACTTCAGGGCCGATGCCATCGCCAGCCAGCGCGGCGATCCGATAAGTATTGGAACTCATGTGCGAGGCGCAGTGTGTGAAGAGCGGGCGGCCCGGGAAAGCGCGTTTATGAGCCTACAAACGGATCGATGCCCAGGCGGTTTAGCGCAGCACGGAACCCGGGTGCCAGTCCTGGAGGATCCGGGCCAGGTCGTCAGTCCTGCGCCGGGCGGCCTCGCCCGTGGGGTGCACCAGCGAGTCGGCATAATCTTCGCGCCGGGTATTCACGCCCATCGACGGATCCGGGAGGATCGGCACGATGCGGCCCACATCCGCAAGGAACCGCTGGTGGGCCTCCACCATGGCGGGGCGATCGGCTTCAGATCCATAGAACCACGGAATCGCGTAAGCCACCGATACTCCCTTCCGGTCGCATTGGGCCTTCAAGTCGGCGAGCCAGGCCCGAGCCTCCGGCGACAAGGCCACCGGACCTGGACCCGGCGAGGGCACCTGGCGACGGGCGGCCACCTCATGCCAGCCGCCGGGTCGAATCTCGTCGATGCCATAACGGTACCACGGCTGCCGCAGCACCGCCTTGCCCAACAGGGTGAACAGGTGCTGGCCGCCCGGTCGTAATCCCAAGAGTCGGCTGGGCCATTCCCAAGATCCCGCCTCATCCCACAAGTGCCAGGTGCCATTGGCGGCCGCGAGTTGCACGCCGAGCGACTTCCAGTCGATGGCACCGGTCAGGATTCCCGGCTCGAGGGTCAAAATCAGTCGATCCCCGGGACCGGCCCAGTCCATCGCATACCGACCCAGAAACTTCGCGCCCGAGCCCGCGCCTAGGCCCAAATTCAGGACATTCAACCCGTGAGCCTCGCGCATTCGCATCGGATCAATGGAGGTCATGCAGCCCGAGCCGCCGACCAGCAACACTCGGTTGGATAGCGACAAGCCCGCCTCCCACGCCCGCTTGGCTTCGTGGACGCGATGAAAGAAACGCACCTCCGGGTTCCACCGGAGCGTGTATACCGCCCCCAAGACCCACGCCAGGATCGCTGCCGTCAGCAACGCGAGCGCTAGGCGCGGAACCCGTGAGGGAACGGGCTGTTCAGAAGGCGAAGTAAATGAAGTCATTTTGATCCCCCGGTGCCAACCACACGGTCAGCACCACCAACACCACGAGCACCCACGGACGCACCAATAGCGAATAGGGTTCACCGCCGCCCGCTAACGAACGCCACTCGGCCAACAACGTGAGGCCGCACAGTCCCAATGTCCCTCCCAAGGTCACTAGGTCTGCCGCCGTAAAGGAGGCCTTGAGCGCCGCCAACGCGGCCGGTCCGTAAGCCGCGGGATGGGCCAATGTCACCAGCTTGGCCCACAGCACCGACGGGCTGGTTTCGTAAAAGAAGAGCCACGAGAAGGCGGCGATGATCACCGTGCCCAACCAGCCCAGCGGTGCCGGGACGCTCACCCGGGCGGTGAGCCGGGCGGCAATCAACCAAAGCGCATGCAACCCGCCCCAGAGGACGAAGTTCCAACCGGCCCCATGCCAAATACCAGAAATCAGAAAAACAACCGCCACGTTGAAGGCCCATCCCCGGCCACGCCCGCCACCGAGCGGAACGTAAATGTAATCCCGGAACCATTGGCTCAAAGTGACATGCCACCGACGCCAGAACTCCGCCGGGCCCGTGGCGCAGTAGGGGCTCAAGAAATTGAGCGACAACCGGATGCACAGGCACCGGGCGATACCCACGGCAATAAGGCTGTAGCCGGCGAAGTCGTAGTAAATGCGCAAGCCGAAGATCCCATTGGCCAGCCAGATCTGGTAAGCATTGGTGCTGGGTCCCCGATGAAACTGCGCGGCCAAATTGTCGGCCAAGGCACACTTGAAGAAGAGCCCCAGCGCCATCCAGCGAAAGCCGGCATCAATATCGGCGGCCGACCACCTCAGCCGGAATCCCTCAATTTGCGGCAGCAAGGCTTCGCGGCGCTCGATGGGACCGGCCACAATTTGCGGAAAGAATCCGGCGAAGTTCAGGAAGTCAAACCAACGGGGCAGCGGCTCACGACGAATGAGCGTATCCACGGCGAAGCCCACCAACTGGAACGTGTAAAACGAAATGCCCGCGGGGATGGCCACGGTACCTGTCCACGAACCCGCGCCGCCCCAGACGTCTCGCCAAAGAAAATCGGCGTACTTGTAAAACAAGAGTGGGAGCAGTTGCAGCGGCACCACCGCCGCGAGGATCCAACGCCCCTGCGCGGCAGGCCGCCGGGAACCCCAGGCCACGCACGCAAACGTGAATACCGCCACGCCCAGGTGGATCACGAAGGTCAGCCAACTCACCAGGCCCAGCAGAACCAATCCGAGGATCAACAAGAACCAGCGATCGAAACGCCCGTCGCGGACCGCCGCCGCACCACGAAATGCACTGCGGAATCCCGCGGCCACCAACAAGGCGGCCAGCAGGCATTCCCAGAAACGCAGGTCAGCAAAGTTCATGGTCCGTGAGGGTCGGAGCAGGGACTCCGAGGCGGGATCGTCCCGGCGAGTCCGTTGCAAAAGCGCAGCCGCGTCAAGAACCCGGAGCGGAAAGGGCCAAAGGCGGCGGGAAGACTTCGTCTAGAGATTCAGCCAAGGCCGACACCATCCGGCGCAATTGGGTCCGGGTGGTACAGTAAGGCGGCATCAAGGCGATCACGTTGCCAATGGGTCGGGTGAGCACACCCCGACGGGCCATGGCTTCGCACACCCGGATTCCCACCCGCTCTTCCAGCCGGAATGGGGTGCGCTGGCGCCAATCGCGGACCAGTTCGATGCCGGCAACGAGTCCCACTCGGCGCACATCACCCACGTTCGGATGTCGCCAGAGGAGATCCAACTCGGCCTGGAATACCGCCTCGAGGGCCCGACGGCGGCGCACCCCGGCTGGGGCCGACAGCAACGCCACACTGGCCAATGAGGCCGCCGCACCTAGGGCGTTGCCCGTGTAGCTATGACCATGGAAGAAGGTCCGAAAATCGGCGTAGTCACCGAGGAACGAATCGAAGATGGCTTGCGTCGTCAGCGTGGCAGCCATGGGCAAGTATCCGCCAGTCAGTCCCTTGGCCAAGGCCAACAGGTCAGGCACCACACCCTCGTGCTGGGTGGCGAAGGCATGGAAGCGGTCTCCGCTCTGGGAGCCCACGCCGGTGCGTCCGAAGCCAGTCATCACCTCATCGGCAATGAGCAAGGTCCCGTGGCCGCGAGCGATCTCGGCCACGCGTGCCAGCCAACCCTCGGGGTGGGCGATCATCCCGGCCGCCCCTTGCATCCGAGGCTCGACGACCAAGGCCGAAAATGGCCGAGCCCGGGCGCGGGCCTGGTCAAACACCTTCTCGACGCCCGACACGCACTCCCACTGGCAACTCCGGTACGTTCGGGCATCGGCGCGCTCGGGTCGGGCTCGATTGAACGGACACCGGTAGCACCCGGGCGCGGGAACCGACTCCGTGGGAAACAACAGGGACGACCACGTCCGATGGAATAAATCAATTTGCCCCACACTGACGGCCCCGATCGTGTCGCCATGATACGCACCCTTCACCGATATAAAGCGTGGTTTGCGAACCAACCCGCAGCGGCGTGTGTGCTCGGCAGCCAGCTTGAGTGCAGCCTCAACCGCCGTGGAGCCATCGTCGGAGTAGAAGACTTTCGCGAGCCGGGGCTGACCCTTCGGCCCCCGCGCCAACCGCACCAATTGCTCAGCCAACTCCGCCGCAGGACCACTGGCCAGTCCCAGGGCCGAGGTGTGCGCTACCCGATCCAACTGACGTCGAATGGCCGCATCGATGCGGGGATTCCGGTGACCATGAAGGTTGGTCCAAATAGAGGCGTTGGCATCGAGATACTCCCGACCTTTCGCGTCGCGCAAGACCGCCCCCTTCCCTTCGACCAACACGATGGGCTCGGTGCGCAACCAGTCCTGCATCTGGGTGAACGGATGCCAGACGTACCGGTGATCGAGTTGAGCCAGACGGTTCATCAGAGGATCCTTCAAAAAGGGGTGGGGGGAGTCTGGATGCAAGCTAGGTTCAAGGCTTCTTCTAGACAGTCCAGGTCGGCCGCGGAGTGAGCGGCGCTGAAGGTGAGACGCAGGCGGGCCGAACCCCGGGCCACCGTAGGATGGCGGATGGCGGGCACCCAGACCCCGGCCACCCTCAACCGATCCGCCAGAGCCACGGCCGCGGCCTCCTCACCCACGAGCACTGGCAAGATGTGGCCGACGGACCCTTCGGATGGGGCGGAGCCCAACGGCTCTTGGAACGCCCGGTTCACCACTCGGGCTCCTGCGGCCGCGACCGATCGCAATTGATGGCGCGCCTCCTCACCGTCTCGGGTGATCATGAGTTCGAGAGCGGCGGTTGCTGCGGCCGCTGCCGCAGGAACGGGAGCCGTGGAGAAAATGAAACTGCGAGCCCGATTCACCAAGAGATCGATCAACGCCCGCGAACCGGCGATGAAACCGCCGGAAGCCCCCAGCGCCTTGCCCAGGGTTCCCATGCGGACTTCGATCCTGTCGCCCAATCCCAACTGCGCCGCAAGGCCCCGGCCTTCCGGACCCATCACTCCGGTGCTGTGAGCCTCGTCGAGCATGAGCCAGGCCCCGTGCTGATCCTTGAGGTCAACCAGTCCGGCCAGCGGGGCCGAATCCCCATCCATGGAGAAGACGCTCTCGGTGACCACCAAGACTCGTGGCCCACCGGAATCATTGCGCGGCAAGGCTGAAGCCCATCGGAGGATTCGGTCTAAATCGTCGAGGTCGTTGTGGCGGAACACTCGCAGTTTCGCCCCGGAGAGCCGGGCCGCATCCACGCAACAGGCATGCACTAGGCGGTCAACAATCACCACATCGCCCGGGCCCACGAGGGCAGGGATCACCCCGGTGGCCGCGGCATGACCGGTGGAAAATCCCAGAGCGGCTTCCGTGCTGAGGAATTCAGCGAGCGTTTCCTCGAGATGGTGATGCACCCCCAGCGATCCGCTGATGAGCCGAGAGGCGGCCGATCCGGCGCCCCATTCGTGGACCGCCCGGGCCGCGGCCTCCAACACGGCGGGATGCATGGAAAGCCCCAGGTAATCGTTGCCCGCGAAGGAGACCAACCGGTGGCCGCCGGTCTCCAACTCCGACTTCGTGCGATGGTCCACGGGCCTCAGGGATCGCCACAGTCCCTGGGCACGCACCGCCTCCAAGCGTTGGCGTAGGGTTTCCTCGAGCGGCTCGGGCATGGGCAGAGAATGGCCCGAAACCGCCGGCCGGGTCACGCCCAACGGTGGACCCGGCTGTCGAGCGCGAAGACCTGGCCAGAGATGTTGGCCGTGGTGAGTAGGAAGGCCACAAACCGGGCCACCTCGGCCGCATCGTTGATGCGACCCAGCAAGTTGGCCTGGGCATAAGAGCACATCACCTCCGGATCCAACGACTCAGTCATGGGGGTGGGCATCACTCCCGGAAGCACTGTATTGATTCGGACATTGTGCGCCGCAAACTCGCGGGCCCACGAGAGCGTCAGGCCATTCAGTGCCGCCTTGGATGCGGCGTAAGCTGCCTGGCCCGCGGAGCCTGTCTGGCCCGCATGGCTACCGATGGCGATCCAATGACCTCCCCCGCCCTGCCCGGCCAAGATGGGCAAGGTGGCCCAGGCCAATCGCTGGGCGCCCTCGACATTGACCGCGAAAACAGCATCCCAATCCTCGGCCTGCGCTCGAGCCAACAGGGAGTCGCAGGTAATGCCGGCTGCATGAATGACCGCATCGATCCGACCGCAGCGCGCCAGGACCTGTTCGACCGCTGCCGCACAGGAATCGTCCCGGGTTACGTCCAGAGCCACGGCTTCCACCCCGGGCGCCAAGGGAGGCAAGGGTGTGCGGTGCCAGCCCGCAAAAACCCGGTGCCCGGCCCGGGCCAATTCAGCAACCAGCGCCTGCCCCAAGCCCCCGGCGGCCCCGCTGATTAAAATTGCCTGCGAGCACGTGGAACTCATGGGCTGTGTCGCACGAGAGGGCTCGAAGTGAGGCCAGAATTGGAAACTGGAACGGAACATCCGGGAGCGATCCACTCCCAACGGCCACCGATCATTGTGGCTGCGACCGGTCCACGATGGTGGATCAAAGCCTCCTCAACGGTCGCCGGCGATCCGGCATAGGGAATCACCAAGAGATCGGCCAAAGCACCGGTCGAGAGTTCACCCAAGACCGACTTCAGGCCCAGCGCACGCGCCGGATTAATTGTTACTTCGGCGAGCATCTGACGGGGTGATAGACTTGGATCATCGGAGGCCATCGCCCGCAGTTCGTCGATCAACGAAAGGACCGGAGGCCCCTCACGGGAGGCCCGCGTGGAAGCCAGGCTGTCGGTGCCTAAGCAAATGGGAACCCCTGCCTCCGTGAGCACTTCGCGCTGGAACCGAGGGTGACTAAAATACGCGTGCGAACGCGGGCAGTGGACCACACTGGCACCACGCGCCGCCAGACGAAGGGCATCGTCGCCCCAGAGGCAGTTGACGTGGACGGCCAGCAAGGGCGAGTCGAGCAGACCGTGGCGATGGAGGTGCTGGATCGGTGAGCCCAGTCCGCAGTCCTCGCTAGGCCGTTGATTTTCCAGCCACGAAAAAAGCGATCCTCGCCGGTACATGAACATGTCGAATTCTGGCTCCGACTCCGCGACATGGCAGGTGATGCGCCAACCATCCCGGCGGGCCGCATCGGCGACCACCCTCAGAAGTTCTGGAGAGGTCGAATAAGGGGCATGCGGTGAAAGCCCGACACCGCCGCGGTTGGGGGGCAGGGACTTCAGAACTTCTATAGCCTCAGCCAGAATGCGCTCCGGCTCACGGCCTGAACGAATGCCGGTCATCTCCAAAAAAGAAAAGATTCGCAGCGGGGTCGCCGCACGCAGTCCGGCCAATTGATGAGCCCGAGTCTCGATGTTGGCGACGGTGGTCGTTCCGGTCTCCAACTGCTGCCGGGCACCCAGCAGCCACGAGGCCTCGAATTCCGCATCGGTCCATTGGGACTTGAGGGTCAAGATGCCCTTGATCCAGTCGGGGAACTCCCCCTGTGGCGTCAAAAGACCCACCATGGCCGTGTAGTCGAGGTGACAATGGGCATTCACCAATCCGGGAAAAAGTGCGACCGCGCCCAAATCTGTGACGGGACCGGTGACGGGACCGCTGGTCCCACTCTGGATTTCTTGGATCTCCGACCACGAACCCACAGCCCGGATCTGATGTCCGGAAATCCAAACTGCTCCGTCGTGGATCGGCAGAGCTGTCACCGGAACCACTGTTCTGGCTCGTAAGATCAAGGGATCAGGCGGGCTCGACGCGACGGCGCTCCTTCAGACGAGCCGCCTGCTTGTGGGTCTTGACTTTGACCTTGCTGTGCCGAGCCCGCAGCTGCGCTTGGAGCTTTTTCACAGCCAGGTCGATGGCCGCATAAAGATCCGACTCGCGATCCTCGGCGAACAAATCGTTGCCGCTAACACCGATTCGGATCCCGCACTTGTATTGTTTCTCTGGCGAGTGGGCCACGTGGTCCCGCTCCAACGTGACCCGAGCATCGATCAACCACCGGTCAATGTGTTCCAGCTTGTCTATTTGCTGGAGCACATGCTGCTCGATGGCGTCAGTCAGGGTGACATTGTGAGTTGCGAGGATGAACTTCATGCCACCCCCAAGGTGGCGGACGAATTCTGTGATATCAACCCGACCTTTATCGCGGTGGCCGCACCAAAGAAACTCCTACAAAGTGTCCCGGTCAACGCTCCCGCGGGGCCCCGCCAAACAGCGGACCCAAAAAGCCGCTCCTTTTCAGAGTCTATCGCCCATTACCCAAAAATAAGCAAGAGTGGCCCCTTTCGTGTAAATAGGTGGGACTGACCTCAAAACCGACCCCCATCCTCGCCTGAGCTTCCCTGCGCCCGCAGGACCGGTCCCGCGGCCCCACGAGTACTTGAGATGCACCGTGTCGGAAACTTGCATCGATGCCGTTTATGAGTCTGAGTCAACCCTCTCGGGTCGCGACTCCAACATGGCTCCCATCTTGAACCTCTCCATCGGGCATTGGGCAGGCTTCTGTGCCTTCGTCCTTGGCGCATTAGCGCTGGACCGTGGCCTGTTCCATCGCCAGGGCAGGAGGGGTTCGTTCGCTTGAATTCCCGCTGGGTCATGGCGACCCCATCTCCCGAATCCACCGAAGCCCTGCGTCGAGAGCGGGGGCTCTCTGGCCTGGTGGCCACCTGCCTGGTTAATCGGGGAATCGTGACCACCGAGGCCGCCGATGCCTTCCTCGACCCGCGCCTGAAATCCCTGTCCGACCCGATGGTCCTTCCCGACATCCGTTTAGCGATCGACCGGCTGTTCCTCGCCCGAGAGCGAAACGAATCGCTGGTGATCTTCGGGGACTACGATGTGGATGGAGTGACCTCGACCGCCATCCTGACAGAGGTCTTTACCACACTGGGATGGCAGTGTTCCCAGTACCTACCCCACCGCCGGGACGAGGGCTATGGACTGAGCCAGGCCGGCGTAGAAAACTGCCTAGCCCGCCACCCCACTTCCCTGCTGCTGGCCGTCGACTGTGGCTCAACGGCGGTGGAGGCAATCGGCTGGCTCAACAGTCGCGGAGTCGATGTCCTAGTTCTAGACCATCACCAGCTCAGCGACCCGTTGCCACCGGCTCTGGCCCTGGTCAACCCGTTGCGGTCCCCGGAGGCGGCTATTGTCCCGTTCTGCTCAGCGGGCCTGGCCTTCAAGCTGGCACACGCCCTGGTTAAACACGGACGCGAATTGGGCCTGGCTGGGTTTGACACCTACAACCTCAAGACATTGCTCGACCTCGTGGCGCTGGGCACCGTGGCAGACTTGGTTCCGTTGATCGGCGAGAATCGCATTCTGGTGCACGCCGGGCTGGAGCGCCTCGACGGCACTTCACGATTGGGATTGCAGGCGCTCAAGCGGGTGTCCCGGACACGCAGCCCGATGGGGGTCTACGAGGTGGGCTTCCAACTCGGACCTCGTCTCAACGCCGCCGGACGCCTGGAGACCGCGGAGGACGCCTTGCGGCTGCTGCTCTGCGACCGTGAGTCCGAAGCCCAAAGTCTGGCCGAGGTGCTCGACCTGCAGAATCGCGAACGTCAGGAGGTCGAAAAACGTATCGCCCAAGAGGCTGGAGAACGCGTACGGAGCCGCTTCGATCCTCAGCGCGATCTGGTCATCGTCGAGGGAGATTCCTCCTGGCATATCGGAGTGGTCGGAATTGTCGCTTCCCGGGTACTGCGTGAATTCCACCGCCCGACCTTAATTCTGGGCGGTGATGGGACCCTCTGGCGCGGATCCGGCCGGAGCGTTTCCGGGTTCGACCTGGCGGGGGCTCTTCGCGATTGCTCCGACTTGCTGGAGAAGCACGGAGGGCATGCCATGGCCGCTGGACTCTCCATCGACCCAGCGCGAGTGGAGGCCTTCCGCCAGCGCATCAACGATCTGGCACGGGAACGACTTCGCCCCGAGCATCTTCAGCCCGAGGTCCGCATCGATGCATCCATTGCCCTGCGATCCTTAAGCCTACCGGTAGTAGCTGACCTCCGGCGCTTGGAGCCCTTTGGAATGGGCAACCCGGTGGTGCAACTGGCTATCCGGGGCCTGACCCATGCCCGCCCACCGCAGCGCCTGAAGGAACAGCACTGGAAATTTTGGGTGACCGACGGAGGCACGCCCGTCGAGACCGTCTGGTGGGGGGCTGGCGATCGCCCGGTTCCCGAGGGTCGTTTCGACCTGGCTGTCATCCCCGAGGTCGGCGACTACGGAGGACGGCGCTTTCTACAACTGCGCCTCATCGACTGGAAGCCCTCCGATCCGGCCTGAAGCCAGCTCCCATCCCTCTGATCATTCAACCGGATCATTGCCACATCCCTCTGCCGGACTTACCTCTCTGGAACCTCAGAAAAGCCATGAATGCGCCCATCGATCTTTTTTCCCAAAGCTCGTTCACAGCCAGCTATCAGACGCATCGAAACCTGCCACCCTTGGCCGGTCTTTGCTCCTTCGTTGACGCTGTGCGCCCCGGGTTGTCCGTCGATCAGAGTGTGCGGCGGCTCAAACGTCACCACTACGTCCTGCGCCGCATTCACGGCATCCTGACGGCGCGAATTACCGCTGAGCCAATCTACGAACTCAAAATGGCCTGGAGCCATCAGGCGTGGCTCTGTGCCGAACAGGTCAGTGCGCTTCGGGCTCGGGTGGGTGAAATGCGCGAACCCCCACTCGGCTTGGATAAAGTCCCACACGAGGGCTTGGCCCTGGTATTTGATGAACTGCAGGCGGCCCCTCGCGACCTGCTGCTCCTCGGATTGTACGAGATCGTCTTGCCTGCGTTGTTGTGCACGATGGCGGACCACGCGGCCGAGGCCCACCCCCTGGCCGATCAACCCACCGTGCGCCTCCTGCGCATCGCCCAGCTCGATCTGGATGCTCTGCATCAATACGGCCGCAAGGCCATCTCGAGCCTGGTCTCCGGCGACGAACGGACGGCCGCGCAGCCCGCATTGAGCCTCCTGAGCCAGGCCATTGCAGCAGCCAGCGGTTTGGATGGTACCTCGACGGCCGGAGCGGATGCGGCCTTGCCGGCCCGCCTGCATTCCGCGCAGCCCTGGCAGTATGATCCACGGCCTCAACGGGATGAACGCTTCCCCGATCCCTACAACATGGGAGTCAATGCAGAGGTATTTCTTTACGATCCAAAGCAATCGGCCGAGGCCAAGGTGCTGATGATGTACTACAAGCGGCTGCGAGAAATCGACGTGCCGGAGATGATGGCCAGCATCATCACTCAAACACCGGACAAACCCTGGGGCTACTATCGGGACATGAGCCGCCAACTCTGGGATGAATCGCGCCATGCGATGATGGGCGAGGTGGGCTTCATCAGCGCCGGCATTGATTGGCCCAAGCAGGTGGCAGTGAATTTCACTTGGTCCCTCGGGTTAAACACCCAGCTCACTCCGAAGGAGCGGCATGCCGTACTCTACTTTATCGAACAGGGACTCATGCCCAAGACCGGCAAACGACACGAATGGGAAACCGCCATCATGTCGGGGAGCCCACTGGCGGCCACCTTTCAGGATTTTGACTGGGCCGATGAAGTGCTGCATGCCCGGGTCGGCCGGGACTGGTATGTCTCCGACATGCCCTCGCCGCACGAGGCCGTGACTTATGGGGACGCTTGCTGGAGCAAGGTCCTGATGAACTGGGAACGGTGGCGTTCAGAGGGATACACTCAGCATTCCAATTGGTGGACGGGTGCCTACACCCAATATTGCGAACGCCACGGAAAGACCCCCGACCCGACCGCCGCCCAGTTCGCCGTGAGTTATGAGTCCATCCGAGCTGACTTGAGAGACTTGGCTTTGGCCTCGGGCTAAACCCGTCCTGATACGGAAAACCACCGTACGGAGACGATTGTTTTTCTCAGGGGGGAAAGTTGTCGTTGAACAACTCATCGCCCCAATCAGACCACACATCTCAGCCGAGATTTGACACCAAAACACCAAGGAAAACCCAAGAATCTCGCGAGATTTTGGGCTTCATTTTAGGCTTCATTTTAGGCTTCGTTTTAGGCTTCGTTTTGGACCTAGGCTCGGGACGTGATCTGGGGCCGAAGTCCCAACCGACCGCCATCACCTTTGTAACCACACCAGAAGTCCTGCTTGAGCTACCAAGCAAAAACCTAAGGTGGTCCACAGGGTGCGTTCCCAACCGGACAAACCCCGCTGAGTGGGTGCAGCCAGATGAAACCGAGCGCTGGTCGCACCGAGCGAAACGGCATCACCCCACCGCAAGGTGGATTGGCGAATGGGAACTCCGTTGATGGCCACCACCGCGTCACCGAGACTGCGAATCGTCAGGCGCCCATCGGGCCCCCGCTGAATCTCGGCGTGTCGGCCCCATACTCCCGAGGAGGCCAACACCCAACCATTCGAGGGATCCCGACCAATGGTTAAAACATCGGCGCTCCAGGAATGGCCCGGAGAGCCAAGGAGGCGGAACTCGAACATAACAAAAGGATGCTCTCCACCGCAGGAAGGTTTCAGCCTGATTTCCCAAGCCCGGTTTTCCCCACCGTCTCCTACCGGCGAACCGGAATTGGCAGATCAGAGGATGCTACGGACCACTTCGATGCGGTCTCCCGGATACAAGGGAATATCTAATTCCGGCTTCTTCATCGCCGCCTTGCAGTCCACGGTTACTTGCTGGCCGTTCACGCGGGTGACGCGAACCTCGCGACGATTGGCGTACTCGGTGAAACCACCGGCACGGTTGATGGCTTTAAGCACCGTCATTCCTCCTTCGAAGGGGAAAGAACCGGTCGTCCGCACCTCTCCGCCCACGGAAACCGTGCGACCCAGCACTTGAACGTTCACCGAGAGGCGCTTGTACATCTGTTTCTTGACGGTGAACAGGTCGCGAATGTCCTTGGAGACATCGGCCGCCATCTTCCCGGCCACTTGCACTTGCTCACCCATGTGGATAGTCACCAACCCGGTCTCCGGTACCTGGATTTCGGTCGGGGCGATTTGCACCGAGGCTTCATACATCACGCGGATCACATCGCCCACAGCGATGCGGTCGATGCTGAACCCGCCGTTGGTGCCCGTTGCAGGGGCGACGGGTGCAGTTGCCGCAGTGGCTGGAGGAGGAGTGGCCTGTCCGGTACCCGTCTGGCAACCGCCCCAGAGAACGGCCATCAGCAGCACCAACGCACACATCCCGTTTTGACCGAATCGAAGCATCATGTTGATAAGTTCGCGGAGTCTATAGGCATCCGGACAGCGGCTCAATACTTGGTCTCCTTGCCCGGCTTTATTTCAGAAGCCTTGGACTCTGAACCAACGACGACGATCTCGGCCGGCTTGGCATCGGCCTTCTTCTTCTTGGACAACTTCCGCTCACCATCTGGCTTGCTGTCTTCGCTCTTAGAATAGTAATCGTAGTAATATCCGCTGTAGTAGTAATAGTAACTATCTTGGCTGATGTTGATATTATTCAACACGACACCCAAGAGGTGACCACCGACCTTCTCGACCATTTGCTTGGCGCGGAGGGTCATTTGCTGCGGGTACTTGCGGTACTGGACCACCAACACGGCCATGTCCACTTCACTGGCCAAGATGGAAGCGTCACTGACGCCCATGATCGGCGGTGAATCGAAAAACACGAAGTCGTACCGACTCTTGGCCTCGGCGATGAACTCCTTCATCGCCGCTGAATTGAGGATACCGATGGAGCTGCTCGGCAGACGCCCCGAGGGCATAAAGTCTAGAGACGGGACCGGCGTTGTCTGAATTACTTCTTCGAGGCTGGTCTGCTTCAGCAAATAGTTGGTCAACCCCTGATTGTTGGCAACATTGAGAATCTTGTGGAGGCTGGGACGGCGAAGGTCGGAGTCTACGATGAGCACTCGATTGCCGTTCTGAGCAAAGACAGTCGCCAGGTTGAAGATGGTGGTAGACTTGCCCTCGCCGGCTCCGCCGGAGACGACGGTCATCGTTCGCCAATTGGTATCTTTACGGGAGAACAGAATATTGGTCCGCAAGACTCGATAAGCCTCAGCATGCGGGCTATCAGCTCCCTCAGACATAAGGGCTCCGACATTCTGGGGAATAACCCCGAGCACCGGGGCCTGCAATGCTTGCTCCACGTCATCGATGGTCTTCACCGATGTGTCGAGGTATTCGATGAAGAAGGCCAGACCAACGCCAAGGATCAAACCGAAGACCACGCCGATGGTGATGTTGACAGCCTTCTTCGGCCGGACCGGGTTGGTGCCGGGAAGGGCTTCATTGATGGTCTCAACGGAAGAGGTGCTGCTGAGATCTCGGTCGATGTCTTCTTGGGCGACGCGAATCTTAATGCCGTCGCGAATGCGCCGGGCGCTCTCGAATTCGTTGCGCTGGACGATGTAAGGCCGGAACCGTTGGGTGTCTTGGGAATTCTTTTCGATGGTCTCCTGGAGGTAGGTCTTCTGGTTTTCCATCGCTGCCTTCTCGGCCTCCAGAGTGGAACGCATGCCGCTGAGGATACCCTGCACTGTCGCGTCCAACTGCTCATCGAGCTTGGAGATTTGCAGGGACCATTTGATGACCTCCGGATGATCGGGGCCGAAGTCGGGGCTGAGTCCGGAAGCCTGACGCGAAGCGAAATTACGAGCCGAAATCAGAGTGTTGAGTTCGCTGGTCGGATTGGCCACGACAAGAGCGTTGAGCAGTCTATCCCCCTTTAAGAGACCCAACTGTTCAAGCAAACGGTTATTGCGAGTGATCCGGGTCTGGTAGTCCTGAATGACTCCGGTCATCCGCGAAAGTTCTTGGGCCGAAAGGCCTTGGACTTGGCCAGAATCCGCGATTTCTTCAGGCACTTTGAGTTCAATTCGCAGTTTGTCCATCTTCTCGCGGGCCTCGGAAACTTCCTTTTCGTAACCAGCCAACTTGTTGGTCAGAGCCTCCCAAGCCTTGTCACTGCGCCCAGTACGGTACTTGTTGCGGTAATTGCCGTAGATCTCGGCGATTTTGTTGGCAATGCTGGCGGCCAGTTCGCGGTCTTCGTTGAAAGCCGTAATCTCGATGATGGCCGTGTTACGGAACTGAGTGATGTCCACCTCGCGGGACAACGTCTCGTAAGCATCCTGGATAGGTAATTCACCGGGCTGCTTGTCGCGCTGGGCGTAAACGCGGGCCAATTTCAGACTCTTGATGACCTCGTTGAGGATTTTCGGAGAGCGAATGACCTGGAACTCGGTTTGGAGAAAGTACTGGTCGAAGGCAGGCGTCATCGGCCCGCTGCCCATCATCAACTGGGTCAGTGGGGTGTCCTTTTCCACCTTCATTCGCGCCAGCGACGAGTAGGACTCGGGCTGGAACTGGGTGATGACCGCTGTAGTGATAACCACCAACAGGAAGACCGCCAAGATGACAGCCTTACGAATACGGATGATCCGCCAGTAATCGAGGAAGTGGAGCTTGGATTCCTGCGACTGGGGTGCCTTCGATACTTCCATGTGCAAAAAAATAGGAGGCTAGAATGGATGTTCCAGCCTCCTTCGCCAGAGTTGGAGATTCTTAGTAGTTGAAATTGACGCCCAAGAACACCCGGTTACGCGAGAACTCGCGGAGGTCGTTCACCAGATCGGAATTAACTTGATCGTAAGCGTAGGACACACGGGTCGAGATGTGCTGGGTGATGCGGTAGGAGAGACTCACATCGCCAGAGGCGTAGCTATCACCCTGACCATCGATGCTCTCAAGTTTGTAGCTGACAGGTTTGCCGGGGACAATTTTGTCGGCGACAAGTTGTTGTCCGCCGATGAAACTTCCCACTTGATAAAATACGTTGATTGATCCAACCAATTTCGGAGTGAAACTGTGGGAAAGACTGATACGACCCGATGTCGAACTGCTGCCTCGTAGAGGATCAGTTGAACTATTATCCCCGATCGCGTTCAAACCAACGTCAGTTGCGGACAATTGATGCCGAACACCCAGAGTGATTGAAGAACCAGGGTGGAAGCCGTAGGTCATTTGACCATCTGCGTAAGGCGCAACACCATCTCGACTCTTCAAGGCCGGTCCATCATTGAAATCATTGACTTGAACACCACCCCTAAGTGATCCAGTTAGATTGGCAGCGAAGTCATGATCAATCGTTGCGGCAATAAATTGCGAATTAACATCCCGAGCGCCTGAAACATTAGTAGTTTTATAAGCTTCGGTGCCGCCTGGTCCCTTGGTGCCCTCCGGTACAGCCTCCCAGTTTCCAAAACCCTTATCCAAGATCCAAGCGGTGGGACCGTCATATTTGGTCACCCCATACTGGTACAAAATCCCAACACTGGACTTCGGAGCCACCTGGTACCGAACGTTGACCGACGGAAGGTACTCTACGCGGTCGAGCGACTGAGCGAACGCAATGTTGTCGAAACGGAACAAGTTGTTCCGGAAACCGGTGACCGCGCTCCAGTTCTCAGCGAGCTGAGAAGTGAAGTCGAAGCCCGCGATGTTGCGGAAGTTAGTTCCCTCGGCGCGATAAATCGGACCACCGGTCCCTGAACCAGTTCCCAGCTGCTGGGGCTCTTGGGCCTGGGCAAAGCTATCGAAGACGTCGAGCTTGAAACGGCTGTTGAAATGGTGGCTCAAGTTCGCGTCCACCATGTGGTTGTGGTCGACAGCCTTGGCGCGGTTTTCGAAATAGCGCAGCACGTAGTCGTAGCGCAGTCCCAACGTGGTCTGCCCATCGTTGATCGGCAGGTTCAGGCTGAAGCCCGGGGTCAGCTCGAAACCAAAGCTGCTCACCTTGGCCAGGTCGCTGCGGGTGTAGACGTTGTCGTTGTAGAAACCAGAAACGCCAGCCCGAACGGACCAAGGCTTAGCCCCGCCTTCGGAGGCTTGGAGGGCCGTGGTGACCGCGAGGCTCGCAGCGCCGATAGTAAGGGCGCTCATGCTAGGAATGAAGTTTTTCATGCGAAATCCGTTTTTAGACGGCTCTGTCGTCGTTGGAACGCGGAGCTTGATTGCCCTTTTAGGTTTCGAGCTTCGGGGCTGAGTGTCAACCTGATTTCCCGGGTTTTCCCGAAAACATTCGGGCCACGTGTCGAACACCTTGGGCAACTCAGCAACTCATCAACCGAGCTTTGGCTGGAATGCTGGGAAATCGCGGATCAACTGATCCCGATGAGCCACCTGTCCCCAAGAGGTGAGCGAGAAAACCTCTACCGGTGCTCCCTCACCCAATCCGAGAGACAGTCGCTGATTGCCAAACCGCTGACGGAGGCTCGCTTCCCATTGATCGAGTGTTTCCACCGGAGCGATTCCATGCCGACCGACCCAGGGCAACCACTCCCGGATCTGACTTTGGTGGCACCAAGACTGGCGGGCGATTTGATCGAAAGTCCCAGAAACATCGACCACCAGGTCGGGGACAGATTGGGGTCCGTCGCCAATGTAGCTATCCCAAGTGTTGATGATCACGGGGGTTCGGATCCATCTCGCCTCGGCCTTGCCCTCTTCAGGATACTCGTCCACGAAGGCATGAGGGACATTGATCATGTAGGCCACCCGGCGGACGGCGTCGGCCACGGTGATGTGATCCGGATGGACTCCTGCTCGAGTATCGGCCGGAAGCGGCGGGCAAAACAGATAATCGGGTTCGAAATCGCGGATACTCTTCCAAAGGGCAGCCAAGAGATCATTGCTGGGAAGTCGGGCTTCTCCGAAAGGACTGCCATCCGGCCGGGCGAGGCGTTCGAACTCGTACCCACCGATCGCGGCCGCGGCTGCCTGCTCTTCCAACCGGATGCGAGCCGTTTCTTGTGGGGTTCGCCAGTGGTGGCCTGAACGCCCATCGGTGCAAACGAGGACCTTGGCTCGAAAATTCCCAGCATGTTTGAGGCGGAACAACTCGAAGGTTCCCGCGGCTACAAATTCGAAATCATCGAAATGGGCGTGGACGCAGAGTATTCGCATGCGGACAAGGGATCACTGCGGGATGGTAGGCGGTGAGGGATTCGAACCCCCGACCCAATGCGTGTAAAGCATTTGCGCTAACCGCTGCGCCAACCGCCCCACCGACCGCAGGCAATGACGTTAACCCGTCCTCGGGCACGGATTCAATGCGACAATGCAGAAGTATCCTTTCCGCCGATCGGGCCATCGTCGGTTCTCATCCTCGGTATCCGCTGGATGGGGCGCTCGAATGAAAGAACTGCGCCTAAGAAAATCCTCGGCCAACAAAACCCGGGCCTCTCTGGTGAACTCCTGTTGGCCGAACAGGGCGCCAAGGCTATTCTCAGGGACCAATGAGCCGGGCATTCCCGAATGAAGACTCTCCGTCTGAGGGCAGGGTTTCACAAACCCTCTCTCCCTCCATGCAGGAGTGGTTGGTTCCAACCTTGCCTGAAGAGGACTTCCGACTGCCCCACCCCACCCTCGGCGCTCAGGCAGACCCTCGCCCGTTCCTGGAATCCCACCGTGACGGCGTGGTCATTGCCTTAGACTGGCCCGTCATCCTTGAGGCGGCTGAGCTCACCCGACTCGGCCGATACCGCGACTTAATTGAGCTGGACCAAAACTATCCCGCACGGAGGGCCGGCCAATGGACCGAAGCCTCGTTCCGTGTCGGTCGTCGACAATTATCGCGACTGAAAGCGTGCCGCGATCTTCGGTTAGTCCAGCGCTACTTGTCAGCCGTTGAGAACGGCCAAGCCCACGCTTGGAACCCGATCGTATTCGGAGTGGCCCTGGCGGCGTTCAATTTGCCTTACCGCTCCGGATTGCTCCATTACGCCAGCACCTTGCTCCGAGGTTTCGCCGAACGATGCCGCCCGCAAAACGTGCCGATAGACGATTGGACGGTGTGGATGAATTCGCTCGAGGCCCCCCTTCCGGAGGCGGTCCAGCGTCTGCTGCCGTCGGCCTTCACGGCTCTGGAACCTCCCTCTAGGGCCAGCAGAAGCTAAGGATGGTCGAGGAATCCCCTTTCCCGCGAGGCTACTTGAGGCTCTTCTCCGCTCCTCGTTATGCTTAAGGCCGGCATCGTCGGTTTGCCCAATGTGGGCAAGTCCACCCTCTTCAACGCAGTCACCCGCACCCGAAAGGCGCAGGCGGCGAACTACCCGTTCTGCACCATCGATCCCAACGTGGGCATCGTCACCGTGCCGGATGAACGTCTGGGGGTGTTGCAGAAAATCGCCAAGACCAGCGTCGTGATCCCCGCAGCCATCGAATTCGTGGACATCGCCGGATTGGTGAAGGGAGCCAGCGCCGGTGAAGGCTTGGGCAACAAGTTCTTGAGTCACATCCGCGAGGT
>SXGS01538648.1_pt1 | contig 21327 bp, 10 predicted proteins | sample 3174681 | NCBI WGS metagenome assembly SXGS01 (sample SAMN11356861, study PRJNA531348) | freshwater metagenome | isolation source: freshwater sample F1-80 | place: China: Fuxian Lake, Yuxi | collected 2017-12-25 | reverse complement strand
GTGAAGCCCGCGTCGGTGGTCCAGAGTGTGTGGGTGCTGTCGACGGGTTGGTGGTACAGCTGCGAGTCGAGCACAGGTTGGGCTACTTCCTGGGCAAATGCAGCGCTGAGCAACAACGAAACGAGCATGATCACTCCTTGAGGCGCACCCCTTAGCGCGTGGCCGCCAAACTGGCACCTTGCGATCGTTTGACACGGGCGATCATTCTGCGAGGGAGCGTGAGGTTGGCGTTTTCCTCACAAAGTTGTTGCGGCTGCCGGCCCGCTAGGGCACTTTGGTCACGCTTTTTGGAGCCCCCATGTTTTTGCTCTCCTTGTTCGTACCTCTGGCTTCCGCGACGGGTTTTCACGGCGGACACCACGATGATGATGCAGGAGCCGCCGAGGCCACCAACTCCGCGACCGAGCCTTGCAATGGTTTCGACGACGACGAAAATGGGCTGATCGACGACGGCGACGCCTGCGCGTACGACGTGCAGCACTACGGCGACCACGCCTACATGTTCGTGACCCATAAAATGTCGTGGGACGACGCCGCAGATTACTGTGAAGACTACGGCTACACCCTCACGACCCTTTCCAGCCAAGAAGAGAATACTTGGGTGGACGATATGGCTTATACCTACTCGACTTCGAAGTGGTGGATCGGTTTCAACGATCGCGATGTGGAGGCGGAGTGGACCTGGTTGGACGGAAGCCAAGTTTCGTACACGAACTGGCACCCCACCGAGCCGAACGATCTCAACCACAACGAAGACTGCGGCCAGTTGAACCGTTGGTCGGACTACACCTGGAACGATGAGCCATGTTCCACGACTTATGCCTCGATCTGTGAGGCGGGTGGTACCGCCGAGGATTACTACCCCGATGCGGATGGCGACGGATTTGGCGATGCCAACGGCGATACCCTGCTTTCGAGCGATCCAGTCGATGGTTATGTCACCAACGCTCAGGATTGCGACGATTCGAATGCGGGCGTTCACCCCGATGCCGTGGAAGTCTGCGACGGCGTCGACCAAGATTGCGACGGCGAAGTCGACGAAGACGCTTCCGACCTGAACACTTACTATGTGGATGCCGACGGCGACGCCTTTGGCGATTCGGCCAATTCGGTAGAGGCGTGCGAGGCTCCAGAAGGAACCACGACCAACGCCGATGATTGCGATGACAGCGATGCCGGTGTCTACCCGAACGCCGAGGAAACGTGCGACCACGTCGACCAGGATTGCGACGGCCAGGTCGACGAAAACGCTGTGGATATGATCACCTACTATGCGGACAATGACGGCGACGCTTACGGCGATGCGGCGCACAGCGTTCAGGACTGCGATGCGCCTGTAGCAAGCTCAAACAATGCCGATGATTGCGACGATAGCGATTTCACTGTTTACCCCGGTGCTTCCGAGCTGGACGACGACCAAGACAACGATTGTGATGGCGAGTCGGACGAGGGATTGGACAGCGATGGCGACGGCGTATCGGACGAAGACGAAGACGATTTAGGCACGGACGACCACGATTCCGACTCGGACGACGATGGCCTAGGCGATGGCGAAGAAGTCAACGACACGGACACCGATCCGACCGATTCCGATTCCGACGACGACGGCCTGGAAGACGGCCCCGAAGTCAATGATCACGACACCGACCCCAATGACTCCGATTCGGATGAGGATGGCGTCAGCGATGGCGACGAAGTCAACGTGTGGGAAACCGATCCGACCGATTCGGACTCCGATGACGACGGCTTGACCGATGGTCAAGAGGTTTACGATACCGACACCGATCCGAACGACGCGGACAGCGACAACGACGATTTGTCCGACTTCGAAGAGGTTGATCAGACGAACACGGATCCGAACAATGCGGACACCGACGGCGACGGTCTGACCGATGGTTCGGAAGTCGACACCTGGAACACGGATCCGAACGACGCGGACAGCGACAACGACGGGTTAAACGACGGCGAAGAAGTGTTGACGTACAACACCGATCCGAACGATGCGGACAGCGACGACGACGGGTTGACCGATGGTAAAGAGGTTGACCAATACGGCACCAACCCGAACGATGCGGACACCGACGACGGTGGGGTTGGCGACGGCGTGGAAGTGTACCTCGATGGCACGGATCCACTCAATGGCGCCGACGATGTGCAGCCGGACAGTGACGGTGATGGCCTCTCCGACAAGGAAGAAGGTAAGTTTGGAACGGATCCGCACGATACGGACAGCGACAACGACGGCCTGACCGATGGCGAGGAAGTTTTCCAGACCGGAACGGATCCTTTGGACGCGGACACCGACAACGACGGCTTGACCGACGGCAAGGAAGTCGATGTCTACGGCACGAATCCGCTCGACTTTGATACCGACGACGGCGGCGTGGGCGACGGCTCGGAAGTGTTGGTTGATGGCACGGATCCGCTCTTCGGAGAGGACGACGTTCAGACCGACACCGATGGCGACGGCCTGGTGGATGCCGACGAGGACGTTTGGGGCTCCGATCCTTTGGATACCGATTCTGACGACGACGGTCTGACCGACGGCGAAGAGGTGCACGACTACGGCACCAGCCCTGTGGACGCGGATACGGACGACGACGGTCTGACGGACGGCGAGGAAGTTCTCGACGTTGGAACGGATCCTCTGGATGCGGACACCGACGATGACGGCCTGACAGATGGTCAAGAGGTTGACGAGTTCGGCACGGATCCATTCGATCCAGATTCGGACAATGGCGGCGTGAGCGACGGCAACGAAGTCGACAACGGTACCGATCCGCTGGATGGAAGCGACGACTTCCCGGCGGACGACACCGACTGGGACAACGACGGCCTCACCAACGACGAAGAAGCTGAGCTCGGCACGGATCCGCACGATGTGGATACGGACGACGACGGCTTGTCCGATGGCGAAGAAGTCAATGTCTACGACACGAATCCGCTCGACTCCGACTCCGACGACGACGGCCTGACCGACGGCGAAGAAGTCGAAGAGCTCGGTACGAATCCGAACAATCCCGACACCGACAACGGCGGGGTTCCCGACGGCACGGAAGTGAACGAACTCGGCACCGATCCCCTGGATCCCTCCGATGACGCTCCCGACTTCCAATCGGGCTTGACCCTCGGAGCCTACCAAGGTGGTGGATGGGGTTGCGATATGACGGGTGCGAGCGGTATGGCCGGTGGTCTGTGGACCGTGGGTCTGGGGGCTATGGCTCTCCGCCGTCGCCGCTCGTAAGCGCTGCTCCTGGGCGTCGATGCCGTTGTCGCTCGCTGCGGTCCTCACTCATGGGCTGGAGCCCTATTCGCTCCGGTCCTCGCGTCGCTCCTAGGCCTCAACGCCCAGGAGCAGAGCTTGAAGTAGGGTATTCAAGAAAGCTCGGGCCGGAAGGTCTGGGGGTCGCGTCCCTGAACCGACCTCGTTAGTCGGTCGGATGCCTCTCTCTCCGGACGAACGAAGGTACTTGCGTCTCGCCAAGCGGGACGCTGTGCGCGTTCAAGATCAAGTCGACCGTATGAACCGCGGGCTCGCCAAAGTGCGCTTGCTGCGGGCATGTGCGCTTGGCGACGGTATCGAGTCGCTGGAGCCGACGGTCGCCTTGGATGAGCGCCACCTTCAAGCCGCGATTGCCGGTCGAGTCACGGCTTTCATTCCTGCGTCGGGAGCGGCGAGTCGGCTGTTGGCGGGCCTGGAGCAGGTCGATCAGCCCGACCTACGCGCGTTGAAGATCGCTGCCCTCCAAAATCCCCGATTGCGGCCGGCATTGGCGGTGATTTCCGACTGGCGTTCGTTGGCGGCGGCGGATGATTTGGAGGCGGGTGAATCCCCGCAGGAAATCGCGGACGTGTTGTTGTCCACGTACAACGATATTCCCAAGGCACTGGTGCCTTTTCATCGGTATCCTGGAGGCACTAGGACCCCTTTTGAGGAGCATTTGATCGACGGGGCCAGGCTGTTGGCGGATGCCTCCGGGGCAGTGCGCCAACACTTCACCGTCTCCGTTGAGCATTTGCGTGATTTTGAGCGTGCTTTAGCCGAGGCGCGCACCAAGTACGAGGCGCACTTCAAGGTGCGGTTCAAGACGACTTTTTCGGTCCAAGATCCCGCGACGGACACGGTTGCGCTTGATGAAAATGGTCGATTGGTTTGGGAGAATCAGCAGATTCTATTTCGGCCGGGCGGCCACGGGGCGCTGCTGGAAAATCTCTCTCGGGTGGGCGGGGACATCGTGTTCGTCCGCAACATCGACAATGTCGGCACCGACCTGACGCGTGCGCGAGGCGTATTGTGGCGCTCGATGCTGTCAGGTTTATTGTTGGCGCTTCAGGATCGGGTTCATTCGTTGATCCGCAAGGTGGAGAAGGACGTTCCGGGGGCGCTGGAAGATGCGCAACGGTTCCTGATGGAACGCTTCCACGACTCCTTGCGAGACACGTCGGATTTGCGTGAAGGGGTGTTGGAGCGTTTGCAGCGCCCGATTCGGATTTGCGGCATGGTCAAAAACGATGGGCAGCCTGGAGGGGGGCCATTTTTTGTGGAAGGCCAGCGCGGCCCTCAAATTGTGGAGCAGGCGGAAATCGATCTCGACGATGTCGAACAACGCGTGATCTGGGAGTCCGCCACCCACTTCAATCCGGTGGACATGGTCGTCGGCCTTAAGGACTATCTTGGACGTCCTTGGGATTTGGTGCGGTACGCCGACGCGGAGCGGGTGCTCATTTCCGACAAACCCCACGGCGGCGGCACCATTCGGGTATTGGAGCACCCCGGCTTGTGGAATGGCGGCATGGCGCATTGGAATTCCGTGTTCGTGGAGATTCCGCGGGAGCTGTTCTTGCCGGTGAAGACGTTGAGCGACCTGCTGAAAGGGGAGCGGTAGCGGCGTTCTCGCTTGGGGCATCTTGGTACAGCGAAAGGGTTCGCGGCGGGGCAAATTCGCGGCATGCCAAACATTCGCTTCGGTCTCCTCGGGTTGGTTTGCAGTGCATGTTCTGCCGATTCGGTGGAGGATTCGGCACTCGTCGACTCAGATCTCGTCGGTTCGCAAACGCCGTTGCAATTTCCGTTTCCGGTGCTCGAACGCGATCGAATGACGACCCCGGTGATGGGGGTGGACCACGATCCGGTGGAACAGGACGACGGGATCGCATCTGCGAACTGCCTAGCGTACGATGGGAGAGGTTTCCCCTGGTGTTACGACGGGCACGACGGGGTGGACTTCGACCTTCTCGGCGGTTTTGAGGCCATGGACAATGGTAGCGCCACCGTGATCGCCGGGGCGCCGGGCGACGTAGTAAAGGTAGTTGACGGAAATTACGACCGGTGCCATCTCGACCTATCGACGTTTGAGCCAAATTGTGACGGCCACGAGATGAAGGCCAACAAGGTGGTCGTAGAACACGAGGGAGGGTACCGCACCCTGTACCTCCACTTCATGAAGGACTCGATTGTGGTTGCGGAAGGTGACCTCGTCGAAACGGGCGATCCGCTGGGTTTGGTTGGCTCTAGCGGCTACAGCACGGGCCCCCATGTGCACTTTGAGTTGGAAGATCCGGAAGGAAACACTTTCGATCCCTACGCGGGCGAATATTCCCAGCCGGAATCGTGGTGGTGCGATCAGCGCGGTCCGGAGGAGCTGCCTGGACCTTGCGAATAATGGTTTTCGTCGGGGGCAGTTGCGGTCCTCAACGGCCGCCACGCCGTTGTCGTTTTCTTGGCCCTTGGGTGGCAGCACTATAGAGCGTTGAACATGGTAGACTCGCGCTGAGGCGATGTTGGCGCGAGGTTCCGGGTCACTGCTATTTTTGGGCGGTCTGTTGGGAGCCTTTCCGGTATCGGTTGGTCTGTCGACGATCGCCGCCCAATGCGGCGCATCCGACCCGCTTCAGCGGGACCTGATTTTTGGCGTTGCTGGTGGTCTTTGGATTTGTACCGGACTGTGTGTTGACAGAATCGGGCGAGATCCAGGCCGGGGTAGCCGTTTTAGTACGAAGCAACGTATCAGTGCGTGGGGGTTAGTTCTGGGAGGATTGGGGTTATGGGGCGCCGTGCTACTGTGATGCCCACACCGGAGAACACCATGGCCGAGGACAAGTTACGGATTTGGGTCACGGCAACCCTGCCCCAGCGATATTTCTTGATCCCCGAAGGGAAGGTCCTAGCGCCGGGGGCCTTGAAGCTGCAGGACAACGCCGTTCATTTCGTATCCGTCGATGAGTCTGAGGCCGCGCCCTTTGAAGTCACGGTGCGTCAGGCCCGGAAGTGGTTCGAAGCCAATCGGCCCGCGGTCGAATCGGAGCAAGCCGCGCGCCGGGCCCAGTTGGAGCGGATGAAGGGACAGCTGGAGAGCCTCACCGCTTGGATGCAACGTGCCGTGGAAAGCGAGGAAACGAAGCAGTGGATGGCCCGTTTCGGCATTGATGCGCAAAAGTTGCTCTCGGATCCTCAAGGGGCGCAACAACTTGGTTTGGAGCTTCAGAAAATCGCTCGCGCGAGTACTGGCCAGCCGGCCGCTGCTGCGGAACTTCGAGCGGTTTTGCAACGGTTTGGGCATCCCGGCTCCACCGGCGACGAACTTGCGGCGGCGAAAGAGCTTACGACCCGTTTGACAGAATGGCTGGGCGGCGCGCCGAAACCGTAAATCGCTGCGCGTCGCGGGGCGAATCCCCTTTGACCAATGTGCGCGTCATTCCGTGGTCCAGTTGCCTTCGCCACTGAGGGTGCGGTCGACGTTGTTGAGGTGTTCCTCACCGTCCCGGACGAGGCCTTGGGCGCCGCCGGCTTCGTCGTTGAGTCCGGTCCATTCGACAATTCCCCAGGGGTCCTCGGGAATGTGCCACGGGGATTTACCACCGTTTGCGCCCTGCCAGAAAGTGACCGCCAGACCCTCGATGACGTTCCACGATGCCCAAAACACGGCCCACGCGCCTTCGAATTTGTCTTCGCCCTCGTAGGTGTAGGGCCTCGTGGTGGGGGCGTCGGGTGAAGTGGCGGGTGCTTCGGGTGAAGTGGCGGGGGCGTCGGGTGAAGTGGTGGGTGCTTCGGGTGAAGTGGCGGGTGCTTCGGGTGAAGTGGTGGGTGCTTCGGGTGAAGTGGTGGGTGCTTCGGGTGAAGTGGCGGGTGCTTCGGGTGAAGTGGTGGGTGCTTCGGGTGAAGTGGTGGGCGTGGTGGAAGCCGCTTGTGCGGTGGACTCCGCCGCGTGAGTCGTGTCCGCCGCCGCATCGGCGGCCTGTGTAGCATCCGCTGTGGCATCCGCCGCGTGGGTGGTATCCGCTACGGCTTCGGCGGCCTGTGCAGTGGGGCGCATCCAGCGGTTGTTCGCCGGATTGAAGCGTAATCCGGTGGCGTACTTGGCCTGGAATTGATTCCAGGTCATGGAACCATTGGGGGCTTCCACCTTGTAAATCGCCCAGGCTTCACTCGCCGACATCGAAGGGTCGTCCCAGGATTTGGTGGCCGTGGCGGCGGCGTCGGCTGCCTGCGTTGCCTCGGCGGCCGCGTCGGCCGAGTGTGAGGCTTGAGCAGCAGCTTCCGTGCTTTGGGCTGTTTCTCCGACGTTCTCGGCGGTGTGGGTGGCGTCGCCGACCGCATTTGCCGATTGAGTTGCCTCGCCAACGTTCTCGGCAGCATGGGTGGCGTCGCCGGCGGCGGCGGCGGTGGCGGCCCCTGCGGCACTGCCCGCGCCTTCCGTAGCGTGCCCGACGTCGCCGACGGCGTCGACCGCCTCGGCCGCATGTTGGGCCTCAGTGGCTGCTTCGGCGGCTTGTTCCGCCGCCTGCGCGGCATCCGCCGCGGGTGCTGCGACTTCGGCGATCTCCGGCACCGCACCAGCGGCCTCGGAAGCCTGTTCGAGGGAATGACCTGCTTGGGCGAGGTCCCCGGCGTTGGTCGCGTCCGCCGCAGAACTTACCGCGCGCGAGGTGTCGCTGACGGCGTCGCCCGCTTCCGCGACTTCAGCGACCTTGGTGGCATTGCCCAATACGCCCTCAAGCCATTCGGTGAGGAGATTACCGGCGAATTCGCCGATGGCGCTGGACCACTCCCAGCGGCTGGAGTCGGGGTTCAACAAGACTGCCATCATCGAAATAAACGCAATGATCAGTCCGACCACTGTAAGGAAGGCGCCAATCGCCTCGATGACGGCCGCCCAGGTCGCAATGAAGCCCAGTACCGCGGCGCCGACGGCGAGCAGCACTTCCCAGCCGCAGCACACGAGGATGATCGCAGCAATGACCACAATGACCGCGACGACGACGGCTAGGCAGACCAGGAAGCCCTTGACGGCTTCCCATACGCCACCCAGGAAGGCGGTCCCCATGGCCAAGATTGGGCTTTCTGCCTTAAAGTGACAGTCCTCTGGGAGTTCTTGTTTGAGCTCGGTGACGGGCTCGGCCATTTTTGTCTTGGCTTCGGTCGCTTTCTCTTCGAGGTTGGTCTTGCCTTCTTGGTACTCGCTCTCCAGTTCCGCTTCACCATCGGTGGCGGATTTCTCCAGCAGCGCTTCGTTTTCGGTGCGTTTGGTGTTCCATGCCTCCACGTTCCCCGAAACGATTTTGGCGAATCCTGTCTCAGGGTTGCTGTCGATGGCCGCGGCGCTCTGTTGCAGCTGCGTGTTAATCGTCGTTTCCAGGGCGGTGAGCCCTTGTTCCATTTGCGACCAACTCTGGTCCATTTGACCCGTCGCGGACGTGCCAGTTTCCCCGAACGAGGATTCGAGCTGGCTGACGATGGACTCCAGGAGGGCGGAGTGGTCCCCCGCGGCGAGGGTGAGGTCGGCGGTGAGCTGTTCGAGCGCTTGGACCACCAGGGGCCACTGGGTGGGGTCCGCAGAGTCGACCATCGCCTGTACTTGGGCAATCTGGTCGGTCAATCCGGCGCCAGACGACTCCAGCGCATCCGTGATCGCTTGATGAGCGGTTGTACCGGCAGTTTGCAGCGCGGTCATTTGACTCGTCTCAAGATCATTGATCTGCTGGTGAAGGCCCTCGCCTTCCTTGGCCAGATCTTCCTTGATCTGGTCGCCCTGGTCGCCCAATGCCTGTTTTCCGTTGGTGTTGGCGTCGTCCAGTTGCGTGTTGGCGGTTTCGAGATCGTCGTTGAACGTATCCTTGATCTCCTGGACTTTTTCGTCGTAGGCCTCAACGAGATCGCGGCCGTTGGAGTCGAGGTCCTCACCGAGCTCTTGACCATCGGCGAGGATGGCCGTTTTCGCGTCGGTGCCCGCCTTTGTGATCTCGTCTGCGACCTTCTTCGCCGTGTTCTTGGCATACCGACCCACGTCGGTTGCTAGGCTTGCGGAATAGTCTTCGTCAACCCCTTCCCAGTTGGCTTCATTTGCCCAGTATGTGGCCTGTTGATCGCCGCAGGCGGTGGCCTCTCCGGCGAGTCTGGTGGCTTCGGAACCGACATCTTCGGAAAGGCGTCTCCCATCTTCGACCGCCAAGTTGGCGCGCGTGGAGTACGCCGTGTCGAGCGTGCCGCGATGCGTGACCGCTGCGGCATCCAGTGCGGTGAGCACGGCCGCATGCTGGGTAACGAGCTCTTGTTTCCGGGTCGCCAGGAACCCGTCCAAGGCCGTGCGCGCGGCTTCCACACTGGTATCGACGGACTCCCCGACGGTCCGCAAGCGGGCATCGAGGTCATCGCGCATTTGAGTCGCGCGAACGCTGATTTCAGTCTCGGCGCTCGTAATCGCGGTGTTGACTCTTTCGACGTAGGCGGCGCCGTCGGTATTCAACGTTTCAGTATGAGCGGTAGCAACGGCAAGATAGGCGGCGAAGGCCTCCTGTACTTGCGGGACTTCACTTGCGGTGCTGGCGCTCGGGGCTGCGACGGTCGGCGCCGCGCCGGTTTGGATGGCCTCGTAGGTGGCTTCGGGGGAAGCAAGCTCCAGGCCGCCCGCGGTGGTCGTGGGTGCTGCTGGCGCCGCTGCTGATGTAGTGGGTGCCTCAGTAGAGGCGGGTTCCGAGGACGTTTCGGGTGCCTCGGACGCCTCTGGGGGAGCGGTCTCGGGGGCCGATTCGTGGACTTCCGCCAAGGGGGCCACCGCCGCATCGACGGCGGCCTGCACGTCAAAGGAGGTTTGAGGCGCTTCGGCTTCCGCGCTCTCCGCGGCGGGGGCCGGAGGACCATCGCGCAGAATTTCTCCCTCGGACGATGCGGAAGCTGGGGTGGATGAGGTTTCCGTATCGGACGTGTTTTGTTCTATCGCCGATGATTCGCCGTGCGTCGAGGCAAAGCGCGCGTCGATCGCGGGTGTGAACTCGCCGTGGGTGCTCTCCGCATACCCCTGAAGCTGATCGGCGGAAAGGCTCATACCCGCTTGGTTCTGCGCGGCGAGCTCGCCAAGGATCACGTCTTCGTTGGCGTACGCCTCCCGCTCCAGCGGATCGGATGGGCTTGAAACGGTGGTTTCGCCGCTGGAGGTGGGCACTCGTCCTTCGTCGTATTGCTGCACATGGGTGAGTTCGTGCGCAAGCAGCCGGTCGCCGCTGGGACTTCCAGGAGAAAACTCTGATCCACCGAAATAGATGTCGCTTCCGATGGCGAAGGCGTGGGCGGAAACCGCCTCCGCGGCCTGGTGCGCACTGCCATCGCTATGGATGCGGACATGCGAAAAATCATGGTCAAACGCTGCGTTGAATCGAGCGAGATGCTCCGGGGACAGGGGGCGGCCGCCGCCGCCGAGATGGCGGTCGAGTGCCTCGCTGTCGACCCCGGCTTGAGCCTTTCGGAGCACACGCATCATCGCGGCGTTGGACGACAGCGGCGATTCGGTCTGTATTCCAGCAGCCTCTAAGGCCATCTCCCCGGCGACGAACTGGTGAAAGCCATCGTGCTCGGAGCCGGCGAGGGCTCCCAGGCAGAGGCTGTTTCCTACCGCATCGGCGATCGGTGCCGATGGGGACAAATCGTCGGTAGGAGCGACAATGTCCGCGCCTGTAGAAAAACTGGGCGGACCCTTGGAGCGGGTCCTTCGATGGACGGGCCGATTATCGTTTTCGAGCACGTAGGCCTCACGTGAGGGTCGTGAGTGAGTTGGACGGTCTCATTATTGCCCAACACGCTGGTCGTCGGCAAATCTTTCGTTGAGGCTTGGATTTTAGCCTGCGAGTGGCGTTCCAAGGAGATAAATCGCGCGGAGAACGCCAAGGAACAACCAGAAACCAATGCCCAACGACGCCATGGCCATCGCCAGTCGGACCGGTAGGGATGCGGCGCGCCAGGAGCCGGGTGAGGGGGGTGCTTCCAAGGAAGCACCCCACCAAGCGACCAAGGCCGCCCACGCGTCTCCAGGGCCGCCGTAGCGCGTCAGCGAGGCCCATCCACCCACGACCAGCGCAAACAGGACGGCAGCGACCCCCGAAAACCACCCGAGGACGACCGTGGCTAAGAGGAGGATAGCAGCGTTTCCAAGGCGCTTCCTGGCGCTGAGTCCGCCCCAACGACCGGACACGCTCCACAGACCCACCGTCAGCCCGAGCATCCACAACAGCTGCAGTGGCGCGCGCAGCCAGCCGCGGAGGTAGCCAAATTGGATTTCGACGGGATGATTGGCCCCAATCCAGTATTGATCGTGACGCAGCGTGGTCCCGCCCTCGGGCAGTCGGATCCGTACGGGCAGAGCCCCGGATTCGCCCGTTACTTCTCCCCCAAAATCGCCGTTGTGACCGGTCATGGGTTCGGTTCGCGGCGCGGTGTACCACGAAGCGGCCCCATACCAACTCTGAGGTTCTACATCGCCCCACAGCCGAGTGTACACATTGGCGGCCGGAACCGATACATTCCAGGCAAGGGAAGAGACCGGCAATTCGATCTCGGGAAGGGAGAGTCCGGTCCAGCCGAGCCAGCCGAAATTCGAAACATCGCTTTCGAGAACCAATTGTAGCGTAAACGCCTGCAGTTGATCGGTTCCCGCCGAGCGCTTGAGCGGCAAGAGGACCGCGCCATCTTCGGCGATCGAAGGTTTGATCGCCTCGCCATCGAGTAGGCTGGAGCGGAGTACCATGCCCTCGGGCAGGCGGAGCCGCAGACTGTGGCGAAGTCGGTTTCGAAGGGTGATCTGCAGATCGGTGAGCGCCTTGCCCTCGCTGGCGATCACGGTCGTGGCGGTCACCTGATCGACCGATCCCGCGGCGGGTTCGCGTTCGGGGAGTCGGGTCGCCGTCAATTCGACGTGTGCGCCGGACGAATGGAAACGGTACCCCATCAATACCGGGCTGACGGCGCTGCGCACCATTTCTTCCGGCAATTGGGAGACGTCGAGCGCGAGCAGCTGTTCTCGTTTTTGCTCTTCTAACTTTAGGTTTCCGATGACCTCGACGGCGAGCCAACCGTATTCGCGTTCGACCCCCACCGCGTGGGGAGGGACCACATCGAACGCTTTTCCACCGTCCAAGGCCCGCGAAAGCCGCAGGGAAATCTCGTAGTTGTTGCGGATCGCGAAGGCGGTTTCCCCGTGCAACAGCGTGCCTTCCGGGCCAGCCTCGCCGAGGGTGTACCGAAACGCGCCCTCACCGTCAGCGGAAACAACGGTCCATCCTGGGGGAACCTGGACGTCGAACTCCCGCGTGCCCGACTGCAGAATGTTGTATCGGACCACCGTAAAAAGATCGGCGCTGTTTTCGTCGAGGCTCAATAGATGTAGGCCTTCCGCATAGACTTTCGCGGGCTGCGAGGCGTCCTCACCGAGATCCTTAAATCCCACCACTCGAATGCGGCTGGTGGGCTCCAACCACGCCGACAGCTGGGTATTCCCTCCGCCGGACGTGACGTCGGCTCGAACGGCGCGATGCAGCTTTGGTTCGAGATCTTCGCCCGGAAACGAGCAGTCAAATTGGGTCACGGGTGTGCGCGGCACCAAAAAGTCGTATTCCAGGGACCCTTTGGGGCCTCGGGCGGGTACGAGAAGCTCCAGATCGAGGCCGACTTCGCCGGCCTGGTCGGTGACCCATACCTGGTAGCCGTTTTGGTTGGTCAGTGGAACCGGGGTGGAGCCGATTCGTGCGCTGATCACCGCGACTTCCTCGCCTACGAGGGGGACCGTTTTCCACAGACCGGCGCCGCGCAGGGTGGCTTGTACGTGGAGCTTCAGCGAAAGTCCGCCTTCTACTGCTCGTCCCTCGTAGGCGGACGAGCCGAGCACCACGAGCGTGTCATACGACCGAAGGGCAGCGATCTCGGCCACGTGAATGCGCGAGCGCACGCCTTCATAGCGTTCGAGGGGGACTTCCACGGTGCTGTGCAGCCAGAGATTTTCGGTGCCAGCGGGAATCTCGGGCACGGCGGTCACGGGAGCCGCGTTGACTGCACCACCGAATCCGCCTAAAGCCTCGGCGGGAGCACGGTACTCGTTTTGCTGCATGACCGCATCGAAAGAGCTGTCGGCGTTTTGTTGGCGCTCCTCCTCGGTCTCTTGTGCGACGGCGGTGTTCACGCCGGCGATCGCGGCAAAACCGGTCAGTAGGGTGCGAAAAATCCGGTTCATGATGCCCTCCGAACGCGCCAAACCAGCAATCCCAGGGCCGCGGTGGACCACAACAACGGCACCCCCAGCAGCGCATACAATCCAACCGTCGCGACAAACAGGCGAACCAATGTTGAAATTCTGAACTGATCGAGCAGAGCCTGCCGCGGGGGGATCCATTCGGTCCAGCGTTCGGGGATCCGCGACCGCATCAGCGTCCACATCAGCCCGGCGTCAACTCCCCAAAGAAGGCGTCGATGAACGCCTTCCACATGCCATGCGATCACCAGCATGGCGACGAGACCCAGCAGAACCGCTGCGCGCGACCCCTTTGCGGAGTTTCCAAGCCATTTGACGACCAGGGCGGCGCCGGCCGCAAAGCCCAGCCAGCGCACGGCGGGGATCAAAGAACGGAACATCCAAAGCACGCGAATGTGCGGTACTTCGCGTCCGGGCAGCAGGCGCTTGAAACGGTACCGATCCCCCACCAACGGGAAACTGCTCGTGGCCTCCTGCGCATCGATCAGTTTGGAGGACTCTTTTTGGTAGATCGATTTTCGCCGAGACAGGATGTTCTTGTAGCCTTCGCCCGCGTCGTACCCGCTTCCGGCCCAGGCGGTATTCCAGTTCAAAGCGTCACGAAGGAAATATCGGAACCTGCGAAAGTGATCGTACCGAATTTCCGAATATTGGGTCAGGTTGGCGCTGAAGCTGAGCGGCAAAACCGCGCTAGGAAGGTACACATGCCAGGTAGCGGTCACCACATCCGCGTCCACTTCCGGAAGCACCAGATTTCGTCCGCCAAACCACCCCATGTCGCCGCCGTCTCGCGTCCACGCGAGCTCGATGACGAAACTCGATTCTTGCACGCCTCGTCGGCCGGGAATTTTCAGGACTTGCCCGATGGTCAGGTCGTATTCCGTGGAAAGCTGGTCTCGATTGTTGTCAAGGATAAAGCTTGACTGTGACGGGTCGGAATAGAAACGATCGGCGATTCCCCCAAGGGTATCCCCGTACTGCACCGTCCAGAGTTGCGCTGCCCCGTCGGCGAATCGTTCGCTTTGAACGAGCGGAAACAGAAGCTGTTCGTCGGATCCGGTTCCGGAAACCGCGGGCCGGACCGGCCGCCCGTCGATCAAAGCGTGCGTGAGCACTGCGCCTTCGGGGAGTTTGGTAGCGAGATACTGCCGAGTATTGTTGCGCACGCGCAACTGGACTTTGGTGATCTCGGTGCCGTCCTCCATCAACATGGTGGACGCTTCCATTTCATCCACAATGGTGGACGTAAGCTCCACTTCGGCCTGTCGGGTGACGTCGAGGGTCACGCTGGGTGCGTCGTCAAAGTGGAATCCCAACAAGAGTGGATTGGGGGTCAGATTGGCGAGTTCGGTGGGCAATTCGTTGAGGGCTTCGGCCCCGGTGGTCGTTTTCACCACCGCTTGGAGTCCGGCCGGCCCCTGCACCCCGATCGCGCCTTCAAAGGGCACGCCCGCCTCGGGGAGGGGCATGTGCAAGGGCACCGGCTCATCGAGGTTGACCGGGAACTGAAAGTGAACTTTGACCTGCGCTTGATCGCTCACCAAATAGCGAAGAAGAACGACCACTTTCCCGGGTTCCGTTTGCCATTGCAGGACGGCATCCCCAGTCACATCCACCACCTCGACCGCTTCGGGGAGCTGGATGGCCACGCGGTCGGTTTCGCCTTCCAGCACGGTGGTATCCAGTACAGCAACCCCGCGAACCAGTGCTTCATGCAGGGTAAACAGCGTATATTCCTTCACCTCCATTTTCACGGGAACTGCGGCTTGCAGCGAGCGCCCCTTCCAGGTGAGGTCGAGCTGGGAACGGCCGTCCAATTGGCCTTCAATGCGGGTTCCTCCGGACTCGGTGCGCTCTGCGGTGACGGCCCCCTGGCTAAGGCTCGATTCGATGTCGACCTCGGGAACGGAAACGGCGAGTCGGGTGGGACCGGAGGGGGGAAGCGCCAATTGCAGGCGTCGTGCAAAACGGTCGTCTTCCCGGCCGGAGAAGAAATCGACGCGGATGGAATGGATGCCGGGTTCGTCGATCGCGACCGTATAAAACCCGCCCTCGGGAAGCAACGAAGTGGTTTTTCCGTTCAATTGCACCGACGCAATCGAAGCGGTGGCATCGAGGATGGGCACCCGAAGATCGCCGCCGCCGACCGGAATCCAGATGCGTGTCAGGAGGGTTCCAGTGAAAACGCCCTTTCGAAAGGTCCCTTCGATCGAACGGTCGACCTGAAGCACGGGAACCGGCGCGGGGGGCCGCTCGGCGGAGGCTGCTGCGGTATCGAGCATTCTTTCCCATTCTTGGAGGGGAACCTTCACGACACCGTCGGCGGCAATAGCGGACGCGGGAAGGCACAGGGCGGCAACCATCCATGGGCGCATGGGAACTCGGGGAGGGGGGTGGAAGGCGGAACTTGAGACTACCGCGATGAGACAACGCGGTTGTGCAGACGGCGTGCACCGTCTGCGAAAGTTCCGTGCGACTCGCGCCCGCCGAAAAAGTTCCCTGGAGAGCGAATTCAGTTAGCGCTTAGCCATTGCCAGCTTCCAAATACGGCAAGTATCAGCACTCCCCAGAACGCCAAGCCGCTGAACAAGGCCATGAGTTCGTTTTCGGCGCGCCCCAACGCGCGAGTCCAGATGAGATGCCCGGGGAGGATGAGCAAGACATGGAAGACGGGTTCCAACAATCCTTCCAGAACGGCTTCTAACATTTCGCACTCCGGTGGGGGAGTTACGCGCGCGACGGGGCGCTATTGCACCGTGTTTGCCACAAGCACGCCGGTGCCGACGGAATGGTAAAGTGCTTTATCAATTATGATCGAGGGTATTGTTCTGGAACCGATTGTTGTAAACGAGGGGGTACCCCGCACACCCGTTCATACACCACAGACCGTAACTGTTGACCGTGTTTTCAATGTCGTTGTCGGAGATCTCGACGGCGGTGGAGCTAACGGCGACTGCACCGTAGCCGCTGTACGATCCTCCCGATATGAGGTTTCCAGCGAAGATTCCGTCGGCCGTCGGGCGGAAGTCGACGTCGTTCGGCGAAAAGGCGGTGAGCCATTTGATGTCGACGCCTTGGATGTCGACCGTGACGGGATCCGCGGTGGGCGATCCGAAAACCAAGTTGACACCGCTACTAGCGGGATTTTCGGCCTGGATTTCCACCCCAGGTTCGAATACGACGGCGGGGTGGTTGGGACCACCAAACGCAATCGCACCGTGTAGAAGGTAGGGTATACCAAGATTTTTCAAGGTGAAGTCTTCCCCAATGTAGCCGTTGGAGGGCCCCAGCCGGATTCGGTCGTCCGTGTTTCCGGTGAGGGTGGATAGGGTGTCCAGTTTGTCCGCTCCCTCTGCCCAAGAGATGTGGAGGGGGAGACCGGAGTTTCCGGTGATGGAGTTGTTTGCGAACTGGGTCAGCGAGTCCAGATACACCGCTACGTCCCCGTCACCCGCGTTCGTGACTTCCACGTTGACCAGAGCCGTCGGCGATAACGTGCTGATCCCCCGCCAATTGGCGCCATCGACCACCGTGTCCGCGATCGAAACGTCAAACGCCGATTGCGGCGACACCACGATGCCCCCGGCGGCGCTGTTGGAGATCGTGCAGTGAGCGATGGATACCGGGCCCCCGGGAGTGGACACGGCGAGCCCGAACCCCCCTGAGACGGTGCATCCATCGATTGTAACTGTTGAAGCTGGATTTTGTACGCGGAGCCCTCCGTCGACCTCGGTGTACACCACGTCCTGGAGGATCAACGGTGTTGAAGGCTGCCATTGGAAGGCTTGAGCATCTTCGATCACCAGTCCGGCGATCGCCTGATCCCCAACGGCGACATTCCCGCTCCAAAGTCCTTCGAAGCCGGACGATGCGCGGATGGTGACCGGGTTGCTCGGTGTCCCATCGACCACCCAGTTGGCGCTTCGCCCGTTGGTTCCAAACCGAACGGCGGGGTTGCTCGTAGCTCCCGGGCCGCCGACCTCGACTTCCAGGCCGCCGTTGAAGGTGATCGTCGGAGTCGGCCCGGACAGTGCGCCAAATTCCGCGATTCCGATCGCCAATTGCACCGGAACGTTGATGGCTTCCCAGGTCTGCTCGACGTCCACGATTTCAGGTGCGGTCAGCCGAACTTTGTCAGTGTCGTTGCCCGAGTAGTCTGAGGTCGCAGAAAGCGCTGCAAAACTACGTAATCCAGGGAGGGCCATCGGGATCGCGTTGCCGGTCACCACATTGTTTTCGAAGGTCGCCCAGGAGTCGTCCAAGCAGGGGTAGGTTCCACAGCCGATCCCTTCCGCGCCATTGTCCTCGATGATGCTGTCGGAAATGCGCAAGCTGGAGGAGTTGATGTTGAACCCGCGCACTGCATTGTTGTGTACCCACAGGCCTTTGAGGTCGGAATTGGATCCGTTCGCGATAAGGCCGTCGAACTTGGAATTTCGAATCTCCACATTCTCCAATTGAGCATCCCCGTCGAGAAAGATCCCCACCTCGGCGTTCTCAATGGTCAACCCGTTGACGATTCCGCCGGAGACATGCGTGCCGATGGTGAACCCCTCCCAAGAGCCCGGCGTTGGATCTTCCGCTTCGAATTTCACCGGCCCGTTGATCACCACTTGGCCTTCGTCGGACCAACCGGCCCGGATGCCCGACCCTGGGGCAAAAGTGAGCGTGGCTCCAGGTTCAATCGTCAATGTTGGGGTGTTGGGGCCTTCGACATGAACCTGGCAGGTGATGTACCATTCGCCAGCGCCCAGGGTCAGATCTTCGGTGTAGAGCCCGCACAACGTTGTGCACATGGCGTCGCCGCCGGCGCAATCGTCGTCGACGCCGTTGCCGCAGCTTTCGGCTTCGCCGGGATTGATCAGGAAGTTGTCGTCGACGCAATCGCCGGCGATGACCGCCGTTTGTGGGGGTTGCAGGCAGGTTTGAATGACGCTGCCGGTCCCCCAACCGTCCCCGTCGGTGTCCAACCAATAGCTCGAAGTGGGCAGTCCTTCGTCGCTCTCGTCATTGCAGTCGTTGTCGAAACCATCGCAGATTTCGGTACCATTGGGCGAGATGTCCGCATCCGAATCGTCGCAGTCCAGATCGTTGTCCGAGTACCCGACCAGGGGTTCGCAGGCGGAAATTGGCAGTGAAAGTTCTGCTCCAAAGCCATCTCCATCATCATCCAGAAAATGGTCTGCCCAGACGAGCGGGGGACCGTCAATTTGGCTGTCGCAATCGTTGTCCAGCCCATCGCAGACTTCGGGATTTCCAGGATTCAGCTCGGGAGCGTTGTCGTTGCAATCGAGCGAATTGGTGACCCATCCAACGATCGGGGCGCATGCTGAAACGGGATCGGTTCCTAGGGCGCCGTAGCCGTCGATGTCGCCGTCGACCCAGTAGCTGAGGAAGGTCAGATTTTCGTCGGCCGTGATATTGCAGTTGTTGTCCACCCCGTCGCATACCTCGGTTGCTCCTGGGAAGATCTCGGGGTTGGCGTCATCGCAGTCGTCGCCTCCGTCCCCCAGCGCCGCAAATCCATCGCCGTCGAAATCGACTTCCGGTGCGTCGGTTTCGGCGGTATCGACGTCCGAGTCGGTGTCCGGCGCGTCGGTGTCCGGCTCCAACCAAACAAGGGACAGAGAATCCGCGCCCGAGAGCCCGTCCGGATCTTGCGCGAACACAGAAATGGTGTGTGAACCGGCGGACAATGCCGGACCCACCCACGTCCATTCGTTGCCGGTCCAGGCGGTGCTTGCATCGAGCACATCGTTGTTGATCGCCAACCAGACCAACAATTCGTCGCTGGGGGTTTCTGAGTCGCTCACCTCTGCGACGACGGTCAATGAAACGCCGGTGACATAGGCGCCGTCGCTGGGTGAGGTGATGTTCACCGTCGGCGCTGTATTTTCGGTGCCTTCGGTCGTACCGCGTTTGCAGGCCGCCAGACTGACCAATGCCAACCACCGTGTGCGCATTTTGGCCCCCGGTTCATTCTACCGGATCGGCATGCGAATTCGGAGTCCAGCATTTAGTAAACTCGGTTTACTAGTTGGACTGCGGGCGGAGCGTCGCGTTATCTGCGGGGCAGGAGGTGCCATGACGTTGTGGACCGTATTGTTAGCCTGTTCAGGTCAAGAAACCCTCGTGGATACGGCCGTGATCGCCGATACGGCAGTGCCTCCGGCCGCCGATGTGAAGCCGGTGGACGTTCCGGCCACCAATCCCCTTGATGACGCTTTGAACACCAGTTCTGGGCCGATCGTGTTTTATCCGGACACCCACGGTACGCTGCGGATCGATGTCGCGGGCACCAACATCTGGGTAGATCCGTGGACGAAGGCCGGCCTTCAAGGGTTTAAGGCGGATTTGATTTTGATCACCGACAACCATTTCGATCACCTGGATACCGCGGCCATTGAGGCCGTTCGCAAGCCAGGAACCGTAGTGGTGGCGCCGCCAGTCGTGGCCGCGGAGTTGGCGAAGGCAAACCTCCCCGATCTTCCAGTGACGGTGATGAAAAATGGCGAAAAAACGGAGATTCTAGGAATCAAGTTCGAAGCGATCCCCAGGTACAATTTGGTGCGCGGTCCGGAGGAAGGCGGTCTTTTTCACGATAAAGGGCGTGGAAATGGTTATATCTTAGAGTTCGGCAACGGACGGGTCTACATCGCTGGGGACACCGAATGCACCGACGAAATGAAAGCGTTGACCGACATCAACGTCGCTTTTGTTCCGATGAATCTCCCGTATACGATGCCTCCCGCCGAGGCGGCGGCCTGCGTGACCGCGTTCAAGCCAAAGGTGGTTTATCCCTACCACTATTTTGGTTCGGACTTGTCGGAGTTTGAAACTCCGGTCGCCGCCGCTGGCATCGAGGTTCGCAAGCGAGAGTGGTACCCGAAAGGGTCGCCGTTCTAGGCCTCGTCCTTGACCCCATCTGCGAATGTTCCGTACGATGGGGATGGAGGGGACATGCGGTACATCGCCCACGGAGTGGCGGCGCTGGTTTGCGCATTGGGTTGCGGCGGGCTCGCTGTTCCCTCGGCGGGCGATCAATCCGTGTCTCCTGAAAATACGATTTCTCCACCGACATTTCCGGTTTTGTCCACCGCGAAGCCGTCGGCGGTGTTGATCGCCAAAGAAGCGCTGGTGGGTTGCGAGCTGGTGCTGATGAAACTCCCGCAGCTTTCCGAAACGTTGATCGGTGACACGGTCTACTGCTCGTTTCCCGAGGCGATCGATGCGAGCGGCGAACGAGCGTTGATCCGGGGCACGGTGATGTCGCTGAAAACGGGCGCCGTCGAAATTCTGCCACAACCTCCCATATTCGCGAACTTAGAATACAGCGAATACCATTTTGACGCGGAAGGACACCCTACCTTTCATGTGGGCTTCGGCGAAGGTGAGGCGATCAAAGGGGAAGAAGGTTCGGTGGGTTATCCGATACAACACGCTCGGGTGTTGCGGGTGAACGGCGGCGAATGGGCGGAGGTGGCAAAAACCGTGGTCGGAGAAGGCGTTCAGGAGGATGAGGCGGCGAATGCGTTGTATGTGGAGGCCGCAAAAACGAGCGAGACTAGGCTGTCCGAGCCAGAGTTGACCGTGTCCGGGGAGGGCATCGAGAGCGATCCGACGCGGGTGGCACCGTTGAATGCAGCGGCGGGACTGGACAACACCCATTGGCGCATTGACTGGGGTCCGCCGAGCGTCGCATACCCCCTGGAGCAGGGCGAGGCGGGATTTACAGTGGCATCCCCGATTTTGCTACAGAGCGGCGGCGCTTGGGTGCCGCTGACCGGACTCCCAACGGTCGACCTGCGCGTGGCTC
>SXGS01270336.1_pt1 | contig 21332 bp, 16 predicted proteins | sample 3174681 | NCBI WGS metagenome assembly SXGS01 (sample SAMN11356861, study PRJNA531348) | freshwater metagenome | isolation source: freshwater sample F1-80 | place: China: Fuxian Lake, Yuxi | collected 2017-12-25 | reverse complement strand
GATACGGCGGCGAGTTTTAGTTGAGGCCCACGACAAAGAGCTCGGATAGAAACTGCCCGGCCAAGATGAAATGCACTCCGTATGGAGTTTGATGCTACCGGCAGACGGTCGAGTGTTGAATGTTCCCGAGGTCATACCGACAGCAGAAACTTGCGAAGCGTTGCAGCGCCAACTTGTAAGTTTGCTCTTTACCGAAGAATGAGCCAAAGATGAAGGATTATCATGGCCGAGCTAGCAACATTCTTAATGCTCATCGACGTGAGGACATCGGGCGCGAGTTCTACTGGGCGGCGACAATTGTCTCAATGATGTTCACGATTTTTGTCGCCGGAGGCGCGACGTGCGCTCGCCGACGCGACCTTGCGGAATTTGCGCCCCCTGTTGTTTTCAAGAGCTCACCAACTTTGGAAGAGATCACGGCACAATTGAACAAGAGCCAGGCGATCCAACGACTGGAATCGCCAGTGATTACGATCTCCAGCCCCGAGCTGATTGCTAAGTTACAAGGCAATCTGGTTTGGCAGAGCCCGTCGAATTTTCGTTTGCAAGCCTATCCTGGTACACGACTGATGGGTACCGTGCTGGACGCGGGAAGCAACTCCGACGTTTTCTGGTTGCAAACCCAGATGCCACCTCCGCCGACGATCTATTACGCTCGGCACGACGAATTTGAATCTCAAGTTGGCCCTCGCCTGCATTTGCCAGTTTCACCGCTTTGGTTGAAGGAAGCATTCGGTGTGATAGCACTGGATCCCGCAATGCGACACGATGGCCCAGTCATGCGAGCCGACGGAAATGTGCAGGTTCAGTCCTGGATACCAACTCAGCGCGGGCCGTACCGTCGCGTACTCGTCATCGAGCCCCAGCGCTGTGTGGTCATTCAAACGGTACTATACGACGCTCAAGAAAAATTAGTCGCCCATGCCTTTCAAAGCGACCACAAGTATCATGCGTCCGTGGGTATGAGTTTGCCGAGGAAAGTGCAAATTGAAATGCAACCCGACAAAGGACCTGTAATTGCGTTTACCGTCGATGTCGAGGCCACAATTAACCAGACCGTCGGTAACGATGAGCAGCGGTTTACCATGCCAGATACGTCGGGACTGTCCATCGTAAATCTCGTCCAAGCTTCGACAATGACTGCCGCGTTACCGGCAATTCCTCCAGCCTATTCGCGCGAGCCAAGTGGCAGCTATCCAAGTGCTAGTGAACGACGCACAATTTATCGATGATCGATTCTGGACCAAAGTTGGTCGAACGAACAGTTGCGTGGTGTCTAGATGCAATACCGTTCACGAACGTGGGATAAGCTTCCAGCTTGTCAATATCTTGTGCAAACAATGGCGAAACTCCGCTACAGGTTGACAAGCTGGAAGCTTATCCCACGTTCGTTGAACGGTATTGTGTCTAGATGATGGCCAGCCGACTCTAATTCGACTCGTTGGCCGCAACTTTTTTTTCCCTCTGGCCGACTGGCACCTGCTCGTTTGGCTGACCACTCGCGACAAGATTTCCATCGCCACTGCGGGGTGCTTGCGGTGTCTCGACATCACCTAATCGACGGCGGCGTTGGTGCAGTTCGCTAGTGGCGATGCGACGGCTGACAACTACCAAATAGGTCCCCAGCGAACTCTGGCCGCGAAACTGCCTTAGAATCGCCATGTCGTCGGCCAAAAAAATTTGAAACACTTCGGCCACCAGTTCGTCACTTTCGGGTTTCGTGATAACGAAACCACGCTCTACGGCGGTGGAATCAACAACCAGCTTTACCAGTCCCAAAAATCGCTCGACAAAATCCTCCCAAGAATTTGGCTGCTTATCCAAGCAAGACTTTAGCAGGTCTCGATCAAGATTGGACAAAACCATGAAAACGCCTTAGATGGTAAATGCTCTGTAAACTGATCACGACAGCGCGTGGCCGGCCGCTGGGAAATCCGGCGCTGTTCGTGAACCCTACTTCATATTAGGTTGATCGAGAATCGTTCGCAAGCAATGTCGAAATTGCCAGAAAACCTTTAGGAGAGCTATGCGCAAATGAACGCCGTTTTCATTTGCTGCCAATTTTTCCGCGAGAGGAAGGGACTTCGAGCGAGAGTTCCTTTGGATTTTCCGCAACTTCGAGGTGCGTCGTAAACTCTTCGAACAGCAGATTTCCAAAAGGTGTAAAGGGTTCGGGCGAAACGCCATCACCGCCAGTGATGCGCGCGATTATCTGCCCCTTGACCGTTCCTTTCTTGGAGATGCGAGTATCGAACTTGCCGTCCTTGATGTCTGCATGCCCCTGCGGTCCCTTGTTTCCTTTGGCAGGATTGGGTTCGAAGACAATCATACCCAAAGGCAGTGGTTTACCTTGAAAAGTAACATTGCCGCTGAGATGAACGATGTTATCGGGTTCGGACGGACCACAACCCGATACCACCGCGACTGACAACAATGCAATCGCGCTGCAAAAACGAACGAGATAGTGCTTGGACGTCGAGGTAAATACTATTGCCAAAATTGTCATTCGTTTTCCTAAGGAATAGCCGAGAAATAAGTGTCAAGCCGAGAAATAAGTGTCAGGTACGTACCTGACACGTACCTGACACTTATTTCTCGAGCGATACTAAGCTACTTGCGACTTCAGTTGGGTGCCACCGTTTCGGTTGGAATTGCCGGAGTATAACGTGCTAAGTTCGCAAATGATTGTGGCTGAGCCAATCCCATGCGTCAGTGATCGTTTCTGATAATGGACGAGTCTGATAGTTCAGCTCACGCTGTGCCTTGGATGAGTCATAGTAATGGTACAGCCCACCCATGGCAATTTCTGCGCCGTTGGGAGTCGCGTCTCGGCGACCTCGCAGCAGGTTGATCGCGTCGATGATGGGTCCACTCGCCGCTACGGCTCGGGGAAAGCAGTGCACTCGTTTGCGGCTTCCCATGGTCCTGAGCATCTCGGTCCATAGTTGTTGATAGGTGATATTAGTGCCAGCAACTATGAAACGTTGACCACAACGACCAAGCTGGACACAGTTCGCGATCGCATGAGCAACGTCGCGCGCGTCGCAAGCGCTTGCGCCTCCACCTGGGGCGATAACGATTGGAGCTTGACGAAGTTGCAGCATCATGCGGCCCGACGACGGTTTCCAATCGTACGGCCCTAAAAGAAAACCAGGATTGATGATTACTGCATCGAGCCCATCCGCCAGGAATTCGAGCACAACTCGCTCTGCCTCTTGTTTGCTGATAACGTAACTGCATGGCACGTTGGGAAGTCCCGTGCATGATTCTGTCACCGGATGATCTGGGTTCGGTGCAACTGGCAGCGCGTCGACGGTCGAGACATGAATCATGCGGCAGCCGCTGGCACGACATACCTCTGCGACGGTTCGTGTCCCCGCAGCATTAATCGCGCGAGATTCTTCCAGACGATTCCAACCCAGATGAATATGTGCGGCGCAATGCACGACTGTGGAGCAGCCCTCGATAGCTTTGGCCATCGATTCCAAGCTGGTTAGTTCGCCCTGATAAAGTTGTACCGGCAAATCAGCAAGCGCGCGAAGGTTTGAACTAGGGCGGCAGAACGCGCGCACAGGTTCTCCGCGAGCTATAAACTCGCGAACGACAGAATTGCCCAACAATCCAGTGGTACCAGTGATCAAGATCATAGCAAGCGTCTTGAAGAGTCAAATGTGTCATCGATTCAACTCCCTTTCTTCATCGCGTGCGTCGCTCGACTGCGGTTGACAAGCCTCATAACTATAGGTCAACAACACGATTAGAACTGCAATCGCGATACAGATTCCAAACACGCCACCAACGAGATAAACCGTTAAGCTTGCTCCAAACAACAAGCTGGCTAAATACGCCCCCAAAACCGCTAGCAGCGAGATTGGGACCATCATGACCGAAAACAGCCAGACGCTCAACATGGCACGACCGGCTGCCAGCGCGTCGCGTTGCTGTAAAGCTCGCGGTCGCAGTACATTCCAAACTCCCAGCAAATTAACGGTCGCGATCAACGCTATGGCGATGACCAGCATCGCCGCTGCGGTCTTGAGCAAATCGATGCGTTGGTGAGGCAAGATTACCAGAAATAATATTAGCGTCAGCAGGTGATTAACCAACAGCGGAAGTACTGGTCCGGCAAGTTTGCCAACCACAATGCGCCAAGTGGGAATCGGTAGCAATTTGAAGACTTCACGATGGGCAACTGGTCCGAGAAATCCCAGCGGCAATTGCAGCAGAAGTAGAAAGTCAGCATATGTGGTCAGTGCGGCCATCCAAGCTAGGCCTGCCAGTCCTTCTAAACGCTGGCGATCCATCACGATCGGCACAACCAAGATGACACTTACTACAGTCGTAGTATAGAGAAGAAACCGAGGCAGCAATCGCAGCGACTGGACCATTTGCACCCAGGCGACGGCACCTACGCCTCCCAGATAGCCAAATGTCGGAAGACTGAGAAATCGAAACATTGTGGACGGGCTGCTCACACCGCCGCGCAGTGCTGATTGTCGCCTCTGTAACGCCCGATCGGTTCGCTCGGTAGCCGCTTCGCCAAAACTTCCGCCGACGATGTGGATTGCCAACACCAGTATCGCTAGCACCGGCAATCGCTGCAGAACTTGAAGTGGAACGGCCGGCCAAAAGTGCTCTGCACGAATTGGAGCGAACATCCAATCGATCGGAGGCAAAACTAACTGGCCTACGGATGTCTTGGAAGCAATCGCGGCAACGGAGGATACCATCAAGTTGGCTCCCTGCTGATTGGCGAGCTGTACTGCTTGGGCGACCATCATGACCAGCACTATCATCGCAGCCAATGTAATCGTGCGGCGAGCCCACAGCACGGTGGAAGGCATGGCATTACGAGCCGCCAAGGAGACGAATATTCCCAGCAGCAGCGAGGTTGCAATCAACATCCACATACCAACCAAGCCCGATACAAAACTGTGCACGTAAGCCAGCCCCAGCACCGTCAACACAAGTGCACTGACCAGCGCTCGATAGGCCAATCGCACCAGATTCAACGTCACAATTTCACTGGTCCGAAATGGGCCGCTTACCAAGAAGTGGATCTCCGCAGGTCGCATCACTAGACCTCGATCCGCTGCCGCGGTCAGCCAAGTCGCCAGCAGATAGAGAAACGCCCAAAAGGGCATGCCAGCACCAAACCTGGCCGCTTGAGGCAGTTCGCCGGCAGATTGTCGGGCCCAACCGCTAACAATTTGGCTGCCAGCGAAAAACGCGACGAAGATGATGAGAAAGACAAACAAGACCCACTGGCGCCATGTGCGGCGGACCCAAAATAATTGCCGCAGCGAACTGGTCCAGTCCATCCACAGCAGTCTCCAAAGCGCCGCATGCATGATCAGGGCGCCTGTTCTGTGGCTCGGAAAAAGACATCTTCCAGTGAACCGCCAGCCGCATAGGATTCGCGAGCTTCAACTAGTGAACCTGAGAAGAGGCATTTCCCCTGTCGCAGAATTATCAGGTGTTGGCAGATATCTTCGACGAGCGCCAGCAGATGGCTGCTGACCATCACAGTCGCGCCCTCGGCAGCGCGCGAACTGAGCGAGTTCTTCAGCGAACGAATTGCGGCAGGGTCTAGTCCGGTCAACGGTTCGTCAAACAACAAGACCTCCGGGCAGTGAAGATAGGCGCAAGCGATCGCAACTTTCTGACGCATGCCGCGAGAAAGCTCGCCGGCCAACGCGTTACGCTTGGAGAGTAAATCGAATTGCTCCAGCAGTTTATCGGCTTGCGCTTCGAAGTTGGCGACGCGATAAGCCGCGGCGATGAATTTGAAGTGCTCCCAAATCGTCAGGGTTTCGAACAACGGGGGATCATCGGGGACATAAGCAATGCGATGTTTGACTTGCAGCGGCTCGCGCAGGACATCAAACCCGGCGACGATCAGTTTTCCGGCGGTGGGTTTGATGATGCCACAAAGCGCTCGCATCGTCGTCGTTTTGCCCGCTCCGTTAGGACCGACGAGCGCGCCTACGGTGCCTTTAGGAAGCGAAAACGTAATGTCGTCCGCCGCGACAACTCGGTCGTATTGCTTGCGAAAGTTCTCGACTTGGATCACGCGCTGATTACTCTCGAATATCGTAGGCGTAGATTAGATCCAAGTCGCGCAGAAACAGTTTGCCTTCAGCGATCGTTGGATGTGCCCAAATGCGTCCGCTCAAGCGAGGCAGCTTGGATTGCTCTGGTAACGTGACCTTGCCGCGCTCGGACCAACCTGCCGAGGACGCGTCGATCAGATAACACGTGCCGCTTGACTCGCCGTAGGCATACAAACGTTGATCAGCGTAAATGACCGACGTGCTCGAATCGCCCGTGATGCGATGGCTCCACTTTGGTTGGCCCGTCTTTACATCTTGGCAAACAAATCCGCCTCCTTTCTTGTAGCCAAAGATATTGCCGTCGACGAGCACAACGCCACCGTGTTGGCTTTGCATTTCTTGGTTGGCATAAACTTCCGTAGCTGCAATTTTGCCATCGCGTCCATTGAGCTCCACCAAAACACAACCGGCACCATATCCGGAGGTGTGATAGACATAGCGATCCCACGCTATTGGCGTCGGAATAGTGGCCGTGCGATTGCCACTGGAACCATTCTTCCACAATGTTTCGCCAGTGCTGGCTGAAAAGCCGACAAGGCCGGATTGGGAAGCGGTGATATACATCTCAACGCCGTCGACTGTATGTTTGACAGCCGAAACGTAGTGAGCGCCGTCGGAGTAGCCGCTGCTGGCGAGCACTTTTTTTCCGGTCTCCAAATCCAGCGCAACTAAGAATTCGCTCTTGTTTGGATCGTCGACTACTTTGCCAGGGCAAACGACCACACGATTACCATCCACTAAAGGCGATTCGCTGTATCCCCAATTGGGAAACGTCCCGCCCAAGTCGGAAATCATATTTGTTTGCCAGTGCATTTTTCCAGTGCTCGCATCGAGACAACAACAATTGCCACCGTCGTCCAATGCGACCAGTCGCTGGCCAGCGATGGTCGGTGTGCTGCGCGGTCCTCCGCCCCAACCTTGGTTGTAGTGGTCGTTGGTATAAGCTGGACCAAGTTCGGTGCGCCAGATCTCCTGGCCAGAGTTGGCATTCAGACAGAAAACGAAGTTCTTGCTGTCCTGCGTACCGAGCGAATAAACTCGCCCTTCCGCCACCGCCACCGATGAGTAAGCAAAACCGGCGTTGGTAAATTTCCAAACAAGCCCAAGGCCGCCTTCCGGCCAGCTTTTTCGCAAGCCAAGGGCAGCACTTTGATGGTCGCGATTTGGTCCGCCCCACTGCGGCCAACCGGTGTTGGTTGGCTCGACCGCCGCCAGTTCGCTGAACACCAAGGTGCTAAAAAATAACCACGCCACAATAGTTAATCGAACGGTAAGGTAAGTTGGCAACCGCATGGGACCGTTTTTCTTTGCATCAGTATTGAATGTCATAGCACTTGGCAAACTGATCATTCCGAATTTGTTTTCGATTTTTTGCTGGAGGACTTGCGCATCGGTGAGGCTCGCTTGCTGGGACCAGCCTGCGGCAGGCTCGCACTTGACGAGTCAATACGTTCGATTTCCGACAAGCAGTCAGCATGCTGGCGCTGAAACATCTTAGCCATAGGAGGAGTTATGTACTCAGTCATGCCGCCAACGGTCGCATTCGACCATCCGCCTCGAAAATCATAGCGAGGTTGCGGATAACTGACGTACAGCCAATCGGCAGCGCGCGTCATGGCGACGTAGAGCAGCCTACGTTCTTCCTCGTAACCCTCCAGCGTCTCGGCGGCTTTGGGCATTGGCAGCATACCCGCAGCAGCGCTCATGACGAAAACCACCGGCCACTCGAGTCCCTTCGCCGAGTGTATAGTACTGAGCACCAAGGGTGGTTCCTTGCGTTTGCGATCAGCCTCGACATCCTCTGTACTGCTGGGAGGGTCGATGGTCAAGTCAACCAGCATTTGCTGTCGCGACTCGAATCGGTCGGCCATGGAAATCAATTGCTCCAAGTCGCGCTTCCTGAGAGGCGCGTTATCGTAGCGGTCTTCCAACAACGGCCCATAGAAATTCATTACTGCCTCAAGCTGTTGCTTTAGACTCTTTGGGCGGTCGCTCTCCAGTTCCGTCATCAGATGGACAAAGCTCTTCCACAACAGTGACGCGCTCGATGGCGGTTTGACTTGATTCCAGATCGACAATCCAGTCGAAGTGACTTGCAACATGTCCACGCATTGACCGGCTTTTTTGGGGCCAATTCCTGGAATCAACAGCAGAATGCGGATGGCCGCGACAGTGTCTTTTGTATTTTCAGCCAGCCGCAAGAAAGCTAACAAATCCTTGACGTGAGCGGATTCGGCAAATTTCAGTCCACCGAATTTTACGTACGGCAGTTTCTCACGATTGAGTTCGGTTTCTAATGCCAGCGAGTGATACGCGGCGCGGAACAATACTGCCTGAGATGCCAAGGGGATGCCTTCCTTGCGGTGCCGCAAGATCCTCTCCACAATCATCTCGGCTTGTTGCGATTCGTCGACGCAGGAAATCAACTGGGCGCGGAACCCTCCTGTGCGATCCGACCAAAGGCTCTTAGTGAATCCTTCCTTGGCGGTGCTCATCAGTGCGTTGGACACGTCCAGCAGTGGTTGCGTGCCGCGATAGTTTTGTTCCAGTTTCAAGAGCGTCGTGTTGAGGAACTGCTCTGGAAAATCCAGAATATTTCTGACCGTAGCAGCGCGAAACGAGTAAATCGACTGGGCGTCGTCTCCCACCGCGGTCAACCCCTTACCCGTCGGACAAAGTGCCATCAGAACTTGTGCCTGAAGCGAGTTGGTGTCCTGATATTCGTCTACCAGGACTCGTTCAAATCGCTGACCGATGCGCACTCCAACTTCCGGATGTCTCAGCAGGTCGCGCATCAACAGCAGCAGATCATCGTAATCTACGATTCCGACTTGGCGCTTTTGCTTCTGATATCGATCGAATAATCCTTGAAGTTCATGCAGGCATTCGCTGTAGTCGGGGTAAAACTGGTCGAGCACTTCTTCGAGCGGAAGTTGGCTGTTGACTTGAAAGCTGTGCATGCTGAGTGCAGTTCCCTTCCTGGGCAAAGTCAGCTCGCCGTCGACATCCTTCTTCAACTTGTTTAATAGGCTGTCCAACAGATCTTCAGAGTCCGACCGATCGTGCATCGTGAAGCGCGCCGGCACGCCAATCGCTTCGCCGAAAATGCGCAGCAGCCTGACGCTGGTTGCGTGAAATGTACCAGCCCATATGCCGGAGATGTCGAGATCATCGCCGGATATCCGCCTCAGACGCTCGACCATTTGTTGAGCCGCTCGACGCGTAAAGGTCAACAACATAATGCGCGACGGCGAGATTCCGCTGGCAATCTGGTAAGCAACACGATGCACCAGAGTGGTCGTCTTGCCAGTCCCAGCCCCAGCAATTAACAACAGCGGATTCTCGCCATGGCGTGCCGCTTCCCGCTGGACTGGGTTGAGTTTCGCCAGCAGGTCATCCTTGTCTTGCATGCTTGGTCACTTTGCAGGCGAGCTTAGTTTGTCCTTAAAGACCTTCTTGAACTTTTCCACCTTCGGACGCACGATTGCCATGCAATATCCTTGGTATGGGTTGTTGCGAAAATAGTCTTGATGATAGGCTTCGGCCACATAAAAATTGATCAGCGGACTGATTACAGTCACAATCTTAGCCGAGAAGGCACCTGAATCGTCCAGCTTTTTCACGTAGTCTTGGGCAACCTTCTTCTGATCGTCATCGTGATAGAAAATCACGGAGCGATATTGTGGTCCTTCGTCGGCACCTTGTTTGTCTTTGGTTGTCGGATCGTGTGTCTTCCAGAATACTTCTAACAATTCATCGAAACTGACGACTTTGGGATCGTAATGAATTTGGCACACTTCGACGTGTCCGGTCAGTTTGGTGCAAACTTGTTCGTAGGTTGGATTGGGAATGCGTCCTCCTGAGTAGCCCGATACAACATTTTTGACTCCCTTGAGGTTTTCGAAGACAGCCTCAACACACCAAAAGCACCCGCCGCCAAATGTGGCGATTTTCAGCCCTTCGTTGTTTTTCTGGTCACCAGTCACGGCTTTCTCCTTTCGGACCTTCGATGGCGATTGGGCCGAGAGTTTACCCCCAAAAAGTCCCGCGACGAATAGAAAGGTCAAGCCCAAAGCAATTTGCTTCGACGATATCCACTTTAGCTCGCAATACACCGCAATAGCCTCCTATCCGAACGACAAATCAAGACACCAGTGTTCATATTCTAGCGGAACTTCCCAACGCAAGCAGTCGAGATGTCAGTTTCCTTGAGAAAATTGAGTGGACCAAAGTCAGCTCGCACTCTCTCCCGAGGCAACCGCAGTATGCAAATTGCCGGTTGAACGGCGCACTAAATCCGAATACGAATTGCTCAATCACGAGATTAACAACTCCGCGTTTTCAGGAATTGTATTGGCGAAGACGTAAATCGCCTCGTGATGAGGCAGTATACTTAGCTATAGACCGTTCGCAAAAAATGATAGGCAGTTGATATTTGGCTGCCTCGGTTTGTTTCACTGCTACTGCAACGGGGGCGAGTCGCAAAAACAATTTGCCTTCCCTTTGTCGGCACGTTGGTTTCAACTTTCTTTTCAGCAACTACTTGCGGGCTGCCTGACCAGATTTCGTGGCCGATTCCAGCGGAAAATCGATAACATTGGCGCCACTTTTCACGCTGGCCTTTAAATCGGACCTCGCATGGTATTTCGCAGGCAGTTTCTCGGCAACTCTAGGTTGCGGGGGATCGGAGTCGGGGTTGCCGTTCGAGCCTGAGGGGATGCGCACGGTGTGCTCGCCGATCTCGGCTCCTTTGTGTTCTCGCGGGTACTGGAGCGTATATTTCCCGGATTCGTCCGACAACGTGGAGGACTGACCGCTGGGCGCAACGGGGTTAAAGATGATGTAGGCGCCGCCAAGTGGCTGACGATTGCCACCACGAGGACTTGTCGATTGTCCCAATCGTTTTCTGAATTCTGAGCACACGCGTCTGCGTCTTGAGCTCTCTGCAATTGCATCGTGACTCTGAGCAATGGAGGACAATTGCTCTACTCTAACTCACTGGCGCTGAACGAATAATGGTGACGTTACGATTGCCATGACGAGTTCACGAAAGCGAAATCCGGAATCGCGGAACCGAATGAACGCTGCGTCGATCGTCGCTTGGTCAGCGGGCGTCTCTTCGCGGCCAAATGCGTAGCGAAAATACTGTTTGACGATACAACGTTGGCAGGTTTCATTCTGAGCTAATAACTGGCCAAGTTCCTTCGGCCGGGCGAACTCGGATTCGCGAATGCCCTGAATATGTGATCGTGTATCGACGGCCAGCTCTTTTGTCGTCGGATTCTCGCGTCCGCCGAAGCGCAGCGACATTTTCTGCTGAAAAACTCCGATGGCATTGTACTGTTCAAATCCGTATCCAATCGGATCGATCAATCGATGGCAGCTCGAGCAAGCTTCGCTGTTCAAATGAACCTCTAACCTTTGGCGATTGGTCAGCGGTTTATCCTCCGTGACCTCGGGTAAGACCGAGTTCACTCCTGGTGGAGGTGGCGCGATCTCTTGCGCGAGAAAGTGATTGCGGACAAAAAGGCCGCGCGAAGTCGGTGAAGTCTCTGCCGGCTTACTGGTCGATACCAAGAACGAACCGTGACCGAGCACGCCGGATCGGCCAGAATCTTGTGGGTACAACACGCGCGCGAAGTCTTCAGCGGGTGTGGGCAATCCGTACAGTTGTGCCAACGTGCTGTTGACAAATGTATAGTTAGCCGAAAAGAACTCCATGAAGTTCTGATCGTTCCACACTAAGTGACGAAACAACTGCCGAGTTTCTTCAACCATGGCCGCCGCGACTTCGTTGTTGAAGTCGCGATATCGCCGGCGATCGCGCGTCGCGCCCAAAACGCGATCGAATCGCATCCACTGAGCCAAAAATTCATCCATAGCCGCAGCAGAGCGCGGGTCGTCGAGCATCTGGCGGGCTTGATCTTCAATCTGCTGGGGTGTCACCAAGCTACCGGCAGCGGCCGCGTCCAACATCTGGGCTGTCGGCATGGTATCCCACAAGAGATACGACAGACGACCGGCGATCGCAAATGGTATATCGCCTTGCCCTGCACCTGCTTCGATTCGAAATAGGAAATTGGGTGACTGCAGCATTGCCTCCACAACCAACCGCGCGCCGGCCGAGAAATCATTACTCTGGGCCGACTCAGCCAACAAGATCTGTACGTACTTGCTTCGTTCTACATCGCTCATCGGTCGACGAAAGGCTTTCGAACCAAAACTACGCACAAATTCGTCGGCTGCCATCTCGTCCATTGTCGACGTCGGTTTATGTCGAATCAGGTCCTGATAATCGCCTCCACGAAAAGCGGCACGCGCCAATCGTTCCGCAGCGGTGCTGTACGCTTCGGCTTGCAAAGGTGAGATCCCTTGGCCTTCCAATTGGTTCTTGAATCCGTGAATGAAATCCTCTTTTGGAAAGCTATTTCCAGGTTGGCTTTGGTCACCAAGTAAATCGCGCACCGTGTTATTGTATTGGCTGTGTGTCAATCGGCGCACTGTCAACGGCTGAAGACGCCATTGGTGCGATTCTTCGATTAACTCTTTGGCTCGCTGTACCTGTTGATCGGTCAAAGTCGCCAAGAAATCAATCCACACTCGCAATAAGCGTTCTTGTTCGCTGCCTGGAACAATGCGTACACCGCCGGTATGTTCGTCTCGATTGGTCGGCTTGCGCAGCAGCATCGATTGCTCGGGATGATCGCGATCGACCAAAGCCATCAGTTGATATCCAAAGGCCACAATCTGTTGGCGGCTTGCGTTCAACCTGGGAAACTCAATTTCGGTTGCGGACGCGACGCCGTTGTCGTTGTGACACAGGTCGCACTGAGCCTTACGCATCACCGGAAATAATTTGTCGACAAAGAAAGTTTCCTCGCCGCTAGACTGCGCTGACACGAGCCCCGTTATCGTGGCAAGACATAGGACCGCCAATATCATTTGAACGAACCAACGCGACATACTTTGCCCTCTGGCGAAATGTTCGACGGATTTCGCAAGCCAAAACTGAACTTCGCAGGCGCTTCCATGCCTTTCTAATCTTGCCTTGTGGCGCGCTTCGGCAACTACCTCATATCCAGCGTCGCTCTGCTGTTGGATTATCGCACTCGCAAGCCACGTTGTCGACGTGTCCGCTCATCAAGCAACTTCGAATGGTCCGCGTTAGAACCGCTGCGTTCAACCTCCGCCAACATTATTTGAACGTGTGAAACCAACACAGTGCTTCACTCACCGATGCTCATCCGGAACTCTGTGGGGCTGGTCCCCGAATATTTGCGGAAAACGCTGCTGAAGTATTGGCTGGATGAGAACCCGCAGTCGAGGGCAACTTCGGTAATTGACTTTTCCGAGCATCGCAGCAACTCTTGGGCTCGATCAATGCGCAGCCGCTGCCAATAGTCATTGGGGGTCATGCCAGTTGAATCTTTGAAGACCTGAAACAGCTTCGCTCGGCTGCACTGCACTGCCTTCGCAATCGACTCAATGGACTCTGGTGCGATTAAGTTCGATTTCATGAACGCTATGGCTTGGTCGACCGTTTGAGTGGGTTCGAATGCTCGCGTCGTCTCCAGCAACTTGGATGCTTCCATCAGTATCGCGCAAATCGTCAATCGTAACACAGCTTTTGCGGGCGGTTTGGAAAGATCCACTAATGAAAAGTCTCGAGGAAGTGAGTTCACTAGGCCGCGCAGCTCTTGGCTCATCCTGCGCGACTGATGCGCTGCTGCGTTAAATTGGCGCAGCATCCACGCGATATCGGCGCTGGTAAAAGGAGTGTACCTCGTCGCAAATCTGATAGCCGGATCGAACATGATTCCACTCAAGCGAGCCGGTCGCCTCACGTCGTGATTGCCCCGATGCCGCACGCCAGCAGCGACTGCAAGGAAATTCCCGCCGGTCAGTTCGACTGTTGTTTCGTCAGAGAATTCATAATCAGTGGCTCCGTCAGTGGCTAGCAGAAGCTCGAAGCAATCATGAGAATGCCAAGTAATTCGCGAAGCACTTTGAGAACGTATCGACGCGATTCGCTTGACCAGCGGCAAATCGAGAACTATGCCATCCAAAGTGGTTTCGGCGACGGAAACTGATTCTGTACGAATCTTCATGTTTTTCAAGCGATTTCAGTGTACAAAATCGTCGACTGGATGATCTTGAAAGACTTTACTGAACAAATTCTAGACAATACGATGGTAGTGGAAACTGCGATTGTGCAAATTTGGCGTCCAAGTGATTCGCCATTTGCGAATATGTCATTGTTCTTGTCAAAGGAGAAAGAAGGTATGAAGAGTCGTAAATTGGGTTTTACGCTTGTCGAGCTGTTGGTGGTCATTGCCATCATCGGCGTGTTGGTCGGCTTGCTGCTGCCCGCCGTTCAGTCCGCCCGCGAAGCTGCCCGACGAATGCAATGTAGCAACAACTTGAAGCAGTTGGGACTGGCGGTCCACATGTTCCACGACACGCACAGGAAGTTTCCCTATGGAATGCTGCGACCTCAGTCACCGCAGTTTCCGCATCCAGAGCTGTCCCCGGCAAATACAAACCCCACTCGCCGGTACGGATTTATGCACCAGCTTTTGTCCTACATCGAGCAAGACAATCTATGGCAGCGCTGGGATCAGTTGGTCTTTAATAACAATGACCGAGTACCAGCAACCGCTGCTCAGTTTTCGGGCGATCATTTTATGAAGAAAACCGTGCCGACGCTCGTCTGTCCATCGAATCCTGGCAGCTTATTAAGCGAGCCTGCCAATCCAGCCAGTACCTCAAACCAACAGTATTTCAGAACGCATTACTACGGTTGCGCTGGAACTCGCGGATATCCACGTGGTGGTGTTTACCCACGACCAAGCTTATTGAACCCGTTCGCCCCGGCGGCCCAAGATCCCGTTGGACCTGCGGCGCCAAATCCGGGCTATGTATCCACCTCAGACGGTATTCTGGCCCAAAACAAGCAATACAACATGGGTTCGGCATCTGACGGAACCAGCAATACGCTACTGTTAGGCGAACGCGCGTTTTTCGATCCTATTTTTGATTCCGACACAGTCTTGAATGATCGAATACGGAATTGGGGCTGGGTGTGGTTTGCCGCTCAGGGTGACAACTTCTTGGGGACAGGGGTCCCCATCAATTTCCGGTTGCCAGTCAATTTTGCAACTTTGGGTGGCGCTCGAACGCTATTGGTAGATGACCGCATCAATGCGTTCGGCAGCATGCACACTGGCGGCGCACAGTTCACGCTACTGGATGGCTCGGTTACATTTATTTCGCAATCGATCTCACCTATCACGTTCCGTGCACTCGGCACGCGGGCCGGTGGCGAAGTAATTGGCGAATACTAAGATTGGGTTAATTGGATTGCAACCGAACGTCTTTGGACGTTCGGTTTGCCGTAGGATTATGGAACTCAAACAGTAAGTTAATTGGAGAATAGTTTCGTGGCAGCCTCTTTGCGAATTTGTTCTATGGCACTTCTGGTGAGCGGGCTAGGAGTTTTCGCCGGATGCGGAGACAGCGGTCCGAAAATGGCTCCTGTCGAAGGAACGGTGTCATTAGACGGTAAACCGCTCAACAACATTATGGTGGAGTTTTGGCCCTCCTCCGCTGGCCCAAGATCGATTGCTGTATCGGATGCTCAAGGCCGGTACAAATTGATGGCTGACGATGGGAAGAGAGAAGGAGCGGCTGTTGGCCCTCACAAAGTTGTACTGCATGATGTAAGCGTTTATGGCGAGAATCCACCGGTTGGACGCGCTGCGGAAAACGTAGACGTCACCAAAGGCAAGAAACCTCGCATATCCAACAAGTTTGCCAGTCCCGAGACCACAACGATTTCTCAAACCGTTGAGGATAAAAAGAACGATCTCAATATCGACATTCCAAAATAGATTGCGGCGTTGCGAGCTAGCCTTGCAGACCGGTTTGGAATTAATGACCGCGAGTAGTTGATACTCGCGGTCATTTTATTCCAGCCGCGAGGTTATCACGATTTGGTGATGAGCAGTTTTGCGAGTGTTTGGGCGAGGCCGCTGAGGGCGTTGTCATCGGATAGGGTAATCCGGAGTTGAGGACGGCCCGATGCATCACGTTCTACGCACTGAGCTAGATTTTGCGTTACTTCGTTGACGACTGTGGGGTCGGCGGTCGGTTGGCCTTGATCTAGCAATTGGGAAACCAACTTCAACGCTGCTCCTAGCAATTCGCCACTGGCCGCCGCAACCTTCTCGCGTGTGTTGGCCATACTTTCCGCCTCGCGATCGACCTCGGTCATCATGGAGTCGTCGATGGGCGTGGTCGGCTTTTCACCCAATAAGCGTTCCAGCCGACGGCGCAGTTCCTCCATGGTGCCGCCCAGTTGAACTTCAGTCAACTCGTTATCGATATCCAGCGCAGCACACGCCAGATCCTGCTTGGCCGCCAACGTGCCCAGCATGCGGTCCTCGATGGTCTCTTCGGTCACCAGGACGAAGACTTGAACAGGCCGCTTTTGACCCATGCGATGGGCACGCGCAATGCGTTGTTCAAGTATCGCTGGGTTCCACGGCAAGTCGACGTTGATCACCGTGTTGGCCGCTTGCAGATTCAGACCCGTCGAACCCGCATTGGTCATAATGATGGCACGACATTTCGGATCGGTTTGAAAGCGATGGACTAACTCCTGCCGCTTCTTTTGCGGCACCTTACCCTCCAGCCGCACCGATTGAATTCCATGCTTGGCCAAGAGAGGTTCGATCAAATCGAGCATGCCCGTCCACTCGCTGAACACGATGATTTTGCGCGAGTCCTCGTCCGCCAACTGTTCCAGCAGTTCGTCGAGCATTTCCAGCTTGCTCGAAAAGCCAGGCTGCTGCTTGTCGACCAGCACCGTACTGTCCGCGGCCATGCGGGCCATCAATAAGTGTTTTTGCAGCATCAGCAAATCCATTTCGGTCAAGTACGATTTAGCGGCGATTTGCTTGGCTCGTTGGCAATGATCCAAGCTGAGATTTTTCTGCTCATCGGTGGGTCGAATGCGCACGATCTCCGTGGTTCGCTCGGGCAACTGCTGCATTACGCTTTCGCGCGTTCGGCGCAGCAGGATCGGTTTGAGGCTCTCTCGCAAAGTATCGAGGTTCTTGTACCCTGCGATGCGTCCTTCGTCAGTCACCATACGGTGCCGATGCAAGAATCGATAGGCGGGGCCGAGTTGGTTAGAGTCGATGAATCGCACGACCGTGAACAGCTCCTCCAGTCGATTCTCCAGGGGTGTTCCCGACAGAACCAGCGCAAACCTCGAGCGAAGCATGTTAAAGGTGCGCGAAGTCTTGGATTCCCAGTTCTTGATGCGCTGACCCTCGTCCAAAATGATCAGATCCCATTGGATGTCCTGCACAATCGCTTCATCGCGCACGATTTGCTCGTAGTTGGCGATCTTGAAAAACGTATCGTCTGTATATTGAACAGCGCGGTCTTGCGCGCTGCCGAGAACAACGCGATGCGACCGAGAGCAAAAGCGGGCGACTTCGGCAGCCCATTGGCTCTTCAGCGACGCTGGACAGACGACCAGCACGTTCTTGATGTCGGCATACCTGGCCAGCAGCTCGGCCGTGCCGATACCTTGGATCGTCTTGCCCAAACCCATATCGTCGGCCAGAATCGCGCGCCCCGCACCGAGGGCAAAGGCGATGCCGTCCAACTGGTAGGGCAGCAACTCGACCTTCAGCAGCGTCTTGCGAAATGGATGGTTCTTTGGATCGGCGCGAATCTCTTGCGATTTTTCCTTGAGCTTGTCTTGCAGCAGCCGCATATCGATAAATGTTGCGGCATCGGGATAGACCGTCACCTCTTCGTTGGCCTGCTGGAGAGACCGGAGCAATTTCATGACCTTTTTCACATCGGTCAGAGTCTTACTCTCCATGCCGCTGAGTAACTTGGCCACGTCCGGCGCCATTTCCGAGGGCAGATTGAATCTCAATCCGAGGTTTGAATCGTGGACATCACCATAGTGCACGCGCAAGGAAATACTCGTTCGCTCGTAAGGTTTGGCGAGTTTCTTGTCGCCAAACTCCTTCTGGGCAAAGGCGATCACGCGCAGGATGTGTTTACAAGTGCCGAGTTGATTCGTTCGAAAATCGGGGCACGAGCAATACGAATCGCCGAGTTGCGTACCGCGCAGCGCGATGCGATACGTGCGGCCCGAATCCTGACTGGTAACGCTGTAGTCGGTCCACGGGCCTTTCGAACTGCTGGCAGTTACGACCATCCGCTCCTTGTCCGCTCGGACCTGGCGATCGTTCAGAGCGCGCGCCACCAGTTCTTTTTCACTGAGCAATTCCAGCGGTTCATGCGGATCGGGCAATTCGGACAGGCCCAAGGTCAACTTCGATTCAAGCACACAGTGCAAAGTGGCTGCGACGTGCTCACATATCGTCCCGCAACGATCGCAGTTGAATTGCAGGCCATCGGTTCGATTGCTCTTTTCGACAATCGTGACTCGGGCAGGACCATCACTCAGATCGGGATCGTGCACGACTGCCCGCAACGTGTCGCCAAATATCTCAATTTCCTCGGATGGATTGATAGTGATCCTGCCACCCAGTTTTAATCGATTCGAGCCATCTTCGCCGAGGAGTTTTTCGGCTTGGCGAATCGTCAGGTGGCCGAGTCGGTCTCGAATCGTGCGGCGTTTCGTACGGTGAAGTTCTTTGGCTTTCGATTTGGTCTTAGCAGTAGGAGCAGAACGCGCCATCGGTGATTCCTTTCGCGAAAGAGTAAGGTAGTAATGTACCCGACCTTGAATCGCAGTACAGCCTACCCAACCGACTCTCGTGCTGGCCAACAGCGCACGGGCTCAGTTTCAATTCAACGCGACGAAATTGTGTGGTGCTGACTTTTCCTGGGAGCGATTAAGAGTCCAGTATTTTTGACGCAGGAGCTATCACTGTTGATTTGGTGCGATTATCGACAGCAAGTAGGTTGCGCTCTCTTCGGGTGTCCAATACGGGTGCTCGGCACCATTGAAAATTACCTAATTTCCTACTGGCATTCGCAAACGGTTGCTTGGCTTGCGGGCGATTAAGATTGTCCTTTCGCGGAGCGAAAGGCGACAATAGAGCCACGGCGCGCTGTCGTACTAACTAAGCGAATACAAGCCCGATGCGCAAGCGAGTGCGTCAATCCTGGCATACACTCGCTTGCGCTTCGGGCTTGTATTGGTAAGAAAGTAACTGCCGCTCGCCTTATTTCCCCAATGATCCGGTCAACTTAAAGTCGAACATGTTGTCCTTCCCCTTCTCAACTTCAGCAGTCAAGTCTGTAGTGACTAAACTTGTGTACTTGATTGGCACTGTAGGAGCAGGCAGCGGACTTCTCTGCTCTGGTAATAAACCAGCTTGGTCCTGCATGGCAACCACGATGACTTTGTATTTGCCTGGCGTTGCACCATCATTGGGTTTGTCGGTATGTAGCGTGTAGGTACCGTCGGGCTGAAGTTCACCGTAGGCAGCAGGTTTATCATCGGCAATAAAACTGATCGTACCCGATGTTACGGGTTTGTCGTTGTAGGTAACTTTGCCTTTGACACTGACTAAGTTGGAACTGTTGCAACCGATAGAACCGACGAGAACCGCCAGTACCAGAAACAATCGGCGGGCTGCTGATCCACTCATACAAACTCCAAATTCTAATGAACTAGTGTCAGGGCAAATTCGCAAAGGGGAGCACAGACCCGTCGCCATTGACGTCAGTCCCTGCGTAAAACACGGAGAGCTTCACGGAGAAGTGCGTGAAGCTCTCCAGCTAATCTAAGCTTTTCCGTCGCAAGTCTCTACTCAATCGAGACGACCTGACCGTCTGATACCGTCGCCATATTTTGTAGCACTAGCAGAGGCATCGTCTTGGACAAGAACTGAACGCTACCGTCACACATGGCGAACATCGCACCGCCGGTATGGTTGCTGGTGAAAGGCGTTTCGTTCGTAAAGAAGGCTCCCGTGTAACCGATCGGGTAAGTCACGATCTTGTGGTCCAAGAACAACCAACCACGAGTCGCACTAGGTGGATAAGCATAATAGCCCCAAGTCCAAGGTTGAATGCCGCCCCAACTGCGCGTATTCAGAGCTCGACCAATGGCTGACGAAGTCTCACCTAGCAGGATCGTGTTGCTAGACCCGTCAGTAATCGTACCAAAAGTCGTCTTGCACTCAGGATACATTACACCTGACTTGTTGTACCATTGATGCCGGCCCTGGGTGCCTTGCACCAGTGCGACCGTGGCTGCACCACCGTTAGCGCGATAGTGCAAAGCAGCTTGGAATATCGCGCGGACATCTGGATCCGTCGAAGTCGAACCATCAGGGCTCTTAGCTCCCAATTCCGAACTCGGGCAAATAAAAGTTGGGATCGGAGCTTCAAATACGGGATCCGCACCATTATGTGGAGCAGCTCGAAGGCGCCACGGCATGATCCAATCCAAAGCTGTCGCCGCCCTGGTGACGCCGCCAACAGTCACGTTAGTGTTAAAGCCAGTGGCCATCGAATCGACACGGTTCCGAAGATTTCCCTGTTCGAAGAACGGGAAGATTTTTCCTGGCCAACCGATCACGTACCGCGAGCCGGTTATTTCTTGTCCACCGGTAGGAAAGGCTCTAAAGGTGTCATGGTGGTTATGGAACGCCAGCGCCAATTGTTTCAGGTTATTTGAGCATTGCATCCGACGGGCAGCTTCTCGAGCTGCTTGAACGGCAGGCAACAGCAAGCCCACCAACACACCAATGATGGCTATCACCACCAAAAGTTCAACGAGTGTAAATGCACTCTGACGATAACGAACTTTCATCATAACTTACTCCTGGAGACAACCAAAAACACCTTGGGCATGCATCTGCACAAGGAGAAACTACGCCAAACAGCAGGGGAAAGAAAGGCCTGCGGAAGTCTCAAAGCACGCCAACGAAACTTCAGAAGGGAAGACGTAGTCTACAATGTCCGTCTGCCGGATTCAACATCCTAATTGAACGTTCTAGTGCAAAGCCAATCGCCAAGTTGTGAACAAGGGACCCAGTGCAGCCAATCAGTCGTTAGCTCGCACATGCCCGATGTGTTACAAATCCGTTAGGGCGAGCGGCAGATGGGAATTTACCAAGGCCTCAGCGAATACAAGCCCGATGCGCAAGCGAGTGCGTCAATCCTGGCATACACTCGCTTGCGCTTCGGGCTTGTATTGGTAAGAAACTATCT